>WNGE01001396.1_pt1 | contig 47801 bp, 40 predicted proteins | sample 5400651 | NCBI WGS metagenome assembly WNGE01 (sample SAMN13153370, study PRJNA577476) | soil metagenome | isolation source: 60 cm soil or saprolite under grassland replicate 2 | place: USA:California | collected 2016-06-15 | reverse complement strand
AACCGGCCACGCACGCCACGGTGGGGACAAGGTCGAACACAGACCCGGAGCTACGTCTTCGACATCCGTCGAGCCTCCCTCACGAGCTCACTCACAACGTGCGACTTCGCGTCGCAACAACCGACACCGCCCGCATCAGGGGATCGCCAACGTCCGGCCGCCGAAGCCGCTGCCCGAACCGATCACCGATCCGGACCAACTCGCCCGATTGAACATCCACCGGCATGACCGCCTCGGTGGAGTCCTTCACGAATACGGGCACGCCGCCTGAGCTGCCCGGACGGCATTCTCGGCAGGTACACGGCCGCCGGACGGCGGTCAGCGGTGACCGGCGCGGTCCGGGGCCACACCGGATGTGGTGTGGTTACGCCGTTTCCGGTGTTGACGCTGATGTGGACGTGCCGTCCGGTAGCGCCTCCGTGAGATAGCCGCGCAGGGTGTGCGCGTCCGGGGCGGTGGCGGTGACCAGCGAACCCGGGCCGGCCAGCGGCATCCGGACCGCCGTCGGACCGAGCACGGCCGGCAGGGGCGGGGCGACGCCGGGAGAAACCCGCAGCAGAGAGCCGGTCGCCTTCGCCCCACCGAGGACGGCCGGCCCCGCCCACCCGTCGGCCCCCGGCCCGACCGACAGCGCCTGGCGCAGCAGCGTCCGGCCGCCATACGACACCGAGAGGCCCACGGTCGCGTCGCCGGGTGCTTCGCCGTGCCGGCCACAGATCAGCTCGTCGCGCCAGAGCAGTGCAGCACCCTCGGCCAGTTCGACGGTGGCGAATGCCCGGTGCTGGCAGTTGACCGTGGCTACCACCTGCTCCGGCAGCCAGTAGAGCGTCCCGCCGGAGGCCACGGTCGCGGTCACGGCGACCCGGGACGGCGCACCGGAGCGCGCCGGCAGGGCGACCGAAGCCGCGACGGTGAGCACACACAACGCCGCATCCGGCCCGACCGAGATCTCCAGGTGCAGGTCGTCGCCGCCGAGCGGGCCGGCCGCGCCACCGACGAGGTAGACCAGTCCCGGTCCGGTCTGCCGCAGCAGCAACGGCGGCTCCCCACGGAGCCGGGCCAGCCGGACACCGCCGCGCCCATCGGCCTCGGCAACGATCAGCGCATGCGCCTGCATCAATGGCTGTGGTGACCGGGATGCCGGTGCGCGAGGAGCTGGCGTACCCAGTCGGCCACCGGCTCGGCGTGCCTGTCCTCGGCGATGGACAGGAACACCGTCGGCAGCTCGCCCCGCTGCGCCCGGGCATCGCGGTCCATCACCGACAGGTCCGCGCCGACCATCGGCGCCAGGTCGGTTTTGTTGATGACCAACAGGTCTGCGGTGGCCACCCCCGGCCCGCCCTTGCGCGGCACCTTGTCGCCGCCGGCCACGTCGATCACGAAGATCTGCCGGTCGACCAGGCCCCGGCTGAAGCTGGCGGTCAGGTTGTCCCCGCCGCTCTCCACGAGCATCAGGTCCACCGGCCCCACCGCGTGCTCCAGCTCCTCGATGGCGTCGAGGTTGGCCGAGATGTCGTCGCGGATCGCAGTGTGCGGGCAGCAGCCGGTCTCCACCGCACGGATGCGTTGCGGGTCAAGGACTCCGGCCCGCCTGAGGAAGTCGGCGTCCTCGGTGGTGTAGATGTCGTTGGTCACCACCGCCAGGCGCAGCTCGGCGCCGAGCGCCCGGCACAGCGCGGCCACCAGAGCGGTCTTGCCGGAGCCGACCGGCCCGCCGATCCCGATCCGCAGCGCCCTCCCCTCGGCCGCGCCCAGGGCGGCGTGCGGATCGGGGTGGTCATGCGCAAGCTCAGGAAGCAAAGAGACGCACCTCCCAGGTGGCGTGGAGTTCGGCCGAGATGTCGGCCAGCGGCGCGGTGTGCGCCGGAAGTTCGGCGGGCGCCTCACCAGCGGCGGCCACCGCGGCGGTCGCGACCGCGGCGCAGGCGCCGGCCAGTCGCGTCAGGAGACGTTGCACGGGGTACGGGTCGAGGCTGAGCAACCGGACCGCTGCCCCGGCCGGTCCGGTGAATACCCCGTAGGCGGCCGCCAGCGCGGTCTGCGCCGCGGAGAGCCCGGCCGCCGACCCGGTGACCCCGAGCGCGATCGGGTGCTGAGGGCTGGCGGGGAGCCGGTCGTAGACCGGGGACGGCCAGGTGGCCCGGGCCGCCCGGAGCAGCGCCCGGCCCTGGCGCCGGGAAGCGAGGCGGAGCGCGGGCGAGGGCGTACGCGCGTCGAGTTCGGCGTCGAGCAGAGCGAGGTCGTCGAGGCGGTGGGCGGCCGCCGCGAACGCCGCCGTGACCGGGCCGGCGGTCGCCAACCGGCCGCGCAGGAAGGCTTCCAGGTCCTCGACCCCGGTGACCCGCCCGGCGCGTACCGCCGCCTCCAGGCCACTGGAGTGGGCGTGCGTACCGGCCGGGAACCGGCCATCGGTCAGCAACAGCAGGGCGACGGAGTCCATCAGAAGAGGAAATACCGTTGTGCCATCGGCAGTTCGGTGACCGGGTCGGGCTCGACGACCACGCCGTCAATCCGCACCGTGAAGGTGTCCGGCTCGACCTCGATGCGCGGCATGGCGTTGTTCTCCGGCAGGTCGGCCTTGCCCCGGGCGCGTACGTCGCCGACTGGGACCAGCCGCCGCCGCACATCGAGCTCCAGTCCCGCTTCCAGCGCGGCGGGGGCCACGAAGGCGAGACTGGTCGCGGCCGGGGCCACCCCGTAGGCGCCGAACATCGGGCGCGGCAGGATCGGCTGCGGGGTCGGGATGGAGGCGTTGGCGTCGCCCATCTGCGCCCAGGCGATCATCCCGCCCTTGACCACGAGGTGCGGTCGTACCCCGAAGAACGCCGGCTCCCACAGCACCACATCGGCCAGCTTGCCCGGCTCCACCGAGCCGACCTCGCCCTCGATCCCGTTGGCCATCGCGGCGCAGATCGTGTACTTGGCGACGTAGCGCCGGGCCCGGTGGTTGTCCGCCGCGCCGTCCCCGGGCAGCGCACCGACCCTGGCTTTCATGACGTGCGCGGTCTGCCAGGTGCGCAGCACCACCTCGCCGACCCGGCCCATCGCCTGCGAGTCCGAGCCGATGATGGAGATGGCCCCGAGATCGTGCAGCAGGTCCTCGGCGGCCATGGTGGACGGCCGGATCCGGCTCTCCGCGAAGGCCAGATCCTCCGGTACCGCCGAGGAGAGGTGGTGGCACACCATCAACATGTCGAGGTGCTCGGCCAGGGTGTTGCGGGTGTAGGGCCGGGTCGGGTTGGTCGAGGACGGCAGGACGTTGGGGTGGCTGGCGACCGTGATGATGTCGGGCGCGTGCCCGCCCCCGGCGCCCTCGGTGTGATAGGCGTGGATGGCCCGGCCATTGATGGCTGCCAACGTGTCCTGGACGAACCCGGCCTCGTTCAAGGTATCCGTATGGATGGACACCTGCACCCCCGAGGCGTCCGCGACCCGTAGACACGCGTCGATCACCGCCGGCGTGGTACCCCAGTCCTCGTGCAGTTTGAAGCCGCCCGCGCCACCGCGCAGCTGCTCCCACATGGCTTCCTCGGAAACCGTGTTTCCCTTGCCCAGCAACAGAACGTTGACCGGCCAGGCGTCCATCGCCTCGTGCATCCGGGCCAGCTGCCAGGCGTTCGCGGTGACCGTGGTGGCCTTGCTGCTCTCCGCCGGCCCGACGCCGCCGCCGACGAGCGTGGTGATCCCGCCGGACAGCGCCTCGGTGACGATCTGCGGGCAGATGAAGTGCACGTGGGTGTCGATGGCTCCAGCGGTGAGGATCCGGCCGTTGCCCGCGATCACCTCGGTGCCCGGCCCGATCACCAGCCCCGGGTGTACGCCCGGCATGGTGTCCGGGTTGCCGGCCCGGCCCAGCGCGACGATCCGCCCGTCGCGGATCCCCACGTCGGCCTTGACGATCCCCCAGTGGTCGAGCACGACCGCCCCGGTGATGACCAGATCGAGGGCGCCATCGGCCCGGGTCACCCGGGACTGGCCCATCGACTCGCGGATCACCTTGCCGCCACCGAAGACCGACTCGTCCCCGCCAACGCAGTGATCGTCTTCGATCTCAATCAGCAGATTGGTGTCCGCCAACCGAATCCGGTCCCCCGCCGTCGGACCGTAGAGCGCAGCATATCGAGCGCGACCGATAGTGCTCATAGCGGTCCGCCACACTCCCCCCGAAGGCCGGGAACCACGCGAAGACCGCCGAGTGGCACGAGATCGACCGACCGGGTCACCCCCGGCTCGAAGCGCACCGATGTCCCGGCCGGCACCGCGAGCCGCAGTCCCCAGGCAAGTGAACGGTCGAAGGACAGCCCGGGATTGGATTCGGCGAAGTGGTAGTGCGAGCCGACCTGTACCGGCCGGTCGGCCGTGTTGGTGACGGTCAGCGTGGTCACCGGACGGCCGGCGTTGAGCTCGATGTCGCCCTCCCCGAGGACGACCTCGCCGGGGATCAGCGGACCGGGTGGTGCACCGTCACCAGCTTGGTACCGTCCGGAAAAGTCGCCTCCACCTGCACCTCCTTCAACATCTCGGGTACCCCGTCGAGCACGTCCCCACGGGTGAGCACCTGGCAGCCGGCGTCCATCAGGTCGACCACCGTACGCCCGTCCCGCGCCCCCTCCAGCAGGAACGCGGTGATGATGGCGACCGCCTCGGGGTAGTTCAGCTTGAGGCCACGGGCCCGGCGCCGCTCGGCGACGTCGGCGGCCACGTGGATGAGCAACCGCTCCTGCTCGCGCTGGGTCAGAAACACGGATCCTCCGGGGATTACACGGTGAGAGCGGCCCGGACGGCGGGCTCGGCGTCGACCCCGCCCGCGCCGGACGACGTGACCCGGCCGGCCTCCAGGACGTGGTACCGCGCGGCGGCCGTGAGCGCGAAGCCGATGTGCTGCTCGACCAGGAGCACGGACAGCCCGCCCCGACCGGCCAGGGTCAGAATGGTCCGCTCGATCTCGGCGACCACGGTGGGCTGGATGCCCTCGGTCGGTTCGTCGAGCAACAGCATCGTGGGTGAGGTGATCAGCGCCCGGGCGATGGCGAGTTGCTGGCGCTGCCCACCGGAGAGCAGACCGGCCCGCCGGCCGAGCAGCGGCACCAGCGCCGGAAACAGGTCCAGCGCCGCAGCTGTTGCGGTCTTCCCGGAACGCCGGCCGTCCGCCACGAGCTGGAGGTTTTCCGCGGTGGTCAGGTGCGGGAAGCACTGTTGCCCCTGGGGTACGTAGGCCATCCCGCGCGCGACCCGCTGGTGCGGAGCCAGGCCGGTGATGTCCTCGCCGGCCAGCCGGATCGTACCCCGGCGGGGTTTGAGCAGACCGATGGCGGCGCGCAGCAGGGTGCTCTTGCCGGCCCCGTTGTGCCCAAGCACGGCGGCCACCCCGTCGACCGGTACGGACAGCGAGATCCCGTGCAGGACAACACTTCTGCCATATCCCACGTGGACGTCGTCGAGCTCCAGCATCACGCCTCCCGCCCCGGCGCGGATGTCGCCCCGGCGTGCCCGAGGTAGACCTCCTGCACCTTCGGATCGGCCTGCACCTGCGCCACCGTACCCTCGCTGAGGATCTTCCCGGCGTGCATCACCGTGACGGTACGGGCGAAGCGGCGCAGGAAGTCCATGTCGTGCTCGATCACGACGACGGTACGGTCCCGGCTCACCACCCCGAGCAGTTCTCCGGTGGCGTCGCGCTCGTCCTGGCTCATCCCGGCCACCGGCTCGTCGAGCAGCAGCAGCTTGACGTCCTGGACGAGCAGCATGCCGATCTCCAGCCACTGCTTCTGCCCGTGCGCGAGGGTACCGGCGGGCCGGTCCCGTTGCGCCGTCAGGCCGATCGTCTCCAGCGCGGCGGCCACTTCGGGCGGTACCCCGCGCCGCTGGCGCAGCAGTGTCCACGGTCCCCGGCCGGCGCCCGCCGCGATGTCGAGGTTCTGGAGCACGGTCAGCTCCTCGAACACGGCCGCGGTCTGGAAGGTCCGGCCGACCCCGAGCCGGGCGATCCGGTGTACCTTGCGGCCGAGCAACTGCTGCCCGTCGAAGGTGACCGAGCCGAACGCCTTGGCCAGTCCGGTGACCGCGTCGACGAGCGTGGTTTTGCCGGCGCCGTTGGGCCCGATGAGGAACCGGACGTCGCCGGCCGGCACATCGAGGTTGACCCCACCGACCGCGACGAACCCGTCGAACACCACCCGCAGATCCCGGATGCACAGACCGTCGTTCATGACGACCCCCGGCGGCGGCGCGCGACAACGCTTGCCAATGACGCCAGGCCGCCGGGCAGGAAGGCCACCGGGATCACGAAGAGCAGCCCCTCGAAGTACGTCCACGCCGACGGGAACCGTTCGGACAGCGCGGTTTTCGCCCAGGCCACCGCGACCGCGCCGAGGGCCGGCCCGACCAGGGTGGCCCGGCCGCCGACGGCGACCCCGATGACGAACTCGATCGACGGCACGACGCCGATCAGCGCCGGGGAGATGATCCCCACCGCCGGTACGAACAGCGCCCCGGCCAGCCCCGCCATCCCGGCCGCGACGACGTAGGCCACCAGCTTCACGTTGGCCGGCTCGTACCCGAGGAACCGGACCCGCTGCTCGGCATCGCGTACCGCCACGAGCAGTTCGCCGTGGCGGCTGCGCATCAGCTGCCGGGCCAGCGCCAGCAACAGCAGCAGGCAGCCGGCGATGATGAAGTAGATCATCCGCTGGTTCACCGGGTCGGCGAGGTTGTAGCCGAAGAACCCTTGGATGTCCGTCAACCCGTTGGTGCCGCCCGTGGTGCCCTGCTGGCCGATCAGCAGGATCACCATCGCGGCGGCGAGTGCCTGGGACAGGATCGCGAAGTAGGCGCCCCGGACCCGGCGCCGGAAGACCAGCGAGCCGAGCAGGAACGCCACCGCCATCGGGAGCAGAACCGTTGCGGCGAGCGCGAACCACGGGTCGGCGAACGGGGCCCACCACCACGGGAGGTGCTCCACCTGGCCGTAGAGCTGCATGAAGTCCGGCAGGTTGCCCGGCCCCGCGTCAGCCAGCTTGAGGTGCATGGCCATCGCGTACCCGCCGAGCCCGAAGAACACTCCCTGGCCCAGCGTCAGCAGCCCGCCCCGGCCCCAGGCCAGCCCGATGCCAACCGCGACGATGGCCAGGCACAGATACTTGGCGAGCAGGTTGAGCCGGAAATCAGGGAGCACCAACGGCGCCACCGCGAAGAGCAGCACAGCGGCGAGCCCGAACCCGCCGAGGACCCGGATCCGCGGCCCGGCGAGTGGAACCCGTTGCGGCGCAACGGTTTCCTCTGGTGGAGCAGCAACGGTCGTCATGCCAGGCTCCGGGTACGCAACGTGAACAGGCCCTGCGGCCGCCACTGGAGGAAGGCCACGATCGCGAGGAACACCAACACCTTCGCGACGCTGATGGTGGTCGAGTACTCCACCATCGACTGGAGGATGCCCAGCGCGAAGGCGACCAGCACGGTCCCCTTGAGGTGCCCGATTCCGCCGACCACCACGACCAGGAAGGCATCCACGATGATGTTGGTACCCATGGTCGGCCCGATCGGGCCCACCAGGGTCAGTGCGACCCCGGCGATGCCGGCCAGCCCCGAGCCGATGAAGAAGGTGAACCGGTCGACCCGGCTGGTCGGGATCCCGGACACCGCGGCCAGGTCCCGGTTCTGCATGACCGCCCGGATCCGCCGGCCGAGCGAAGTGAGGCGCAGCGTCAGGGTCAGCGCGAGCGCGGCGATCACGGCCAGGGTGAGGATGAACAGCCGGCTGTTGGCCAGCACCAGATCGTCGGTCAGCTTGACGTTGCCGGTGAGCAGATCCGGCGCGTGGGTCTGCACGTTGGGCGCACCGAAGACGTCCCGGGCCGACTGCTGGAGTATCAGCGAGACGCCCCAGGTGACCAGCAGGGTGTCCAGCGGCCTGGCGTAGAGGCGGCGGATCAGCAGGTACTCCAGGACCACCCCCATCGCCCCGGCGACCAGGAAGGCCACCGGCAGGGCGACCAGCAACGAGGCGCCCGCGTCGGTGATGGTCTTCTGGAGCACGAAGACGGTGTACGCCCCCGCCATGATGAACTCGCCGTGCGCCATGTTGATGACGTTCATCTGGCCGAAGGTCAACGACAGGCCCAGCGCGATGAGCAGCAGCACCGCGCCGATGCTGATGCCCGTGAAGAGTTGGCTGAGGACCAGCGTCACAGCTCGTTCCTTTCTATGTGTCTGTGCATGTGGTGCGACCACTCCGGCTCGGCGGCGTCTGACGCCGCGCCACGACCCGGAGCAGTCGGCCGGGCGGGTAAGCCGGGTGGCGCCGGCCCACCCGCCCGGATGGAGCCAGGTGGAGTTAGGAGGAAAGGCCGGTCGCCCAGTCGTAGCCCTTGAGGTAGGGGTCCGGCTTGATCGGCTGGCCGGAGTTCCACACCTCGGTGATCAGACCGTCCGCGCCGACCTTGCCGATCCGCGCGGTCTTGTAGACGTGCTGGGTGGGACCGTCCACGGTGACCAGGCCCTCGGGCGCCTCGAAGGTGATCCCGCCGGCCGCCGAGGCCGCCTTGACCTTCGCCACGTCGAACCCGCCGGCCTTCTCGACCATCGCCTTCCAGAGATAGACCGAGGTGTACGCGGCCTCCATCGGGTCACTGGTCGGCTTGTCCTGCCCGTACTTCGCCTTGTACGCCTTGACGAACTTGTCGTTCGCCGCGCCCGGCGTGGTCTGGTAGTAGTTCCACGCGGTGAGCTGGCCGGCGAGGTACTGGGTGCCGATGCTCTTGACCTCTTCCTCGGCGATGGACACCGAGACCACCGGCATCTTGTCGGCGGTCAACCCGGCCGACTTGTACTCCTTAAAGAAGGCCACGTTGCTGTCGCCGTTGAGGGTGTTGAAGACCGCGTCCGCCTTCGATGTGGCCACCTTGTTGACGATGGTGGAGAACTCGGTGGAGCCCAGCGGCGCGTAGTCCTCACCGAGAATCTTCATGCCCTTGGCGGCGGCGTACGCCTTGATGATCTTGTTCGCGGTCCGCGGGAAGACGTAGTCGCTGCCCACCAGGTAGAGCGAGTTCTTGCCCTGTGCCTTCAGATAGTCGAGCCCGGGCACGATCTGCTGGTTGGTCGTGGCCCCGGTATAGTAGATGTACGGCGACTGCTCCAGCCCCTCGTACTGCACCGGATAGAACAGCAGTGCCTTATCCTTCTCGAAGACCGGCTTGACCGCCTTGCGGCTGGCCGACGTCCAGCAGCCGAACACCGCGGCCACCTTGTCCTGGCTGATCAGCTTCTCCGCCTTCTCCGCGAAGGTGGGCCAGTCCGAGGCGCCGTCCTCGCTGATCGGCTCGATCTTCTTACCGAGCACCCCGCCGCCCGCGTTGATCTCCTCGATCGCCAGCTTGAGCGCGTCCCGGACGGTCACCTCGCTGATCGCCATCGTGCCGGACAGCGAGTTGAGCAGGCCGACCTTGATGGTCGGGCCGGAGGTGTCCACCACCGAACCGGCCCCGGTGCTGCCCTGGCCGGTCTTGCTCCCACACGCGGCCGGCCCCACCGCCGCCAGCAAAATCACCAAACCCGCCGCTATCCGGCGCCCGCGAATCCTGAACATGAAACCTCCTTGCTCCGGCAAGGGAGCTCGAAATCGTGGAATTCAGTTAGGGGTGTTTTCTTGAGGAAGTTGACGACAGCGTCGACGAGAACCGTTGCGGATACGTTTCGCCGGCCTTAATTGACTGTTTCCACGAATCTGCCGAACAATTCCACGAAAAATGCCGGCACATAGGCCGGCACAAATTGGCGACGCAATTATCGCAGCTCCGCCAACGGAGATGCTTCACGTAGGAAGTATCTTGTCGAGCGGCACCGGCGGTGTCAAGCCCTACAGCTCGGCGAGGACGTCGAACTCCAGCCCGCGCGCCTCGGCGAGGTAGATCCGCTGGCGTACGTGCCGGCCGCGCATCCGCAGCAGGCCGCGCGGCCCCTCGTACGAGACCGCCTCGGCGCTCGCCCCGATCGCCCGTACGTCCAGGGTCCCGGCCCGCTCGATGAGCGCGGCCAGCAGCAGTACCCCTTCGTAACACGACTCCCCGAGGCTGCCCACCGGCGGCGCCTGCACCCCGAACCGGCGCGCGTACTGCCCGTGGAAGTCCAGGTTCTCCGGGGTCACCAGGTTGGCGAAGAACCCGGCCGTGCTGTAGAGCCCGTTCGTCGCGCCCGCGCCACTGGCCAGCAACATGTTCTCGTCCATCAGGGTGGACAGCCGCAGGCAGCGCTGGTCCAGCCCACGCCGGGCGAAGGCCCGGTTGAACCGGACGGCGTCGTTGCCGACCAGCAGCACGAGGACGGCGTCCGCCTCGGTGCCCTCGATGCGCCGCAGCACCTCGGTGAAGTCGTGGGTACCCAGCGGGACGTACTGCTCGCCGCAGATCCGCGCGCCGCACTCGACCGCGTAGCGCCGCGCCGCCCAGGCGGTACGCCGGGGCCAGACGTAGTCGTTGCCGACCAGGAACCAGCGGCGTAGCCGCCGTTCCCGGACCAGTAACCGCATCGCCGGGGACAGTTGGTTGGCCGGCGTCTCGCTGGTCAGGAACACCCCGTCGGTGCGCTCCCCGCCCTCATAGAGGGCTGTATATACATAGGGGACCCGGTGCGCGATGCGGGGCGCGACGGCTTGGCGTACCGAAGAAATGTGCCAACCGGTGACCCCCTGCACCGCCCCGACGGCCACCAGTGCCTCGACCTCGGCGGCGACCCGTGCCGGGCTGGCGCCCCCGTCGACCGGCACCAGCTGGAGCTCGCGCCCGAGCACGCCGCCGGCCCGGTTGGTCTCCTCGGCGGCGAGCTGGGCGCACAGCTCGCCGGTCGGCCCGAACATCCCGGCGGGTCCCTGCATCGGTACGACGAGCGCGACGCGCACCGCATCGGCACCGACCTCGACCAGGGACATGACGCCATGCTTCCGTGTCCGGCGCATGATCTCCAGACCGTTCCGCCGGAGTTATCCGGTCGGTAGCATGGCATTGCTCACCGATCGAGGAGGGACATGACCCGCGACGCGCTCCCTTCCGCCCCGGATCTGTTGCAGCTGCTGACTCGGGCCGAACGGCTGATGTCCCGGCGGTGCACCGCGATCCTCAGCGCGCAGGGCTGCTCCCCCGACGCCTGGCGGGTGCTCACCCTGCTCTCCGACGGCGCCGGCCGGCCGATGACCGACGTCGCCGAGCAGACCTTCCTCCCGCCGGGCACCCTCACCAAGCTGGTCGACCAGTTGGTCGACGACAACCTGGTCTACCGCCGGGTCGACGACCTCGACCGGCGCCGGATCCGGGCTTACCTGACCCCACGCGGGCGCCGCCTGCACGAGCGGATCAGCCGCGACCTGGCGGCCAGCCTCACCGAGCTGGCCACCGCCGGGGCCGACCGCGAACTGCTCGCCGCCCTGCTGGTCCGGCTGGTGGACGCGCTGACCGCCACTCCGGTCGGGTGACGCCGATGGACGCGCGGCGTCCGGACCGCGTGCTCGCCGGGCTGCGCGACTTCTTCACCGATCGGCCGGGCGCGGCGCGCGCCCTCGACCTTGTGCTTGCCGAATAGTGCGTCCGTGCTTTTGGGGAGCCACTTCGGCCTGTAGCTTCGATCGTGATCGGTCGACCGTGTCCTCCTGTCCATCGTCGTCGGTGACTGCGCGGTGATGCCCGCTCGTGCTGCTTCGACTGGCGTACCTGGGCATCACCAACGCGGCTGCTGCCGGGCAGCGATCGCGACAAGGACATCGAGATCCTCTCGCCACGGCACCAGCTCGCAGTCCTGCAGCGCCAACTCGGCGGGCAGATCCGGTTCCAGCCGGCCGAACGAGCTTGGCTGGCCGCGCTGCTACCCCCGCTGCCACGACCGACACTGCGCAGCCTGCGGTTGCTGGTCAGGCCGGACACGACCCTCAGGTGGCACCGTGACCTGATCGCCCGACGTCACGCGGCAGTATCACGCCCCAAGCGACGCGGCCGACCCCGGACCCCGCGGTCGATCCGTGCTGTAGTGCCGCGCCTGGGAAGGAAGAACAGTAGCTGGGGCCATCGGCGGGTGCACGGCGAGCTGGCCGAGACACGGTGGGTCGGATCCGCCGGTGGCCCGAGGTGGCCCTGACGTTCCTGGCCGAGGACGACCTCGCCTTCACCGCCCGCGGGAGGGCAACCGGACTCACCCCGTCCAGCGAACCTCGCAAGGATCGCTCCGGACGCCGGGAGTTCCTCCTGCTCGACCCGGACGGCAACCGGCTCGCCTTCTTCGGCAAGTAATTCCATACCATCATCGCGAGCGGGGCGGCTGGCGTTACCCGGTCGTCCCCGCTGACTTCGGCCGCCCGCCGGGCCGTCATGAGTTTGTCTCTGTCGGGTGAGCTGGCCAAGACTTTCCGGGTCCGTTCACCCATCCGCGGCGCCGGCGGCCCGGTCCCCGGCGGTGTCCATTGTGGACACCGCCGGGGGGTGAGTGGGGTGTTCAGGCCTTGGCGAAGGTCTGCGCTCCACTACCGTTGCAGTCATAGATCTGTAGTCGCGTGCCGTTGGCGGTGTTCCCGCCTGGTGAGTCGATGCATCGGCCCGATTGCGGGTTGGACAGTGTGCCGTTGGGGTTGGCGATCCACACCTGCGCCGGGTTGCCGGTACAGTTGTGCAGCTGCAACGGGGTGCCGTTGCCGGTACCGCCGCCGGCGATGTCCAGGCACATGCCCATGGTGGTCAGCGAGGACCCGTTCCAGGCCCAGTTCTGGTCCTTGGCCCAGTCCTGGCAGTCCCACAGCTGTACCGCGGCGCCGTCCCCGCCGATGTCGTCCCCGGCGACGTCCACGCACTTGCCGGCCGGTCCGATGATGTTCGAGGCGCCGCCGTTGTACGAGAAGGTCTGCGCGCCGGTACCGTTGCAGTCATAGATCTGTAGCTGGGTGCCATTGGCGGTGTTCCCGTAAGGGGAGTCCATACACCGGCCGGAGCCGACGTTGACCAGTGTCCCGTTCGGTCTGGTGACCCATTTCTGGTTCGGCCCGCCCCAGCAGTCCCACAGCTGAAGCTTGGACCAGTTCGCGGTGCCCTGGTCGATGACGTCCAGGCACCGGCCGAGCGTCTGCAGCTCGCCGTTCTTCAACAGCCAGTGCTGGTCCACGGCCCACGACTGGCAGTCCCACAGCTGCACCGGGGTACCGTTGCCGCCGGTGTCGTCACCGGCCACGTCCAGGCACTTGCCGCCCGGGCCGATCACCGTGTACCCGGTCGTGGGTGGCGGCGGTGGCGGGGGCGGGGCGGAGCCGGCGAACTGGGCGGTGTACCGGGTGAAGTCCCAGGCGCCCTGCGGCACGCTGCTACAGGTGCCGGAGGTGTTGCCGTTGTTGTCCGGCGGGTTGCACTGCCGGTCGCGGTTGACCGACCAGTACGTGTACCGGGTCAGCCCGTGGCCGGTTGCGTAGCTGAGCACATTCTGGAAGTCGGACTGGTAGAAGTACTCGCCACTGTCGCTGCGGCCGTTCATGCCGGAGAAGCCCTCATGTGCGTACGCTGTCGCGCTGTCCCAGCCGAACGTGGTCATGAGGATCGAGTGGAACGCCTCCAACGCGCTGATCTGGCTGCCCGAGCCGTTGAACCCACCGTCGAACGGCATGATCGAGTAGTTGTTCGGGGTGAAGCCGAGGCTCCTGGCGTTGTTCAGCAGCTGCTGCCCGAACCAGCCCGTACCCGACGCGGTGCCGGCCGTCGTCACCGAGACGTAGAGGCCCGCATTGTTGCGCTGCAAGATCTGCGCCGCGCCGAGCTCGTTGTTGATCGCCGTCGCGTTCTCGTACTCCGGCTCCTCCAGGTCGAAGTCGATCGCCCGTAACCCGTACCTGGAGATCACCTGCTGGTAGGCGTTCGCGGTCGACTGCGGGTCGCCACACGTCTGGCCCAGCTTCGTGCCCCCGTACCCGCCGGCGGAGACCGACACGTCGCCGCCCGCTCCGCGTACGGTGTTGATGACCGAGACGACCGCGCCATCCGAGGACAGCGGGGTGGTCCCGTCCCACATCGGGCTACAACCGCCACCGTTGGGCGCCAGGATGAACGCCAGCTCGAACGACTTCTGGCCCGTTGCCGCCATCACCTGACTCAGGTCCGGCGGATTGTTGTCTAGCGGCATGACGTAAGGCGCCGCGCCGTACCAGTTGCCGCTCAACGCGGCCAGGGCGGGGGTGGCAACGCCGGTGACCGTCACCACGGCTGCGGGCGCCGTCAGGGCGGCGAGTGCCACAAAGACGACTCGTGATCGTCGCACGTGTTCCTCCTCATGGGATGTGCTGCTGAGACTCCGTTGCTGTCGATGCGAGGGGAGAGTGTTGGGTAGAAGGCGGGCCGCCCCGACTCCGGCGCACGGGATGCACGTGAGAGCGCTCTCGCCAGATCGTCGCCACTTTGAACAAGGTTGTCAATACCTCGATTTCTGGCCCGAGGCGGTGGCAGAGGGGCCGCGGGGCGGGTACTTTCCGAGAATGCGTCCGGGGCTGGTCACAGGCCGGCGGCCGCACCCCGGCGTAGGCCACGTCATGCGATGAGCCACCACGTCGCGGACAGCCGGTCGTGGGCGACGAAGTCGAGGAACGCGGCCAACTGTCGGCCGGTCCAGACCGCGACCGGGAAGCGTGTCCTGTGCGCCGCCATCCCGTTACTCCATCGGCTTGCCGTTCCCGGAGACGGCGCCAGGGAGGTCGTGTGGCATACGGTGTGCCGTGCCAAAACGCTGTCCTTGGCCGTGACCTGCCGTTGCGGTTGTGGTCAGGCTGCCCGGTGGTACTCGTTGAGGACGCCGCCGAGGATGCGTCGCCGCCGTACGGCTTCGTTGATCTCCACGACAACGTCCGGGTCGTGGTCGGGTGGGCGTTGATCGCGGCTCTGATGTGGACGGTGGCCGTTGAAGGTGGCCGGACCATGCCGGTCAGCGGCTGGGTCCGGCTGCCGGCGTTACTAGCGCCTCGCGCGGGCATCGGCGGCCCACTCGCCGATCGCCGCGAGGGACTTCGCCGGACCACACCGCACACACCGCCATCGCGAGGATGCCGGCGAGCTGTTGATGCAGTCCACGGTGGTCCTACGGATATCTGGTAGCGCGCCAACGTGGGCCAACAGGCCCGAGTACCGCTCGGGCGTGACTTCGCCGACAAGCTGCCGTCCCGGACAGCGCAACGGTTGCGGAGCCGAACCTTCCTGGCGCGTACCGCCTGGCGGTCTCGCAAGATCGCATAACGGGCGATCTTCTCGAACAGATCGGCCTCACGCACGACCTCCTGCACGAAGAATGGGTGAAGGGTGCAACCTCTTGGATCGGGCGCTGGGCGAGGCAGCGCCATTAGGCATTTCGGGGGTGCTGGTGGGGTTGCCTTACCAGGATGGAACAAGCAGCCCTGCGAACCCGACCTGCCCTTTTCGCCCGTACGCCATGACGAGTGCCGTCGGCTGTTGCCGACCGGGTTTCGTGTGAGCCGGGTCGTTGGGGATGTCCGGTCGGAGCCCGGGGGTGGGCGCGTGGGTCAGCCGCGTAGCGGTATTGGTGGATGAGTCCGCCGAGGACATCAACGCGTTGGATGCCGCGGGTTCGGTCGGCGCGAACGCGGGTGAGGTCGACCGGGGGAGCGGGCACGTCAAGGTTGATGCCGCGGTGTGGGCGGGCGGTGTTGTAGTGGTCGACGTATGTGGTCAGGACCCGTTGGAGGTGGCCTCGGTTGAGGATCAGGATCCAGTCCAGGCACTCGGTCCGGACGGTGCGTACCCAGCGCTCCGCGTAGGCGTTGGCTTTCGGCGCCCGCGGTGGGGTCTTGAGCGCCTGGATACCGGCTGCGGCGAACACCGTGCCGAACGCCGAGGTGAACTTGCTGTCGCGATCTCAAATGAGCAACCGGAACCGATCCGCGCGCTGGTCGAGGTCCATCAGCAGATTCCGGGCGGCCTGGGTGACCCACGCGCCGGTGGGGTGGGCGGTGATTCCGGCCAGGTGTGCCCGGCGCTGCTGCAGTTCGATGACGAAGAACACGTACAGCCTGGTGAGCCCTATCGTTTCGACGGTGAGGAAGTCGCAGGCGAGTGCCCCAGCGGCTTGTATCCCCACCGCGGGTTCTCCCGAGCCAGCCGTAGCACAAGGTCGACTGCCTGCGGGTCCAACCCGCGGCGGCGACCACGGGTCGGGTAGGTCCACCGTCGGCGGATCAGCTCGCGGTGCCAGCGCAGCAGGGTGGGCGGCGTAACCAGGAAGATCGGCCACCGGTCGCGGGGCAGCAGCTTCGCCAGGACAGCCAAAACCATCCGGTCGGCCGGCGTGTATCGAGGCCGGGCCACCTGCCGGCGCAGCACCAGCAGCTGATGACGTAGCACCGCGATCTCTACGTCTTTCGCATCGGACGAGGAGCCCAGACCAACCATGCCGAGGACCTGCCGGATGACCATGAACGCCAAGGTGCGTACCGCCATCGCTTCATCATGACTGGCCGACATCGTTCCTGGTCACACCCCGCGACGCTGAACTTGCACCCTTCACGATCGGCAGACGGTATCGGAGCGGACGGCGCTGGTCCGGTGCGCCCGGCTGTGTGGCGTGTTCGCCTGGGAGGTCAGCCAGGACTCGAACGACCACGCGTTGGTCGACGAGATAGCGACGCTGCTCTGAACGTCCGCCCACCCGGGCCCGGCCAGGGCCCCGGGCCACTGTTCAGTAGCGGGAGCCGCGGACCAGGCCGGCCAAGGGTTCCAGCCGGGCCAGTTCCGCCTCGGTCAGCGTGAGGTCCGCCGCCGCGACGTTCTCCTCCAAGTACTTCCGCCGCTTGGTACCCGGGATCGGCACCACGTCGGAACCCCGCGAGTGCACCCACGCCAGCGCCACCTGCGCCGGCGCCACCCCCTTGGCGACCGCCACCTCCCGTACCGTGTCGACGATGCGGAGGTTGACGTCGAGGTTCTCCCCCTGCCAACGCGGGATGTGCCGCCGGAAGTCGTTGTCCGACAAGGCGTCCGGCTCGCTCACGGTACCAGTGAGGAAGCCGCGCTCCAGCGGCGAGTACGCCACCAGCCCCACGCCGAGCTCCCGCATCGCCGTCGTCGCCTCCGGCACCAGGAACGCGGCGGCCACCTCCGCGGTGCTCAGCCCGCCAACCGCCCGCAGCGTCAGCGCCAGCTGCGACGGCGGCGACAGCGCGGGATTGGCAGCACAGGAACAGTAACGTCAGCGTGTCGTCCCGGTCGCTCGCCGGCGCCCGGTCGGCCGGGTCCTGCGCCACCACGGCTTCGCGGTGCCGGCGGGCGCTGTCGGCCCGCCACCCGTCGATCAAGGCCCGCCCGGCCACGGTCAGCAACCACGACCGCGGCCGGTCCGGAATCCCGTCGGCCGGCCACTGCCGGGCCGCGGCCAGCAGCGCCTCCTGCACGGCGTCCTCGCACGCGTCGAACTGGCCGTGGCGGCGCACGAGCGTGGCGAGGACCCACGGCGCGCACTCGCGCAGCAGGTTCTCGACAGCGGGATGGGTGCTCACATCTGCGGCGGCTCGTCCATGATCCGCCGGACCTCCATCGGGTAACCGGTGTACGCGACCACCTGGGAGACGATCTCCAGCGCCCGCTCCTCGGTCCCGTCGAGAATCCAGTAGCCGGCCAACGATTCCTTGATCTCGGCGAACGGCCCGTCGGTCGGTGCCGGGGCCCCGCCGACGAGGCGGACCGTCTTCGCCTGGCTCGGGTCCATCAGCTTCTGACTGTCGACCAGCTCCCCGGATTCCCGCATCTCGGTGTCCAGTTTCATGATCAGCTCGTGCATGCCGCCGATCCACTCCGGCGACCGGTCCGCGATCGCGGCGCCGATCCCCCCGAACATCATGATCATGTACTTCATGGTGTGGTCCTCCATACCGCGCCCAGGTGGGCGCCCGGCCTCTGGTCGGAGCCGGCAGCCGACGCTGGACATCGGCTCGGACGTTTCCGCGTCATTCTCCCCGGGCGGCCATGCGGCTCAGACACGATGAGCGCGATGACCTCGCTGCTACGCAGCGGTGAGGTGATCATGACCGAGGTTGGGTTGAGTCGTACCCCACCGCCGGGCCTCGAAAATGTGGCGAGATCGAAGCCTGCCTCGCGAAGAAAACCGACGTCTCGCAACACGGGACGGCGGGAGACGCCGAGCCCGCGTCCGAGCTCCGCGACGGTCCAGTCGGCTCGTCGCCGCAACATCCGCAGCAACTGGTCGTGGCGATGATCATGCCTCGCACGGTCGCCCCCGGATGGCTAACCAGCTCGTCAGCGCAGGCGGCCAGCCCCCGCGTCAACGACCGGCGCTGTCCAGCACCGGCGCCGCCTGTCACGCCGGCTGTAGGTCGAAGGCGGCACCGATCGTGCGACCAGGTATCGCGGGGAACCCGTTGACGCCCGACACCAGGCCGCCTTCCAGGTCCAGGACCATGAGCCCGTACGGCCCCAGCACGCCGTCGGAGGCCGGCTCGAAGGCCGCGAGCGCCGGCTGCCCGTTGGCCCGAGTGGCAACCAGCCGGATCGTGTCGAACCGGCCGCCGCCCGGCACGGTCGCGAAGAACCCGACCACGGCGTCCCGCCCGAGGAACTCCATCGCCTCCGGCGGCATCCGCAACACCACGTCCTCGCGCAGCACCGCGGCCAGTCCCGCGACGTCGCCCCGGTGCCACGCGTCGATGAACCGCGCGAGCACCCGCCGGTCCTCGGTGTCGAGCGACCTGCGTGACCCGGCGGCCCGGCCGACGCTCGCGCGGGCGCGCTGCAGGGCACTGTTGACCGCCGGCACGCTCGTGTCCAGCAGATCGGCGATCTCGTCGCTGCGCCACCCGAGCACGTCGTGCAGGACCAGCGCGGCGCGCTGGCTCGCCGGCAGCAACTGCAACGCGGCGACGAACGCGAGCGACACCGACTCCCGGCGCTCGGCCTCGGCGGCCGGGTCCGTGCCGGGGCCGAGGTCATCGAGCAGGCGGTCGGGGTACGGCTCCAGGTAGTCCAGGTCGGTGAACGTGGCCGGCCGCCTGGTGCGGGCGGCGATCAGCTTCAGGCACGCGGTGGTGGCGATGCGGTACAGCCAGTGGCGCAACGGGGCGCGGCCCTCGTACGTACCGAGCGACCGCCAGGCCCGCAGGAGCACCTCCTGCATCGCCTCCTCGGCGTCGTGATACGAGGCGAGCATCCGGTAACAGTGCAGGTGCAGGGCCCGCACGTGCGGCGCGACCAGCGCACGGAATGCCTCGCCGTCCCCGGTGCGGGCGGCCTCGAGCAGCTCAAGATCCGGTGTCGCGCCCACGTTCACGCCCACAGGCTAACTTTTTCCGGCCCGCACCGATGAACGCGCGCCCGGCCCGGGATCTGATGTCGTGACGGGCCGCATCCCACGCGGCCCCACGTCCCGAGGAGACGACGTGGATCCACGAACCATCGCCAACCAGTACTACGACGCCTGGCGCCACCGCGCCGGCGACATGTCCGGGGTACCGCTGGCGCCGGACTTCGTGTTCACCGGCCCGGTCGCGAGCTTCGACAACGCCGAGGCGTTCCGTGCCATGACCCGCCAGGCCGGCGCGGCGGTACGCCGCTTCGAGGTGCGCCACCAGTTCACCGAAGGAGACCTTGTCTGTTCGGTCATCGACTGGGAGATGGCCATGCTCCCCGGCACGCTCACCGCGGCCGAGGTGCTGCAGGTCCGAAACGGCACGCTCGTGCGAGGCGAACTGATCTACGACGCGCAGGAGCTGCGCGAGGCCATCGACGCCGATCCGGTGGCGCTGCTGGACCGAAGCCTCACCGACACCGCCGACATGTTCACCCGCGTGCCGGCCGACGCATGGCAGACGCTAAGCCCGTGTGCCGGCTGGACGGCCCGCCACGTCGGCAACCACCTGGTCGGCTCGATCGCGCTGCTGACCCGGGTCGCCCTACGCGAGCCGGTCGACCCGGCCGAGTTCGACGCGCACAAGCTTGCCAAGACCGACCATCTCGGCCCCGACCCGGCATCCCCGCTGCGGGAGGCGGCGCAGCGGTGCGTGGCGGCGTTCGCCCGACCGGGCACCCTGCACGCGCGGTACTCCTTCCCCGGGCCGGACACGCCCGGTGCCGTCATCGCCCACATCTGCCTACTCGAGTCGCTCGTGCACGGCTGGGACGTCGCCCACGCGACCGGTGCCGCCTACCGGCCGGCCGACGCGGCCATAGCCGCGGTGCAACGCTTCGCGCTGCTCGCGGTCGGGCCCGAGCAGCGGGCCCAGGGCCTGTTCGCGGCGGTCGTACCCGTAGCACCGGACGCCGACCGGCTGACCGCCACGCTCGCCCACCTCGGACGGCGCGCCCGACCGACACGGCCGGGCAACGGTGTTGACGTACAACGGTGAGGTGTCCAGGTCGAGGGCCTGGTTGGGGCGCTCGACCTCGATGGTGGGCGGCAGTACCCCATGGCGAACCGCCCGCACCGCCTTGAGCAGGCCGGCGGCGCCGGCGGCGAACTTGGTGTGCCCGATCTGGGACTTGACCGACCCGAGCGCGCACCACTGGCGATCGGTACGGCCGGACTCCTCGTACACCGCGCGCAGCGCGCGCAGTTCGGCCACGTCCCCGCCTTGGTACCCGTACCGTGTGCCTCGATCAGCTCGACGGTCTCCGGCGCGTACCCGGCCTCGGCGTACGCCCGGCGCAGCGCCCGCGCCTGCCCCTCCGGTGTGGGCGCGTAGATGGCGGACCCGCGGCCGTCCGAAGAGGTCCCCCGGCCAGCGCCAGGCCCCGGATCACCGCGTAGACCCGGTCGCCGTCGCGTTCGGCATCGGCCAACCGCTTGGGCGCGAACAGGACCAGCCCCTCACCGAGCATGGTGCCGTCGGCGGCGTCCGAGAACGGCCGGCAGTCCCCGGTCGGCGAGAGGGCCGGAGTCTTGGTAAAGCACATGACCAATGAAGATGTCGTTCATCGTGTCGACGCCACCGGCGATGACCATGTCGGCTTGGCCCAGCGCCAGCTCGTTCACCGCGTTCCGCAGCGCGGACAACGAGCTGGCGCAGGCGGCATCGCTGACGCAGTTGGTGCCGTGCAGGTCGAACCGGTTGGGCTGATGTGAGGCGTCGTGTCGGCGTACTGACCAGGCAGCGGGCGGCGCGGTCGGCTGGGCGGTAATGGTGGCGTGAGGATCGCAGCGGGCCATCGCCCAGTGCCTGATCGGCGCGCAGCACCGCCTCCTGGGCACGCGCGATGGCCCGTTCCTCCCGCACGTACCGCTGGCAGCGCTCGGCCAGGTCGGCGAAGGCGGCGAGTCGGGCGTCGACCTCCGGCCGGCGCGCGATGCGTGGAGGCAATTCGGCAAAGGTATGCTGCGATGGAGAGAGACAGAGACAAGCGCCCGTCGTCGGCATCGTCTACAGCCTTTCGGGCCGTCCACGCGTCGGCGTTGGGCAGGTTGGCCCAGCCTCGCGATGGTTCCTGCTCTTCCTGATTTTCTGGGCGAGACAGCAAAAGAAGACGCCGATGCCTGATGACGGTCGCGCCAATGTGCCCGACGGTACTGGATCCGGGATTCTGGACGAGGTGACACTCCGGGCGCTGCTCGAGCATGTCCCGGTTACCGTCTATATCGACCGGTTGGACGAGACGGCCTCCAACGTCTACACCAGCCCACGGCTCGAGTCCGAGCTCGGCTACACGGTGGAGGAATGGGTCACCGACAAGGAGCTGTACGCGAAGGTCCTTCACCCCGAGGACCGCGATCGGATCCTGGCCGAATACCGCCGCACGCGCGACACGGACGAACCCTTCCGGGCGGAGTACCGCATGATCGCGCGCGATGGGACCGTGCACTGGTTCCTCGACGAGGCGACGGTCATTCGCGACGAGACCGGCCAGCCCGCCTACTTTCATGGCTTCCTGCTCGACATCACCAAGCAGAAGGAGCTGGCGGAGGCGCTCCGCAGCAGCCAGGAGGCGCTGCGGCGGCAGAAGCAGTACGTTGAGTCACTCCTCGAGATCAACCCCACAGCCATCGTCACCGTCGATCGAGACGGGATCGTCACGTCGTGGAACCTGGCCGCCGACGAGCTCTTCGGTTACTCGAGAGACGAGGCGATCGGGCGCCATCTCGACGATCTGGTCGTCGGACGAGGAGACCTGCGCCGCGAGGCAGTGAGCTACGAACAGGTCTTACAGCGGGGGCGTTTCCACACGGTCACCAAGCGAGCCCGCAGGGACGGCACGCTTGCGGACGTCGAGTTGATCGTCGTGCCGGTGATCGAGGAGGGCGAGCCGACCGGGTATCTCGTCATCTACCACGACATCAGTGAGCTGCAGCGTCAGAAGCAGTACTACGAGGCGCTGTTGGAGGTGAGCCCAACCGCGATCGTCACGGTCGGCCCGGACCGCAAGGTGACGTCGTGGAACCCGGCCGCAGAGAAGCTTTTCGGGTACACCCGGGAGGACGCCATCGGGCGGAACATCGATTCGCTGGTCGCCGACACCGAGGCGCTCCACGACGAGGCCGTACGGTTAAACCGGCAGGTCGAGGAAGCCGGGGAGGTGCGGCTCACCACCCGCCGGATTCGCAAGGACGGCTCCCTGGTCGATGTCGACGTGCGGGCCGCTCCGATTCGTGTCGGTGACGAACTGGTCGGCCTGTACGCCATCTATCACGACATCTCGGAGCTGCAGAGAGCGCGAGAGCAGGCGGAGGCCGCCACGCGGGCCAAGAGCGCGTTCCTGGCGATGATGAGCCACGAGATCCGCACCCCGATGAACGCCGTGATCGGGATGACGCAGCTCCTGCTGGACGCCGATCTGACCCCGGAGCAGCGCAGCTACGCCGAGGTCATCCGCGGCGGCGGCGAGGCCCTGATGGCCGTCATCGATGAGATCCTCGACTTCTCAAAGATCGAAGCCGGCCGGATGGAGTTGGAGAGCCGGCCGCTCGACCTCCGCAGCTGCGTGGAGTCCGCTCTCGAGGTAGTCGCCGCGGCCGCGTCCGGCAAGGGCCTCGACCTCGCCTACTTCTTCGGTCGCGGACTGCCCGGCGCGATCGTCGGCGATGCCACCCGCCTGCGTCAGATCCTCATCAACCTGCTGAACAACGCCGTGAAGTTCACCGACAAGGGGGAGGTGGTCCTCTCGGTGGACGGGGAGGAACTCGGGTCGGGTGACGGGGAGATCGGAAGGAAGTACAGGCTTCACTTCGCCGTCAGGGACAGCGGCATCGGGATCCCGGAGGACCGACTGAGCCGCCTGTTCGAATCCTTCAGCCAGGTCGACGCTTCGACGACCCGACGGTACGGCGGCACTGGCCTTGGCCTTGCGATCAGCAAGAGACTGAGCGAGCTGATGGGCGGGACGATCTGGGTGGAGAGCCGGGTAGGAGATGGCTCCACGTTCCACTTCACCCTCCAGGCCGAGCAGGCTCCCGGCCTCGCCCCCGTCCATGAGCGAGGCGCGCCACCCCAGCTTCACGGCAGGCGGGTGCTCATCGTGGACGACAACGCCACGAACCGCCACATTCTCATGAGGCAGGCGGAGTCGTGGGGCCTCTTGGCGCGTGATACCGCCCACCCCGAACAGGCGTTGGAGTGGATCCGTCGCGGCGATCCCTTCGACCTCGCGATCCTCGACATGCAGATGCCCGAGATGGACGGCGTCACGCTGGCGCAGGAGATTCGCCGGTACCGCGAGGCGCGTGCATTGCGCCTCGTGATGCTGACCTCACTCGGACCCCGGGAACGGGTCCGGGGAGACGTGGAGTTCGCCGCCTATTTGACGAAGCCGATCAAGCCGTCGGAGCTTTACGACACGCTGATGAACGTCTTCGGCGCGGCGGCTCCCGCCGACGCGCAGGCTTCAGCGCCCCGCGAAGGGTCCGTCGAGCAACTGGCCGAACGCCTACCCCTGCGGATCTTGGTGGCGGAGGACAACGTCTTCAACCAACAGCTCGCTCTGCTGCTGCTGAAGAAGCTCGGCTACCGGGCAGAGGTGACCGGGAATGGGCTGGAGGTGCTCCAAGCGCTCGAGCGTGAGTCCTATGACGTCGTGCTGATGGACGTGCAGATGCCGGAGATGGACGGGCTCGAGGCCACGCGCCGCATCCACCGACGATGGCCCGCCGGATCACGGCCGTACATCATCGCGGCGACGGCCAACGCCATGCGGGAAGAGCGTGAGGCCTGTCTGGCCGCAGGAATGGATGACTACCTCAGCAAGCCGATCCGCATCGAGGAACTCGCCGCCGCGCTGAGCCGGTGCCGCCCTCACCTCTCACCGCGGCCCGCAGCTCTAGCCACGAAATCCGGTGTGGGCCATCAGGTGCGCTCGCGGGCCGAGCGCGAACCACGAGCGCAGCATCCAGCCGCTGTTCTCGATCCCACGGCGCTCGAGCGCCTCGTGGAGATCACTGGAGACGACGGCGATCTTCTTGCGGAGCTCATCGAGACGTTCCTGCGTGAGGTACCCCTGCTGCTTGACGGCGCGCGGCGGGCGCTGCAGCTAGGCCGAGCGGACGAAGTCCGGCGAGCGGCGCACACGCTGAAGTCCAACGGGGCCACGATCGGCGCCATCGGCTTTTCCGAGCTGAGTCGCCGGCTCGAGTCGCTGGCGCGGTCGGGAACCGTGGAAGGAGCGGCCGATCTTGTCGCACGCCTCGAAGCGGAATACGAGACGGTCAGGATCGCCCTGGAAGTGGTGCAGGAGCGGAGCAGACCATGACCGCAGGTCCCGGGTTCGTTCTCGTAGTCGACGACGACGGGGTGAATCGCCTGCTCCTGTCCCGAGCCCTTGAGCGGGACGGCCATCAGGTGCGGACGGCGGCGAACGGGTTGGAGGCGCTCGAGGCGCTCCGCGACGGGCTGTTCGACTGCGTGCTGTTGGACGTCCTGATGCCCGAGATCGACGGCTACCAGGTGCTGGAGCACATGAGGAGTGACCCGAAGCTGCGGCGTACGCCAGTGATCATGATCTCGGCCCTCGAGGACGTGGAGAGCGTGGTCAGGTGCATCGAGATGGGCGCGGAGGACTACCTGCCGAAACCGTTCGACCCGGTGCTGCTTCGGGCCAGGATCAAGGCGGGGCTGGCGAGGAAGCGCCTCGACGATCTTGAACAGGAATATCTGGAGCAGGTGGGCCAGGTCGTCGTGGCGGCGGCAGCCGTCGAGGCGGGAACGTTTGAGCGCACGCAACTGGACGGAGTCGCCAGTCGGGACGATGCCCTGGGGCAATTGGCGCGGGTCTTCCAACAGATGGCGACCGAGGTACGCGCGCGTGAGCAGCGGCTGAAGCGAGAGGTCCGGAAGCTGCGCATCGAGATCGACGAAGCGCGCGCCGCCCGGCAGGTCGCCGAGATCACCGAGACCGACTACTTCCAGGATCTACAGCGGAAGGTCTCGGAGCTTCGGTTAGGCCCGGACTCGCAGTAACCGGACTCGCAGTAAGAGGTACCCAGAAGGACAGAGGAGCGGGACGATGTCGAGGGTGATCTCGATCCATTCGTTTCGCGGGGGCACGGGCAAATCGAACACGGCGGCCAACGTGGCGACACTGCTCGCTGCAGAAGGCCAACGCGTCGCGATCGTCGACACCGACCTACAGTCCCCCGGGATTCACACACTCTTCGGGCTGAACCAGGAAGCGATGCGCTATTCGCTCAACCAGTACCTCTGGGGGAGCTGCGACATCGAGCAGGCTGCTCATGACATGACGACGAACCTCGATGCCGGACTGCGCGGACGCGTGTATCTCGTCCCGTCGAGCATCAAGGCGAACGACATCGCTCGCGTGATGCGCGAGGGTTACGACGTGGGCCTGCTGAACGAAGGTTTCCGCCAGCTCGTCAAGGCGCTGTCTCTCGACGTCCTCATGCTCGACACCCATCCCGGCCTGAACGAGGAAACGCTGTTGTCGATTGCCATGTCCAACGCGTTGGCGATCGTGCTGCGTCCGGATCATCAGGACTACGAGGGGACCAGCGTGACCCTGTCGGTTGCCCGCAAGCTGAAGGTGCCCGACCTGGTACTCGTGGTCAACAAGACGCCGTCGGTCTTCGACCCGGAGGAGGTCAGACAACGAGTGGAGAAGGCCTACCAGTGCGAGGTCACCGCGGTGCTCCCACACGCGGATGAGCTCATGGCCCTGTCGAGCGGGGGTATCTTCGCGCTGCGCTATCCGGATCACCCCGTCACTGCGCTGCTCCGGCAGATCGCGGTTCGGCTCACGGCCTAGCGCCTGCAATGGCCTCGGACGAGATGGACCTGTTCCCCGATCGGGAAGTGCTCCTCGCGGGCCTGCCCGCCAGGCGGGCCGACGCCCTCCTGTTTCTGATCGAGAGCCGGACCGCGCACCTGGTGGCCCGGTCTCGCCTGGACATGGAGCGCTTCGTCACCGAAGAGGATCATAACGAGCGGGAGCTGGCCTTCTTCGAGGCCTTCGCGCAGGGCCGAGATCCCCCGCTCGTGCCGACGATCCAGGATCTCGAACGCCACTCCGGACAGTGGGCGTCCCTGGTTGCTCAGAACCCACAGGTCCGAGCCGCCGTCGCCCATCGTCTGGGGAGGAAATACCGGTTCACGTACCACGATGCGGCCGGCATCCGGCGAGCCCTAGGGCTTGACGATCCAGCAGTCCGACGGGCTTACCGCCGTCTCTACCAGCAACCACTTGACGAGATCTTCGCCTCCCGGGTGCCGCCCACCGACCGCCTGCGCTGGGCGTGGGCCGCCGTGGGAGCGCGGTTTGAACGCTTGTCCCCGTTCTGGACCGCCTACTCATTGACGCTGACTGAGACGGTCGGCGCCACCATCCTCGCCCTGCCCATCGCCCTGGCGACCATCGGCCCGCTGCCAGGGGTGGCGCTGCTGGTAGTACTCGGCCTCGTCAACATCGTGACGATCGCCTGCATGTCCGAAGCCGTGGCACGTAGCGGGGCGATCCGGTACGGCCGTGCGTACCTCGGCCGGCTCGTGGATGACTATCTGGGCGCGACGGGGTCCTTGATCCTGTCGGTGAGCTTGTTCGTGCTCTGCCTCCTGGTGCTATCGGTCTACTACATCGGCATCTCCACGACGCTCGAAAACGCCACTTCTGTCTGGGCCCCGGTGTGGGTCGCCTTGTTGTTGATCATGGCCCTGTACTACGTGCGCCGTGGGTCACTCAGCGCCACCATCGCCTCAGCGCTCACCGTCGGCGCGGTGAACATCGTCTTGCTGGGTGTCCTCGCGGTCCTGGCCTCGATTCACCTACACGTGGACAACCTGCTCCATGTGAACGTGCCATTCTTGTCGGGTCGTCCGTTCGAGCCTACGGTCCTCCAGCTGATCTTCGGCGTCGTCCTCTCTGCCTACTTGGGGCACACGTCGGTGACCCTGTGCGGCCGACTGGTGCTCCGGCGCGACCCGAGCGGGCGCGCGCTCATGCGGGGCTGTACTGCTGCGCAGGCAACAGCAATGCTGCTCTACTGCCTCTTCGTGCTCGCCGTGAATGGCGCCATCGCACCCAACGTCCTGGCGGCGGAGTCGGGCACTGCCCTCGGGCCGCTGACGGCGGCAGTGGGCCCGCTCGCAACCGTGCTCGGATCGTTATTCGTGGTCCTCGGGATGGGCATGGCCACGATCCACTTCTCGCTGGCCCTGGTGAACCTCACCCGCGAATGGCTGCCGTCCGAAGTGCGGGTCATGGTCCTTCCCCGGCAGCGGGCGAGGCTGCGGTTCGAGGAGCGAAGGCGCCGGGACGGAAACGACGGCGTCAAGGTCGGCCTCACGTATCTGGGGCTCCGGGGCGGCGATCCAGCGTTCCGTGTGGAGGTCAGCCTCGACGGCGACGCGCAGCGAATCGAGACCACTGCGACCAGCTCGTGGGAGATCCTTGGGCCAACCGGCCTGCTGTCCTCTATTGATCAGCCGACGGGCCGGCGCGGCCGCGGCGTCAGTCTGGTGCTCGAGATCGTCGACGCCAACCCCCAGAGTGTCCGCCTCAAGGCGACGTCGTCGTTGCGTACAACTGTCGAGGGCGAGTGGGACACGTCCGGGCTCAGCCTCGCCGGCCTCCTGACGCTGGCCGACTTCGACGCGGAACTCGTGGGGTGGATGGTGCGCCACGGCGACGTGACACTGAACGAGGTGGCCAATCATGCCGACGAGGAGGAGGCGGTCGTCCGGGCGAGGCTGCGGTCCCTGGTGGAACAGGGGCTGGTGCGCGAAACGGAAGGGTCACATTACACCGCTCGGCTGGCGCCACGACGAGGACGGACACTGCCCGAGGAGATCTGGGGTGCGTTGAGCCAGGGACCCAAGACCTCAGGTGCCACGGCGAAGCGGGGAGCGTCTTGGTGGCGCGGGGTCCGTAGCGTCCTGCTCGGCCGGCGCGGTCGCTTCGTGCTCGGAGTCGCCCCGATACTCCTGTCCTTCGCAGTCACGGAGTGGATGCTGCTCACCGGATCGGGGTCATTCGCAGGATTGATCGGCTTCATCGGCGTCATCGTCGGTTCCCTCGTGGCGGGCATCTTCCCCGTGCTACTGCTCATCGCGAGCCGGCGGAAAGGCGACTACGTGCCGACGGTCGTCTACCGCCCGTTGGGCCATCCTGTGCTGCTCGCCGGCCTTTACCTCCTGTTCCTGGGCAGCCTGCTGCTGCACGGTCTGGTGATCTGGCAAGCACCCTGGCTGCGAGCTGGAGCGCTGCTCGTCGCCGCGGCGATCGTGGTGATGACGGTCCGCATGGTGGGCCACGGCACCTTCAGACCGCGGCTGAACATCGAAGTGCGCGAAGATCAGGGCCAAGGTCGCGCGTCCTTCACCGTCACCGCCAACGGCCGGGAGTCAACCAGTGACGTCACGCTCGAATACGGCGATGCCGCACGACACCTGCACACCGGCGCCGGCGAGATATCCGCCTTCTCGTCCCTGCGGCACGCCGTATTCGAACCACGATTCCATGAGCCGGCACGGGCAATCCCCCGAGAATTGAGTGTTCGGGTCCACAGGGTGACGCCCGAGGGAGATTCCGAGGCCCTCGGCGGATCCGTCACAGTGCAATCTCATGGTGAGACCAAGCGATTCGACATCGAGCTAGCCAAGGGTCAGGTGATCCTGCCGCTGGCCGACGAGACTTGCCGGGTGGACATCGAGCTGACGGAGACGCGCGACGCCAAGGCCCGTCAGCGGTTCTGACCCGGGGACTTTGGAGCGGCCTGGGTGAGTGGCCGGGCGGAGCGTCAGCGGTCGGCAGGGCTCGGAGGTTGCGCCGGAGTGTCTGATTGGGCGTGCGCGGACACCAGCCTGACCTCCGCGGCCTGCTCACGGACCGGCCGTCCCAGCCAGTAGCCGACGACGGCGAAGGCGATGATCGCGGCCAGCGTCGCGAGTGTGAACACCTCGAAGCGTAGCGGCGAGATTCCCCACTTGTCTTTGAAGTCGTACCCCGCCCCCAATGCCCTCTCGATCACGTCCGGGAAGACCGCCACGAATGACGCGAGCACGATGAAGGCGGTGCAGAGACCACCCGCGATCCACGCGCCGGTGTTCCCTCCCGGGATGCGGTACGGCCTCGGCACCTCCGGATGCGAGTACCGCAGCTTGATTACCGCTGGGAAGATCGCGATGTAGGAGATTAGCGTCGTCGAGATGGCCGTGTAGAGCACCACGACGAAGGTCGAGGCCGAGCTACCTTTGTTCAGGTTGACGGCGACGATCATGAAGATCGTCGCCACGATCCCCGACATGACGTTCACGCGTACCGGCGTCCCGAGGCGCCGGCTGAAGACCCCGAACCAGCCCGCGAACCCGCCGTCGTAACCCGCTACGGCCTGGACCCGATCGGACCCGATCATCCAGACCGCACCTGAGGTGAGGAGGGCGATGATGAATCCCGCCGCCATGATATCGACGAGGGCTGACTGCGCGCCGCCGTAGACGCTGAAGGTGGCGCTTACCGCGTCGAGGAAGCCGCTGATGCCGGTGATCTTCTGCACCGGGAGGACGGCCAGAATCCCGAAGATCGGGATGCCGTAGAGGATGACGGCCAGGACACCGCTTCGCACCACCGTCACCGGCACGTCGCGCTGCGGGTTCTCCATCTCCTCGGCAGCCCCGTTCTGCAACTCGAAGCCGACGTAGTTGAACATGAGCAGGGGTACGAGGCCGATGAATGCGGCCTTCGTCGGCGAGAAGTGGCCCGCCGCATACCCGTGCACGCCATTCTTGATCGCGTAGATCAGGATCGTGAGCGAGAAGAACCCGAGCACCCCGAAGCGCACTATCGCCCCCAAGTTCGGGATCCACTTGCCCTGGCGGAGGGCGATGATGGCGACCCCGATCGACACCCAGATGAAGATTGTCTTGAACACGTAGTTGAAACGCCCCCAGGCCAGCTTCATCCACTCGTACGGGCCACCCTCCTGGGCGAACGAGCTCCCCAGTTCGGCCATCACGAGCGCGTAGGGGAAGAGGAAGCCCACGGCGAGCACGAGCACCCAGGTGAACGTCTGAGCGCCGTAGCTCGAGACCTGGCCGAGCGTGTCGAGCCCAACGATGGCGCAGACCAGGAACAAGAGCATATCGAGGCGGCGCAGGCTCTTGCTGAGCTTCTTCTTCTCCACCAGCGCGAGCCTGGTCGTTCGCTCGACGGGGCCTACCGCAAACTCTGTCATGGAGACCCTCCGAGGAGATGGGGGACCTGACACATTATGGTCGTCGCACTCCTGAGCATGTCTACGGTTGCGTGCGTAGGGAGGGCCGAAACCCGTGCGGCGTGGGACTTCCTGTACCGGGTCGCGGAGCTCGCCCTTGGCGCTTCGCGCCACCCGTTGCGCGATTTCGGCTCCAGGCTGGTGTATGCCCGGCGGTTGCGGCCGCGTCCGGGTCGGTGAAGGGTGGCGACGGTAACCGTTGCCACGATCGCCTCGAAAGCGTTGCCGAAGGACACGTTGGCAGCCGACGTTCCTCAGTGGTCGGTAAGGTGTGTAGCCGCGAGTGCGACGGGCACCTCGCGGTACCGCTCGGCCGGCACCAGCGGCACACCGCCGGGTGCGGTGACGGCGCGCATCATCGCCGTCGTCGCAGGGTCGGTGGACACGGTGCCCTCCGTCTCGACCAGGTACTCCGTGAACCAGGTTCGCAATGGACTCCCATTCACCGAGGCCGGATCCGCGCCTACGACCTCCGGATCGACGTGCAGGGCGAGCAGGAGCATGCCGTAGACCCGTTCAGCGTCGGGACGCAGCGGCGGTTGGAAGTACGGCAGCCCGAGCGCCCGGGCACCGTGCGATGCGTAGAACCGCAGACGCCGCAGTGGATCGCCATGCGCGCTGCTCCCCGGATGGTGGTCGGGGTGCTCGACCTCGGCGACGAACAGGCACGGGCGAAAGGCGCGCATCCATTCTGTCCGCACGTGCCGGTAGAGCTGCCCGCCGGTGCCCTTGCCACGGTCCCCGTCGGCGACCGCCAGGTAGCTCAGCAATAACACCCGACAGGACTTGGACCATTTGGCGACTGCCCCGGCGATCATTGCACCGTCGTCGTCGATCACAGTGACGACACGGGTGTATCCGTCGCGGATACCGGCTCGAATGGCTTCGAGAGTGCCCAGCTGGTCCGCGGGGAACGCCGGCGTGAAGATGTCGTAGTAAAGGCTGGCGAGCCGGTCGTCAGCGGACAGCTCGGCCGGTTTCATCCGCTGCTCCTTCGCTCGGCGGCGATGCCGGCTCCACGCTATCGGATGCCGGCTCCACGCTATCGGATCAGGCACCGCCGATCGATCGGTTCGTCCGGCCATCCGGGCGGCGTCGGTGCCGATGGACCCTGGCCGGCCCCGCCGCGGACATACACCGCGCGGATGGCGTGTAGCACGGCGGGATCCGACAGCGGGTTGCCGTCGACGGCCAGGATGTCGGCGTCGTATCCGGGCCGGTTGACGACGTCCGCGCTTGTGGGCCTCGACGTTGCGGCGCGAACTTACCCGGCGCGGCCCGATCGCAGGAGCCCCACAGACAGCAACTATCCCAGAACCTCGGCGAGCCATCGCGCGTGGCCACGGATCCGGATCGTCAGGGAAATAACCTCGCCATCCACAATCCAGTCTCGTCCCGGCCACCGGCTGCCCCTTCTCCGGTACCAGTCGGGTCGAGACGTCCACACAGGCCGCATACGACAGTCCGAGTGTGACGGGCCAATCAGGGTGACTCACCGATCTAGGCGTACCGGTACCGATCGATGAGCAGGACTACCGGCCACCGTACTGGGATGGCGTGGTCGAGGAGTTCCTAGTCAACGACGCGGAGTACAGCATTCCCGAGGCCAGCACAAAAAACGACCGCCGGGACGAGAAGCCGGACGACGGCTGGGCCGCGCCACGGTTCTGGTTCTCGCCTTACAGCATCACCATCGCCCGCGCGCCCGATCGAGGCTACCCGCCGTGGGTGCACGCCCGGCTTACCGGATCCACGACCGACCCGGACGGCGGGTTCGACAAGCCCGCCGCGTTGCTGGGCTACACCAACCGGGCGGACGCGTGGCAGGCCTACACCGACGACTACCGCGGCGACGCCGAGTACCGAGTGCTGGCCGAGGTGCTCACCCCGCAAGGGGCCGCACTGCTGGCTGCCGCCGCGCAACGCCTGGCCACAGTGGGCTACCAGGAGGTGGTCGCCTACGGCGACGAGCCGCTGAACCGCAAACCGGACGACGACGGCTGGTATACCGACGAGGTGTTCCTGGCCAACCTGCCCCCGGTCTGCGACGGGTGCGACCAGGCGTGGCGGCTGGCCATGGTCCGCGGTGGACGACCTGGCCGAGGATCTGCGGGCCGGGCGGGCGCCGCTGCCCCGGTGCTTCCCCGGAACGTTGGCATGTTGCCCTGCCCGGTGTTGCAGGCGCGCCCCTGAGGAGCCGGTTCTGACGGGCGGAGCCGAGCGCGTCCATGATCACAGAGGTGCTGCAGGCGGCGCCGCCGAGTTGGCGGGTGGGGCCGAGGACCGGCGTTGACCCTGCCCGTGTGCCGGGTGGTGCGTCGATGTTCGATGCCTTCCGACTCGTCGATCAGCCTCGTGCCGCGCGGTCGACCTGAGGGCTTGGCGCGGTGCGGGCGAACAGGACGGTCACGGCCAACAGCGCGAGCAGCGTGAGCCCGAACGTGATGATCGGATTGCGACCGATGTGGCCGCCGTATTGATAACGGTCCCACGTGTAATAGAAGCCGAAGAAACCTGCACCGCCCGCGATCCAACCGGCGAGAAGGGCAACCCCGAACCGGCGTGGCGCCGCCACGGCTGCGCATGCCGGCACGACAACCGCCATGATGGTCATCCAGATGGACGGCGGCACGTACCAACGACTGGGGGACCAAGGGAGGTCCCAGAGGTTCCGGTCATGGAACAGCAGCGCCAGCGCGCCGGCAGCGCCGAGCAGCGCCACAAGCCACGCAACCTCACTCCGAGGAGGTCGACGCACCAGGCGCACCTCAGTGGTCCGTACCAGTGCGAACCCAGCTAGGCATGCCGCGAGCACCAGGGCCAGGTGGGCGACGAGCTCGACCCACCAGCCGTCGTGGAGAATGCCCGGAACGTCCTTGTACCTCAGCCGGTCGCTGGCCAAGTATACGAGGCTCCAGGTCGACGCGGCCGTGATGCCCAGCAGGAGTCCAGGGCCGATCAGCCGCCTCGTGCCAGGTATGAGGGTGCAGGCGCCGGCGCCCAGGATGGGGATCGCCATGGTGAGCAGGTAGAGCGCGTACCACCTCATATCGGCCGTGTCTGAGCGGCCCTGCCAAAGGGATTCGGCGTATATGTAGGCCGGGAACAATCCCACGACCGACGCTGCTGCGCCTAGGATCGCCAGTTGGCCTGCGACCATTAGGCGGGGGTCGGCGCGTGTTTGTGGCAGCGCGTGGTGGTCGACGCCGGTCGGGGTCGAGGTGGGCTCGGCGGCCGGCGCAGCTACAGCGCCATGGGGCGAGGTCGTCCGGGTAGGTGCCGGCGCTGCTGTCGCGCCCGAGGGTGGTGAGGCCTTGGGGAGGGCCGCGTCGGGCCGCGTGCCGGGCTCAGCCTCCTCAAGTACTTCCGGCGGTGCGTCCGGGTGGGTGGTCGCGACAGCTCCCGGCGCAGGCACCGGCTCGGGGCCGACCCGTGCCTGCACGGCAATGGTGGCCGAGCCGCCGTCGCTGTCGACGATGACGGTGCCCTCGTGCTCGCCGAGCGCCGTTGTGTCCACGCCGACCACGAGGTCGTCGCCGACCTGGCGAAGCATGAGCCAGCTCGCCGAGGTCGTCGCCTGCGCGTTGAGGTGCCCGCCGCCTGCGTTGCCGAGACGGATCCTTTGTTCCGGCGGCGTGCTGTGCTGAAGGAGCCGCCCGAAGTCGACGACGGTGGCCGACAGCACAAGTGTTGGCGGCACCGGTTCAGGCGGTGTTGGCGGTGCCTGGGTGTTGAGCGCTTCGGTGGCTGCGGCGGCCACCGCGCGGCTGTCGTCCTCGGTGAGCCGTTGCAGGGCCAGCCGGGCGCCAAGCGCCAGCCCGGCGTGCCTGCCGTGCAGTAGGCGTACCAGCTCCTGGACCGTGGCGGCGCGGACCGCGGCGAACGGGCTGTCGATCGCCTCCTGTAGTTGGGGTGGCAGCGGTGCCGGGGTGGTGACCGGGCTTGCTCTGCGGGCGATGTACAGGTCCCCCTGCACGCCGAAGGTCCATTTGCTGGGTGTCTGGTTGGGGGTGGCCGCCCGCACCTTGTCGTAGACGTAGTCGTACAACTCGTCCAGCGCGACCATGCCGTCCTGGTCGCGGTCGGCCTCGCCGGTGGCCAACCCCGCCACCAGTGCGCTGGTGAACACCGACGGTTGCAGTTCCTGGGTGTCGGCCAGCTCGCCACCCTCGAAGGCGTACTCCATCGCGCTGGACGCGGTGATCACCGCCCGGCCCCGGCCCCCGAACTGCGCCTCGATCCCCACCCCGGTACCGGCCCGGGCGGTCATGCCACGCTCGAACGCGCCCGCGTAGCAGCAGTCCAACAGCAGCACGACCCGCCGGGAGCGGCTGCGGCTCATCCGTCGGTTGACGAACTCGGCCGCCACCGCGGTCGCGCCCAACGCGCGTAGCACGGTGTTCGTGGCCGCGAAGTACAGCTCACCGTCCTGATCTTTGACCCCGTGGCAGGAGAAGTGCACCAACAGCAGGTCGTCGGGCCGGCGGTCGGCGAAGAACTCCTCCACCGCCAGGTTGATCTCATACGCGGGCTTGTTGAGTAGCGTGCGCACCTCGAAACCGCCGATCCCGGGATCGCGCAGCACGGCGGCCAGCGCCTCGGCGTCGCTGGCCGGGGCGCGCAGCCGCCGCAACCCCGGATCGGCGTACTCGGAGCCGGCCACGATCAGGGCACTCCGCGTCCCATCCACCATGGCGTCATCGGCTTTCGTGGCGGCGCAGCCACTCGTCGGTCAGCCGCCGCTGCTCCGCAGAGGATACCCCGGTCAGCTCCAACACATCGCCGCCGAGCTCGAGCTTGATGCTGCGCTTCGGCGAGCCGGCAACCCAGGACCGAACCGCAGCCACGACCGAGCCGAGCAGCTGCGACCGGGCAGCGGTGACCAGCAGCGCACCAAGCGCCGCCAGCTCCACTGCCCTGCTATCCGGCGGAGCATCGCCCGCGCGTGGCAACTCGACCGCGTCCACATCAAGGTCAAGCAGTTCGCGGCGAAGCTGCAAGGTGGCCTCGGCGATCTCCTCAGCCTCGGCGTCAGGCCCGACGACGACGCGGATGCCAAGCGTCGTTGGCTGCTCTTCCATGCTCCACCCCGCACCGGCGGCTCGATCCGTGAACCGGTGCCTACCGATCGTAGTGAGCCGGGCCGGCGGACGGAATCGACCGGGAGGCCCTCCCACACCACATGGCCCATCGCCGCATACATCGCCACCATCGCGGCGCTGCTCGCCGCCGCCGCCGTCCTCGCCTGATCGCGCTCGGCGTCTCGGCCCCGTGTTGGGCAGGAAACCGCGCCAAACTCCTTCGGCTTTGGAGGTGGCCGTGCCCCCAAATGCGCACCCACGTCGGCTACTGAGTTGAGAGTGCGCGTGCCTGCGGCGGGACTGCTGACTCGTTGCGGCTGCCAAGATCGACGAGTGCTTCTACTCGGTATCAATACACGCTCTCCGACATCCGTAGGCGTATCGGCTGGACTCCTGCACGCCACGTACTCGGCCACCGTCGAGTACGCCGCCGCGTGGAACCCATGCTCGACCCGTAACCGCACCCTGATCCGCTCCACCGTGTGCCGCTGCTTACGAGGCGCGTTCAGATCCTCACGCAGCATCGCGTCGATCCAGCCCATCGCCGGCGCCAACACCGACGGCCGACCGCGGGCGTGCTCCTTGCGCGCCGGTGGCACCGCCGCCCTCAACGCCTGCCGCACGGTGCGCCGATGCACAACTTCCGCGCGACGACACCCGGCGGGGTGAGGGAGAGCGGACCGTCGAAGTTGATACGCGCCACCGCGAGTGAGGTGCCGTAGACCGGGACGTCGGCCGGTTCGTCCAGCAGCCGCTGGCGGCGACCGGTGATGCCGTCCAGGTCGACGTTTAGATCTTCGACGCGGCAGGTGACTCAGTGCATCGTTTCGCCGGTGACCTCGACCGCGGCGGCCAGACACCGGCTGCGGGGGGACCTGCATGATCTTGACCGGGTGCGGGTGGGGGTAGCCACGCGCCTGGTGACGGCTGGGCCGGTCGCGGCTGCATTGACTTTCTGGCGACGCACACTGCTCTGGACGATCTGATGCCTGACCTGGCCGCTCGCCCTCACAAAGCCGCAGGTTAAGACCAAGCCTAGGATCGACGGGTGGCGGGGGGACTTCCAAACCTGCTGACCTGTCCAGTGCGGCGGCATTGATGCGGCAGTTGCCGATGTGGGCGGCGAGGCCAGGCTTCAGGCGGCCGATTACCGGGTCGCCGTGGCCGACGTGCCCGTAGCATCGACCTGCCCGCCCGGCGTGGTCGGGGTGGACAGGACCGGCACGCCAGGTCAGGGCAGCACAGCGACCATCCACCCCAGCGGCCGGGGCCGGTAGAGTGCGCGTCTTGTCTGCCCGCGGCTCACCTGCGCCGGGCGAGGGTTACCAGGAACCGGACCTCACCGTAGAGGCGGAGCACAGGCTCGGCCGCCAGCTGTTCGAACCGACGGTCGTAGTCGGCTTCGTCCATCAGCCCGAACACGTTGACTATCGGGTGCTTGGCGGTGCTCATGTTCGTGAGCAGGTACGCGTGCCAGCGCTGCCCGTACCGGGTGGCACCACCCAGCGGGTAGCGCAGTGCCTCGGTGGTGATGTCGTCGAAACCGGCCTGGTGCAGCAACCCTTCGAGGGTGTCCTCCAGACCGGCCAGACCCAGCCGGGCGACCAGCTGCTGACCGGCGGCGAGCAGTCCGGCCGCGGCCGGATGGTCCAGCCGGATCGCCTGATCGGGCACGTTACCCAGGAGGGCGACACCGCCGGGCGGCAGCACCGCCGCCAGGTTGGCCAGCGCGGTCCGCCGGTCCGTGAGGTAGGGCAGGACCAGCCACATGACCGCGGCGTCGAAATCGCCGGCGTCCGTCAGCGGTTGCCGGACGTCGTGCACCATGAACCGCACGTTCGGGATATTCGCGCTGCTCGCCATGGCGGCCGCGACCGCGTCGGCGTCCACATCGATCCCGACCGCCTGCGCGTTCGGATATCGCCGCGCGATCTCGCGGGTGAACAGGCCCTCCCCGCAACCGACGTCCAGCACCGACCAGGTCGCCCGGTCCGGACCGGTGGACAACCCGCCCAGCCGTAGCATCCCATCGAACCAGAGGTTGAAGTCCTCACGCAGCAACCCGAACTGGTGCTCCAGCCGCCGCCGGTCATCGGCGCCGCGTTCGAATCCGCCACTCGGGTCCGGGCTGAACGGATCCGTGGCAGGGGCCGTACCGTCATCACGCTCGTCCATGCTGGCCTCCCTTCCCTACGTTGACTCCTGCCGGATGTGCTGGGCAATGAACGCGGCGAGGTGCTGCGCCGCGAGCCTGGTTCCATGGTTGGTTTGCGGGCGCTCTGCCACGAGTGTGGCATGCCGGGCCAGCATGGCCTGTGAATCTCAGCTGGTACGAGCGCCGGCTCGATGCCGTCCTCGCTGGCGGACATGGCGCGACCCACTTTCGGTAACCACCAACCGCCGTATCAGCGCCACGTGAGCCGGGGCAGCATCGACACATGGCAGCCAGAGGCGGCGCCACCATCGGCACATCGGGTAGCGAACCACGCGTACGTCCTGAGCGTTCCAGACCTCGGCTCGAAGTACTGCTGGCCAACAGCGGACCCAATGCGAGGACACCTCGGCGCACTGTCATCGGCACGACCGAGCGCTGAGCCGACGCGATTTGCGGTGACGGTCCGTAGTGATCGATCAGCGGCTACTTCTTTAATTTGATCTACGACCTGTGCCCGGCCAGGCTGGGTCGAGGTGGCTGGCGGGTTGCTCTATTCTGCGGCTGTCCACGCCAACATGGGTGTGACTCTCATCTGGGGTGCGCCCGCCGGCTACCGGCCGGGGAGTGGCTCGAGAGGGGTTTGCGCAGCTCAAAGTAGCTTTGCCCTCCCTGTCAATGTCCATCGTTTGCCAGTGAGGAGCAGCAGCCATGAGTCGTGTGGTGATCGGCATGGATCCGCACAAGCGGTCGGCCACGATTGAGGTCATCGATGACCGGGAGCGGGTGCTCGCGCAGGGACGGTACGGCACGGACAGTGTCGGCTACCAGGAGATGCTCGCGGCCGGCCGCCGGTTCACCGACCGAGTCTGGGCAATCGAGGGATGCGGCGGAATCGGGCGGCACATCGCGCAGCGCCTGGTCGCCGACGGCGAGCCGGTGCTCGATGTGCCCGCGAAGTGAACCGCCCCGGTGATCTTGGAGGCTCGGATCATTGGATTCCGGCCGGGGCGACCGGGACGTTGTGCTGATCGTAGTGGATGGCCTCGTACTCGGCTGGTGGGCGGTAGCCGCAGGCCGAGTCAAGCCGGCGATGGTTGAACCAGTCGATGTACTCCAGGGTGGCCAACTCCAGCTCGTCGAGGCTGCGCCATGGCCCGTGCCGTTCCACGAGCTCGGTCTTGTACAGGCCGTTCACCGTCTCGGCGAGCGCATTGTCGTACGAATCTCCTTTACTACCAACAGAAACGGATGCGCCCGCCTCGGCGAGCCGTTCAGTGTAACGGATCGACAGGTACCTGGGTACCGCGATCCGAGTGATGTACGAGTTGTCCACTGTGGACATCGCGTTGCCACAGTGCCATCTCCAACGCGTCCAGCGGCAGATCGGTGCGCATGTGCCCGGCCAGCCGCCACCCGACGATGAACCGGGAGAAGCAGTCGACGATGAACGCGGCGTACACCGTGCCGGTGGCGATCGGCACGTACGTGAAGTCCGCGACCCACCGCTGATTGGGTGCCGGCGCGGTGAAGTCCCGGTGCAGCAGGTCCGGCCGGGCCGCCGCGGCTGCCCGGTCCACCACGGTGGGGCGCCGCCTGGCCCGGCCGCGGCTGACCCCGCGGATGCCGATGCGGCGCATCAGCCGCTCCACCGTGCAGCGGGCCACCTCGTGGCCCTGGCGGTGCAGCTCCTCCCAGATCTTGCGAGCACCGTAGACCTGGTAGTTGCCGTCGTAGACCTGGCGGATCAGCCTCATCAGCTCCTCGTCGCGCACCGCCCGGGCCGAGGGCTTGCGGGCCTTGAACTCGTAGTAGCTCGACGAGGCGACCTGCAGCACCGTGCAGATCGGCTCGACCCCGCCGAACCGGTCCCGATGTTCGTCTATAAACGCCGCTACTTCGGCAGTCGCGGGTCCAGCTCCCGCGCGAAGAAAGCCGAGGCCGCCTTCAAAATTTCGTTGGCACGCCTCAGTTCCCGGTTCTCCCGCTCCAACTCGGCGATCCGCTGCGCGTCGGCTGTCGAGATCCCTGCACGCTTACCGCTATCGATCTCCGCCTGCTTGACCCAGTTCCGGAGTCTCCCGGTTGACGCCCAACCGGTCCGCTACCCAGGCGATCGCACCCTGCTGTTGCCCGGACTCCTCCCGGATCTGGAACACCATCCGCACGGCCCGCTCACGGACCTCGTCCGGGTACTTCTTCGGTGCTGGCATGACTCCTACCTTCGCAAGGTTAGGAGTCTCCAACGAACCCGGGGCGGCTCAACCACGCATGCGATCGCGGTCCTGCCAGCCGAGCCTGATGCGGTGCGAGTGCTGGGCATCGATGAGATCCGTCGCGGCCGGCCACGGTGGGTTCTCGATGAGGACACCGGGACCTGGCGCACGGGCAAGGGCTGCTCGGGCAGGTCGAGGGGCGTACCACCGCGACCGTCGTGGACTGGCTGGCCGCCCGCGATCGCGACTGGCGCGCTGGCGTGCAGTACGTGGCGATCGACATGTCCAGCGTGTTCAAGGCCGCCATACGTACCGCCCTGCCCCACGCAACGCTTGTGGTGGACCATTTCCACCCTCCGCTATCGCAGTACGCAAAGTCGTGATACCCGTCGAGGAGTAGGTCCGCAGCTGCCACACCGACCTCGGCAGCACCGTCACGCTCGAGGCAGCACCGGTCGGGGCATGGGAAACCGCTGGTGACGTCGTTCCGATCGCTCAGGATGCAACAGGACTCGTCGTCGCTGTCCCCGACGGCGTTTCCGTGTGGGCACACGCCCCGAAGAGCAACGCGATGAGCGCGAACGCGACCAAACGGACTCGGCTCATGCCTGAGCGGCCGCCGCTGGCTGAACGGCGGCTCGCGGTCCGCTGCCACCGACTGTTAGCGCCGGCCCGGCCGGACCTTGCCATGCCGGCAGTGTACTTCTAGCGTGACGATCGGCCGTATTCGCATATCTCGACGGAGGTGACCACAGCATGCGACTTACAAGGTCAAGGCTGATCCTCGCGCTCACCGCGACGGGTAGCCTGGCGGTGCCAGCGGGGTTCGCGCTCGCTGGCGGTGCGGCGACCGCCGCGCCCACCACCACCATCACTGGCGGATCGCCGGTGTTCTCCAACGCGGTGGCGTTCGACGTCTCTAAGCCCTTCTCTGAACTCGCGACCATGCCCGGGCCAGCGCGCGACGCGGAAACCGGAGACGATGGCGAACCGGGCGACGGCCCGTACGTCCCGGACGCCGGTCATACCGACGACGGAGCGCTTCAGGCGACTACCGGCAGCGCGGCTATCTCGAGCCCGGTCACAAGCTTCGATGGCCTCAGCAGCCTGGACAACTTCAACGCGTTCGGCTTCCGTGTGAATCCGCCCGACCCGAACTCCGCGGTCGGCCCGAACAACATCGTCGAGACAGTCAACCTCAATTGGGCCGCCTACACCAAGACCGGCACCAAGCTTGTCTCCGCATCGCTGGGCTCGCTGTGGGCTGGTTTCGCGGTGAACGACTGCACTGACGAATCCGGCGACCCGGTCACGATGTACGACCAAGTGGCGGACCGGTGGATTCTGAGCCAATTCACGACAGCCGGCCCCGAGTTCTTCAACTGCATCGCCGTCTCCACCACGCCCGACCCGACTGGCACCTACTTCCGGTACGCGTTCTCGACGGGCGTGAACTTCCCCGATTATCCGAAGTACGGGATCTTCAAGGACTCGTACGTGATCACCACCCGCGAGTTTGGCCCGACGACCGAGTACGGTATCGGCGTATACGCCCTCGATCGCAACAAGATACTCAACGGCGACGTGGGCGCTCGGGACGTGCGGTTCTTCATTGACTCGGCCGTGGTGCCGATCAACTTGATGGGCGACGGGCTGCTGCCGGCAATGGTCGACGGCAAGACCAAGCCCAAGCAGGACGCGAAGATACCGATCATCGGCACCCAGGATGATGGCGGGCCCTACGGCGCGACCTTCGATGCCCTCAACATCTGGGATCTCGACGTGAAGTGGCGCGTGACCCCGACAGCCTCGTTGGTCCTCAACACGCAGCTGCCGGTCGCGCCATTCGACTCCGTCTTCCCCTGCGCGCCAACCGCGCGAGACTGCCTGCCACAACCAGGCATCGTTAATCCGGCGCAGTACCTCGATATCCTGTCCTACCGGCAGCGACCCACCTGGCGTCTCGCCTACCGAAACAACGGCACCTACGAGACGATGGTGACCGCCCAGTCGGTCGAGGCATTGCCCGGCATCGCCGGCATGCGCTGGTACGAAATCCGGCGGGTCGGCAACACGTACAGCCTTTTCCAGCAAGGAACCTACGCGCCGAATGATGGGGTAGACCGCTGGATGGGCAGTGTCGCCCAGGACAAGTTCGGAAACACAGCGCTCGGGTTCAGCGTGGTCAATGGCACCACAGTTTTCCCCGGGATCCGCTACACCGGCCGGCTCGCCGGCGATCCGCTCGGAACAATGTCGCTCGGCGAGGGCACGATCATCAATGGCACCGGTGTACAGACCACCGCCAACTCACGTTGGGGTGACTACACCTCACTAAACGTCGACCCGGTTGACGACTGCACCTTCTGGTACACCAACGAGTACTACACCGCCGCCGGCCAGGCCTCGTCGCCGGCGGGCTGGCAGACCCGGATCGCCAGCTTCAAGCTGCCTGGCTGCTAGTTCTGCAATCAGCAAACGGCAAGGGGGGCGGCCCGACGTCCACCCCCCTTGCCATGACGGCTCTTCGAAGTTAGGCGGGGTTGAGGCATCCACGTGCTCGTCGGGTGGTGCCGCAGCGGGTGCGTAGGCGTTGACTTTCGGGGTTGCGGAAGCCGTACGCGTCGCGGGCGATGGTCTTGATTACGCGGTTGGTGCCTTCTGATCCGGCGTTGGTGATTCCGGTGTGGATGAACGCGAGGATCTGCGGCCACCAGGTCTCGACTGTGGTGGCCAGGCGTTGCAGTTCGGGCAGGCCCGACGCGGACTTGGAGCTGCTCAAGGCGGTGGCGCGGCAGCGGCTGGCCGCGGGCCCCGGCGATCATCGGGTTGAGCAAGCCGGCCGCCGCGAGGGGTAGGGCGGCCACGTTGTAGGCGAAGGCCCAGAACAGGTTGCCCTCGATGGTGCCCAGGGTGGCCCGGGACAGCCGGTGCCGGAATCACACCGGCTTCCCGATTCTCCCCACCCACCCTATGCGGGGCACCTCGCAACAGTTCGTGCCGCCAGCACACCACCTGTGGGGCTCGGTAACTTGGCGAGGGCCGTGAGGTGCGGTTTTGTGCGAGCCGCCAGTGCTGCCAAGGACGTCGAGCTACTGGTCCTGCGGCACGAGGTCGCGGTCCTGCGCCGCCAGGTCCACCGCCCCGATCTGCAGCCCGCCGACCGGGTTGTGCTGGCCGCCCTGTCCCGCCTACTGCCCCGGCAGCGCTGGTCGGCGTTCTTCGTCACCCCGGCCACGCTGCTGCGCTGGCACCGCCAGTTGATCGCCCGCCACTGGACCTTCACCCATGCCCGGCCCGGTCGACCACCGATCGACCGGAACGTCCGCGCGCTGATCCTGCGTCTTGCCAGGGAGAATCCCGTCTGGGGGCACCGCCGTATCCAGGGTGAACTGGTCCGGCTGGGCCATCACCTCGCGGCCAGCACCGTGTGGAAGATCTTGCACCAGGCCGGGGTTGACCCAGCACCGCGTCGCGGCGGGCCGACCTGGACCCAGTTCCTCAACGCTCAAGCCCGCGGGGTCGTGGCGTGTGACTTCTTCACCGTCGACACGGTGTTCTTCCAGCGTCTGTACGTGCTGTTCTTCCTGGAACTGGCCACCCGGCAGGTCCACGTCGTGGGCGTCACCGCCCACCCCAGCGGCGCCTGGGTCACTCAGCAGGCCCGCAACCTGTTGATGACACTCGACGAACGCGCCGATCAACTGCGATTCCTACTCCGCGACCGGGACACCAAGTTCACCGCCGCGTTCGACGCGGTGTTCACCTCCGCCGACCTGCAGATCCTCCGCACCCCGCCGCAGGCGCCGCGGGCGAACGCCCATGCCGAACGCTGGGTGAGTACCGTACGCCGCGAGTGCACCGACCGGATGCTCATCCTCGGCCAACGGCACCTCAGCGCCGTACTGACCGAATACGCCAGGCATTACAACGATCATCGCCCCCATCGGGCCCTGAGACAGCAGCCACCCAACCCCACCCGACCGACGCCACACCAGCCCGCAATGAAGATCCAACGACGCCCGATCCTCAACGGCCTGATCAACGAATACGCGCAGGCAGCATAGCCCCAAACCGGGTTTTCGAGCCGCACAGGTTGAGGAGTCTGTGCTCCTGATTTGAGTGCGACTCGCGGCCTGTGCAATCGTTGACAGCGCGACCATGTTCGCGAGCGTCGTCGACCTCCGGCGGACCGGGAGTTACGGCATACGAACGCCGCGCCGATGGCGACGACCTTGACCAGCAAGAATGCAGGAGTCTGTTGCTCGAAGAGCGGCCGGTCTTGGATCGTGAGCACGACCCCTGTGTGGGAGTTCAAGTCGGTGGGGGGACGTGAACACGTTTCTACAGCACACCCGCTGGAAACGGGTGTTCATGCGTTGAAGGTAGCCGGATGCGTCCCGGTGGGCAAGTGCTCGAATGCGTGACAGCACAAGGCTTTGATCCGACCCGCAGCGCGGTAGCGGTTGTGCCTCACGACCACGCCCTCCCGTTTCAGCAGACCCGTCGGTGGACAACGGATGACTCGCCGCGAGCACCGAGCGGTGCCATTGACCTCACCGGCTGACCTTACTCGGCGACGCGGGCCAGGTACTGCGGGTCGTTGTCGCCGCGGCTGATGCTGGGGTGTGGCTCGCCGTGAGCGTACGGGCCGCAGCGTTCGGCGAGCTCGGGTGCGGTGTTGTTGAGCTCGGCCAGCCAGCGCGTCCAGTCCGGAAGCAGCGCGACGAGGTCGGCGGCGAAGTCGTCCTGGTAGTAGCCGCGCATGTGATCGACGACGAGGGCGACGCGGTGTGGCGAGCAGGCGCTGTACAACGCGGTCGGGCCGGCGATCTGCCAGGAACTGGCCAGTTCGGCGACGATGTCGTCGAGGTCGACGGGTAGCGGTTGCTCGGATCGCTGTGCCCGCAGCCAGGCGGTGAACCGGGTGGCCGCGGTTGCCGTGTCGAGACCCGCTTGCCTCGCGGCAGGGGGCTGACCAGACGCCTCGACCGCCGCCATAACGGCTTCGGCCAGGCGCTTGCTGCGGTGGTACTCGGCGAACTGCGCGACGGTCTCGCCACCCGGACGCATCATGCCCTGCTCACGCGGCAGGATGTCGTCCAGAAGCGCCACGTCATCGACCCGCACGAAGGCGGCGGCACCGGCGGCCACCTCACCCACACCGCCCCGCCACGCCGCCAACGCCTGCTCGGACATCGGGTAGTACCCGCTGTGGACGGTCAAAACATCGTGACCACAGGCGTCGATGTCCCACAGGTACCAGCGGTCCGGGCCATAGGTGGTCGCGAACGCCGCGGTAACGCCGAACCGGCTGCCGTAGCCGTCGCGGACCCACAGAACCGGCGCACTCACCTCTGGGCCGGTGACGGTCTCAGGTAGCCGGTGCCCACCTGGCAGCCCGCGCAGGCCCTTGATCGTGTCAGCTGCTGTCTCGCTGAGCGGGAACGGGACGATGTTGGCCAGGATGGTCAGCAGCCGCCAGGGCGATTGCCAGTCATCCGACCCGCCGGCAGTCTCGCCGAGCGTGGCGGCGACGGCCGTCGCCGTGGCGGCGATGACGGCCTCGGCGAACGCGTTCGGGCCGACGTGATCGTCAACCGGCCCGTCGTCGAGCTGCGCGAGCCGGACGCCCAGCCACGCGCACAGCGCGTCTTCAAGATCGGAATCGGATCGGGCCGATGCGAAGGCTGCCGTGGTGCCGGTGTCGCGGAAGCGGAAGAAGAATCGCAAGCCCAGCTCCAACGGTCGCGGCGGTCGGCTCGGTCCCGACGAACGCTCCCGGCGCGAAGTGGCCGGCGCATTCGCGGGCTTCACGGAGTACCGGCGTCAGCTGGACCAGCGCCGCGCCTCATTGGCCGCCGCAGCGGCTGAACCGCTGGTGGCTGAGCTGGTAGCATACGGACAGCGGTCGAAGCGGGTGCACTCCTGGTCGGTGCTCGCGGTGAGCACCTATCCGCTGAGCGCCGGCACCGGGTCAGGTGTTCTGCAGACAGCCCACCGGACCGGCGAACGGGGGCACTACGCCCAATGCCGGGAAGATAAGCGTCGCCGCTGGTAGAGCTCCCGGGCCTGTGGGCTGCCGAGGTGTGTGATCGCGGCGCGGCGTGGCGGGTTGGGGAGATGGTGAAGCTCCTGTAGAACGTCGATCGACCAAGACAGACGTGAATACAGGAGCTTCGTGGTTACTCATGATGCCACGACGCGCGCCGCCGCGGGCGTGCCGGTATGGCAGCGCATGGGGTTGGGGGTACTGGCCGCGCAGGTCCCGGCCGCCCTGGTCGACCAGGTGCTGGCTGACACCGGCCGGGTCCAGCAGCGGGTACGACGCCTGCCCTCGCGGGTGGTGGTGTGGTTCGTCCTCGCGTTGACCCTGTTCCACGGCCAGGGATACCGCAGCGTGTGGCGGGAGCTGACGCACAGCGCAAGCGACGATGGGGCTGTGACGCCGTCGTCGCCGGGGCTGTCGCAGGCCCGTCGCCGGCTGGGGGTGGCGCCGTTGGCGGCGCTGTTCGCCCGGCTGCGCGGCCCGCAAGCCCATCCGGAAGCGCCGGGGGCGTTTCTGGGCGGGCTGCGGCTGGTGTCCTGGGATGCGACCATGCTGGACGTGCCGGACAGCCCGGCCAACCAGGCCGGGTTCATCGCCTCGCGAAACACGCGCGGGCGGGGCGCGTTCCCGAAGGTCCGACTGTTGCAGTTGATCGAGTGCGGCACTCACGCCGTCATTGACGCGGCCTTCGGCGCCGTCTCCGAGCAGGTCCTGGCCCGCCGTGTACTGGGTTCGCTGGGTGCGGGCATGCTGCTGCTGGGCGACCGCAACTTCCCCTCCTACCGGCTGTGGCAGGAGACGGCGGCCACCGGTGCACACCTGCTGTGGCGGGTCAAGGCCAGCACCCTGCTGCCCCGCATCGGCACGTTCACCGACGGGTCCTACCTGGCGGTGCTGCCCCAACCGGGCACCCACAGCCGAGTAGGCATCTGCGTGCGGGTCATCGAATACCAGGTCACCGTGACCGCCACCGCCCCGACCGGGGCGACCACCACCCGCACCGAGCTGTTCCGGCTGATCACCACGATCACCGACCCGCAGCGGGCCAGCGCCGCGCACCTGGCCGACTGCTACCACCAGCGCTGGGAATCCGAAACGGCGTACAAGTCGCTGAAGACTCATCAACGCGGCCCCCGGCAGGTGTTGCGCTCCCAGGACCCCGACGGCGTGGCCCAGGAGCTGTACGCCTACCTGATCACCTACCAGGCCCTGCGCCAGCTCATCCACCAGACCGCCGTCGCCGCGGACATCGACCCCGACCGACTGTCGTTCACCACCGCCGTGCGCGTGGTACGCCGATTCCTCACCAGCGCCGCCACCGCCACCGGCCAGCTCCTCGCCTGCATCGTCGACCGCGCGATCTCCCAGATCGCTGAGGACCAGCACAACCGCCGCGACCGGGCCAGTCCCCGCGTCGTCAAGCGATCACAGAGCCCGTACCCCTCGAAGAAGCACGCCACCCAGCCGGCATCCACCACCGTCACCTACGCCATCGAAGTCCTCGACCCCGGACCGCGATGACCAGCAGCAACGCCTATCTTCCCGGCATTGGGCTTAAGCCCAATGCCGGGAAGATAAGCGTCGCCGCTGATAGAGCTCCCGGGCCTGTGGGCTGCTGAGGTGTGTGATCGCGGCGC
>WNGE01000577.1_pt1 | contig 47845 bp, 44 predicted proteins | sample 5400651 | NCBI WGS metagenome assembly WNGE01 (sample SAMN13153370, study PRJNA577476) | soil metagenome | isolation source: 60 cm soil or saprolite under grassland replicate 2 | place: USA:California | collected 2016-06-15 | reverse complement strand
TGGTGGTGGTGAGGTCCGTCTTGGTCGACTGCCTCACTTACCAGGGGTTTCTTGCGTCTCAGCGGCGACACGCCGCGCAGTGGCCATCTTGTGACACTCAGGCCAGGCCGGTCGGATCAGGATGAAAAATGCTCACTGTCACCGCGCCTAGCGAGATCATGCTGTATGTGCGCGCCTTCGAGAGGCTTGCGGAGCTAGCTGTCTACCGGACGCAGGCACGGGCATTGATCACAGCGGCAGTTGACGCGCTCGGCTAACTTCCTCGCAAGTTTCCGCAAGCTTATTTACCCACCACTCGCCCCTCCGGTTGGCTGAAGGTAATCACAAGGGTGCGCGATGGTGAGACAGGCGGTCTGCGATGAGATCCCGGGAAGACAACCCTGCAGAACTGGCAAGGCCCCGGGCCGCCGTCGCGAGCTGGCGCGATCAGAACCCAGCTGGGAACGCTGAGGAGTTGATCGCAGCCATCGGTCACCGGTTCCACCGCGACTACGATGTCGTGCTCCGCGCGATGCTCTTCGCGGTCGACCGGCACCGGGCGCGTCAGGTTACCGGCACTGCCTTTGTGGGGCGGCTGCCATGAGCGCGTTCCGTGCCCGACCGATGGCCGCGGCACTGGGGATCGCGCCGGATGAGCCGGACCAGGTAATACGGCTCGGTCGGTTCCGCGAGGAGCATCCAGACGTGATCATCGGGGACGGCGGGTTCGGCACCTGGCAAGCCCGAGTCGCACGGCGAGACAGTCATCACCCGTTACACCCTCCGCGAGCTGCTCGACAAGCTTGGTGAACTGATCGCAGGAGACGACGGACAGTCAGGCGGGACGCTCGACTAAGAACGGTACGGCGGCATGTCCTCTCCGATGCCAAACCTGGGCAATGGCTGGGGTGCCTGTGGTACTGACCAACCGGCCGGGCGTGCTGGCTTACGCCACTGTGCCCCTAATGTGCCCGGCAGCGTTTCCGTACTTTGTTCCAGCGCAGGTCAGCGAGGTGCAAGGGTGGGTGAGCCGGCCTGTAGGCCGGGTTCTGTGCGCCCGCTTGCGCGGGGCGGCGGTCATCCATCTGGGACTGCCGTTGCCGACAGCCTCGTGCGGTCTACCCGCGAGCATCGGGCGGGCCGCCCTCGATCGCTCGCGCAGGGAGCCAATGGCTCCCCTCTTGACCTTGCTCCGGGTGGGGTTTACCGAGCCGCCGCAGTCACCTGCGGCGCTGGTGGTCTCTTACACCACCGTTTCACCCTTACCCCGGCTGACGCCGGGGCGGTCTGCTTTCTGTGGCACTGTCCCGCGGGTCACCCCGGGTCGGCGTTACCGACCACCCTGCCCTGTGGAGCCCGGACCTTCCTCACCGGGCTTGCACCCGGCGCGACCGCCCGGCCGACTCACCCGTGCTCAGGATACGCCGGATGCCACCGGGCCCGCGTAGCGAACCGAACCGGCGCCGACGAACGACGCCAGCGATTCGATCGCCGCCGTCACCGGGGCATCCGCCATCGACCCGGCCGAACCCTCCTCAGCGAACACCCCCTCGACGACGAGCTCGCCCCGCTTGCGGTCCATCCGCGGCACCACCCGGCCGATCAGCCGCTCCCCCGCTAGCACCGGCATCACGTAGCTGCCGAAGCGCCGCTTGTGCTTCGGCACGTAGATCTCATTGCGGTAGACGAAATCCCAGAGCCGTTCGGTCCGGTCCCGGTCGCAGATCAGGTTGCCGAACGGGGACAGCAGCGTGGTCCGCGGCCGCCACTGCTCGTCCAGCAGGCCGAGCTTGTCCCGGTGAACCCACCACTGCTCACTGCCGCCCTCGACCCGAACCGGCCGGGCCCAGCCCGCGTGCTCCAGGTCAAGACCCGGATACCGGCCGATGGTGAAGTGCCGCTCGACGTCCCGCGCCCGGGCCACGCCCAGGGCGCGCAGTGCGTGACCTGCCGCCAGGGTCACCAGGTCCTCCCGCGGCAGATCCCGACTGCAGGAAAGTCGGCGAGCCCCCACAGGCGGCGCAGCCCGTCCCGGCCTGCAACCGTGACGGTACCCTGCTTCCACAGGAAGTCGAGCATCCGGTCGACGTTCCGGCCGTTGGTCCAGCCGGTCGACGTCCAGCTCACGGCGGCGCGATCCTCGATGGCCTCGCCCGGTAGCGGCCCGGCGTCCCGCAGCCGGTCCAGCACGTACCGGAAGTCCTCGTTCGCCGCCAGCCAGTCCCGCATCCGCTGATTCTCGACCGTGCGGTACGCCTGCATCATGGCGCGGTGGATCGGGTAGTCCTCGGTGAGCACGATCGAGGCGGCGTGCGCCCAGTACTCGAACAGCCAGCGCTCCCGCCACAGCAGCGTGTCCAGGTCGTCCCGGTCGAAGCCGCCGAGCCTGCTCCACAGCACAAGCAGGTGGCTGCGCGCCACGACGCTGACCGGATCGAGCTGCAGGACCCGCAGCCCGCGCAGCACCTGCCACATCCCGTCGATGCCCGCGGCTGGCGACGGACCCGCCAGGTCCTGGCCGCGGACGGCCAACCGCCGCGCCTCCCCCAGGCTCAGCACAAGGTCGTCCGCCACGGCCCCCCATTCTGCAAGATCCGGGTACCGAACGGGCGGCGATTCCCGCCCCAGGGCCGCCAGCAGCGCGGCGTTGCCATGAAGTGTACGATACGGTATCGTACACTCCGTGGTACGGGGCGTGGTTCGGGAGCAGGCCATCCTGGAGGCGGTCATCGAGCTGCTCGGCGAGGCTGGCTACGAGGCGATGACGATGGACGCCGTCGCGGCGCGGGCGCACGCCAGCAAGACGACGATCTATCGGCGGTGGCGGGGCAAGCCGGAGCTGGTCAAGGCGGCTGTGGACGGCTACGTGGCCGGACGGGTGCCGAGCTGGGCCGATACCGGCAGCCTGCGGGGCGATCTGATGACGGTGGTGCTGGCGATGCGCGGCCACCTGACCGACGAGTTCCTGGCCATGATGTCCGGCCTGATCCACGCGATGCGCACCGAACCGGAGCTGGCGGCCGTGCTGCGATCGCACCTGGCCAGCGACCATTCGGCCGCGCTGCCCATCGTCCGGCGCGCGGCCGACCGGGGCGAGGTGCCGGCCGGGGCCGAGGAGGCGCTGGCCAGCATCGCGCACGAGGTGATCGAGGCCCAGCTGTTCCGGCAGATGGCGGTCGGCGGGTCGTTTGACGAACAGTTCGCCCGGCACGTGGTCGACGACCTCGTCCTGCCGGCCCTGATCCACTACCGAGAAGGAAAGCCGTGATGTCGCTGGCCTCGCTGGAGCACGAGGAAGTCGAGCAGTTCACCCACGAGTTCGAGGCGCTGTTCAACGCGGGCGACGCCGCGGGCATGGCCTCGTACTACGCCGAGGACGCCAGGCTCTTGGCCGAGCACGCCCCCCTGGTCCGCGGCCGCGAAGCGATCGAGCGGTTCTGGCGGGAGGCGATCAGCCGGGCCCGGGCGGCCGACGCGGTGCGGACGATCCGGCTGGACGAGGTGACCAGCTCGGGCGACCTCGGCTACGCGCTCGGCGTCGTCGTGGTGCGGATCCCGTCCGGCCCCGAGCTCACCACCAAGTACGCCACGATCTGGCAGCGGGACGCCGACGGCCGGTGGCGGCTGGCGGTCGACTCGTCCAGCCCTAACCCCAACCCCAACCCCTAGCCGTTCTTCCGTGGCCGGAACCTCCCCACGCCCGGTGATGCGCGCGCCAGGGGCCCGCCGACTCGTCCATATGACGTGGGGTCGACGATGCCCGTGTGGTGGAATTCCACTTCTGGTGCCCGTGCGCCACCGAGCACGCCAGCGGTTGGGCGAGGTCAGCCTGGGCCCGGCGGGCGGCCTGGGGCCCGGCGGAGGCGGCTTGGGCCGCGCAGGGGTAAGCCTGGGCCGGGGCGGGTCGGCGCCGGATCGGGAGTCTCGGCGGCATCGGGGGTGTGGGCGGCGGGGGCGGGGGCGGTTTCCGGGGTGGCTGTGGCGCGGGCGGGCGCGAACGCCAGGCCCGCGGCCAGGCAGGCGAACGGCAAGACGGGGAGCAGGTACCGGTAGTCGAAGTCGGCGACCGCGATCGGGAACACCAGCAGCACGACCGCGGTCGCCCAGGGCAGCATGCTCCCGGCCCGGGGCGACCAGGCCAGGCGCGGCAGGCGCCGCCGGCGGAGCCGCGGCCGCAGCACCCCGCCCAGGCCGGTGAGCAGGATCAGGCCGAACAGCGGCCCGTAGGTGTAGAACACCCGCTGGTACCCGTCGATCAGGTACGCGACCGGCCGGAAGACGCGGCTGGGAGTGGCGTGCCCGTACTGCACCGCGTCGGAGTAGGCGGTGCCACCGGCCACCCAGGAGTGGTGCGCCGGGATGGGATACGGCGTCAGGTGGAAGTAGTAGAAGTACACGGTGCCGACATCCGGGTAGGGATGCCGCGGCCACTCCACCGAGAGCGCCAGGCCGCCGAGCACCGCACGCAGGTAGCCGAGCGGCTGGGCCTTGACCGCGCGGATCGCGAAGTCGCGGAGCTTCGCGTCGTTGGCGGCGGTCACGGGGCCGCCGTTCGCCATGTGGTGGACCTCCTGCGCGTGCCAGATGTAGTCACCGGGCGGGGTCCGGCTGGACGGCGTCCCGGACGGGCAGATCGCCTGCTCGCTGGCTGGCGGTTTGATCACGGAGCATTCGGCGAACGAGGACACCCGGCCCCACAGGTAGAACCCCTCAGCCCGGCTGAGCGTGTACGAGCCCCACCAGGAGTGGAACCACCCCGCGTAGGCCGCCACCGGGGCCACGCAGCCGACGGCCATCACGGCGGCGGCCAGCCAGGCGCGCCAGTCCAGCCAGCACCAGTTCCGCCAGCGCCAGGCGCCGTCCCGGCGCAGGCCGCGGACCAGCAGCACGACCGGAAAAATGAGCAGCACCGGCAGGCCTTCGCTGCGGACGTCGACGGCGCACCCGGCCAGCAGACCCGCCAGCAGCGCGACCGGCCACCGGATCCGGGTTTGCCACAGGATGAGCAGCATGGACACGAAGACAAGGAAGGTGAACAGGGCCTCGGCCATCACCATGTGCTCGTCTTCGATTACGAACCCGTCGAGCAGCACGGGCAGCGTGGCCGCCGTCGCCCAGCGCTGCGACACGCCGTTGCGGCGCAGCAGCAGGTAGATCATCACCGCGACGGCCAGGCCCATCAGGTGCTGCAGGCCGGCCACGAGGGTCAGGCTGTGGAACGGCTCGAGGGCGTGCAGGAACACCGAGTAGCCGGTCGTCTTGGACAGGTTCGGCTGCGGCCGCAGCGCGGCGCCCAGGTACACGTAGGAGTCGCCCGCGAACCACAGCGCGCCCGGATAGCCCAGCATTGCTATCAGCCGCAACCCCGCCCCGGCCGCCAGTGCGACAATAAAGGGGAAAGGGAGGGAGAACGGAAGGTGAATTCTGCGGACACCATTAGATCCGGGTTTCATGGCGTGCCGCTCCCGGATTTCGCCCACGATTCCAGCTGGGCGACGAATTCCCTGGCATCCGATGGCCAGCCTAGCGAGGAATAGGCCGCCTCATGTCCGCGGCGCCCCATCTTGGCCCGCAGCGGGAAGTCCCGGTCCAGTTCGAGCACCGCGTCCGCCGCCGCGGCCGGGTCGCCGAACGGCACCACGAATCCGCATTCATGCCCGCGGGCGAGCTCGGCCGCGGCCGGCAGCGGGGTGGTCACCACCGGCACGCCGCGGGCCATGTACTCCACCACCTTGGTGGGCATCGAGTGCCGGAAGTTCGGCTCGTCGTGCAGCAGCGACAGGCCGGCCAGCGCGCCGTCCAGCATCGGCATGGCCTGGTCGTTCGGCACGAACCCGTGCCAGCGCAGCAGGCCGGCCGCCTGCGCGGGCTCGATCTGCGCGCGGGCGCGCGCGTCGGCCGGGCCGATCAGCTTCACCGTGACATCGTGCGGGCGGAGCAGCCTGGCCAGCTCGATCATCTCCGCGGTGCCCCGGTCCGGGGACAGGTGCCCGACATACACCACCCGCCGGCCGTCGTCCGGCGGGGCCGGGACGTCCGGCACGTAGGTGGTGTTCGGCACCACCGGGTGCGGCCGCCCGAACCGCGTGACGTACCCGCGCTCGGCCAGGATCAGGTGCACGTACCGCTCGGCCAGCCGCTCCGCGGTGTGCACGGCCACCGCCGCGGGCGGCCGCAGCGGGCGGGGCAGCCAGGGCTTGGTGCTCAGCGCGGCGGCCGTGTCCTCGTGCACATCCCAGATCACCGGCGGCCGCCTGCGCCGCGAGGGCAGCGCGAGGAGGAGTTCGGGGTCGTGGATGAGCATCAGGTCGGCACCGGCGGCGTGCCGGGCTAGGGCCGAACGGGCGGCGAATATCGCCCCGGCACGGCGTCTGCCCGACGCCCGCGGAACAGCCGTGAGGTGGAGCGAAGGCCCGGCGCGTTCGGTATCAAAATCCTGCATTCCGACGGGAGCGATGTACCTGACCTCGTGCCCGGCGTCGAGCAGGGCGCGGATCTGCCGGTGGTAGATGCGCGCGTCGGCGGGGTGATGGACGATCGTGCACACCACCACCCGCACCGCGGATCACAGGGCCTCGACGCGGGCGCCCGCGGGCACCACGCCGCGGGTGTCGAGCAGGAGCGGGGCGGTAGCGGCGATCCACTCCAGGTCGTAGTCCCGGTGCGCCTGCAGGAGGATGACCAGGTCGGCCGCTGCCACGGCGGCGCGCAGGTCGCAGGCGCGTGGGACGTCCTGCCCGTCGACCTGCCAGTCCGGGACGTGCGGGTCGTGGTAGGCCACCGCGGCGCCGCGGCGACGCAGCTTGCGGGCGATCGGGCGGGCCGGGGACTCGCGCTGGTCGGCGATGTCCTGCTTGTAGGTCACGCCGAGCAGCAGCACGCGGGCGCCGTTGACGGGCTGGGCGTTGCGGTTCAGCAGCTCGGCGGCGCGCTCGGTGACGTAGCCGGGCATCCGGCCGTTGATCTCCTGGGCGAGCTCCACGAACCGGAACGGGTAGCCCAGCGTGCGGACCTTGTAGGACAGGTAGTTCGGGTCGATGGGGATGCAGTGACCGCCGACGCCGGGACCGGGGTAGAACGGCTGGAACCCGAACGGCTTGGTGGCCGCGCACCTGATCGCGTCGTGCAGGTCGATGCCGAGCTCCCGGCAGAAGATCGCCATCTCGTTGACCAGCGCGATGTTCACGTGCCGGTAGGTGTTCTCCAGCAGCTTGGCCATCTCCGCCTCGCGCGCCGAGGCCGCGCGGACCACCTGCTCGCAGATCTGGCCGTAGAAGGCGGCGGCGGCGTCCGCACACGACAGGGTGACGCCGCCGACGATCTTCGGCGTGTTCACCAGGCCGTACTTCGGGTTGCCCGGGTCGATCCGCTCGGGGGAGAACACCAGCGAGAAGTCGATCCCGGCGGTCAGCCCGGACGTCTTCTCCAGCAGCGGCCGCACCACCTCATCGGTCGTGCCCGGGTACGTGGTCGACTCCAGCGACACCAGCGTCCCCGGGCGCAGCAGCCGTCCCGCCGCCTCCGCGGCGGCCCGGACCGCACCCAGGTCGGGCCCGTCGGCCGCGGACAGCGGCGTCGGCACGCAGATCACGATCACGTCCTGCGGCCCGATTTCCGCCTCGTCGGACGTCGCCCGGAACCCCCGCGCCCGGGCCTGGACGACCTCGGCCGCGGGGACGTCATCCACGTGCGACCGGCCGGCATTCACCCCCGCCGCGATCTCCGCGCTGGTATCGAAGCCGGTCACCTGGAACCCGGCCCGGGCCGCCTGGACGGCCAGCGGCAGGCCGACGTAACCGAGCCCGATGACCAGAGCGTCCTGCGCCGGCATGTGCCCCCTACCTAGGTTGCCCCCAGACGCGCATATGCGTCCCGATACCGCGCCGCGTTGTGCGCCCAGGTCCGGTCCCTGGCCGCCCATTCGCGGGCGTTGTCTCCGAGTTTTCTCCGGATATCGGGACTGTAAAGCAGGTGTTCAAGGCAATCGGCGAGTGACACCGGATCTTGCGGTACTGTTTGCATTCCCGTCACTTCGTGTTTGACGATTTCGGTGAGTGCTTTCACTTCACTAGTGACCACGCATAGTCCACTCGCCATCGCCTCCACGGGTTTCAACGGGGTCACGAGCTGACAAACCCGATCTGGCGTACGCGGGACAACGAATACATCGAGGAGCGCGTGGAATTGGCGTACTTTCGCCGCGGGCACGCGGCCGGTGAACACGGCCGCTTCGGCCAGCCCGGCCCGCGCCGCCTGGCGTTGCAGGGCGGCGCGTTCGGGTCCGTCGCCGACGATCAATGCCCGGGCTGGCACGCCGCGCGCGTGCAGGATCGCGGTCGCCTCGAGCAGGGTGCCGATCCCCTCGTGCGGGACCAGGCTGGTCACCTCGCCGACCACCGGCTCGTCTGGCTTGATGCCCAGCTCTTCGCGGAGGGTGGTCGCGTCGGGGAGCGGCCGGAGGAACTCCGCGGACACGGCGTTCGGCACGATTTCGACCTTCGCGGCCGGGACGCCGCGGGCCACGATCTCGTCCCGCATGGCCTCGCCGAGCGTCACCACCAGGTCCGCGGCCAGCATGCACTGCGTCTCCAGCTCGCGGTTCCGCCGGTAGAGCTCGCTTGTGGCTCGCTCGGCGGCATCGGGGTAGCGGGACAGCCAGGTGTCCTCCCAGAACCCACGCACCTCGTACACCACCGGCAGGCCGTAACGTTCGCGCAGGGCGAGAGCGAGCCTGGCGTTGGCGTAGTTGCTCGCGGCGTGCAGGACGCCCGGCCGGAGCTGCCGCACCAGGCTGGCGGCGAGCTCCAGGCCGCGTTGGCTGGGCACGGCGCTGGGTCCTGCACTGGGGCCGTCCGGCATGCGCCAGGGCAGCAGCCGGTGATAGGGCACGCCGTCCAGCTCGACCAGGCGGCGGCCGTCGATGCGGCCCTGGGTCACCGGGAAGCCGGTTTTGGTCGCGACGTGCGGGTCGAGCCCGGCCTCGCGCTGGGCCAGCGCGATCTCGTGCGTCCTGATCGTGTAGCCGGCGCTAGTCGTGGGCAGCGCGTCGGTAACCAGGTGCAACACCCGCCCCGGCACGTGCGGGGCGGCGCCTCCGCGGCCTCCGCGGCCTCCGCGGCCTCCACGGCCCGTCCCGGATCCGCCCGTTTCATGATCGTGAGCGGAAATGGGCGCTATTTGCCCAAAACTGCTCACGATCATGAATTGGGCCGGGGGCTTGGCGGGCAGGAGGGTTTGCTCGGGGGTGAGGGTGGCGCGGAGGCGGCGGGCTTGGCGGCCCGCGGCGTGGTCGAGGGCTCGCAGGGCTTCGGTGAGGCGGCCTTCGCGCCAGGCCAGGCGGGCGGCCAGGACGGGGCGGCGCCGGTCGTCCCGGGCGAGCCGGTCCACGGCGGCTGCCGCCGCGGCGGGCTGATCCGCGGCCAGGGCGAAGGCGGCCAGGCGGCGCGGCGAGCCGGCCAGCGACACCAGTGCCGCGTCCCGCTCCCCCGCGCCCCAGAGCACCGCCGCCCGTCCGTACGGCCCGGCGAGCCTGAGCCAGCCGCGCAGCGGCGCGGGCAGCACCCGCCAGGCCAGCAGCAGCGCCCGGACCGGGTCGGCGGCCGCGTGCCGCCAGCCGATCGAGGCGGCGAGCGCGAGGGCGCGCGGCGACGGATGCATGCCGGATGTGGTCACGGCGGCGGATGGTAGCGGGTCGAGGTGAACAGAAAGGATGCGATGCGCGCACCCATCACGCATGTGCTCGGAGCGCGGCCGAACTTCATGAAGGCCGCCCCGGTGATCCGCGCCTTGGCCGCGCTGGGCCACGACCAGCGCGTCGTGCACACCGGGCAGCACTACGACGAACGGATGTCCGAGGTTTTCTTCGTCCAGCTCGGCTTGCCCCGCCCAGACGTGAACCTGGAGGTCGGTTCGGGCAGCCACGCGCGGCAGACCGCCGAGGTGCTGACCGGCATGGAGCGGGAGTTCACCCAGAATTCACCGGCGCTGGCGGTGGTCTATGGTGACGTGAACTCCACCATCGGCGCGGCGCTGGCCGCCGCCAAGCTCGGCGTCCGGCTGGCCCATGTGGAGGCGGGGCTGCGCAGCTTCGACGACTCGATGCCGGAGGAGATCAACCGGCGGCTGACCGACCAGTTGTGCGCGCTGCTGTTCGTCACGTCGCCGGAGGCGATCGGGCACCTGGCCCGCGAGGGCCGACCGGCGGACGCGGTGCACCTGGTCGGCAACCCGATGATCGATACGTTGCTGGCCAGCATGGACCGGTTCGAGGTGGCCGCGGCCCGGACCGGGCTCGGGCTGCCGGACAGATATGTGGTCGCGACCTTGCACCGGCCGTCCAACGTGGACGACCCGGCGGCCGCGGCCGCCCTGGTGCTGGCGCTGCACGAGGTGGCGGACGAGCTCGATGTGGTCATCCCGGTGCATCCGCGGGGCCGCGCCGCGCTGGAGGCGGCCGGGCTCGGCACGCACCCGCGGCTGCATGTCACTCCCCCGCTCGGCTACCTCGAGTTCGTCGCCCTGGTCCGGGGCGCGCGGGCGGTAGTCACCGACTCCGGCGGCGTGCAGGAGGAAACCACCCTGCTCCGGGTGCCGTGCCTGACCCTGCGGCCGAACACCGAGCGGCCCGTCACCGTGACCAACGGGAGCAACCGCCTGGTTACCCGGCACGAGCTGGCCGCGGCCGTGCTCAAGGCGTGCGACGACGGGCCGTACGCGGGCGAGCTGCCACCGCTGTGGGACGGCCGGGCCGGCCCGCGGATCGCCCGGGTCATCACGGCGTGGCTGGACCGGGAGGGCCGTCAGTGAGCGAGCAGCAGGAGCCCGGGGACCCCGGGCTGGCCGCGGAACGGGACCGGCTGGCCCGGACGCTGCGCGAGACCCGGCTGCAGCTGGCCATGACGCAGGCGCGGCTGGCCGCTCTCGAGCAGTCCGCGACGGTGGAACTCGGCCGGACCCTGGTCCGGGCCGCGCGGCGGCCCTGGTCCCGCGGCGTCCAGCTGCCCGCGGACCTGGTCCGGCTGCGGCGGGAACGCGGCGGCCTGACCGGGCCCGGAGCGGCCACGCTGGCGCTGGCGTCCGCGCAGCTCGGCGACCTGGCCGGCGGCGGGGAACGCTTCCTGTCCGCGCTGACCGCGCCCGGTCTCGGCGCGCCGGGCGCCGCGGCAGCCGGCTGGGCTCCGCCGGGTCTGGTCATCACCGGGGTGCTGACCGCGCGGGCCTGCGCCACGCTCGCCCCGGACGCGGCCGTGCTCCCGCTGCTGCCGCACGACGCGGACGTGATGCTGGAGAGCGCGGGCGCCGACCTCGTGCTCATCGAAGCGGCGGCCATGCTGGCTGGCTCGGCCTGGGCCTACGCGGGTGATCCGGCCGCGACCGACCGCGGCCGGCGGCTCGGGCGGCTGATCGCGGCGGCCCGGGCACTGGGCAAGCCGGTGATCTTCATCAGGAACGTCCCTGCGCACCTGGCACCCGGTCTCGACTGGGTCGCCGCCAGCTGCGATGCGGTATCCGACGACGGGTTCGGCGTGCAGCTGGCCCGGTTCAACCCGATCGGGCTGGCCGGGTCCAGGCCCGGCCACCCGGTCTACGCAGGCCCGCGGGATCCTCGCCAGACGCCGGCGGTGCGGGCCCTGCTGGACGCGATCGCCGCGGACACCGGGCCCGGATCGGTCGGGGTGACCGAATCGGTGCCCTGGCACCGCCTTCCGGAGCTGTACCGGGAGCACGCCCTGTTCGTCACGGCGTCCGCGGATCAGGCAGGCGAGCAGCTGGCTTGCGGCGCCCGCGTGATCATGATCGGCGGCGAGCCGGCCGCGGGCAGCGTTCCGGTCGTTGACGACCCCGCGGCGCTGCGGGAAAAGCTCGCCGAGATCGAGGCCTGCCCGCCGCGGTCCGCCGCGGAGACACTGCCGGTGCTGCGGGAGATCTTCACCGCGCAGGCGACGCCGGCCCGGCTGGCGGCCCTGGCCAAGCTGGCCGGGCTCGGCGACGACGTGATCGCCGGGCGCCGGATCGGGGTGCTGTCCCGCGCCGCCGACGCCGCCACGGCGGCCGCCCTGTCGGCTGGCCTGGCCGGCCAGCGACTCCTGCCGTCCGAGCTCGTCGTGCTGGCCGAGGCACCGGACGCCGCCTCGGCCGAACTGTCCGCTCGGGCGGTCACCGCCACGCTCACCGGCCTGGCCGACCGGGGTGTGGACGTCCGCGCCGTGCCGGTGGTGACCGGGGAATCGTCGAGCTGGCTGCGGCGCGCCGCGACCGCGGCCCGGTCCCCGTGGGTGGTGCCCTGGCAGGCACAGCGCGAATACCGCGACACCTACCTGCTCGACCTGGCCTGCGCGCGGGAGTGCGGGCAGGCCGACGCGGCCGGGTACAGCGGATCCGGCTTTGCCTTCACCGCCGCGCTCGATCCGGCGCTGGCCCGGCGCGAGTACTTCGCCGCCGCGGACCGCAGTCACGGGCTACGCCTCTTCTCCGTGAGCTAAGGAGTATCCACGTTGACCCTTCGGGCGCTCGTCTACGGCGACATCGACCTGAACCTCATCGACGGTTCGGCCATCTGGCTGCAGTCCGTGACGCAGGCGCTGGCCCGGGCGGGTTGTGCGGTGACGCTGGTACTCAAGGCGCCGGTCCGCACCAGCCGCCTGATCGCGCCGCTGCTGGCCGAACCCGGCATCACCGTACGGCGGCCCTTCGAGGAGCACCTCGCCGCGGGCCCTGGTTCGCTGCGGCCCGCGGCCGCGACCGAGCTGCTGGCCAGGCTCGACGCGGAGCGGCGGCATGACCTGGTGGTGCTGCGCGGCCGTGCGCTGACCGCGGCGGCGGCCAGGAGCGAGGCGTTCACCGGGCGGCTATGGCCGTACCTGACCGACGTGCCGCAGTCCGTCCCCGGCCTGACGCCCGAGACGGCCAGCGAGCTCGAGATGATCGCCACCGCCTCGCGTTACCTGCTGTGCCAGACCGAGGAGCTCCGCTGCTTCCTGGAGGGCAGCATCCCCGCGGCCTGCGGCAAATGCGTGCTGCTGCCGCCGATGCTGGCGGACATACCCAGCGCCCGCGGCGCGGAGGCGGCGGGGACCCCGCTCCGGCTGGTGTACACGGGCAAGTTCGCGCCGCGCTGGAACACCCTGGAGATGACCGAGTTGCCCGCCCGGCTGACGGCCCGCGGGGTCGCGTCCGAGCTGCACATGGCCGGCGACAAGATCCATGACGACGCGACCGGCTACCAGCAGCGGATGCGCGACGCGCTCGAGGGCGACGGCGTGACCTGGCACGGCGGGCACTCCCGGGAGGAGGCGATGCGGCTCACCGCATCGTGCGACATCGGGCTGAGCTGGCGCCATCGCGACCTGGACGCGAGCCTGGAGCTGTCGACGAAGGTCCTGGAGTTCGGCGCGCTCGGCTTGCCCGTCATCCTCAACCGGACCCCGATGCACGAGGCGCTGCTCGGCGCGGACTACCCGCTGTTCGCGGTCAGCCTGGCCGACGTGGCCGCCGCCGCGGCCGCGGCGGCGGCCGACCCCGGCCTGTACCGGCTGGCTGCCGACCGGACCGGCCGGGCCGCCGAGCAGTTCACCCTGGACCGCGCCGCGGAGCGACTGCGCGGCTACCTCGCGGCCGCGGTTCCCCGCCGCCGAGGGGGCCAGGGGGGTTTGGGGGGGCGGGCAGCCCCCCCAAGCGCGGGGGGTCCCCAAGGGGGGTCCGGGGGGATGGGTCCCCACGGTAGAGAAGAGTCGCCCCCCCGGGCTAGCACAGCCCCCCGGGCTAACACTCGCCTGCGGGTGGTGGTGGCCGGTCACGACCTGAAGTTCTTCACGCCGCTGCTGAGCTACCTGCGGCTGCAGCCGGATCTGGAGGTCAGGCTGGATCAGTGGGCCGCACTCGGCAAGCACGACCCGGCGGCCAGCCGGGAGCTCGCGGCCTGGGCCGACGTGGTGATCTGCGAGTGGTGCGGGCCGAACGCGGTCTGGTACAGCCGGCACAAGCGGCGCGGCTCGCGGCTGCTGGTCCGGCTGCACCGCTTCGAGCTGCGCTCGCCCTACCCCGGCCAGCTCAAGATCAGCGCCGTGAACCAGGTGATATGCGTGAGCAAGCACTACGCGCGGCTGTGCCGTGAGTACACCGGCTGGCCGGAGACGAAGGTGGCGACGGTGCCGAACGCCCTCGACGTCGTCCAGCTGGACCGGCCCAAGCTCGACGGCGCCCGGTTCCACCTGGGCCTGGTCGGTATGGTGCCCTCGCGCAAGCGGCTGGACCTGGCCCTGGACGTACTGGAGGAGCTCCGTCGCGAGGACGACAGGTACCTGCTGTTCGTCAAGTCGGGCATGCCATGGGAGCACTGGTGGGTGTGGCAGAACCCAGCCGAGCGCGAGCACTACGCCGACGCGCTGCGCCGGGTCCAGCGTTCGCCGCTGCTGCGCGGGGCGGTCGTATTCGACGACGCGGGCCCGGACGTCGCGGCGTGGCTGCGCCGGGTCGGCTTCGTGCTCTCCACCAGCGACGACGAGAGCTTTCACGTTGCGCCGGCCGAGGGCATGGTGTCGCGTGCCGTGCCGGTGCTCCGGCACTGGCCCGGCGCCGAGACGATTTACGACATGCGCTGGATTCACCGGGGCCCGGCCGAGATGGCCGCCGCGATCATGGCCCTCGGCGACGAGGACGACTGGCGCGCGGCAGGCGACGACGCGCACGCCCAGGCGGCCGCCGCGTTCAACCTGGCCCGAGTGTGCCGGGCCTGGCATGGCCTGCTCACCGAGGATCTGGACCCTGCGGTGCCCGGGCCGATACTCGAGCTGCTCGGCTCGCCCTGACGCGCATGTACTTCACGCTCGCCGTCTGCGCGGCCACCCCCGAGGCGTGCGCCGCGCTGACCGGGGCGGCCGAGCGGACCGACCCGCGGGTCATGCCGATTCCCGGCCCGGCCCGCGTAGCCTGGCGTGCTCCCGGCGGACGCGCCGCCATGCTGCACTGGGGCGACGCACCCAGCCCCGGCACGTCGCACGCCAGCACGATCCGGGCCGAGGGCGGCACCGTGCACGCCCGGACCGGACTGGCCCGCGTCGACCCGGTCTACCGAGCCGAAGTCGCCGACGCCGTGGTGATCAGCGACCGGGCCTGCTGGGCGGCCGCGGTCACCGGGCGGCTGGACGACCCCGACCCGGCCATGGCTGGCTCCTTCCTCAGCCTCGGCTACCCGATCGGCGACGCGACGCCCTTCCGCGGCGTCCGCGCCCTCGGCGGCGACCGGGAGCTGCGGTCGGCCGACGGACGAGTGACCGTGGTGCGGGCCGGGGTGCAGTACGAAGGGTCCGCGGGAGCGGAGGCGGTCGCCGGGGCGCTGGCCGAGACCGTTCGGCCGCTGGGCAGGGCGGACCCGCCGGCCGAGCTCTCGCTGACCGGAGGTAAGGACTCCAGGCTGGTCGCGGCCGCCCTGGCCGCGGTGCGGGTGCCGTTCCGGGCCCGCACCCACGGGTTCGCCGGCCACCCCGACGTGGTCGTGGCCGGCCTGATCGCCGCCACGCTCGGCGTGGAGCACACCGTGACCCGGCCCAGGCCGCCGGGGGCACCGGACGAGGCGGACGTGCTCGGCCGGCTCCGCGCGGCCGTGCTGGTGTCCGACGGGATGCTGTCCGCGTTCGAGAACCTCGGATCAGGGTTCCGGCCGGACCCGCACGCGGCCGGCGGCCCAGCTGAGGCCGGAGGCCACGGCGGCGAGCTGCTGCGCGGCGGCTACGCGCAGGCCGCGTGGCGCACCCGGGCCGCCCTGGGCTCCGCGGCCGCTCCCCTGCACGCCGCGGCCGCCGCCGAACTCTTCCGCCGGATGGCCACGCGCCGCCTCTGCCTGCTCCGGCCGGGCCCGGCGCGGGCCTACCTGGCCTCCCTGGCGCCGCCGGCCGTGGCGCTGGCCCGCGGGCCGCTGGCCGCGCTCGACGACTTCTACCTGGCGAACCGGGCCGGCCGGTGGTCGGCCGCGGCCCGGCAGGCGTACCTGCTGCGGTCACGGCTGATCCAGCCGCTGTTCGCGGACGGCGTGGTGCGGGCCGCGCGGGCGGTGCCGCTCCGCGACCGGATGAGCGACCGGCTGCACCGCGACGTGCTCGGCGTGCTCTGCCCCGGACTGCTGGACATCCCACTGGCGGGCACGCCCTGGCACGGCGAGCCGCGCACCGCGGCGACCGTGCTGACCGCCGCGCCGGGGGCCGCCGCGGACTGGCGGCGGGACTACGGCGACGCCGTGGCCGGGTTCCTGCGCGGCTACGTCCTGGACCACGGCGAGGCGAGCCCGGTGTTCGGCATCGTCCGCCGCAGCGCCGCCGAACGGCTGCTCCGCGCGCCGCATGCCGACCGGCAGGGGGCCTGGGCGCTGGCCACGCTCACCGCGCTGCTGTCCGGTGACTGGCTGAACGCCCGCGAACCGGCCGGCCAGGCCGTCAGCCGCGGCCGTACCTAGTCTCGGCCTGCCAGAAGTACAGTACGCCCGCGACGAGGATGACGACCGCCCAGCCGATACCGGCCAGCCACAGCTCACTGGTGGTGGTGTCCGGGTGGCAGTAGGCCTGCATCGACGGAGTCTTCTTCACGGTGAAGATCGCGCACCGCGCCGCGTCGTAAGGCTTGGCGCCGGGCGCGTCGGCCCGGTACGAGGACATGACCGCATACCTGGTCAGCGAGATGTACACGGCCGCCGGGTTGAAGGAGAGCACGTTCTTGCCCCACTCCGGCAGCGCGGCGGGCAGCGCGGCGATGCTGTACATGACCCCGCAGAAGTACCGCCAGACGCGCAGCAGGAACGGGACCAGCTGGCTGATGTCCTGCGCGCTCGCGCCGACCCTGGCCATGAATAGCGCGGCGCCCATGTTGAACGTAGCCTGCAGCAGCAGCGTCGGGAGCAGCAGCAGCCAGTACCAGGTGAGCGGCTCGCCGGTGCCCAGCACGATGGCGAACAGCACCACCATGGACAGCAGCAGCTGCTGGAATTCCACCAGCACGTACGCGAGCGGCAGGCAAGCCCGCGGGAAATGCAGCGCGCGGATCAGCGTGATATTCGACCGTATTACCGTGGAGCCGACCACGATCGACCGCTCGGTGAAGGCGAATATGAAAACGCCGGTGACCAGATAAGCCGTGTAATTGCTGATGCCCCGGTTGGCCTTGAAGAGAATCCCGAAGATCAGGTAGTACACGGCCGAGTTGAGCAGCGGCGTCAGCACCTGCCAGAGCTGGCCGAGCCGGGCCTCGGTGTACATCGACACGTTGCGCGCCGTGGCGTAGGCGAGGATGAAGTGCCGCCGCTGCCACACCTTGACCAGGTAAGAGACCAGCCGAGGCCGGGCCGAACTCGGCCGAAGGCCATACTGCGCGGCCATCTCGGCCAGCGACTCCCCGGCCGCCGGCGCGTCCTCGGCCACGGCCGCCAGCTCGTCCCGCAAGCCGCCCGGAGCAATCAACCGCCCGCGGTTTCCCATGGCTGTGGAGTTTATGAGAACGACTGCGGCCAGCACGGAAATCCGGGGCCCGCGGCGCATCATTCGCCCGGAATTTGACGTCCATTAACCCGCCGTACCCATGCCTGTTCTTAATGGTTCAGGTGGGCCGTGTCGTTGAATGACCTCAATACGGCGGGGCCGTCGGCGTACCAGTCGATCTCGCAGAGGGCCGCGACGTCCAGGTGCATCCGGTAGAGAGCGGCGGGCGGGGCGAGCAGGGCGGCGGCGACCAGCGTCTTGATCGGGGTCACGTGACTGACGATGAGGACCGTCAGGTGGGCCCGTTCGGCCAGTATTCGATGCAAGGCGGCGGTGACCCGCTCGCTGACCTGAGTGAAGCTCTCCCCGCCCGGCGGCGCGACCGACGGGTCGGCCAGCCACGTGGTCACCTCCGACGGCCAGCGCTCCCGGACCTCGGCGAAGGTCAGCCCTTCCCAGGCACCGAAGTCGGTTTCCCGGAAGCCCTCGTCGGTCAGCACCGGGACGCCGGTGACCACGGCGACCTCCTCGGCCGTGCGCACGGTCCGCTGCAGCGGTGACGCCACGATCGCGTCGATGCCCGCCGACGCCAGCCGCTTGGCGGCGACGGCGGCCTGCCGGATCCCGGTGTCGGTGAGCGCCGCGTCGGTCAGGCCGGCGTACCGCTTCTGCACCGACATCGGCGTCTGCCCGTGCCTGAGTAGCAGGGTGGTCGTGGGCTCGCCCTGAGCGGAGATCCAGGTGGTCCTGGCGCACACCTAGATGCCAGACTCCGGGGTCCGGACCAGGATCCGCCTGCATTCTTCGCACCGGACCACCTCGTCGGGCGCCGAGGCCCGGATGACGTTGAGGTCGGCCGCGTTCAGGCTCAGGTGGCATCCTTCGCACCGGCCAGCCCGCAGGATGGCCGCGCCGACCCCCTTGGTCTTGCGGATCTGGTCGTAGAGCGCGAGCAGGTCGGCGGGCACGTCGGCGGCGATGGTGGCGCGCTGGTCGGAGGCCTTAGCCGTCTGCTCGTCGATCTCGGAGAAGGCCGCGTCCCGCCGCGCCGCTACCTCGGCCATCTCGCCGCCGATGCTGTCCCGTCCGGTGGTCAGCTCGTCCCGCTGGCTCTCGAGCGTCTCCCGGCGTTCCATCAGCTCGAGCACGACCTCCTCCAGGTCGCCCTGCCTGCGGTGCAGGTTCTCGATCTCCGACTGCAGGCTGGCGAGCTCGCGGGCGGCCGAGACCTGACCGGCGTCCAGTCGGGTCCGGTCCCGGTCGATCCTGGTCCGGACCTGGTCCACGTCACGTTCGGCCCGGGTCTGCTCCCGGCTCAGGTCGCCGAGCTCGGTTTCGGTCGCCACCAGGGCGTCCTTGAGCTCGCCCGCCCTGGTTTCCAGGGCGGCCAGCTCGGCGACTTCGGGGAGGCCGCGCCTGCGGTGATCGAGGCGGGCGAGCTCGGCGTCCAGGTCGGCCAGTTCGAGCAGGCGGAGCTGGATCTGCGGTGATGCCTTCACGGGTCCCAACGTTAGTCGCCCCGGACGACTGTGTCGCGTGGTAGACCTGGCGCCATGGAGATCCCTCGCGTGAGCCGGCCCTACATGCCGGGCTACGGCATCGCAGGACCGACCGAAGGCAGCGGACTCCTGCACTGGTCATGGGCGGCGGAGCGGCTGACCGCTGCGCGCAACTACTGGGTCGCCACGGTCTGGCCCGACGGACGGCCGCACGTCATGCCGGTCTGGGGAATGTGGGACGACAGCACGCTGTGGTTCACGAGCAGTGCCAGCTCCCGGAAGGTCCGTAACCTGACCGCCGACCCCCGCTGCTCCATCACCACCGAGGACGCCTCGGATCCGGTCATCATCGAGGGCACCGCGCACATCTCGACCGAGCTGCCGGTGCTGCGCCGGGTGGTGGACCTGATGAACGCCAAATACCGGACCGACTACCGGGTCGACTTCCTCGATCCGGCCAATAACGCCACCATCGGGGTCCGGCCGCGGCGGGTGTTCAGCATGCGGGCCGGCGACTTCGCCGGCTCCCCCACACGCTGGACCTTCGAGGACTAAGGGTAATAAGTGCGCAAGCTTCGCGGAGCTAACTAGACTCCGCCGGGCGGGTAGCGTGGGAGGGCGCCTACCCGCGTAATTCCGCCATGAGATCAGCGTCCGCCCCCGCCGGTGACCAGCCCCGGGCTCCGCGTGCCCTGCCCGGGGCCGTGGCAGGCGTGCTCGCGGCGGCCGTAGCGATCGGCGCGGCGCAGCTCGTCGCCGGGCTCACCGCGCCGGCCAGCTCGCCGGTGCTCGCGGTCGGCCAGGCCGCCATCGACCTCACCCCGCTGCCGGTCAAGGACTTCGCCATCTCCGCGTTCGGCACGGCGGACAAGACCGTGCTGCTCGGCGGCATCCTGGTGGTACTCGCCCTGTACGCCGCGGTGGTCGGCATCGTGGCGGTGCGCCGGCTCGCGTTCGGCATGTGGGGGCTCGGGCTGTTCGCCTTTATCGGCCTGTGGGCCGCCCTGACCAGGCCCGGCTCCACGGCGGATTACCTCTGGCCCACCCTGGCTGGCGCGGCGGCCGGGGCGTTCACGCTGGCCCGGCTGGCGGATGCGGCGGGACGACTGAGCGCGCTTCCGGCCCGCCCCCGGCTGGGCGCCGACACCGATCCGGCGGCGTCGGGTCCGGCGGCGTCGGGTCCGGCCGCCGAGGCCCCGCTCGTTCCGGAGGGGACGACCCCCCCGAGCCCTCCCGGGGCCGCGCCGGGTCACTCCTTCACCTTTCTTCCCAACCCCGACGACCAGGGGCCGCCCCGCGGGCCCGCACGGCGGCGGTTCCTGGTCGGCAGCGGGATAGCCGCGGCCGCCGCGGTGGCCGGCACGGTCGCTGGACGCCAGCTGGCCACCCGGCGCGACGTCACCCTGGCGCGAGGCGCATTGCGTTTCCCCCGGCCGGCGGTGGCGGCGCCACCGCTCCCCGCAGGCAGTGACCTGCACATTCCCGGCCTCAGCTCGTTCGTCACCCCGAACGACAGCTTCTACCGGGTCGACACCGCCCTGTTGCTGCCCCAGGTGGACCCGTCGACCTGGCAGCTCCGGATCCACGGGATGGTGCAGCGAGAGGTCACCATTACCTTCGCCGAGCTGCTCAGGCGCCCGCTCATCGAGGCTTACGTCACGCTCACCTGCGTGTCCGACCCGGTGGGCGGCCCTTACGTGGGCAACGCGAAGTGGCTCGGCGCCCGCCTGGCCGACCTGATCAGGCAGGCCCGCCCGCGGGCCGGTGCCAGCCAGCTGCTGTGCACGTCGGTCGACGGGTTCACCTCGGGCACCCCCCTCCAGGTCGTCCTGGACGGGCGGGACGCGCTACTCACCGTCGCGATGAACGGCACGGCGCTGCCCGTGGCGCACGGCTTCCCGGCGCGGATGGTGATCCCCGGCCTGTACGGCTACGTGTCGGCGACCAAGTGGGTGACCGACATCGAGGTCACCACGTTCGCGGACGCCACGGCCTACTGGGCGACGCGCGGCTGGTCACAGCAGGCGCCGATCAAGACCGAGTCCAGGATCGACGTGCCCGCGATCGGCTCAACGCTGCGTCCGGGGCCGACGCAGGTGGCCGGGGTGGCCTGGGCCCAGCACAAGGGCGTCGCCGCCGTCGAGGTCAGGGTCGACCGCGGCCCGTGGCACGAAGCGAGGCTGGCCGCGGTCCCCGACATCGATACCTGGCGGCAGTGGGTGTTCCAGTGGCCGGCCACCCCGGGCCGTCACGTGATCGAGGCCCGCGCCACCGACAAGACCGGGTACACCCAGACCGCGGTGCAGGCCCAGCCGCCGCCGAACGGCGCCTCCGGCTACCCCTCCGCCGCCGTCACCGTCCGCGGCTCTTGATCGGGTCCGCGGAAACCCGTCACTGAGCGCATCATCTCATTCGCTACGGTGGGCCAGACGCGAGAGAAACGGAGGTGCGATGAGCGAAGCCGATGCTGAGTTCGCTCGGCTGGCCCGGGAGTACCTGGACGACCGGGCCGAACGGCACCCGGATGCCGCCACCGGGCTTGGTGACCATCGGTTCGACGCACAGCTGCCCGACCTGTCGGCGCAGGCCCGGGCCGACGAGCGCCGCGCGCTTGACGGCTGGGCCGCCCGGCTCGCCGCGCTCGACCGCGGCGCCCTGTCGGCGGAGCATCAGGTGGACGCCGCGATGATGGCGGACGGCATCGCCCGGCGGGTGTTCGAGATCGACGAACTGCGCGAGCACACCTGGAACCCGTTGCTCGCCAATCCGGGCAAGGCCATTTACCAGCTGCTGGCCAGGGATTTCGCCCCGCTGCCCGACCGGCTGGGTTCGGTCGCCGCGAGGCTGGCTGAGATTCCGGGGGTGCTGGCCGAGGCCAGGGAGCAGCTCGGGCGGATGCCCCGGGTGCACCTGGAAACCGCGATCGGCCAGTTCGACGGCACGATCGCGCTGCTCAGCAACCAGATAGACGCCGCCCTCGAGGTTGAAGGGTCAGCGCCGCAGTGCGCCGCCCGGCTCGCCCAGGTCCGTCCGGCCGCATTGGAGGCGCTGACCGGGCACCGGGCCTGGCTGTCCGCGCGGCTCGCCGAGGCGGACGGGAATGGCGGCTTCGCCGATCCGCGGATCGGGCCGGAGCGGTTTGGCCGCAAGCTGTCGCTCACGCTGAACGCGGCGGCGGACGCGGACGCCATCCTGGCCCGGGCCGAGGCCGACCTGGACCGGGTGAGCGAGCAGATCACGGAACTGGCTGCACGGATGAGCGGCGCGGCCGGGCCCGGCGCGGTCCCGCAGGTGCTCCGCCGGCTGGCCGAAGACGTGCCCGACGACGCCTCGATCCTGGAGTTCTGCCGGGCCGCCCTGGCCGCGCAGACCGAATTCGTGACCGACCGCCGCCTGATCACGGTGTACGACGACCCGGTCGAGCTGATCCCGATGCCGGAGATCGACCGCGGGGTCGCGGTGGCCTACTGCGACTCCCCCGGCCCGCTCGAGCCGGTCCCGCAGCCCACGTTCATCGCGGTGTCGCCGACACCCGCCGACTGGGCGGCCGAGCGGGTCGCCTCGTTCTACCGCGAGTACAACCGGCACATGGTGCACGACCTGATGGTGCACGAGGCCATGCCCGGCCACTACCTGCAGCTGCAGCACTCCCGCCGGTTCTCCGGCTCGGACACCGCGATCCGGGCGGCGCTGCGGTCAGGGGCGTTCACCGAGGGCTGGGCGGTCTACGCCGAACGGGTCATGGCCGAGCAGGGGTACCCGGGTGAGGGCGATCCGCGTGCGGTGCGGATGCAGCAGCTCAAGATGCAGCTGCGGATGACGCTCAACGCGATCCTGGACGCCAGGATCCACGCCCACGGCATGACCGAGGCCGAGGCTATGGCGCTGATGGCCGACCGCGGTTACCAGGAGGAGGGCGAGGCGGCGGGCAAGTGGCGGCGGGCTCAGCTCACTTCGGCCCAGCTGTCCACGTACTACGTCGGGTACTGCGAGATCTCCGACCTGGCGGCCGACCTCAGGGCGGCCCACCCCGGCCTGACCGATCAGCAGCTGCACGACCGGATGCTGGCGCACGGCTCGCCGCCGGTCCGGCTGCTGCGCACGCTGATCGCGGCGTGAGCGCCGCGTACCTAGACCGGGTCCCGCTGGCACGGGTTCCGATCTAGGTATGTAAATCGGTCATTCCACCGACGCGGTCCGGCGGCGCCAGGGGCCAGACTGAGTCAGCTGGGCCGCTCCGGAGGGAACCTCCGGCTGCGCGAACCGCGGTCGGTGCTGAGAGCGGTCCAGCCTTCGGGTCGGCTGCCCCGGCCTGGTCACGCCTTCTGGACCCGGCGGCCGACGCGGGCTTCCTCGCCGTGCGGCGCCCGTTCACGATTCGCGTCCGTTGCGGCGACGGCTGATCGCGAGTAGAGCATCCGCTCGGCCAGGGACCAGGCCAGCGTGGTGAGCAGGTAGATCCCGGCCGCCAGCGGCGCGAACGCGGCGATGACCACGGTCAGGTACGGCAGCGCCTTGAGCAGGAGCCCGGGGCCGCCAGCGGTCCCCGTGGCAGGCTTGGCCCCTTTAGCGGGCGCGGCCGCCGTGGCCTGGGCCGTCATCAGCCTGCCGAGCCGGGCGGACAGCCAGCACAGGCCCGCCAGCAGCGCGAACAGGCCGAGGAAGACCGCGCCCTGCGCGCTGGCCGGACCGGCGCCGCTCAGCCAGTGCGCGCCGAGCGGCACGCCGAGCAGGTCGTGGGTGAGCAGCGTGTTCACCGTCCCGCCCACCGTCGGCGAGCGGAACAGCAGGTACATGACCGACAGGAACGGCCACTGGAGCAGGAGCGGGGCGAAGCCAGCGAACGCGCTGGTGCCTTCCCGCTTGTACAGCGCGGTCATCTCGCGCTGCAGCCGCTCCGGCTGCTTGCCGTACCGCTGGCGCAGCGCCACCAGTTGCGGGGCCAGCCGGGCCTGGGCGGCCTGCCCGCGCAGGGCGCGCAGGCTGAGCGGCATGAGCAGGAGCCGGACCGCCATCGTGAAGGCGACGATCGCGGCGACGGCGGCCAGGCCGCCGAGAACGGGCGTGAGGAAACCGGTCAGTCCGGAGACAAGGTGATACGCGGCGTCCACCGGGACGCCAAGGAAACTCGACATGAGGAAACGGCCTTCCAGCTACGACGGGATGAGGGCTGGAGGCGGCCGCGGTCCGTGGGGTTGTTACTGCGGAAGGGCGGCCGCCGGGGCCGCCGATGGTGCTCTGGGCCTGGACCGGCCCGCCGCGTCGGGATCGCGCTGGCGCAGGAACGCCGCGCGCCAGGACTTCTCCCGCAGGGCCGAGGCGCGGCGGATCATCGGGAGCGCGGCGGTCGTCCGGGACAGGCTGGCCACCGAGGTGAGCAGGGCCAGCACCGCCGCGAACATGGCCCCGGCCAGGACGGCCGCGGCCAGCGCGGTCAGGCCGGAGGGGCTGACCGCGAGCTGGGTGAGGTCACGCAGCAGCCCGGCCAGCATGGCCAGCACGCCGCCGAGCACCGTCATCGCCCACCCGTCCTAGATAGAGAAACCTGCCTTCAGGGTACGACCTGCACCCATGGCTGTGCTACTGGGACAACACCGCCGAGCCGCTGACCGGGATGCTGCCGCGCCCTGATGACCGCGACGGCCAACCGGACCAGCCCGCCCGACCAGGCGACCCAGGACCGTTCGGGGCCGCCGGCGACACAGGACCACATCCTGCTCGCTCAATAGGAACGGTACGCCGTCAGGCGAGCTCCGCGACCGCGGCCAGCAGCCGGTCGACGTCGGCCTGGTCGTTGTAGTGCACCAGGCCGGCCCGGACGGCGCCGCCCGAGTCCCGCAGCCCGAGTGCGCCCGCCAGCTCCCAGGCGTAGTTGTCGCCGCTCCAGACGTTGACCTGGCGCGCGGCCAGGTGCTCGGCGACCTGCCCGGGCGTCCGGCCGGCCACGGTGAAGAACGCGGTCGGCGCCCGCTGGGCGGCGCGGCCGTACAGCGTCACGTGCTCCATCGCGTCCAGCCCGTCGAATAGTCCGGCGAACAGCTGGGTCTCGTACTCCTCGACGGTGGCCATCGAGGCCAGCACCCGCTGCCGCCTGGTGGCGGCGACGAGATCCGGGCCGTGGCCGAGCGTGGCCAGGTGCTCCACCGCGGCGACGACCCCGGCCAGGTCGGCGAAGGCGGCGGTGCCGCGCTCGAACCGGCCGGGCACGCCCGCGGGCGCGGGCGCGAGCTTGTCCGGATGCAGGCTGTCGAGCAGGGCCGGATCGGCGACCACGGTGCCGATGTGCGGGCCGGACCATTTGTAGGCGCTGGTGGCGTAGAAGTCGGCGCCGAGCGCCGTGACGTCCACCGGCACGTGCGGGGTGGCGTGCACGCCGTCCACGTAGACCAGCGCGCCGACCGCGTGCGCGGCCGCGGCGATGGCGGCCAGGTCCGGCCGGGTGCCGACGACGTTGCTGGCCGCGGTGACCGCGACCAGCCGGGTGCGCTCGGACAGCAGCTCGCCGTACTGGCCGGCGGGCAGTTCGGTGGTCGCCAGGTCGACCTCGGCCCACCGCACCGTGGCGCCGCGCCGGGCGGCCGCCTGCACCCACGGCCTGACGTTGGCGTCGTGGTCGAGCCGGGATACCACGATCTCGTCCCCCCGCTCCCAGCGCCGGGACAGCGCCTCGGCCAGCCGGTAGGTGAGGGTGGTCATGTTCGGGCCGAGGATGACCCCGTCTGGGCTGGCTCCGGTCAGGTCGGCCAGGGCCTGGCGGCATTCGGCCACGATGGAGCCGGAGCGGCCGCTGGCCGGGAAGGCGCCCCCGACGTTGCCGAGGCCGGCCCGGTAAGCGTCGGTGATCGCGTCGATGACCGTCGCGGGAACCTGGGTGCCGGCCGCGCCGTCCAGGTAGGCGAATCCGTCGTTCAGTGCCGGGTAGGCCGCCCGGACGCGCTTCACATCAAAGCTCACGACCTACAGACTCTACTCCGGCCCGCCGCCCGGCTCCTGAGCGGTGCCGGCCTGCGCGTACAGTTCCCTGACCCGGCTGGCCAGCGCGGTGAAGAAGCCGCCGAACCCGGCCGCGGCCAGCGCCAAGCCAACGAAGACGTCCAGCCGGGCCGGGCCCGTCCACGGCGCGCCGGCGGGCTGATAGCGCAGCACGAACGGCGCCGCGATCAGCCACGCCCGGCGGCGAAGATGACCGCGATCCCGGCCAGCGCGAGCCTGTTCACCATGCTTCCTCCTCACCGCAGCCGACCATGAGCAGTTCGGCGCCCGCCAGCATGGACTCCATCGCCGTCAGGCCGCCGGACCGGGGGTGCGGGACCGCCGGGGCTCCGGGCCGATGGTTCTCGTCAGGCCCGGCCCGTTCGGCCGACTCGGCTGGCTCGGGCGGCACGGGCAGCAGCGGGGTGAGCAGCGCCCGCAATTCGCTCAGCACCTGCGCTAGATCGGGGGTGCGGGCCGCGCCCTCGCCGTCGCGCTCGCGTCGCCGCTGCGCGCGGCTTTCCCGCCGGGCCTGCCGCAGTGAGGCCCGGGCCAGGATCCCGTCGGCGCGCAGCCTGCGGCGCCAGGCCACGACCCAGCAGGCCAGCGTGACCAGCGACACCAGCGCGAGCGCGGCCGCGGTGGCCCAGTCGGCCCACGCGGCCCGGTGCAGCGACGTCCCGGCCCGGCCCGCGCTCCGGTAGCCGAACGCAACCGGGGCCAGCGCCAGCCAGCCAGCCGCGCACAGGCCCAGGGTGGCGACGCACAATCCGGACACGTAGCGGCCCGCCTGCCCGGGGAACCTGACGAAGCCCATCAACACTCTCCGCTGTTAAGTGATTACGCTTAGTTCGAAGGCGCACCACTCTAACACCCGGGACCACCCCGGATCCCGGCTGGACGCGGTCAGCAGGTAATTCCAGGGATCGTCGCCGTCCCACCCGGCCGGCTCCGGCCACAGCTGCGGCATGCCGCCGCGCCACGCGGCCAGCACGAGCCCGGGGTCGGCCGGGCGGTAGTCCTTGCCCAGCGACCTGGCCAGGTCCCAGGCGTGCAGATGCCATTCGGCGCAGGCCGCACCCGCCATCGCGCCCACGGTGACGTCGGTGGCCCGGTAGCTGTGGTGGATCAGGTCCCAGGACTGCGGCAACCGCCGCCCGTAGGACCGCGCCGACTCGGCGAACTCCATGATGTGCTCGGGTCCGGGCGCGTCCGGCAGCGCGGCGAGTTCGGCGGCGTTCTGCCTGGCCAGCTTGCGACTGAGCGAGTCGGCGGGCGCGTTGGCCGCCATCAGCCGGGCGAGCCTGCTGGCCGGGGCGTCGTCGAGGTACTCGTGATAGTCGTCGGCGACGCAGCGCAGGTGACCGGCGAGGTCCACGGCCCGCCATTCGGCGCACGGCGTCGCCGCGAGCCAGGCCGCGTCGCTGAACTGAGCGGCCAGCTCGCAGATCACCGTGACCCCGTCGCGGTAGGCGGCCAGGATCCCCGCGCGGGATACCCGGCTCATCTACGCCTGGGGCGACTGGTACTGCTGCCGCTGCGCTGCACGGTTCCTCCCCTGCCGGCCACCCGGCAACCGGTTCGCGAAGCCTCCGGCTCAGCCAGCGTGCCAGAGTTGCGGCCCGCGGACAAGCCGTACGCCGGAAGAAAAATGAGGTGACAACCTTCCAGCCGCCCAGTTAACGTCGCAAGTAATGCCCTCTGTTACCCCTTCGCTGGTCACGCACGCCTTCGCCAGGGTCCGGCCAGTCGGGGCGCTGTGGCGGCTACGCGGCTACCTGAAGCCCTACCGCACGCAGCTGATCGTGATGTTCGCCGCCGCGCTCGGCGCGGTCGCCGCCGAGATCGCCATCCCGCTCCTGACCAAGGCCGTGGTCGACGGCGCGATCGCGCACGGCGACAAGAGCCTGCTGATCCCGCTGGCCCTGGCGGCGGTCGGCCTCGGCGCGTCGATAGGAGTGCTGAACATGATCCGCCGCTGGATCCAGGCCGGCGCGGTCGCGAACATCGAGAAGTCGATCAGGGACGACCTGTACGCCCACCTGCAGCGGCTGCAGGCGTCCTTCCACGACGACTGGCAGTCGGGTCAGCTCCTGTCGCGGGCGACCACCGACCTGTCGTCGATCCGCAGGTTCGCAGGCTTCGGCCTGATCTTCCTGGTCACGAACATCATGACGTTCCTCGCGGTGGTGGCGCTGCTGATCCACCTCAACTGGTGGCTGGGCCTGATCACCGGCGTGGTGTTCGCGCCGGTGCTGCCGGTCTGCTTCCGGTTCGAGAAGCGCTACCGGGTGCTGTCCCGCCGGGTCCAGGACCAGCAGGGCGATCTGGCCACGCTGATCGAGGAGGCGGCGACCGGCATCCGCGTGCTGAAGGCGCTCGGCCGGGGACGGCAGGCCTCGGCCAGGCACGACTCTCAGGCCGCCGAGGTCTGCCAGACCCAGGTCGAGAAGGCGGGCCTGCTCGGCTCGTTCTGGGCGCTGCTCGACCTGATCCCGAACGCCGTCATCGGCCTGATCATCGTGCTCGGCGCGATCGCGGTCAGCACCGGTTCGCTGACCCTCGGCGGCCTGGTGGCGTTCATCACGCTGGCGCTGGAGCTCGTCTGGCCGGTCGAGGCCATGGGCTACATCATCGCGTCGGGCCAGGAGGCGGCGACCGCGGCGCAGCGCGTGCTGGAGATCTTCGACACCGAGCCGGAGATCACCGACAAGAATTCTCCCGAACGGGCCGGTGTGCACGCCCTGGCGCCGGGCCGGGGGCCACGCCTGGCGGTGCCGGGCACCCGCGGCTCTGCCGATTCCGGAGGGGACGACCCCCCCGACCCCCCCCGTGGCCGCCTAGTGTTCGATCACGTCTCCTTCTCCTATCCGGGGGCGGCCGAGCCGGTGCTCCACGACATCGTGCTCGACCTGACGCCAGGCCAGACGCTCGTACTCACCGGGGCGACCGGCTCGGGCAAGTCGACCCTGCTGCAGCTCGTGCCGCGGCTCGCCGACCCGGCCTCGGGGTCGGTCCGGCTGGACGGGGCGGACGTGCGGGACCTTCCGCTGGAGCGGCTGCGCCGTGCGGTCGGCTGCGCCTTCGAGGACGCCACGCTGTTCTCCGCCAGCGTGCGGGAGAACGTGATGTTCGGCGCGCCGGACGCGGACGAGGACGCGGTGGAGGCCGCGCTGACAGCGGCGCAGGCCCGGTTCGCCTTCGACCTGCCGTGGGGCCTGGACACCAGGATCGGCGAGCAGGGCATGGCCCTGTCCGGCGGCCAGCGGCAGCGGATCGCCCTGGCCCGGGCCATCCTGGCCCGGCCGGACGTGCTGATCCTCGACGACCCGCTGTCCGCGCTGGACGTGCACACCGAGGAGCGGGTGACCCGGGCGCTGCACCGGATCCTGGCCGGCTCGACGGCGCTGGTGGTGGCGCACCGCCCCTCCACCGTGGCGCTGGCCGACACGGTGGCGCTGCTGTCCGGCGGGGTGATCGCGGCCAGCGGCAGCCACCGGCAGCTGCTGGCGTCCAACCCGGAGTACGCCGCGCTGATGGACGTCGAGGACCTGGAGGCGAGCGCGTGACCGCGGACACCAGCGCCTGGCGGGGAGTAGCCGCCGAGAAGGCCGACGATGTCAGCGCCGGGCTGGCCGCGCTGCTGCGCGAACGGAGCCGGCGGCTGCTCGGCGACCTGCTGCGCCCGTACCGGCGCGCGGTCATCACCACGATCTCGCTGATCGTGGTGGAGAGCCTGGCCGCGCTGGCCGGCCCGTGGCTGGTCGGCATCGCCATCGACAGCGGCCTGCCGCCGCTGCTGCACGGCCGGAACGCGCTGCCGCTGCTCGGCATCGCGGCCGCGTTCGCGGTCGCGGTCGCGGTGCAGGCCGTCACCACCCGGATGTTCGTCACGATGACCGGACGGGTCGGCCAGAAGGTGGTGCTCGAGCTGCGCCGTCGCCTGTTCGCGCACTTCCTCAGCCTGGAGGTGGCGTTCCACGAGGACTACACCTCCGGGCGGGTGATCTCGCGGCAGGTCTCCGACGTCGAGGCGATCTCCGACCTGTTCGAGGAGGGGCTCGACTCGCTGATCGCGGCCGTGCTGACGCTGCTGCTCGTCGGCACCGGGATGCTGCTGCTCGACTGGCAGCTCGGCCTGGTGGTGCTGGCCGGCTTCATCCCGCTGACCTGGCTGACGGTCTGGTTCCGGCGCGAGTCCTCCCGCGCCTACCGGCGCACCAGGGAGACCATCGCGCTGGTCATCGTGCATTTCGTCGAGACGTTCGGCGGGATCAGGGCGGTGCAGGCGTTCCGCCGGGAGAAGCGGAACTCGGAGATCTTCTCCGGTCTGGGCCGGGACTACGCCGACGCGAGCACGCACGCGTCCCGGCTCATCGCCATCTACGGCCCGTCCATCTCGCTGGTCGGCAACATCATCACCGGCGTGGTGCTCGGCTACGGCGGGCTGCTCGCGATCGAGGGAAACCTCAAGGTGGGCGTGCTGGCGACCTTCCTGCTCTACCTGCAGCGCTTCTTCGACCCGCTGCAGGACGTGTCGCAGTTCTACAACATCTTCCAGTCGGCGGCCTCCGGCCTGGAGAAGATCTCCGGCGTGCTCGAGCAGGATGCCGCGGTGCCCGAGCCGGCCGCGCCCGAGGCGCTGCCGCCCCGGGCGGCGCCGGCCGAGGCCCGGCTGCGCCTATCGGCGGCCTCGTCTTCCGCCCCGGCCTCGTCGCCTGCCCCGGCCCTGGCCGGACGGCAGGTGCGGTTCGAGTCGGTGACCTTCGGCTACCGGGACAACCTCGTGCTGCCCGGGCTGGACCTGGACATACCGGCCGGGCAAACGGTCGCCATGGTCGGCGAGACCGGCGCGGGCAAGACGACGATCGCACGGCTGCTCGGCCGGTTCTACGACCCCCGCTCGGGCCGGGTCACCCTGGACGGGGTCGACCTGCGGCAGCTGCCCGACTCCGTGCTCCGGTCCGAGATCATCGTGATCACCCAGGAGAACTTCCTGTTCGAGGGCTCGGTCGCGGACAACATCAGGCTCGGCCGCCCGGACGCGCCCGCCGCGGACGTGGAGAAGGCCTCCCGGATGATCGGTGCGCACGACTTCATCGCCGCGCTGCCCGAGGGCTACGACACCTCGGTCGGCAAGCGCGGCGGCCGCCTGTCGGCCGGACAGCGCCAGCTAGTCTCGTTCGCGCGGGCGTTCCTGGCCGCCCCGGCCGTGCTCGTCCTGGACGAGGCCACGTCGCTGCTCGACATCCCGAGCGAGCGGCAGGTGCAGGCCGCGCTGCGCACCGTGCTGGCCGGCCGGACCGCGGTGATCATCGCGCACCGGCTGTCCACGGTGGCGATCGCGGACCGGGTCCTGGTCCTGGACCACGGACGGATCACCGAGGACGGCACACCCGGCGAGCTGATGTCCGGCGACGGCGAGTACGCCGCGCTGCACGCGAGCTGGGCCGCCAGCCTGGCCTAGACCCTGCGCTCAGGGGCCGCGCTTTAGGGGCCCGCGCTTTAGGGGCCCGCGCTCAGGGCGAGGGATCCCCGGGGACGACGATGCCGGTCTCGTAGGCCAGGATCACGGCCTGCACCCGGTCCCGCAGGCCGAGCTTGGCCAGCAGGTTGCCCACGTGCGTCTTGACCGTAGCCTCGCTGACGAACAGGGCGGCCGCGATTTCGCTGTTGCTGCCGCCGCGGGCCAGCCGGAGGAGCACCTCACGCTCCCGGGCGGTCAGCGCCGCGAGCCGGGCCGGTGACGGCGCGGCCGCCGGCGGCCGCCGCGCGAACGCCTCGATCAGGCGGCGGGTGACGGTGGGGGCGAGCAGGGCGTTGCCCGCCGCGGCGGCGCGGACCGCGGCGATCAGGTCGGACCGGGGCGAGTCCTTGAGCAGGAACCCGCTGGCGCCGGCCCGCAGCGCCTCGTACACGTACTCATCGAGGTCGAAGGTGGTCAGCATGACCACCTTGGGGGCCGGCGCGCTCCCGGTGAGCAGCCGGGTCGCCTCCAGCCCGTCCATCCCCGGCATCCGGATGTCCATCAGCACCACGTCGGGCTGGCAGCCGACCACGGCGGCCAGCGCCGCCTCGCCGTTGGCCGCCTCCCCCACCACGGTGATGTCCTCGACGGTGTCCAGGATGACGCAGAACCCGGAGCGGACCAGTTCCTGGTCATCGACGACGAGCACCCTGATCGGGCCGGGCGGAGTCGTCATCGCGCTGGCAGCCGCGCGGTGACGGCGAAGCCGTCCGCCTGGGTCGGGCCGACAGTCAGGTTGCCGCCGCAGGATGCGACCCGTTCGGCTATACCGGCCAGGCCGAGACCTGAGGACCCGGCCCCGGTGAGCCGCGGGCCCGCCCGGCCGGCCCCGGTGCCGTAGCCGGAATCGGTGACGCTCACCGTGACGTAGCCCGGTTCGTAACACAGGGTTACCTCGGCGCGGGCAGCGCGGGCGTGCCGGATCGTGTTGGTCAGCGCCTCCTGGACGATGCGATAGGCGGTCAGGTCCACGCCGGGCGCCAGCGGGACCGGGGTACCGACCACCTGGAAGTCCACCGGCAGTCCGGTCCCGCGGACCTGGTCGAGCACGTCGCCGAGCTCGCCGAGCGAGGCCGCGGGCGCCGTCTCCAGCCGCGGCGACGGCCGCCGCAGCACGCCGAGCAGCCGGCGCAGCTCGGTCAGGGCCTGCCGGGCCGTCTCGCCGATGACATCCACCGAACGCCGGGCCTGCTCAGGGCGGTCCGGGAGCAGCGACGCCGCGGCCTCCGACTGGACCGCGATCAGGCTGACGTGGTGCGCCACCACGTCGTGCAGTTCGCGGGCGATCCGGGTCCGCTCTTGCTCCGCGGCCTGCGCGGACTGCCGGTCGAGTTCGGCCTCGGCGCGGTCGGCCCGGCTCTGCGCGGCCCGGATGCTGGCCCGCTTGGCCCGGCTGAGCAGACCTGCCGCCGCGGCGGTGAGGAAGATCATCACCTGGAAGATCGTGTCGTACGGCTGGGCATGACCGGGCGAGGCCTCCGAGATCGAGATGCCCGCCACCACCAGCAGGCAGGCGACCCAGCGCCAGAACGTGCCGCGACGGTCGATGACCGTGTAGAACGCGATGGCCGGACCCAGCGGAAACGGCGCGAAGCCGAACCCGATCTTGTCGTAGGCGACCCGCGCGGCCCCGATGACCAGGGCGATCCCGACCGGCCTGAACCGGCGGAAGGCCAGCGGGAGGGCCTGCCCGGCGGCGAGCACCAGGGCCAGCCACAGCGGATGCAGCTGGTCCCGGTACGGCAGCAGCGAGACCACGTTGACCGTGGCCAGCGCCACGCCGAGTCCGGTGTCCTGGATCAGCTCCTGGTCCCGCGGCGGGAGCACGGCCAGCCGCGCCGCCAGCAGCTGCGGAAGCCGGGCCAGCCGGACCGCCACCCTGTTCACGAGCCGATGGTACGGCGCGGCGCCCGGTCGGGGGATCCACCGGAAGGCGGAACCGGCCGCTGCGACTGCAGGAGGAGGCGGGGCCGCCTCCCGGCCGCCCGCTGCGACCCCGGTCCGAGCCGGGAATTCGCCCTGCTGCCCGATGTGCCGGGGCGGGCCGCCCGACCACCATGACGGCATGGACTTCACGACCTCGGCACGCCCAGGCCTTCGCGCTCCGGCCGCCGCCCCTGCGCCCGCCCTGACCCCGGCTCCCTGGGCAGGGATCGCGCTGATCGCCGTGGCCGCGGTGGCCGTCGAGATGGCGGTCAGCGCGCGGTACGGCTACGTCCGCGACGAGCTGTACTTCCTGTCGGCCGGACAGCACCTGGCGTTCGGCTATGTGGATCAGCCGCCGCTGACCCCGCTGCTGGCCCGGATCACGGCGGCGCTGACCGGCGGCACACTGGCTGGCTTCCGGATCCTGCCCGCGCTCTGCCTGGCCGCGCTGGTGGTGATGACGGCGGCGATGAGCCGTCGCCTCGGCGCGGGCCGCACCGGCCAGCTGCTCGCCGCGCTCGCGGCCGCGACCTGCGCGGAGTACCTCGGCGCCATGCACGAGCTGACCACCACGACACCCGACTTCGTATTCTGGGCGTTGATCCTGCTGCTGGTCATGCGGCTGCTGGCCAGCCGGGATCCGCGCTGGTGGCTGGCCATCGGCGGCTGTGCCGGGGTGGCCAGCGAGGCCAAGTGGAACATCGCCTTCCTGCTGGCCGGGCTCGCGGCCGGCTTCCTGCTCACCGACGCGCGCCGCCTGCTGGCCAGCCGCTACCTGCTCATCGGCGGCCTGCTCGCCGCGGCTCTGGCGGCGCCCGATGTCGTGTGGCAGGCCGGGCATGGCTGGCCCGGCCTGGACGTGTTCCGCGTACTGCAGACGTCGGCCGGGCACAACCGGGCCGTCTTCTGGCCGGCCCAGGTGCTCTACATCGGCCCGGTGCTGACCCCGGTGTGGGTGGGCGGAGCGGTGTGGTCGCTGCGCAACGCGGCGGCGCGGCCGTTCCGCCCGGCTGCGATCGCCTGCGTGATCGTGATCGCACTGCAGTTCGTCCTGGGCGGCAAGGCGTACTACCCGGGTGCCGCGTTCACGCTCCTGCTCGCGGCCGGCTGCGTCCCGCTCGAGCAGCGCCTCGCGGGCCGGCGCGTCCCGCTCAAGCGGCGCCTCGCGGGCCGGCGCGTCCCGCTCAAGCGGCGCCTCGCGGGCCGAGCGCCCCGGGGCCGCCGGATCGCGCCTGCGTTCGCGGCCGGGACGGCGATGGTGGCCGGCGCGGTACTGGCCGCGCCGGTGGCGCTGCCCGTGCTGCCGGCCCGGGCCCTGCACACCGCGCCGCTGCAGAAGATCAACTACGACCTCGGCGAGGAGATCGCCTGGCCCCGCTTCGTTGCGCTGGTTGCAGGCCATTACGACGCGGTGCCGGCCGCGCAGCGGGCGCGGACTACGATCCTGGCCGGGAATTACGGCGAGGCGGGAGCGATCGACCGCTACGGCCCCGGCGACGGCCTGCCGCAGGCCTACAGCGGCGCCAACAACTTCTGGCTCTGGGGCCCGCCGCCCGCCGCTGACTCTGCGGCGATGGCGGTGAACGTCGACCCGGCTCTGCTCCGCCGCGAGTTCGCCCACGTCCGCCGCATCGCCACGTTCTGGAACGGCCTCGGCGTCGACGACGACGAGCAGGGAGTGCCGGTCTATCTCGCCACCGGGCTGAGGACGTCGTGGAGCCGGGCCTGGCCCGCGTTCCGCGAGTACGCGTGATCCGCGTACGCTATGGGGTCATGAGACCTGGGGTCATGGGCCGGCCGAAGCCGAGCCGTGAGGCGGAGCAGCAGTACGAGGCTGACCTGGCGCTGGGCGGCCGTCGCGCGGAACTCCTCGACGCCGCGCGCGAGGCCGAGGCGAGGTTCCGGGAGGCGCAGGCCCGGCATGCCCCGGACGCTGAGGTACGCCGCCCGGCCGAGGATTTTGACGCCGCGCTGACCGCCGCCATGCGGGCCGCCTACGCGGCGCAGCGCGCTGAGATCGGCCCGCGGGGCTACGACGACCGCATCTACCGCCGCAAGGCGAAGGCCACCCCGCGGGTGCGCGCCCTCACCGCCGAAGCCGAGCACCTGCTCACCCTGCGGGAAACGCACCGCCTCACCGGGATCCCCGCCGTCGCCTACGAACCGGCGCCCTAGAGCCTGCTGCCCGTGCCGTTCCCGTTCACCCGGATCGTGTCCTTGGGGGTCAAAACACCCCTCATCAGGGGTTTTTTGACTCCCAATCACGGGCGCCGTGACGGTTGTGGCACCTGATGCGGGCCCCAGTGCCGAAACGACATGGGTTATTTTCGTACGCGCCCTAGCCGGCCCGTTGTGACATCACGCCGGCTGGCGGCCCGCCCGCCGCAACCCCGCCGGCCCCGCAGGTCACAGTTGCATCCGGCTTCTAACCCGGCCCGGTCGTCCTTCTGCCCGTCCGATCCGTCTTGGGCTGGCCAGGAGCCCGCGAGCGATGTGAGCGTTATCAAACTCAGAGGTTTTCGCGGTGAACCAGCGGGCAGGCGTCGACGTCTCCACATGTAGAGGTGATTAAGCTGTAGCCGATCACCAACGGGGGCATATACGAAGCAATCGATTGCTGCGGTTCGCGTGTCGCTTGCGCCGCGCGCCCCGAGGAGGCACAGTTGGTCTAGGCCAATTATTTGCTCAACGCGGTACCTAAAACTAAATGTGACAAGTAGTAGTCAGAAAGTGCCAGCAGGTAACTAGGGGAAAGCTACAGATGGCGATCGTAAAAACGATCAGCTTGGGCCATGTGAGCAACCGCACGACCTGCGGCACACTGAACACCAACCGAGAACACGCATGATGAAACAGCCAGGAGGCACTGATATGTGCCCACACACGCCGCCTTGTCCGGCCCCTTCGGCCCCGGATCGCGAAGCGGCGCACACCATAGTCAGCCACCCCGAGCAAGGCTGGAGCCTGCTCTGCAACGGCGTCGTGATGTTCGAAGACACCGGGGAACTACTGCCTGACGGCGCGTCCATCGCACCGCACCGGCCCACCGACCTCGCCCCCTTCGACCGTCCGGTAGGCGTGGCCCACGGACGCGGGCAGGCGCCAGCGGCCTGAGCGCCGCACCCGGCATCCGGGTCAACCCGCGATGCCTAGGTCTGACGACTCTCTCTTAACCCCTTTCTCCCAGGCCCTAGGGCCAATTCCGGCGCGGCACAGCGTGTTACAGAACTGTGGGCAGCCATTCGGTCACCGCGTCGACGATAACCGCGCGATGCCCCTTCAGCGCGTGCGTCTCCCCCGGCACCACGACCACCCGGTCCGCATCCTGAGCACCGGGAATCCCGAACGGGTCACGATCTCCGTTCACCACCAGCACCCTCGCTCCGCCCTCCCGGGCCGCGCGAAGCTCCGCGGCCCTGGACACCGCGGGTGAGCGCCCCGGCGGGCACAGCGGGAACGCCAGCGCGATCACGGCGCGGGCACCGACCGCGCCGGCGGTGCGGCAGGCTACCCGCGCGCCATTGCTGCGGCCGCCCTGGATCAGCGGGATGGCGGGCGCCAGTCCCCGCAGCGCGGTCACGACCTCGGCCCACGCGGCGTCCTGCCGGACCGGCGAACCGGGGGCACGGGCGCCCCTGACCCGGTACGGCTGGGTGACACGCGCCACCAGCCCGCCCAGGGCCCGCGCGGCATCACGGGCAGCCAGCAGGTCGGGCGCCCCGGCACTGCCGCCCGCGCTGTGGGTGAGCACGAGCAGGAACCGCGCGGCCGCGCCGTCGCCGTCGAGCTCGGCCAGCGCGGCCCCGCCCTCGGTGGCGATCTGCACGGTGTTGGCCTGCGCGGTGTTGGCCTGCGCGGAGTTGGCCTGCGCGGGGTTGGTCTGCACGGGCACCATTGTCCCCGCCGCACCGCGATGACCAGCGGCAGGACCCGGGCTGGGGCGAAGCCCCGTTAGACGTTGAGGAGCTTCTTCAGAAACTGGCCGGTGTAGCTCTCCTCGACGGTGGCGATGTGCTCGGGCGAGCCGGTGGCCACGACGGTGCCGCCGCCCCCGCCGCCCTCAGGCCCGAGGTCGATCACCCAGTCGGCGGTCTTGATCACGTCGAGGTTGTGCTCGATCACGATGACCGTGTTACCCGTCTCGACCAGGCGGGTGAGCACGCCGAGCAGCTTGCGGATGTCCTCGAAGTGCAGGCCTGTGGTCGGCTCGTCCAGCACGTAGATGGTCCGGCCGGTGGCGCGGCGCTGCAGTTCCGAGGCGAGCTTGACCCGCTGCGCCTCGCCGCCGGACAGGGTCGGCGCGGGCTGGCCCAGCCTGACGTAGCCGAGGCCCACGTCGACCAGCGTCCTCAGGTGCCGGTGGATGGCGGGCACCGGCTCGAAGAACCCCGCCGCCTCCTCGATCGGCATGTCGAGGACCTCGGCGATCGTCTTGCCCTTGTAGTGCACCTGCAGGGTGTCGGTGTTGTACCGGGCGCCGTGGCAGACCTCGCACGGCACGTACACGTCGGGCAGGAACTGCATCTCGATCTTGATCGTGCCGTCGCCGGAGCAGGCCTCGCATCGGCCGCCCTTCACGTTGAAGGAGAACCGGCCCGGCTGGTAGCCGCGGATCTTGGCCTCGGTGGTCGCCGCGAACAACTTCCTGACGTGGTCGAAGACGCCGGTGTAGGTGGCCGGGTTGGACCGCGGCGTGCGCCCGATCGGACCTTGATCAACGTGGACCACCTTGTCCAGCTGCTGGATGCCGGTGATCCTGGTGTGCTTGCCCGGCACCGTCCTGGCCCCGTTCAGCTCGCGGGCCAGCGCCTTGTACAGGATGTCGTTGACCAGCGTGGACTTACCCGAACCCGACACCCCGGTGACGGCCACCAGGCAGCCGAGCGGGAACGCCACGTCCACCCCGCGCAGGTTGTGCTCGCTCGCGCCCTTGACCGCCACCTCGCGCTTGGAGTTGCGCTGGCGGCGGGTGGCCGGCACCGGGATCGACTCCCGCCCGGACAGGTACGCGCCGGTCAGCGAGTCGGGACTGGCCAGCAGATCGGCGACGGAACCGGAGACCACGATGTTGCCGCCGTGCTCCCCCGCCCGCGGGCCGATGTCCACCACCCAGTCCGCGGCCCTGATCGTGTCCTCGTCGTGCTCCACGACGATCAGCGTGTTACCCAGGTCGCGCAGCCGCAGCAGCGTCTCAAGCAGCCGGTGGTTGTCCCGCTGGTGCAGCCCGATCGACGGCTCGTCCAGCACGTACAGCACCCCGACCAGGCCCGAACCGATCTGGGTGGCGAGCCTGATCCGCTGGGCCTCGCCGCCGGCCAGCGTGGCCGAGGCCCGGTCCAGGGTCAGGTAGTCCAGGCCGACATCGAGCAGGAAGCCCATCCTCGCATTGACTTCCTTGATAATCCGCCCGGCGATCTGCTGGTCGCGGTCGGACAGTTCCAGGGTGAGCAGGAGCTTGGCCAGGTCCCCGATCGGGAGCGCGCACACCTCGGCGATCGACCTGCCGTCCACGGTCACGGCCAGCGACACCGGCTTGAGCCGGGCGCCGTGGCAGGACGGGCAGGGCACCTCGCGCATGTACCCGGCGAACTTCTCCCGGCTGGAGTCAGACTCTGCCTCGGCGTGCCGCCGCTCGACCCACGGGATCACGCCCTCGAACGTCGTGTAGTACGAGCGCTCCCGGCCGTACCGGTTCTTGTACCGGACGTGCACCTGCAGGTCGTAGCCGCGCAGCAGCGCCTGCTTGGCCTTGGCCGGCAGCTTCGCCCACGGCGTGTCCATCCGGAATCCGAGGGTCTCGCCGAGGGCCTGGATCAGCCGCTCGAAGTAGTCGCTGATGTGCCCGCCGCTCCACGGCGCGATCGCGCCCTCCGCGAGCGACTTCGACTCGTCCGGGACGATGAGCTCCGGGTCCACCTCGAGCTTGGTGCCGAGCCCGGTGCAGTCGGGGCAGGCGCCCCACGGCGAGTTGAACGAGAACGAGCGCGGCTCGAGTTCGTCGAACGACAGGTCGTCGTACAGGCACGCCAGGTGCTCGGAGTACATCCGCTCCCGGTGCTGGTCGTTCTCTGGCAGGTCGACGAAGTCGAGCACGACCACCCCGCCGGACAGGCCGAGCGCGGTCTCGACCGAGTCGGTCAGCCTGCGCCGCGCGGAATCCTTCACCGCCAGCCGGTCGACGATCACCTCGATGTCGTGCTTCTCGTACTTCTTCAGCGCCGGCAGCTGGCCGGACAGCGCCTCGTCCAGGCGGACGACCGTGCCATCGACCCGGGCCCGGGAGTATCCCTTGACCTGCAGCTCCCTGAGCAACTCGCCGTACTCACCCTTGCGGCCGCGCACCACCGGGGCGAGTACCTGGAACCTGGTGCCGTCCTCGAGCTCGAGCACCCGGTCCACGATCTGCTGCGGCATCTGCCGGGCAATCGGCCGGCCGCAGATCGGGCAGTGCGGCTTGCCGATCCTGGCGTACAGCAGTCGCAGGTAGTCGTACACCTCGGTGATCGTGCCGACCGTCGACCGCGGGTTCCGGCTGGCGGACTTCTGGTCGATCGAGACCGCGGGCGACAGCCCGTCGATGAAGTCCACGTCGGGCTTGTCCATCTGGCCGAGGAACTGCCGCGCGTAGGCGGACAGCGATTCCACGTACCGCCGCTGGCCCTCGGCGAAGATGGTGTCAAAGGCCAGGCTGGACTTACCCGAGCCGGACAGCCCGGTGAAGACGATCATGGCGTCCCGCGGCAGGTCGAGCGAGACATCCTTCAGGTTGTGCTCGCGGGCGCCGCGAACGACAAGCCGGTCAGCCACTGCGCCTCTGCTCTCTTAGGGGCTCGGAAGTTGATATACGGATCGCCTGGCGATGGTAGCCGGGGGGTCTGACATTTTGAGGACTCCGCGTCCCGGGGAACACAAGCGCCGCACTATCTATGAGCGCCGGATCAGCCGCTGTTATGCCCGGCCCCCGTCTACCTCCCACGATAGCGAAACCCGCCAGGGTCCGTCCCCTGGTCGCCCGGGCCGACCGGAGCGACATGAATGTGGCGTTCTACCCGAAAGAATGGGTAGAGCGCCACGTTCATCGAATCGGAGTGCGGGGCCTGCGGGGTCGGTGTTGTGTCTGGTTCGGGTGGGGCGCAAGGGACGCGGAGGCGGGCGGTGGAGAGGCCGGGCAGGGGTCAGGCTGGGCGGGCCGTGGAGAGGCTGGGCGGGATTAGAAGTCGGCGGCGGTGCCGACGCCGAGGCGGGCGGCTTTCTGGTAGAGGAAGCTGGCCGCGGCCAGATCCTCCGCGGCCAGGCCGAGTGATTCGAACACGGTGATCTCGTCCGCACCGGCGCGCCCGGGGGCGGTGCCGACGAGGATCTCGCCGAGTTCGGCCCGGACCGGGTTGATCACCCCTTCACCCTGCGCGAGCAGGAAATCGCCGGCCTCGTGGCTGACCGACTCGCGGCTGTCCGCGAAGACGGCCGCCTCGGCCATGATCGCGGTGTCGAGCTCCCTGTCCCCCGGCACGCAGGCGCCGACCGCGTTCACGTGCGCGCCCGGGGTCAGCCATTCGCGGCGCAGCACCGGGACGGACGAGCTGGTGGCGGTCACCACGATGTCCGCGCCGTCGACCGCGGCGGGCACCTGGTCGTACGCGGTGACCGGCTGGCCGAGCTGGCCGGTCAGCTCGGCGGCCACCTCGCGGGTCCGAGCCGGGTCGCGTCCGGCCAGGCGGATTCCGGTCAGCGTCCGGCCGGCCGCGATGGCGTGCGCGTGCGCCCGGCCCTGCACGCCGGTGCCGATGACGGCAAGTTCGGCCGCGCCCGGCCTAGCCAGCAGGTCCGTCGCCACCGCGGAGACGGCGGCGGTCCTGACCTCGGTGATGGCGGACGCGTTGATCAGCGCCAGCGGCTCCCCGGTGCGCACGTCGGACAGCAGCACGCCGCCTTGGTGCGCGTCCTTGCCGATGGCCGGGTTGCCCGGCGTGATGACGAGCGCCTTCAGCCCGTAGCCCGCCTCCGGGGAGTAGGACGGCATCAGGCCCATGAAGCCGGCCGCGTCCCGCGGCCGGACGACCGTCCGCAGCGGCTGCTGGATCTGGCCGCGGGCCAGCCCGGCCAGGGCCTCGCGCATGACGTCGGCGCACTCGGTGTACGTCAGCAGCTCGCGCACGTGCTTGCTGGCCAGGACGAGTATCTTCACGAGGGCCTCCAGCCCGGTCGGCGTGTAACCCCGCGGGGGCAAAGCGGCGGCGCTGGCGCGGATCGCCAGCTCCGTTCGGTATAGGGTTTTTCAAGTGACCTATACCGGAGAAGTACGTGTCGGCGGTCCGTCCGACACGCGGGAAATCGACGGCCTGACCGTGACCAAGATAGCCGTGGGTCCCATGGACAACAACGCCTACCTGCTGCGCTGTGCCAGCACCGGCCAGGCCTTGCTGATCGACGCGGCCAATGAGGCGGACCGGCTGATCGAGATGATCGGTGACGTACCGGTCGGCACGATCGTGACGACGCACCGGCACTTCGACCACTGGCAGGCGCTCCCCGAACTGCAGACGCGCACCGGCGCGGTGGTGGTCGCGCACCCGGCGGACGCGGACGAACTGCCGGTCGAGGTCGGGCACCGCGCCGAGCACGGCGAGGTGCTGACCTTCGGGGACTGCTCGGTATCACTCGTCCACCTGCGCGGGCACACGCCGGGCAGCCTGGCCGTGGTCTACGACGCCGCCGGCCGGCTGGCTGACTCGCCGCACGTGTTCACCGGCGACTCGCTGTTCCCCGGCGGCGTGGGAAGGACAAACTCGCCCGAGGCCTTCACCTCGCTGCTCACCGACGTGAGCGAGCGCCTGTTCGGCCAGCTGCCCGACGCCACCTGGGTGTATCCGGGGCACGGCAACGACACCACGCTGGGAACCGAGCGCCCGCACCTCGGCGAGTGGCGCGAACGCGGCTGGTGAGGCCCGCCGAGGATGTCGTCGGCCTGCCGCCGAGCCTCACCGAGGGGCACGGCGCCCGGGCAGCTGGCCGACCTGCACCTGGCGCTGCTGCTCCACGGCGTCTACACCACCCGCGGGGCATGATCAACCTATCCACCGCGCTCAGCCCCGGCGACCTCGACGACATCGCCGCGGCCTACGCAACCGCCTTTACATATGGTCCGCGCCGCCTAACATGAGTGCGTTTCATGATCGTGAGCGGTTTTGGGCGCTATTTGTCACAAACTGCTCACGATCATGAAAGCTAGCGAGGCGCTGCCTCAGACCATCGAGGTTGGCGGTTCTGCGGGCGTGATCGTGCGGGCGGGTTCATCCTCTTGACCGTAGGCGTGGTTGGGAGGGTGGCCATGGCGCAGCGTCCGGTCACATTGGCTGACATTGTCCGCGGGCATGTGAGCCTGGAGATCGAGGGGTTCGACCGGCTCTATTTCAACGGCTGGGTGCCGGCCCTGCAGACGTCGGGTCAGATTGCCGGGTGGCTGCACTGGCGCGGGTTCCCGATCGCCTCACCCGCGGCGCTGGGCCGGAACGCGCAGGCGTTCCGGGCGGCGGTGCGCCGGTATGCGGACGGGAACCAGATCCCGTGGGTGGTGTTCCGCAAGGGTGACCGCAAGCTGGAGGTGATCCGGCCGTACCTGGACGCCGCGGAGAGGGCCGGCCGGTCCAAGGTGGTGGCGATCGGGGAGGCCCGGGAGTTCCAGTGGGTGTTCGACGCGACGAAGAAGGATGGCCCGGACGGGGTGCCGTGGTTTAAGTTCTACCGCACCGAGCGGCTGGTGACCTGCTATTACTTTTACATCCATGACCGGCGCGCGGGGGCCGCGTTCATCAAGGTCTGCTGCTATGCGCCGTACCCGGTCAAATTGTGGTGCAACGGGCATGAGATCGCCCGCCGCGCCGCCCTCGCCGAGGGCATCGCGGTGACCCCGCTGGCCAACGGGTTCGCCGCCACCTCCGGCCCGGCCCGGCTGCAGGAGCTGTGCGACCTGGTGCAGGCCGGGACGGTGCGGGTGTTCTTCCAGACCTGGATGAGCCGTCTCCCGCTGCCGCTGACCGATGCGGACCGGGACCACGGCTGCTGGTGGCAGCTGGCCATGCGGCAGGTGGAAGTCTCCAGGACGCTGGTGTCCGGCGACCCCCGCCGGGTCCGGGTGGTGTTCGAAGAGCTGCTGGCCGGCAACATTAACCTGGGGCGCCCGGAGCACGTGGAGGTCATCTTCGGCTCCAAGGTCACCCGCAGCACGCCGGGCACCTTCTCCACCCGGCTGCTGAACCGCGGCGACCAGGTAACCATCAACCTGTCCTTCAAGCACTCGCGGGTCAAGATCTACCTGAAGGAAGACCGCGCGCTGAGAGTGGAGACCGTCATCAACGACCCCGGCGACCTGGGCTGCAAGCGCAGCCTGGAGCACCTGGACGAACTGGCGGCCAAAGCGCGTGCATGCAACGCCCGGCTGATGGATGCTGTAATTGCCGGCCAGGGCAGCGGCATCCTCGCGAATCCAGTCATCGAGCGGATCGCGCACCCCACCGTCGACGCGGCGGGGCGGAGGGTCCCGGCCATGCGCTTTGCGGACCCCCGGGTGCAGGCCCTGGCCGGTTGCCTGGCCGTCTGGGACTTCGCCGTCAACGGCATCACGAACAAGAGCCTTCGTGCCTGGATGACCGGACTGCGCGGCGCCCCCTACGCCATGAACCAGGCCTCCTATGACCTGGCCCGGCTGCGCGGCAACGGCCTGATCGAACGGATCGCCCGGACCAATACCTACCGGCTGACCGCCGACGGGCTCACCTTCGCCCTGGTCTACAGCCGCGTCCACGACCAGGTCCTGTATCCCCTCACCGCGCACGACCAGCCGATCGCCGCTCCCGCCCCCGTCCGCGCCGCCTGGCGGACCATCACCCGACATATCGACAGCACCGTCGCCGCCGCCCGCCTCGGACGCGCGGCCTGAACCGATGCCCTCCCTGTCCGGCGCCCGCCTCCCAAACTCAGGTCAACCGTCAAAGTCCTCGCGCCTCAGAGCGCTAGCCCTCGGGTGGGCGGAGTTTGGGGCGGGCGGGGCGAGAGGGCATCGGCTCGGCCGGGTCGGAGGCGCGGGTTACGCCGGATTTGAGGCGGCCGAGGACCATGGCCCAGGCTCCCTCCATGAAGATGGCCTGGGCGGGCGAGTCGACCAGCTGGTGCACCTCCACGTGCGAGCCCTGGCCGTTCGGCTGGATCCGCAGGTAGCCGGTCATCTCGCCGCCGGGGACTGGCACGTTGTCGTCCTCGAAGTCCCAGCGCAGCACGATGAGCTCGGGCGGGCAGACCAGCTCGTACCGGCCGCGCACGTTCGTCCCCCATTCCATCGTGCAGGCGAAGCGGCCGTCTCGTAGCGTGACGGGCACGCCGAGCCAGCGGGAGTAAACCGCGGGGTCGGTGAAGGCGGCGAACGTTACCTCCTGGCTCGTGTCCACGTCCGTACAGGCGACCACGACGGGGGTGGTGCGCACGTCCGCCGAGGCACGCTCGGGGGACGCCGGGTCGTGATCGGCGTTGGTCCACCTGTCCGCACTCCCGCCGAGCGCGGCGCGCAGGCCGCGGAGCGCGTCCCGGCGGGCACGGTAGCGGCGCGAGGTGCCGACCGCCGTGCTCTCGGCCAGGCCGGCCTCGCGCAGGACGGCCAGGTGCTGGGAGATGGTCGGCTTGGTCACCGGGAACGCCGCGGCGATCTCCCCCGCCGACAGCTCACGATCCCAGATCAGGCCCAGGATCTCGCGCCGGACCGGTGAGGTCAGCGCCGCCAGGACCTTCTGGATATCGCGCACATCACCTTCTGTCCCGCGCCGCGTCTTTTCGCGTTATGCAAAGGACCGGCTGAGGTTGCCGTCCGTGCAAGCTGCACCGGCCGCTCGCGCGGGCCCAGAAGGCCTGCACTCGCAGCCGGTTGTGCATAACGCTCCTTGCCTGCCGTACGCGCGAAACTATACGCTTGCGGCTTGTTCGGTCCTTAACTAATTTAGCAGTCACCGAACAATACAGGTCAGACGCGACGGTGCGGCTGCCCAAGGGGAGGACACATGGACATCTGGCCGACGGTGCACGCCGAGCGCAAGGCTCTCGCCGACGACCTGCGGAATCTAGGCACCGAGGACTGGGCCCGGCCCTCGCTATGCGGCAACTGGACGGTCCGCGACGTGCTGGCCCACATGACCTCGGGTGCCAAGCTGACGCCGCCCGCGTTCTACGGCAAGATGATCGGCTCCGGGTTCAGCTTCGACAAGGTCCAGGAAAAGGGCGTCGCCGCGAACCGGGGCGCGTCCCCGGCCGACACGCTGGCCAACTTCGAGTCGGTGGTGACCTCGGTGAAGCACCCGCCGGGCCCGACTCAGACCTGGCTCGGCGAGACGATCGTGCACAGCGAGGACATCCGCCGGGCCCTCGGCATCCAGCACAAATACCCGACCGAGGCGGTCGTGACGGTGGCGGACTTCTACAAGGGCTCGAACCTGCTCATCGGCTCCAAGAGTCGCATCGCCGGGCTCACGTTGCGGGCCACCGACGCGAACTGGAGCCACGGCACCGGCCCCGAGGTGTCGGGCCCCATCCTGTCACTGGTCATGGCGATGACCGGCCGCAAGCAGGCGGACGACGACCTGGCCGACGAGGGCGTGGCCACGCTGCGGTCGCGCTCCTGACGCGACTCCGGTCGTCTCCCCGGCTGAACAGGGGCACGAAGATGTGGGCCAGCGGCCCGATGCAGACCGCGTAGGCCACGGTGCCGACGCCGACGGTGCCGCCGAGCAGCCAGCCGGCCAGCAGCACCGTGGCCTCGATGCAGGTGCGCACCACACGGAGCGAATGGCCGCGGGCGGCAAACCCGGTCATCAGCCCGTCCCGCGGGCCCGGGCCCAGGCCGGCGCCGATGTACAGGCCGGTCGCGACGCCGTTCAGCACCACCCCGGACGCCATGACGGCGACCTGCACCGGGAGCGAGTGCGGCGGGGTTACCACGGCGAGGACCAGGTTGATGACCAGTCCGATCAGCACGACGTTGCACAGCGTGCCGAGGCCGGGCCGCTGCCGCAGCGGGATCCAGAGCAGCAGCACCACCGCCCCCGCGATGATCGCCCAGGTCCCGACGGGCACGCCGGTCCGCCGGGCCAGACCCTGGTGCAGCACGTCCCACGGGTCGACGCCGAGCCCGGCCAGCAGCAGCATCGAGTCGCTGACCCCGTACAGGATGAGGCCGGCGAGGAGCTGGACCAGGCGACGCGGCATACAGCCAGGTTGTCAGCTTGGTGCCGGTGGCGACAGTGCCGGTCCGTTCGGCATTGGACCGAAAATCAGGCCGAACGGGCCCGCGGTGACTGCCCCCGGGTCAGGACCCGCCCGCGATGCCCCGGGCGTCGAAGGCCACCTTGATGCGGGTGATCTTGCCGTCCTCGACGTGCATCCAGTTCGCCACCGGGACCGGGTCGGCCACGCTGGTGGACAGGTCGAACCAGGTCAGCACGTCAGGCTCGTCATGGAATACTCTGCGCACGTCGAGGCCGGTCATGATCTGTGCCATGCCCTGCAGCCCGCGCAGGCAGTCGTCGCCGCCTCGCACCCGGGCGAGCGGCCCGGTGAAGTCCACGTCGTCGGCCAGCACCGAACGCAGCCGGCCGAAGTCCCGCGCCTTCCACGCGTCGAAGTAGGTTGCGGCCACCGCCGCGGCGTCCGTCATGACACCATCCCTCCTGTCGTGTCGCTTCCCTGCCAGCCTGCCGCGCGCCGTCCTAGAAGTCCAAGAGATAGATCTTCTAGTTCCCGGAAGTGCTAAGCGCTTATCCATAAGTCCTGCGCGTAACCGGTGCGAAACCGGCAGCTGAAGGCCCGGGCTGGGCCAGTGGATGCGGCCGAGGGCATCGCGCAGGTCGCCGGGTGGCGGGTCGGCGGCAGTGATGGTGTGCGGGCCGGCCCTGAATCTGGATGGTCTTCCAGCGGCTGATTGCCGGCGAGACCGTGCCAGCCAACCCGCCAGAAACGTCCTGGTTACGGTGTCACCAGCGACCAGAACACGTGCACGTCGAAATGGCCGCTCGACGGGTCGGGATCGCCGTAGATCTCCCAGCGAGGGCCGGCCAGCCTGTACCCGTTCGCCTTGCTCCACTCGCGCACCGCCTGATGAGTGTCGCCGATCTTGGCGATCGGGCCGGTGTGGGTAGCGGTGGCGGCCAGCCCGCCCGGGAGCGCTGAAGGGACAACATGACCGGCGGGATCGAATGAGCCGCTGACCTGAACGCCTACTTCGACGTTGGGAACATCGTCCTTGTACAGCATGATGTTGTGGCCCTGCTTGTAGAGCCCCGCCGGAGCGCCGCCGCGAAGAAAGCCCCATACCTTGTCCAGCATCGGCCTCCACATCGCCGGGAACTCCGCCCACGTGGTCGCCGCGGCTACCACCGCTGTCGGCGTTGGCTCGACGGTCTTCACGGTCACATCGGCAGTCATGGCGCGGAGCATACGCCGTA
>WNGE01003124.1_pt1 | contig 47861 bp, 44 predicted proteins | sample 5400651 | NCBI WGS metagenome assembly WNGE01 (sample SAMN13153370, study PRJNA577476) | soil metagenome | isolation source: 60 cm soil or saprolite under grassland replicate 2 | place: USA:California | collected 2016-06-15 | reverse complement strand
TCGCGTGCAGCGCGGTCGAGTGCGGCACCTGCTCCTCGATCACGTGCTCCTCGAACGCCGACACCGGGAAGCTCAGTCCCCGGTCGGTCGTCGGTACCCCGGACTCGATCGCATACCGGCCCGGTTCGACCAGCGCGAGCAGTTCGTGGTGGTGCTCGAAGTCCGGGAAGTCGAAGCCGGCCACCCAGTCCACTGTGGACAGTGCGTCGTCCCGGGCCCGGCGCAGCGGGTCCACCAGCCTGCGCAGTTCAGCGACGGTCGGCGCGCGGTAGAAGCCGCCGAGCCGGACGTTGACCGGGTGGATGGCCCGGCCACCGAGTACGGTCAGCAGTTCGTTGCCGGCCTTCTTGATGGACAACCCGCGCTCGACCAGCGCCCGGTGGTCCGCGGCCAGCTCGACCGCGCCATCGTAGCCGAGGAAGTCCGGGGCGTGCAGCAGGTAGATGTGCAGCGCATGGCTCTCGATCCACTCACCGCAGTACAGCAGCCGGCGCAGGTCGGCCAGCGGACCGTCCACAGTGGACCCGCAGGCCGCCTCGACCGCCCGGCAGGCCGACATCTGGTATGCCACCGGGCAGATCCCACAGATCCGCGCGGTGATGTCCGGCGCCTCGGCGTACCCGCGCCCGACCAGCAGCGCCTCGAAGAACCGGGGCGGCTCGTAGATCGCCAGCTGGACGTCGGTGACCCGGTCGCCCCGTACGCGCACGTGCATCGCGCCCTCGCCCTCCACCCGGGCCAGCCCGGCCACGCTCAACAACCGGTCACCGCGATGCGTCATGACGTCACCCCCCGCCTGCGCCGTCCGGCGGCCCGCCGGAGGCGGCGGGAGCCGATGGTCCGGCGGAGGCGGCGGGAGCCGTTGGTCCGCCGGAGGCGGCGGGGGCCGGCGGTGCACCCGGGGCCGTCGCGAACTCCGGCGCGCCCGCGTTGAAGGTGCGGAAGATCCGGTCGATGTCGGTCTCGGTCAGCGTCAGCTCGCGCAGCCGGCTGACCAGCGCCGGGGTGTTGACCACCACCGCCGGCCCGAAGCAGCCGAAGCAGCCGCGCCCGTACGCCGGGCAGATCGCCCCGCAGCCGGCCCGGGTGACCGGGCCGAGGCACGGGGTACCGTGCGCGGTCAGCACGCAGACCGTGTCGCGCGCCTTGCACTCGAAGCACACGCTGTGTCCCGGCAGGTCCGGCTTGCGCCCGACCAGCAGCGCGGCCACGGTGTCGAGCAGCTGCCGCCGGTCGATCGGGCAGCCGTGCAGCTCGAGGTCGACCGGTACGTGCGCGGACGCCGGGGTGGACGTGTCCAATGTGGACACATACTTGGGCCGGGCGTACACGAGCGAACGGAACCGCGCCACCTCCGCGAAGTTGCGCAGTGCCTGGATACCACCGGCGGTGGCGCAGGCGCCGATCGCGATCAGGACCCGCGACCGGTCCAGGATCCGGTGGATCCGTTCGATGTCGCCGGGCGTGGTGACCGAGCCCTCGACCAGCGACACGTCGTACGGTCCGTCCACAGTGGACCGGGATGCCTCGGGGAAGTGCGCGATGCGTACCGCGCCGGCCAGGGCCAGCAGCTCGTCCTCGCAGTCGAGCAGGGAGAGCTGGCAGCCGTCGCAGGAGGCGAACTTCCACACGGCCAGGGTCGGCGGGTCGGCCATCACAGCTCCTTCACGGCGAGCAGGGGCGCGGCACGGTCGTAGCCGACCACCGGACCGTCCCGGCACAGCAGCACCGGGCCGAGCTGGCAGTGCCCGCACAGCCCGATGCCGCAGCGCATGTTGCGTTCCAGGGAGAGCCGGACCGCGTGCGGCGCGACGCCGCGGTCGACCAGCGCACGGGCGGCGAAACGCATCATCACCTCGGGTCCGCAGACGAACGCGGTGGTCCGCGCCGGGTCGGTCGGCAGGCCGTCGAGCAGCGTGGTGACCACCCCGACGTGTCCGGTCCAGCCGGCCTCCGCCCGGTCCACGGTCACCCGGACCTCGATGCCCGCGCTCCGCCAGTCCGCATACTCGGTGGGATACAACAGATCGCCGGGGCTACGGGCACCGACCAGCACGGCCACCCGGCCGTACCGGGCCCGGTGCGCCAGCGCGTGCCGGATCACCGGGCGCAGCGGGGCCAGGCCGATCCCGCCGGCCAGCACGAGCAGGTCGCCCCCGGCCGGGATCCGCCAGTCGGTGCCGTACGGGCCGCGCAGCCCGAGCAGGTCACCACGCTCCACAGTGGACAGCGCCCTGGTGACCGCGCCGACCGGGCGCAGCGTGTGCACGATGTCCCCGGCACCGGTCCGGCCGCTCACCGAGATCGGCACCTCGCCAACCCCGAAGGCGTACACCATGGTGAACTGGCCGGGCAGCGGCGCCTCGATCGGCGCGTCGACCGGGGTGAGCACCAGCGTCACCGTGTCGGCGGTCTCCTCGACGCGGCTGGTTACCCGGTACCGCGCCGGCGTCATCATGCCTGTTGCCCCGCGTACAGGTCGAGCAGGCGCAGCCGGGTGGCCTGCATCCGGTCCACCACCACGAGCAGGAAGCGCCGCATCAGCTCGTATCCCAGCTCGTGGTTCTGCTCGCACATCTCGCGGATCCCGGGCCCGTCGAACTCGATCGCCATCGTGGTCTCCACCGCGCTGGCCGAGAAGTGCCAGCGGTACGGCGGGAACAGCCAGGACCAGCCGAGTACCGCACCCGGCCCCAGGGTCTCCATGATCACGTTGCCCCGCCCGGGTACGTGCGTGTCCAGCGTGATGTGCCCCTCCCGGATCAGCCAGAACCGGTCGGCCCGGGCGCCCTCCTCGAACAGCCGGACCCCGGCGTGGAACACCTTGCGCTTGGACCACAACGAGAGCTTGTCCATCTGCCCGGGGGTGAGCCCGGCCAGGAACGGCTGGCTGGCCAGCAGCTCGAACGAGGTATCCATATCCATTACTGTTCGCCTCCGTTCGGGGCCGCCAGCGCGGCGGTCTCTTCGGTGATGTCGATACCGACCGGGCACCAGGCGATGCACGGGCCGCAGCCCACACAGCCGGATTCACCGAACTGGTCGTGCCAGGTGCCCAGCTTGTGGGTCAGCCACTGGCGGTACCGGCTGCGCGTGGAGCCGCGTACCGGTCCGCGGTCATGGCGCCCCCTTTCCTCGATGCCAGGCGCTCCGCGCCCTCTTCGACTGTCCCGGGCACCACGGGCACGTCGTAGAGGCGAAGGTCCCGCTCTCCCGCCGGGCGGCGGGCCGGCGTTACCGCCGGTCCCGTCCGGCTCGGGACCTGCGGCCCTACCCGCGGCGCCGGACGCGGACCCAGCATGGGCAGGACGGGAAGGAGCGGACGATGTCGAGGATCTTCGCCCACGCAGCCGAACCGCCGACGGTACCGGCGGTCACCGACGCGCTCGCCCGCGCGGCGGCCGCGGCCCGGCGTGCCCCGTCCATCCACAACAGCCAGCCGTGGCACTGGTGGGTGGGTGACGCCGGCCTCGATCTCCACCTCGAACGCGATCGCCAGCTGGGCAGCACCGACCCCGAGGGCCGGCTGGCCGTCATGAGCTGCGGCGCGGCCCTGCACCACGCCCGTACCGTGCTGGCCGCCGGTGGTTGGCAGGTCGAGGTGACCCTGCTGCCCGATCCGGCGGACCCGGACCACCTGGCCCACCTGAGCGTGTACGACCGCCGGCCGGCGACCGCCGGGACAGTCCGGCGCGCCCGAGCCATCCTTCAGCGGCACACCGACCGCCGGCCGGCCGGCGGTACCCCGGTCGACGGCGGCCGGCTGCTCGCCGTCACCGCCGCCGTCCAGGAGGAGGGCGTGTGGCTGTACGTGCTGCCCCGGGACCGGATCATCGAGCTGGGCTCGGCCGTGTCGTACGCCCAGCGCGCCGAGGTCGCCGACGACCGGTGGCGGGCCGAACTGGCCGAGCTGGCCGGGGGTACCCGCCCGGGGGGTACCGGGGTGCCGGACTCGGCCATCCCGGACCGGCCGACCCAGACCACCGTACCGAGCCGGGACTTCGGCTACCCGGGCGCGCTGTCCGTCGGTACCGGGCACGAGCTGGGCGCCACCTTCGCGATCCTGCACGGGCCGCGGGACACCCCGGTGGACTGGCTGCGGGCCGGGCAGGCCCTGTCGGCCGCCTGGTTGATCTCGACCGAGCTGGGCGTGAGCCTGGTGCCGATGTCCGCCGCCGTCGAGGTACCGGCCCCCCGGCAGGTGCTGCGCCGGCTGCTGTCGGGCGCCGGCCAGCCCTACCTGGTGCTGCGCCTGGGCATGGCCGACCCCGGGGCCGAGGCGCCGATCACCCCCCGGCTCGCCGCGGAGCGGACGGTCGAGCGCCGCCCGCGGTGATTGCCCCCTTCACATCCCCGGGCAACCGGAGGAGCCTTGAATCGAGTGGGGGGAGGTGACCGGTCATGAGTGCGGCCATCGGCCGACCGGTTGTCGTCGGTGTCGACGGGTCAGCGGCGAGTCTGGCCAGCATCACCCTCGCCGCCCGGGAAGCCACGTTGCGCGGCCGGCCGCTGCGGCTGGTGCACGCTGACTCCTGGGCGGCCCATCCGGCGTGGGTGGACACCGACCCGGGCGGGTCGCTCGCCGAGGACCTGCCCGGCGACCCCGAGGGGATCGTCAAGGAGGCCGTCGAGAAGGCCGGCGAGGTCGCCACCACGCCGGTCACCGCCGAGGTGGTACCCGGTGAGCCGGGCACCGTCCTGGCCCGCGAGTCGCATGCCGCTGAGCTGGTCGTGGTCTGTCACCGCGGCGCCGGCGGCTTCCTCGGCCTGCGGCTCGGTTCGGTGGCCATCAAGGTCGCCGCGCACGCCCGCTGCCCGGTCCTGGTCACCCGGGGCACTCCCGTCCCGGGCGGCCCGCTGCTGGTCGGGGTGGACTGGTCGGCCGCCAACCAGCACCCGGTCGGCTTCGCATTCGAGGAGGCGACGCTGCGCGACGCGGAGCTGGTCGCCCTGCATGGCTGGACCGGTCCGGTCTACCCGGGCAGCACCGACCTGCTCCCGTTGGTCCCCGACCCGGTCACCGTCCGGGGGCAGGAGGCCGAGCGGCTGACCCTGGCCCTGCGTGACTGGGCCGAGCGTTACCCGCGGATACGGGTGCGGCCGCAGCTGGTGCGGGCCCGGGCGGCCAGCGCACTGGTGGCGGCGAGCGAGTACGCGCAGCTGGTCGTGGTCGGTACCCGGGGAACCGGCGGCCGGCCGGTGCTGCCGTTCGGCTCGGTCACCCACGCGCTGCTGCACCACTCCGCCTGCCCGGTGGTCGTGGTACCTGGCCGCTGACCGCCGCGCCGACCGGCGCCGGCTCGGCCACCGGTGGGCGGCGGACGAACAGGGTGCAGAGCACGCCGAAGAACGCGATGCCGGCCGCGACGAGGATGGTCTCGTGGAAGCCGACCCTCCGGAGGTGCCGCCGTGCTCGTCAGGCTGGTCCAGTTCGTCAACATCGTGCTGTACTTTCTGGTCGCCGGGGTCATGTGGGGAACGTGGCTGTCGCTGGGCCGCACGATGACCCGGTACGACGCGACCACCTTCCTCGCCGACGGCAAGCACATGATCGGCAACCTGGCGACCGTCATGGCGGTACTCATGATCGCCGCCGCCGTGGTCGGACTGATCGCGGTCTTCCTGCTGTTTCGCCAGGGCTCCCGGGTCGCCGGCTGGCTGACCCTGGTCGCCCTGGTGCTACTCGTGGGCGTCCTCGTGGTGACGCTGGCCGTCGAGGTACCCATCGACAACCGGATCAAGAACTGGACCACGGGCACCCTGCCCTCGGACTGGCAGGACATCCGCGCGCGGTGGGCGGCGTTCCACACGCTGCGGACGTTCCTGTCGCTGGCCGGTCTGGCCGCCGCGGTCGCCGCCGCACTGGCGATCCGGCCGGCCGAGCGCACCGCGGTCCCGGCCGGCCGGTAGCTCAGGTCTGCTCGGCGACCATCTCGACCGCGCCGCACCGGCACTCCGCGGCGCACCGCCCGCGTCTCACTCCTGCCCGGCGAACCGGACGCTCAGGTCCACCAGCCGGTTGGTGTAGCCCCATTCGTTGTCGTACCAGCCGAAGACCTTCACCAGCTGGCCGGTGGCCTGGGTGAGACTCGCGTCGAACACGCAGGACGCCGGATCGCCGACCACGTCGCGGGAGACCACCGGGGCGGTGGTGTAGCGCAGGATGCCGGCCAACCGCTCCCCGGCCGCCGCGGCGAACGCCGCGTTGACCTCGGAGACCGTCACCGGTACCGACAGCTGGCAGGTCAGGTCGGAGAGCGAGCCGTTCTCCACCGGTACCCGCAGGGCCACCCCGTCCAGCCGGCCGGCCAGCTCGGGCAGCACCAGCCCGACCGCCTTGGCCGCGCCGGTGCTGGTCGGGATGACGTTCACCGCGGCGGCCCGGGCCCGGCGCGCGTCCTTGTGCGGCGAGTCCAGCAGCACCTGGTCGTTGGTGTACGCGTGCACGGTGGTCAGGTAGCCGCGCTCCACGCCGAACGCCCGGTGCAGCACCGACGCCATCGGCGCCACACAGTTGGTGGTACACGAGGCGGCCGACAGGATCTCGTGCCGCAGCGGGTCGTACGACCGGTCGTTGACCCCGACCACCAGGGTCGCGTCGACATCCTTGCCGGGTGCGGAGAGCAGCACCCGGCGGGCGCCCGCCTTCAGGTGCATGGCCGCGTCGTCGCGGGCCCGTAGCCGGCCGGTCGCCTCGATCACCAGGTCGACGCTCAGCTCGCCCCAGCCCAGCAACGACGGGTCCTTCTGGCTGCTGGTCGGGATGTGGTACCCGGCCACGTCCATCCCGCTGTCGTCGTGCGCGACGTCGACCCGCAGCGGCCCGAACGTCGAGTCGTACGCCAGCAGGTGCGCCAGGGTCCCCGGGTCCCACAGGTCGTTGACCGCGACGACCTCGATCCCCTTGCCCAACAGGCCGCGCTCGAGTACGCAACGCAGGTAGTTCCGGCCGATCCGGCCGAACCCGTTGATGGCCACCCGGTAGCCCATGACCGCTCCTCAGCTTGATCCGTCACCTCTCCCCAGGCTGCCCCGATCGGCACGTCAGACGCAGGGCCACAGGTAGCCGGTCGACGGGACCAATGTCCCTGGCTGCGCCGTGGCGACCCGGACAGGTTGGAGGTGAGGAGGGGGTACGCGGCAGTGCGGCACACCCCCGACCGACGCGAAGAGGAGGCGACCATGGTCACGGTGAAGGATGCCGCGTCCGGGTTCCTGGCCAGGAAGCGGATCGCGGTGACCGGGGTGTCCCGGACGCCCAAGGATCACGGCAGCAACATGGTGTACCGGCGGCTGCGCGACCGCGGGTACCAGGTGTTCGCGATCAACCCGAACGCCGACGAGGTCGAAGGCGACCCGTGCTACCCGGATCTGAAGTCGGTTCCGGACGGTGTCGAGGCGGTGGTCATCGGTACCCGGCCGGAGTTCGCGGAGGACACCGTGCGCGAGTGCGTCGATCTCGGCATCGGGTACGTGTGGATGCACCGTGGACCCGGCTCCGGCAGCGTCTCCGACGCGGCCACCGGGTACGGCCGGCAACACGGCATCACCGTCATCGACGGCGGCTGCCCGCTGATGTTCAACCCGACCGCGGATTTCGGACACAAGATGATCCGCTTCGTGCTGACCCGGACGGGCAAGGTGCCGCGGCGGGTGTGAATCCGGCGGGCCCGCCCGGCCGAAGGTCCCACCCGCGGGAGTCCATTGACCGCACCGCATCCACGCCGCTGGCCATAGCGTGAAGGGAGACGGCGGAGGTGCGAGATGAGTTCGTTGATGGTCCGGGACGTGATGACCAGGGACGTGGTGGCGGTACGGCCGGACACCCCGTTCGGGGACATCGTGGACACCCTGGCGGAGAACCAGATCAGCGCCGTACCGGTGGTTGACCGGGGCGGCCTGGTGGTCGGTGTGGTGTCCGAGGCGGACGTGCTGTCGAAGCTGCGCCCGGCGGTCCGGCGGCACAGCTCGCGGTGGCTGCCCAGCGGCCGCGACCGCCTCGCCCGGGCCAAGGCCAGCGTCGGGACCGCGCGCGAGGTGATGAGCACCAACCTGGTCACCGCACTGCCGGACACCTGGGTGGTGGTCGCGGCGCAGCGGATGGACCAGGCCGGCGTACGGCGGCTGGTCGTGGTGGACGAGCTGGGCCGGATACGCGGCATTCTGAGCCGCCACGACCTGCTGAAGGTGCTCCAGCGCCCGGGCCACCTCCGCTGAGCCCGACCGGGTCCAAGGACCCGGTCGGGTCGGGCCTTCTGCCCTGCCGGCGCGCGTCCCGCCGGACTGTGCTGAAGGGGACGACAAAGATCGAAGGAGGTTTCCAGATGACCGCCCTGATGCCGCGACTGCTGGGCGACCTGACCGGATGGTTCGACACCGACTTCCCGGTCCGGGCCGGCCACCTGATCCGGGTCGAGGACAACCTGTCCGACACCGAGTACGTCCTGCGTGCCGAACTGCCCGGCCTGGAGCCCGGCAAGGACATCGAGGTCACCGTCGACGACGGCATCCTCAACGTGTTCGCCGAGCGCCGGGAAGAGGAGCACACGAAGGGCCGCAGCGAGTTCCGGTACGGGACGCTGCAACGCTCGGTACGGCTGCCCGCCGGAGCGGACGCGGACCACATCAACGCCATCTCGGTGTACCTCGGGCTGCAGCCGCGGTACCCGACGCTGGACGCCTCGGCAGACCTCGACCTGCGCTGGCGTACCCTCGCCGCGAGGTTGGCCACCGAGCACGCCGACGCCGCGACGCTGGCCGCGGTCACCGACCGGCTGGCGGCGATCGGGCCGATCCCGCAGGAGCTGGCCGTGTTCGCCAGGCACGGCGACGTCCTGCTGGCCCAGCCCATCCCCGGCGGTCCCCGCTTCGACCGGGCCCACTTCGGCGCGCCGGCCTCGGTCATCCCGCTGCTCGGCTGGCTGCAACAGCATCCGTCGCACGTGGTCGTGGTGACCGACCGGACCGGTGCCGACATCACCACGGTGCCCGAGGGTGCCGGGTCGGGTTCGACATCGGCGGTGGCCGGCCCGGACGACGAGATCGAGCGCAACGCGCCGGGCGGTTGGGCGCAGCCGCGCTACCAACGCCGGGCCGAGGACAGCTGGCGGCACAACGCGGCCGCGGTGGCCGCCGCGACGGTGCACGCGGTGCACGAAGTGGATGCCGGGCTGGTGCTGGTGGCCGGCGACGTACGGGCGGTGCAGCTGCTGCGCCACCAGCTCGCGCCGCTGATCCGGCACGGGCTGGCGATCCGGCAGCTGCCCGGTGGCCGCGCACCGGACGGCTCCGCGACCGGCCGGGCCGCCGCCATCGTCACCGCCGTGCGCGAGCATGCCGGGCACCAGACCGCCGCGTTGCTGTCCGCGCTGGACCGGCACGGCGGGCCGCACGGCACGGCGAGCTACGGGGCGAAGGCGACCATGACGGCGCTCGCCGCCGGGCGGGTGCGCACGCTGTTCGTCGCGGACCGGCCCGAGGACCGCCGGACGTGGTCGCCCGGCGCGCAGGTGCGCGAGGCCGCGCAGCTTGGCCACCCGGCCGCGGGTACCCAATCCACGCGCGGCCGGCTGGTGGACGTCGCGGTCCGGGCGGCGCTGCTCACCGGTGCGCAGGTACGGGTCGTCGAGCCCGGTACGGTGCCCGAGGACATCGCCGCGCTGCGCCGGTTCCCGGCCTGAGCCACCCGGCTGACCGGACCGTCCACTGTGGATGGTCCGGTCAGCCGGGACCGTGCGCCTGTCCCTCCCGGTAACCCGCGCCGCTCTGCACCCCGACGACCGCGCGGTCCTGGAACCCGGTCAGGTTGGCCGCACCGGCGTAGGTACACGCGGAACGCAGTCCGGCCACGATGGTGTCGAGGATGTCCTCGACTCCGGGACGCGCCGGGTCCAGGTACATCCGGGCGGCCGAGACGCCCTCCTCGAACAGCGCCTTGCAGGCCCGCTCGTACGCCGACTCGTCCGCGGTACGGTGGCTGACCGCCCGCGCCGAGGCCATGCCGAAGTTCTCCTTGTACGCCCGGCCGTCCGCGTCCCGGTGCTGGTCCCCCGGCGACTCGTTGGTACCGGCGAACCACGAGCCGATCACCACGTTGGCCGCGCCGGCGGCCACCGCCAGCGCCACGTCCCTCGGGTGCCGGATCCCGCCGTCGGCCCAGACGTGTATCCCCAGCCGCCGGGCGGCGGCCGCGCAGTCGAGCACCGCGGAGAACTGCGGCCGGCCGACCCCGGTCATCATCCGGGTGGTACACATGCCACCCGGCCCGACGCCCACCTTCACGATGTCCGCGCCCGCCTCGGCCAGGTCCTCGACGCCGTCGGCGGTCACCACGTTGCCGCCCACCACCGGTACCGAGGGCCCCAGCCGCCGTACCGTACGCAGCGCCGCGAGCATCCGTTCCTGGTGCCCGTGCGCGGTGTCCAGCACGAGCACGTCGACGCCCGCGGCGAGCAGCTTGTCGGCCCGCTGCGCGACGTCGCCGGAGATGCCCAGCGCGGCGCCCACCCGTAGCCGGCCCGACGCGTCGGTCGCCGGCCGGTACAGCGTGGCCCGCAGGGCGGCCTCCCGGGTCAGGATCCCGACCAGTGCGCCGCGCTGGTCCACCACCGGGGCCAGCCGGTGCCGGGCGGAGGCCAGCTCGGCGAACGCGTCCTGCGGGCCGATCCCGTCGGGCAGGGTGGTCGGCTGGATCGACATGACCGCGCCGAGCTGGGTGAAGCGGTCCACGCCCGCGCAGTCCGCCTCGGTCACCACGCCGACCGGCTTGCCGTCCTCGACCACGATGACCGCCGCGTGCGACCGCTTGGGCAGCAGTGCCAGCGCGTCCGAGACGGTGTCGTGCGAGCTGAGCGTGATCGGGGTGTCGTACACCAGGTGCCGCGACTTGACCCAGGAGACCACCTCGGTCACCACATCCACCGGGATGTCCTGCGGGAGCACGACGAGTCCGCCGCGCCGGGCCACCGTCTCGGCCATCCGGCGGCCGGCCACCGCGGTCATGTTGGCCACCACGACCGGGATCGTGGTGCCGGTGCCGTCCACTGTGGACAGATCGACGTGCCGCCGGGAGTCGACCGCCGAGCGCCGCGGCATCAGGAACACGTCCTCGTAGGTCAGCTCGTACCCGGGCTGTTGAAGAAGGTGCATAACCAGCAGTATGTCCTGGTGACGACTGACCAGCCGGGACGGGTGGGACTGCGTACCGTACTGCGGGAGTGGGGGCGGATCGGCTGCATCGGCTTCGGCGGGCCACCCGCGCACATCGCGTTGCTGCGCCGGCTCTGCGTGGTGGACCGCGGGTGGCTGGAGGACCGCGAGTTCGAGGACGCGGTGGCCGCCTGCAACCTGCTGCCCGGACCGGCCTCCACCCAGCTGGCCATCTTCTGCGCCTGGCGGGTCCGCGGCCGGCTCGGCGCGCTGCTGGGTGGGGCGGCGTTCATCCTGCCCGGCCTGGTGGTCATCCTCGGCCTCGCCGTGCTGTTCCTGGCCGGCTCCCCGCCGCTGTGGGTGCGGGGGGCCGGCGCGGGTGCCGGCGCGGCGGTCGCGGCCGTGGCGGTACAGGCCGGCGCCGGGCTGGCTCCGGCCAGCTGGCGCGGCGCCGTCCAGCACCGCAGCCGGCTGCGCTGGTCGGCGTACCTGCTCGCCGGTGGGCTGGCCGCGGCGCTGCTCGGCCCTTGGCTCGTCGTGGTGCTGCTGGCCTGCGGCCTGATCGAGATCGCCGCGCGGGGGTTGCGGCCGGTGACTGCCCAGTTACCGCTGCTCGCCGGCGGGGGCGCCGTGCTGCTCCCGCTCATCTGGGTGGCGGTCAAGGTCGGTGCCCTGTCCTACGGCGGGGGCTTCGTCATCATCCCGCTGATGCGCACGGACGCGGTCGACCGGTACCACTGGATGACCGGTGCGCAGTTCCTCAATGCGGTCGCGCTCGGCCAGATCACGCCGGGCCCGGTGGTGCAGACCGTGGCCGTGGTCGGCTACGCGGCGGCCGGGCTTGGCGGCGGGCTGCTCGCCGCCCTGGTGGCCTTCGCGCCGTCGTTCGCGTTCATCCTCCTCGGCGCGTACCGCTTCGACCGGCTCCGGGGCAACCAGCGGGCACGCGCCTTCCTCGACGGCGCCGGACCGGCCGCGATCGGAGCCATCCTCGGCACGGCGGTCCCGCTCGCCCTGGCGCTCTCCCGACCCTGGCAGTACGCCGTCCTGGCCGGCGCGGCGGTCCTGCTGCTCCCGCTGCGCCGCGGGGTCGTGCTGACCCTGGTCGCGGCCGCGGCGGCCGGCGTGGTCGTCGCGCTGGCCGGCGGGCCGCTGCCCTCCTGACTAGAGCCTGGTCTGGCTGAACCGGGCCAGCGCGCCGCCGGTGCGTTCGTAGTACTCGACCACCACCGTGTGCTGGCCGGCGTCGATCGGCACGTCCACGGTGTATGTGGTCGGCGGGTGGTCGCTCCAGCCGTCGAGCACCACGTTGCCGTCCAGCTTCACCCGGATCCCGTCGTCCCCGGTCGCGGTGAACCGGTAGGTCCCCGCCTCGTAGTCGAGGGTGCGGGTCCACCGGGCGGAGAAGTTGTCGGCCGGTACCGCCGGGTCGGGCGAACCGGAGAAGCCCCAGTCGAAGTCGACCGCGTCGTCATTGCGGGTGGCCACCGGGCTGCCGCCGAGCGTCGGGTTGTCGAAGTACTGCGCCGCGTACGGGATGACCGGTGGTGGTGCCTCACCGGACGGGCCCCAGTCGAACCGGGCGACGGCTCCGCCGCCGGACTCGAAGTATTCCAGCCTGATCTGGTGGGTACCCTCGTCGAGCTGGCGGCTCACCGTGTATGTGGTCGGGCCCTCCAGCACCCACTTGTCCAGCACCTGCTGCCCGTCCACGAACAGGCGTACCCCGTCGTCGGCGGTGACCGTGAAGGCGTAGGAGCCGGCGGGCAGCTGTAGCGACTTGGTCCAGCGCGCCGAGAAGTGGTCGGTCGGCACCCCGTCGCCGGGTGAGCCGGTACCCCAGTCGAAGTTGACCGCGGGGTCCTTGCGGGTCAGCACCGGCACGCCGGACAGGCTCTGGTTGTCGTAGTACTCCGCGTCGAAGCCGTTGTCGGCCGGTACCACGTCGCCGGTCCGCTGGTAGTCGACGACCGCCTGGGCGCCGCCGCCATATTCGAAGTACTCGACCCGGATCACGTGCGAGCCGCCCAGCACCACCTTGTCCACGCTGAAGGTGGCGTGCTGCATCTGCCACAGGTCGACCACGGGTTCGTTGTCGACGTACACCCGGATGCCGTCGTCGGCCGATCCGGTGAACCGGTAGACGCCCGCGGAGAGCACGTCGGTCCGGGTCCAGCGGGCCATGAAGTGGTCGCTGGCGATCTGCGGCGCCGGTGACCCGCTGTCCCAGTCGAAGGCGAGGTCCGGGTCGTCGCGGGTCAGGTCGGGCGGGCGGTTCGGGAAGGTAGGCGTGGGCCCGGCATCGGGCGTGTTCCAGTACGCACCCTGGTATGCCGTCGACTCCGGCAGGTCGCCGACCTGGCTGTAGGTCAGCCGGGCGGTGGCCCCGCCGCCGTTCTCGTAGTACTCCATGAGGATCGAGTGCGGCCCGCCGTCCATCGGCAGGTTCACCGGGTACGTGCTCGGCGACTCGTCATGCCACTGGTCGACGACCCGTACCCCGTCCACGGTGAGCCGGACCCCGTCGTCAGCGGTGACGTTGAACTGGTACATGCCCGGAGCCAGGCTGACCGTCCTGGTCCACCGGGCCACGAACTGGTTGACCGAGATCTGCGGCGCCGGCGAGCCGTCCTCCCAGTCGTGGTCGATCTCGGACTCGTTGCGGATCACCGACGCGGTACCGCCGGGGATCGCCGGTAGCCCGCCGGGCGGCATGTTCCAGTACTCCGCCTTGTATGACTCGTCGGGCTGCTCGATGGTGCTGTCCCAGCTGAGCGTCGCCAGCGCGTCGCCGCCGCCCTCGAAGTACTCCATCTTGATGGTGTGGTTGCCCTCACCCAGATCGGCGTCGTAGGTGTACTCGGTGGCGGACTGGCCCTGCCAGTGGTCGATCACCCGCTTGTTGTCGAGGTAGAGCCGGACCCCGTCGTCGGTGACCGTGGTGAACCGGTAGCGGCCGGCCCCGAAGTACTGCGTCCTGGTCCAGCGGACCGAGAAGCCGTTGTCCGGTACGGCCGGGTCGGGCGAGCCGCCACCCCAGGCGAAGTCGATCTTCAGGTCCTGCCGGGTCAGCACCGGCGTACCGGAGAACGTGGTGTTGTCGTAGTAGCTGGCGGTGAACGGCGTGGCCGGCCGGTAGTTGGCCGTGTAGGTGGTGTCGTGGTCCGGCGTGGTGATGACGTGCCGGATGGTGCAGCCGTCCGACCAGCCGGCGAACTGGTACACCGTGCCGTCCGTCCCGGTCGCGATGGTGGGTGCGCCGATCTCGCGCCGGAACCCGACCACGCCCGGCACCTGGTACGGCGTGCTGATCGGCACGCTGTTCAGGGTCAGCCCGATCCCGGGCGGCGAGGTGGTGAAGGTGAGCTGCGCCTTGCGCGGAAAGATGTTGACCGTCTTCGATGTTGTCAGGCCGTTTCCGTCCGCGGCGGTGACGGTGATCTCGTAGGAGGTGTCGGCCGAGGCCTCACCGGTGGTCGGGATGACGAAGGAACCGGCCCGCCCGGTCAACGGCCCGGCGAACGGGTGGAAGTGGCTGCCGTGGTGCAGCCGTACCACCGTCTTGATGTTGTTGTCGTTCAGGTCGAACCCGGCCGCGTCGGACGCGAACGCGTTGTAGGTGATGGTGTCGCCGGCCCGGTACAGCTGGCCCTCGGTCGGCGCGGCCACGGTCAGCGTCGGCGGCATCCCGGCCTGGATCACGATCGGCTGGGCCGGCGTCTGGTCCGAACCGGCGGACACCGTCAGGCGGACGGTGTAGACGCCCTTGTTCGGGAAGGTCTTGGTCGGGTTGGCCGCGGTGCTGGTGGTCCCGTCGCCGAAGTTCCACAGGTAACCGAGCTCGTCGCCGTCCGGGTCGTTACTGCCCGCGCTGGAGAAGTGCACGGTCAGTGGGTCGACGCCCCGGGTCACGTCCGCGGTGGCATTGGCGATCGGCGCGTGCGAGGTCGTGTTGTAGGTGATGTGGTACAGCGCGCCCGGGTAGTAGGTGAGGTAGTACATCGAGCCGTCCGGCGCGATCTTCAGATCCACCACGGCACCGGCCTGGGTGTCGAAGTCGTGGACCGCCGTGATGTTGCCGCCGCCGTCCAGCTCGGCCCGCTTGATGAAGCCGGACGCGTAGTCGCCGAAGAACAGGTTGCCCTGGTACTCCGGCGGGAACATGCTGCCCCGGTACACCGGCCCGCCGGTCACCGCGGCACTGAGCCCGTTGTGGTTGTACGCGTAGATCGGGTCGATGAACCCGGCGCAGTTGGCGGTACACGCACCCTCGTGGAGGGGCCAACCGTAGTTGCCGCCCTTGACGATGTGGTTGACCTCTTCCCAGGTGAAGTCGCCGACGTCGCCGCCGTACATCTGCCCGGTGAGGCTGTCGAACTGGAACCGCCACGGGTTGCGGAAGCCGTACGCCCAGACCGCGCCGAGCTTTCCGGGCTGCCCGTAGAACGGGTTGTCGGTCGGGATCGAGCCGTCCTTGTTGATCCGCAGGATCTTCCCGTGCGGGCTGCTCAGGTCCTGCGCGTTGGCGCCGTTGCCGTTGTCGCCGACGGCGAAGTAGAGCTTGCCGTCCGGCCCGAACCGGATGCTCCCGCCGACGTGCAGCAGCTGCGACGGTGACTGGGTCTGGAACAGCTGGAACGGCCCGTTCGTACCGACGTCGGTGTCCGCGTCGAAGCGCACCAGGTGGTTCAGCAGATCATGGCCGGTGTAGTAGAAGTACACGTAGTTGTTGGCGACGCCGAACTCCGGGTCGAACGCGATGCCGATCAGTCCCCGGTCGCCGGACGCCTCGGACGGCAGGTCGGCGAAGGGCGTGGGCAGCAGCTGACCGTTCTTGACGATTTTGATCAGTCCGGCGCGTTCCAGCACGAAGATCCGGCCGTCCGGCGCGATCTCGAAGCCGGACGGCTCGTCCAGGCCGTCCCCGACGACCAGCGAGGTCTGGAAGTCCGCCGGTACCGCGGCGATGCCCGGTGTGGCGAGTATCCCGGTCATCACCAGCAGCGGGGCGGCCAGCAGCGCGGCCAGCTTCAGGTAGGTCGAGCGCCGGGCGCGCAGGCTCCGTACCTCGCTCAGCGCCGTGCGCGTCGCGGCGACCACACGTCCAATGCCCGGGAACACCGTGCGACTGTATCGGCGGCGAAAAAGCCCAGGGGATGACCGAACGGTCAGTGGCGGGCTTCCGACAGCGGCGTGATCACTAGGACGTTCGGGCTTCGGGGCGTCTCGCACCTGACAAATTCCACGCTTGGTGCTGGTACTGTGACGCGAACACCACCCCGAGAGTGACGCCGATGCCCGCCAACCTCCCGTCCGTGATCGCAGCCGCGGCCACCTGGCTGCTGCGGGCATACCCGGCGCCGGGCGGGGCGTTCAACGCGGCACTGGCCGAGGTGCAGGCGCGGCAGGGGGCCACCGTGGCAGCCTGGCTGCGCTACCCGACAGCCATCGACGCCGGGCTGCTCACGCTCGTCGGGCCGGGTGGCTCGCAGCGCCTGGACTGGCTGGTCGGCGCGGACACCACGCACCCGGACGAGGCCGAGTACGCCTGGCGTACCTGGGTGGACGAGGTCGTGGTGAGCTGGGCGGCCTGCCTGCTGGCCGACCCGATCCTGGCCGCCCGCGCGGTCACCGAGGTGGCCGGGTGCGCCCACGCGGCGGCGCCGCCGTCGGATTTCCGCCGCCTGACCCGGCCGGACGAGCGGGACCGGCGGGCCGCCGCCCTGCTGCGCCACCCCGATCTGCTGGCGCCGGTCGCCGATCTGCACCGGGCCGAGCTGCTCACCCGGCTCCGCAACGGCTCGTCGGGCGTCGCCGGCGCGGCCTGAGGCCGCCCCGGCTGCCGCAACCGACCGCGGATGACGCGCGGCGGACGGTCCCGGCGTGTGGTCGTCGTGGTGCTGTCCGTGTCATGCTGGCCGCTGTGACGGCTGGCGAGGCGGTAGAAGCGAGACCGGTAAGACGCTCATTCCGGCCGTTGCTGATCGGGGCCACGATCACCGCGATCCTGGCGTTGCTGTTCGGAGTGCCGTGGTGGACGCTGGTCGTCGCGGACACCCGCTGGCCCGGCCCGGTCGTGCTGGCCGGCACGGTGCTGTTCGCCGGCATGCTGGTCGCCTTCCCGGTGCTGATGTACCTGGGACACGGCCGCCGCCAGCAGGACCGGGCGGCCGCGGTCGGGGACACCCTGCTCGGCGTGATCTGGGTGCTGTTCGCCTGGGCGGTGCTCGGCAACCTGGCGCGGGTCGCGCTCGCCGTCGGCGGGGTCGCCGACCCGCTGCGCTCCCGGATCGTCGCGGTCGCGATCGGCGCCGTCTCGGTCGTCCTGATCATCTGGGGGTACGCCGAAGCCATCCGCCTGCCCCGGGTCAGGCGGGTCGAGGTCGTGCTCTCCCGGTTGGGTACCGGTCTGGACGGCGTACGGGTGGTGCTGCTGACCGATACCCACTACGGCCCGATCGACCGGGCCCGCTGGTCGGCCCGGGTGGTCGAGACCGTCAACCGGCTCGACGCCGACATCGTCTGCCACACCGGGGACATCGCCGACGGCGCGGTCTCCCGGCGACGCGCCCAGGCCGCGCCGCTCGGCCAGGTGCGGGCCCGGCTCGCCCGGGCCTACGTGACCGGCAACCACGAATACTTCGGCGAGGCGCAGGGCTGGCTCGACCACATGCGCGAGCTCGGCTGGGAACCGTTGCACAACCGGCACATCGTGGTGGAGCGCGACGGGGCGCGGCTCGTGGTCGCGGGCGTGGACGACGCGACCGCCGCCTCGTCCGGGTACCCGGGTCACCAGGCCGACCACGCCGCGGCGCTGGCCGGCGCCGATCCGGACCTGCCCGTGCTGCTGCTCGCCCACCAGCCCAAGCAGATCGGCGCGGCGGTGGCGCACGGCGTCGACCTGCAGCTGTCCGGACACACCCACGGCGGCCAGATCTGGCCGTTCCACCTGCTCGTCCGGCTGGACCAGCCGACCGTCCAGGGACTGACCCGGCACGGCGCCCGGACCCAGCTCTACACCAGCCGGGGCACCGGCTTCTGGGGCCCGCCGCTGCGGGTCTTCGCGCCCAGCGAGATCACCGTGATCACCTTGCGAGGTGCTTACGGCTGAGCCCGGTCGGTGCCCCGCCGGCCGTGCCCGTTCTAGCCTCTCGGCATGCGGGTACTGGTCACCGGAGGAGCCGGGTTCATCGGCTCGCACGTCGCGGACGCGTTGCTGGACCAGGGTCACGACGTGGTGGTACTGGACGCGCTGCTGCCCCAGGCGCACCGTGGTACCCCGCCCTGGTGCGACCGGTACGAGCTGGTGGTCGGCGACGTCGCCGACGCCGGGCCGCTGCGCGAACTGTTGACCGGAGTGGACGCCGTGTGCCACCAGGCGGCCATGGTGGGCCACGGCATCGACCCCGGCGACGCGCCGTACTACGCGGCGCACAACGACCACGCGACCGCGGTCCTGCTCGCCACGATGTACGCCACCGGGGTGCCCCGCCTGGTGCTGGCCAGCTCGATGGTGGTGTACGGCGAGGGCCGGTACGCCTGCGACCGGCACGGGGTGGTCCGGCCGGCCGCGCGCCGGGCCGAGGACCTGGCGGCCGGCCGGTTCGAGCCGCCGTGCCCGCGGTGCGGTGCCCCGCTGACCCCGGGACTCGTCCCGGAGGACGCGCCGCTGGAGCCGCGCAGCACGTACGCCGCCACCAAACTGGCCCAGGAGCACCTGGCCGGGGCGTGGGCGCGGCAGACCGGTGGGACCGTGTGGGCGTTGCGCTACCACAACGTGTACGGGCCACGGATGCCCCGGGACACCCCGTACGCCGGAGTGGCCTCGCTGTTCCGTTCGGCCCTGGAGCGGGGCCAGCCGCCCCGCGTGCTGGAGGACGGCCGGCAGCGCCGCGACTTCGTCGAGGTCCGCGACGTCGCCCGGGCGAACCTGTTGGCGCTGACCGCACCGGCCCCGGACCCGTTAACGGCGGTGAATGTCTGCTCGGGTGAGCCGCACACCGTCGGGGAGCTGGCCGGCACGCTCGCGGCCGCCATGGGCGGCCCGGCGCCGGTCGTGGCGGGCGGGGCCCGGCCGGGCGACGTCCGGCACGTGGTGGCCGCGCCGGAACGTGCCGCGCGGTTGCTGGGTTTCCGGGCCCGGATCGGCTTCGCCGAGGGCGTCGCGGAGTTCGCCGTCGCGCCGTTGCGGGAGCCGGCCGCGCTCACCAGCCGGTGACCAGCAGGTGGTTGACGGCCAGGGCAGTCAGTGCCTGGGCGGCGAGAAAGCCGCGCCGGTGGCGCTCGGCCAGCCAGCCGGTGGCGACCGGCAGCCAGATCGCGTACGGCAGCCAGATCCGTTCCACCTCGGCCTTGCTCAGGCCGGACAGGTCGGCCGCCAGGATGGCCAGCAGCGCGGCGGCGGGTAGCAGCCAGACGCCTTGCCGGGCAAGGAAAAGCCGGCGTAGCGCGGGTCCGACCGCCGGGCCGGCGCACAGCACCAGGGCGGCCAGGTCCGCCCAGACCCAGTAGGGGTACGGGCGGTCCGCCGCCCAGCCCTGGTAGTAGCGCCGCACCACCAGGTGGTACCCGGTCAGCCAGCAGAACCCGGACGCGGTGAAGCTTCCCGCCACCGTCGCGAGTCCCACGGCACCAACAGCCGCGGTGACCGCGTCGCGTTTGAGCCAGAGCACGACAAGTGCCAGCGGCGCGACCAGCACCAGCCCGTACGACAGGTACAGCGCGAAGCCGAGCAGCAGGCCACCGGGCAGCGCGGTACCCCAGCCGGGCCGGGCGAGCAGCGCCAGTCCCCCGGCGACGACACCGGTGAACATCCCGTCGGCCGACGCCCCGACCCAGACCGCCCCGGGAAAGAGCACCAGGAACGGCAGCGCCGCCCGGGCGGTCGACCCGGCGCCCAGGGCCCGGAGGGTGACCGCGACCGACACCGGGGCACTCGCGCCCACCAGCACGCACAGCAGTGCGGCCGGGCCGCCCCCGCCCAGCCCGATCCGGTCCAGGAGGACGAAGACCAGAAAGGCCCCGGGCGGGTGGCCGGCCACGTGGGTGGCCCAGGAGCCGGGCTGGAAGTCGAGGATGTGGCTGGTGAAGCCGGCGAGCATCGCCGGGATGCCGCCCACCTTGGGTACGTCGTGCAGGTACTCGGCCTGCGGGGTGAGCCGGGTGGACAGACCCCGGGTCCACCCGTCCACCAGGGCGAGCGAGAGCGTCCAGGCGACGGAGCCGAGGTAGGTCAGCAGCAGAAGTCGCCGCCACGGCAGCTCCCCCGCCCACCGGTACCCCTGGTGCACCACGAGCACCGCGAGCCCGACCGCGACCGGGGTACCCGGGCCGGCGTGCGGCAACCAGGTGGCGTACAGCGGGGCGGCGTCGGCGTGCACCGGTACCCGCCAATGGTTGAGCAGCGCGCCGGCGAGGACCGCGGCCGCGACGAGCCCGACCTCGATGCCGAGCACCACCAGGTCCGCCCCGGCGGTCCGGGACGGGCGGGTCGGCATGGCGGTCTGCGTCATGGTCGTCGGGTGACGTTACCGGCGTGCCCGCGACCGCGCGCCCGCTCCCACCGGTCCGTCATCGCCTTGTAAGAACCTGTTGCACGGTAAGGGTTCGGTAAGCCCGAGCGGCCCTGAACGGACCTAACGTATCGAGCATGACCGAATCCGTTGACGTGGTTCTGCCCTGCCTCGACGAGGCCGCCGCGCTGCCCTGGGTGCTGTCCCGGATCCCGGCCGGCTACCGCGCGATCGTCGCCGACAACGGCTCCACCGACGGTTCGCCGGAGCTCGCCGCGGCACACGGGGCCCGGGTGGTACCGGTGCCGCAGCGCGGTTTCGGTGCCGCCGCGCACGCCGGCCTCGCGGCGGCAACGGCCGAGCTGGTGTGCTTCCTCGACGCGGACGGCTCGTTCGACCCGGTGCAGCTGCCCCGGGTGGTGGACCCGGTCCGGGACGGCCGGGCCGACCTGGTGCTCGGCCGCCGGCGCCCGACCTGCTGGCGGGCCTGGCCGGTGCACGCCCGGGCGGGCAACGCGATACTCGCGGCGCGGCTGCGGCGCACCGCCGGGGTACCGGTCCGTGACCTCGGGCCGATGCGCGCCGCCCGGCGGGAAGCGTTGCTGGGACTGGATCTGGCCGACCGGCGGTTCGGCTACCCGCTGGAGATGGTGGTCAAGGCGGCCCGCGCCGGCTGGCGGATCGCCGAGGTCGAGGTGGACTATGCGCCGCGTACCGAGGGTGGTCGGTCGAAGGTCACCGGTACCGTGCGCGGGACGCTGCGTACCGTCGCCGACATGAGCCGGGTGCTGGCCCGGTGAGGACCCAGCTGCTCGTCATCGCCAAGGCACCGCTACCCGGCCGGGTCAAGACCCGGCTCTGCCCTCCGTGTACCCCCGGGCAGGCCGCCGAGATCGCCGCCGCCGCGCTGGCCGACACGCTCAGCGCCGCGCGTGCCGCCGACGCGGTGCGGCATGTCATCGTCCACAGTGGACAAATCGTGGCTCCGGGCTGGCGGAGTACCGCGCAGCGCGGCGACGGGCTCGACGAGCGGCTGGCCAACGCCTTCGCCGACACCGCCCTGCCGGGGACCGCCTCGATGCTCATCGGCATGGACACTCCGCAGGTCAGTCCGGCCCTGCTGGACGCCATCCGGGCCGGGCTGGACGAGCACGACGCGGTGCTCGGACCGGCCGAGGACGGCGGCTGGTGGGCGTTGGCCCTGCGCGACCCGGCACACGCCGGAGCGCTGCGCGGGATACCGATGTCCACTGTGGACACCGGTCGGCTGACCGCGCTGGCGATGCGGGAGCGCGGCCTGCGGATCGGGTACGGCCCGCCGCTGCGCGACGTGGATACCGCCATCGATGCCCGGCAGGTCGCCGACTCGTGCCCGTACGGCACCTTCGCGGCCGCGGTACGCCGGCACCTGCCCGTGGGGGTGGCCCGGTGACCCGGGCCCTCGCCCTGTACGGCACCGTGCTGCGCCGGGCCGCGGCCGGACGACCGGTCCAGGCGTACCTGGTCGACCCCGACGCGACCCGGCCGCCCCGCCCGATCAATCCGGAAGACTGGTGCGGTGACCTGCGTACGGGCGACCACGGACTGCTCGCCCGGTGCACCGGGCCGACCCTGGACGTGGGGTGCGGGCCGGGCCGGCTGACCGCCGCGCTGGCCGCCGCCGGGCGTACCGCGCTGGGCGTGGACGTCAGCGCCGAAGCCGTCCGGCAGGCCCGGCGCCGGGGCGCTGCGGTACAGCATGGCTGCGTCTTCTCCCCGGTCGCCGGCGAAGGAACGTGGCGGCACGTGCTCCTGGTCGACGGCAACATCGGCATCGGCGGCGATCCGGACCGGCTCCTGCGCAGGTGCCGGCAGCTGCTCGCCCCGGGCGGGGACCTCCTGGTCGAGCTGGACCCGCCCGGTACCGCCAGCTGGCGCGGCCCGGCCGCGCTGCGCCACGGCGACCGTACCGGCCCGCCGTTCCCGTGGGCCGTGGTGGCCGCCGACGACCTGGCCGCGCTCGCTCGCGCCAGCGCCCTGCGCGTGCTGGACCGATGGATGCAGGCCCGGCGATGGTTCGCCCACCTCGCCACCTGACCGACCCCGGGCGGAGGGCATGATGGGCTCATGGTCCTGCACAGCGCCGAGCTCAACCTGTCCGGTCACCGGTTGCCCGTGCTCAGCCCGGCCCGGGTGTACGCCTGCGGGATCACCCCCTACGACGTGACCCACCTCGGGCACGCCGCCACGTTCGTCTGGTCCGACGTGCTCGGGTCGGTGCTCCGGCTGGCCGGGGTGGAGGTGACCAGCTGCCGCAACGTGACCGACGTCGACGACGTACTGACCCGGGCGGCGGACTCACGCGGGCGGCGCTACGACGAGTTCGCGCTCTACCAGGAGTACCTGTTCGACAAGGATATGGCCGCGCTGCGGGTACGCCCGCCCACGCACGAGCCCCGGGCCCGGCACCACGTCACCCAGGTCCAGCAGCTGGCCGCCGCCCTGCTGGCCACCGGGCACGGCTACCAGCGCGACGGGCACGTCTACTTCCACGGTGCCGGGGCCGTGGCCCGCGCCGGCCTGACCCGGGAAGCGGCGCTCGACCTGTCCGCCGAGTACGGCGACAACCCGGACGACCCGCTGCGCGACGACCCGTTCGACGTACCCGTCTGGCGCCCGTCGACCGACGGCCAGCCGGCCTGGCCCAGCCCATGGGGTCCGGGCCGGCCGGGCTGGCACGCGGAGTGCGCCGCGATGGCCATGTCGGTGCTCGGCGCCAGCATCGACGTTCTCGCCGGTGGCCAGGACCTACAGTTCCCGCACCACGCCTACCAGGCCGCGATGGTCGAGGCGGCCACCTCGGTGGCCCCGTTCACCCGCGCTCACCTGCACGTCGGGACGGTGTATCAGGACGGCAAGAAGATGGCCAAGAGCACCGGCAACCTGACCCTGGTCGGGGACCTGCTGCAGGAACACCCACCCGCGGCGGTACGCCTGCTGGTGCTCGACCGGCCGTGGCACGCCCCGTGGGAGTACCACCCGGCGGAGCTGGCCACCGCCACCGCCGACCTCGACGCGCTGTACGCCGCCGCCGCCCGACCCGACACGTCCGCTACCGCGGCCGACGCGGTGACCGCCGCGCTCCTGGACAACCTCGACGTAGCCCGGGCGCTGGCGGTCGCCCGCGACCAGGGCGGCGAAGCGGCCCGCCTCCTACTCCGCGTGCTCGCCCTGGCCTGACCCGCTCAGCCGGCGGGCTGGCCGCACCCTATCCGGGCCAGGACGTGACCACCCGTTGCGCGATGAGTTCGGCCGGTCGGTCGGTCATCAGGATGGTGTAGTGGTTGGTATCCGGCACCAGCTCGATGCGCAGTGCCGGGGCCAGCGCGGCCCAGTGGTCCACCAGCGGCTGGGGCAGCATGCCCGGCTCCTGCCCCAGCATCCCGCGGGGCGCGTAGAGCAGCAGCGCCGGCAACTTGAGCCGGGTCAGATCCTCGCCGAAGGACGCGGCGCCCACGATCAGGTCACGGCCGTCCGCGGCGACCGCCTCAGGGTTGGTACGCGAACGGATGGCGCCCGGCCCGCCGGCAATGTCGTAGCGCACATACTCGGTCAGGTCTTCGTTCCACTGCCCGGACAGCGCCGGGTGGGCCCGGAAGAAGTCGAGGTACGCCTGCTCCGACGGGTATGTCTGGGACAGCCGGGCGACCGCCGGACCGACGGTCGCCGCGAGCAGCTGGTCCGGATCCGCACCCGGGGGTACCGGCAGCGGCAGCCCGCCGTCCACGAGAACGAGGCGCTCGAACAGCTCAGGCCGGGTGGCGGCGGCCCGCAGGGCGGCGTAGGCGCCCATCGACTGTCCGAGTAGGACCAGCGGTGTGCCCAGGTGCTCGGCGGCGGCGGCGAGGTCGGCCGCGTGCCGGTCCATCCCGTATGGTCCGGGCAGCCCGTTGCTGCCGCCCCGACCGCGCAGGTCGACGGCGACGATCCGCCAGTCCGGCGGCAGGTGCCGGGCGACCGTGCGGAAGGACATGCCGGACGCGGTGAGCCCGTGCGCCGCCAGCACGGTGTGCGGACCCGAACCCGAGCGCAGGGCGCACAGCGGACCGTCCGGGACGGGGATTGCGGTGAGCTGCATGGGTCAGCCTTTCTGGGCGCGGGCGATCTGGAGGGCGAAGTCGGCGAAGGCGTCGGCCACCTGTTCCCGGGTGTACGGCTGGTCGGGGCCGAACCAGTGGGCGACGCGTAGACCCATGGATCCGATGGCGATCGCGGCGAGCGGCACGTCCGTGACCCCGAAGACGCCCCGCTCGACGCCGAGGTGCAGTACCCGCAGCGCCAGCTCGCGGCTCTGCTCGCGCAGCGCCAGCGCGGCAGCCGCCCGCTGCGGGGACAGCGCGTGCAGCTCGGCGTTGGCCACCAGGGCCAGCAAGGGGAAGTCCGTGTGCGCGCCGACCTGGGCGCGGACCAGCGCGGCCAGCTGCTCGGCCGGCCCGGGCGGCGCCTCGACCAGCGCCTGTTGCATGCGCCGGTGCAGTTCCTCGTGGCCGACCAGGACCAGCTCGGCCAGGACGTCCTCCTTGGCCGGATAGTGGGCGTAGAGGGTGGCGGAGTTGATCCCGGCGTCGGCGGCGATGTCGCGGATCGAGGTGCCGAAGAACCCGAACTCGGCGAACAGCCGCAGGGCGGACAGCAGGACCCGACCCCGCGTACCCGGTGGGGTCACGCCCTCCGGCAGCTCGACCTTCACCGCACTCAGCCGGCGCGGCTCCCACCGCGGGTTCCCCATCGGCCTCCAATCGATCGATTGGTTGACAGCCTAACCTGCTTGCTCGCATAGTAGCCAGCAGGACATCAGACCCAATCAATCGATTGGTGGAGAGATGCGACTCCGTCTGGGTACCCTCACCGCGGTGCTGGCCGCCGCCGTCCTCGCCGCACCGACCCCCGCACATGCCTCCGGCGGCGGTTTCTTCTACGGGGTCTACGTCAGCGTCTTCGGCACCCGCGACTACCACGGCTACCTGCCGTCCTCCTACCGCCCGGGCACGCCGACGCCGCTGCTGGTCGCGCTGCACGGCTGCACCGAGAACGACGTCGGCTTCGACCTGCTCTCCGGCTGGAGCGCCCGGGCCGAACAACGCGGCTTCATCGTGGTCTTCCCGGACCAGAGCAACCTGGCCAACGCGGCCGGCTGCTGGAACTGGTTCCTGCCCGGCAACCAGCACCGCGGCTGGGGCGAGCCGGCGATCATCGCCGGGATCACCAACCGCGTGCGCGGCCAGTTCAGCATCGACTCCCGCCGGATCTACACCACGGGCGTGTCCGCCGGGGGCGTGATGACCAACATCATGGCGGTCACCTATCCGGACATCTTCGCCGCCACCAGCATCCTCGCCGGCTGCGAGTACGAGTGCGACGTGCGGCAACTGCGTACCCCCCAGCAGTCCGGGCTGGACGCGCTGGCCGAGATGGGCGGCCGGGCCCGGCCGGTACCGGCGCTCATCTTCCAGGGCACCGCCGACCTGGTGGTACCGCCGTCCACGGCGTACCGCATCGCCGGCCAGTGGGCCACCGTGGACGGCATCGACGCGTTGCCCGACACGGTCGCGTCCGGGCAGGTACCCGGCGGGCGCAGCTACACCCACCTGACCTACCGGACGACCTCGGGCCAGCCGCTCATCGAGCAGTACATGATCGACGGCGCCGGGCACGTGTACCCGGGTGGCTGCTCGTGCAGCCGCTACGGCGACCCGGCGGGCCCGGACGCCACCGGCATCAGCTGGGACTTCTTCCTCGCCCACGCCATGCCTGGTTAGTGCCCGCCATCCGGGCCTGGTTAATGCCGCCCAGCCGGGGCACCATCGGTGTTCGGAACAGCGGGGCCACCGACAGGAGGACAGACGATGGACCGGGACGACCGCGACGGGTCCGAGGAGTGGGACCCGGACGAGGACGAGGGGATACTCGACGCCTCCGACACGCTGGACGACGACGCGGTAGCGGACCCGCTCGACGTCGGCATCGAGCCGCCGGACCGGTGGGCCGGCGCCAACCGCTTCGGTACCACCGCCGCGGAGCAACGAGCCGGCGAGTCGGTGGAGCAGTTGCTCGGCGAGGAGGAGCCGGACGTCGACCCGTACACCGAGGACCCGCAGGACGAGGACGAGCTGATCCGCCGCGGCTACGAGGAGGAGCCGAGGGCCGGCCGGTTGATCGCCGATGACGAGGGGTTCGGTGCGGATGAGCAGGCCGACCTGGTCGCCCGCGACGCCGGGATCGACGCCGGTGGTGCGAGCGCTGAGGAAGCCGCGGTACACCTGGTCGACGACCCCGACGGGCGCGGTGACGGCCCGCTGCGCTGAGCGCGGGCCGGCCTACAGTTCCTTGTGGTCGACGTGGTCCAGAGTGGTGTCGGGGACCGGGCGGCTGGTGCTGACGATGAACCCGTCCACGTTGTCGAGCACGAACGTGGGTACGCCCGGTGCCTTGTCCGCCCGGTTGTGGTGGAAGTCGGCGTCGCCGACCTCGCGCAGGACGTATGCCGGCCGGGTGTCCTGCCGCTCGTACCGGACCTCGACGTTGTCCAGGTCGATGCCGCTCGCGTGCCGGATGAAGAAGCCGTACGCGGGCAGCGTGCCGAACATGGACGGTTCCGGATAGGCATTCTCCAGCTCCGGTGGGTTGGCGACCGCGTCCCCCGGGGTCAGGCCGCCGACCATGTGGTGGCGTACGTCGCTGATCCGGATGTCCGCCACGTTGTGCCCGGGGATGCCGGCGATGGTCGACGGGTACCGGGGGTCGGCGTTGTGCGCGTTGACGTTACTGATGCTGACCCGGCGCAGGGCTCCGACGGGTACCCCGGCGGGGCCGCGCATGCGCGCGCCGAGCCGGAGGAAGAACGGCATCTGGACGTTGCGCATGGTGATGTTGCTGATCGTCACGTCCTCCAGCAGCCCTCCGTCGACGGTCTCCAGGGCCAGTCCCCGGCAGTACTCGAAGACGATGTTGGAGATCGCGATGTTCCGGAACCCGCCGTTGGACTCGGTGCCGAACTTGATCCGCCCGGTCCGCCCGTACGGCCCGGTCTTGAACGTACCGTCGATCAGCGTGCCCAGGTCGTACCCGCTGACCATGCAGTTGTCGATGGTCACGTTCTCGGTGGCCCGGGCCACGTTGAGCGCGTACGAGCTCTTCAGCACGATGGCGTCGTCGTTCGGCGAGTTGACGGTGGTGTTGGAGATCCGCACGTTCTTGCCGCAGTCGACGTTGATCCCGTCCCGGTTGGTATCGATGACCAGACTGTCGATCCGGAAGTTGTCCACGCCGGTGGGCAGGATGCAGAAGTGACCGCCACGGACCATGGTGATGTCGCGGATGGTCACGTTGCGGCAGAGCTTCAGCGCGATCGCCTTGTTCCCCTGTAGCGGCGCCGATTCCCGGCTGCCGCCGCTGACCAGGCCCTTCCCGTCGATCGTGCCGGGCCCGAAGATGGCCACGTCGGTCAGGCCCTCGCCCCAGATCAGGCTGTTGTGCCAGTGGCTGTGGCCGAAGTCCTGGTACGGGTTGCCCGCGCCCGGCTCCGCCGGGTCGTACCGCCCGGCCCGCCGGTCGGTCCGGGACCCGCCGCGGCGGCCGCGGTGATCGCCCGGTTGATCGCGTCGCTGTCGATCGTGACGCCGTCGCCTCTAGCGCCGTAGTGCGTCACGTCGAAGATCCGACCCGGTCCCGAGCCCGGCGGCGCCGGCTCGATCGGGCCCGCGGTGGCCGCGCTCGACGGCACCAGCGGCAGTGCGGCGCCGACCGCGCCGGCCGCTCCCACCGTCACCATCCGGCGGCGACTGATCGACATACCCATGGCCTCCCCTTTCACTGACCAACCAGACATCCACCAACGTAACTGGCTAATCCAGCTTGCTGCTAGCGGATGGGGGTACACCAGGCCTTCTCTCACCGGGCGGGAACCGCGGGGGGTGCGCACCGCCCGGCACGCATTTACGTTCGTCAATTCTGTCGCAACCTGGGCAGTCGCAACCTGCGCAGCGGCGTATCCGGCATCTCCCGGCCGGCTCATGTGTGGTGAGCCACGGCACCGGATCGTGGATGGGCACAGGAAGGATCCACATGCTCAAGAGGAAGAGGATGTTCGTCGGCGCGCTGGTCGCCGCGACCGCCGCACTGACCGTTCTGGGTACGGTCCCGGCGCATGCCGCACCGGGCCGGGACAAGCCCGTTCCGCCCGCGACGGCGAAGGTTGACGACAGCCTCGCTCCCGACCGGGGCGCGGCTGCCCGGGCCGCTTCGCCGGGTGCGGCGGCGGCGCTGGCGGCGATCCAGACCCGGATCGCGAACTACGTCGCCAGGCACGGCACCGCGTACACCTTCGGCAGCTACGTGGACGCCGGCACCGGGCGGATCGTGCTCGACACCGACGCACCGGCGAGCGTGGTGTCCTCGCTGACCGACCTCTCCGGCGCCGCGACCGAGCAGCGGCAGGCGGTTGGCCAGATGCAGGTACACCGCCAGACGGTGTCCGACACGTTCAACCGCCGCGACGACGTCCCGTCGTACTGGGGCGGCGCGGGCATCACGGCCGAGGGTTTCATCTGTTCGGCCGGCTACGCGGTGCAGAACTCGGTCGGCACCAGGTTCATGGTCACCGCCGGCCACTGCTTCAACAACGGCGCCACGGTGCTGACCGAGTCCGGCGCGAACACCTTCGGCACCGTCTCCAACCGGCGCCTGCCCACGGTCACCGGCGACGCCAGTGACATGGAGCTCGTCGGCGGGCAGTCCTACGCCGGCCGGGTATACACCGGTGGCGTCTTCAGCACCACCAGCGGCCCGGTGGTCGCGGCCGGAACCGCCTTCGTCGGGTACACCAACTACTGCCACAGCGGTCGGACCACCGGCGAGAACTGCGGTCACACCGCGAACAGCATCACCGCGCAGGTGTGCACCCAGTCCGGCTGCAAGTCGCCGGTCATCGCGTTCACCGGTGGCACGATGATCCAGGGCGGCGACTCCGGCGGTACCTTCTACGCCAAGGACGGCTCCGGCGGCATCTGGATCCGGGGCAACGTGATCGCCTCCGACGGCACCACCGGCTGGGCCGAGCCGTGGACGGTCATCTCCCCCACCCTGGGCGTCAGCATCGTGACCGGCTGACCCGCGTTGAGAACGGCCGGGGACACGCGTCCCCGGCCGTCCGGGTCACCGCACCTCCCGGATCACTGCACCTCCCGGGTCACCGCACCTCCAGCGGCCACGGGCCGCCGAAGGAGGTCACACCCGCGCCGTCGTCGGGGGTGATCACCACCCGCGCGTACAGCTGATAGGTCCCGGGGGGAAGGCGCGCGCCACCCGGGTCACAGGCCACGAGGGTGGCGTCGGCGGGTAGCCGCTCGGTCCTTCCCGGGGTGAGGTCCCAGCGGATCGCCATCGCGTCCTGCGCCATCGGCGTGGTCACGACGCGGCCGTCCCGGACGAGGAACACGTCGGCGCGCGGCAGGACCACGCCCCGGACGGCCACCCGGCTGGTGACCTCGACCGTCCCGGTGACCGACCCCGCGCCGGCCGCCGCGATGGCCGGGAACCGCCCGGTCAGCGTCAGCACGCCGGGGGCTTGCGGTTGGAACGGCTGCCCGCACGCGAGTGCGGGACCGGCGCCGGGCGCGGGATCCACGGTCACCCGCTCCTTGGGCGATGCCTCCGGCATCGGCGCGCTACCCACCTGGGCGCGGTTGCCGCAGCCGGTGGCGGCGAGGACCACGGCGAGCAGGAGCATCGCCGTCCGGCCAGGGTCTCCCCGGCGCTGCGGCATGACGACCCTCCGTTCCGGTGTGCGACCTGACCAGCCTTTGACGCACCGGATGCCGGCGGGGTTCCGGGGGCGCCGCCACGATTTGCCCTCGCACTGAGCCGGCGATACCTCACGGCAGCACCTGGATCTTGCGGCCGATGCCGGCCGCGAACTGCTCCAGCGCCTGCGGGTACTTGTCGAGCGGGAGCCGGTCGCTGATGAACACCTCCGGGTCGAGGATGCCACCGGCGAACAGCTCGGCGGCGCGTTCGTAGCTGTGCAGCACGGCCATCGAGCCGGTGATGGTGATCTCCTGGTTGTAGATGCGGTAGGGCTCGATGGTGGCGCGGGTGGCGTAGTCGGCGACGCCGAACTGGAGGAAGGTGCCCCCCTTGCCGACCCGGTTGAGGCCGTCCTGGATGGCGTGCGCGTTGCCGGTGGCGTCGATGACGATCTCCCAGCCGCGCGGCCGGTCCAGCTCGGCCGCCGCGCTGACCGCGCTGGTGCAGCCCAGCTCCCGTGCGGTGGCCAGCCGGTCCGGGTTGATGTCGACAACGTCCACTGTGGACGCTCCGGTCCGCTTGGCGAGTTCGAGCATCATCAGGCCCATGGTGCCGGCGCCGTAGATGAGGATGGTGGCGGCCATTTCCGCGCGCAGCACGTCGTACCCGCGCAGCGCGCAGGACAGCGGTTCGATCAGTGCCGCGTCCTCGACGCGTACGTGCTCCGGCAGCGGTACGCAGTTGGCCACCGGGGCCTTGGCGAACTGCGCAGCTCCACCCGGGACGGTGACCCCGATGGCCGCCCACCGCTCGCACAGGTTGTCCCGCCCGCGCCGGCAGTAGTGGCACTCGTGGCAGAACAGCGACGGGTCGACGGCGACCCGCTCGCCCACCCGCCGCTCGGTGACGTCGGTACCGACCTCGACGATCCGCCCGGCGAACTCGTGACCGGGCACGATCGGCAGGGTGGGCGCGAACTCGCCGTGCAGGATGTGCAGGTCGGTACCGCACAACCCGCACGCGGCCACCTCGACGATCACGTCGCGGGGGCCGGGCGTGGGGTCCCCGACGTCGGTCACCTCGACCACGCCGGGCGAGCTGATCACAGCAGCCTTCATCTCAACTCCTAGTCACTTGACCGCGCCCAACGACAGACCCTGGACCAGCTTGTCCTGGGCGGCGAAGCCCGCGACCAGCACCGGCAGGGAGATCGCGGTGGCCGCGGCGCAGACCTTGGCGAGGAACAGCCCTTGGCTGGTGATGAAGCTGGTCAGGAAGACCGGCGAGGTAGCGGCGACCACCCCGGTGAGGACCCGGGCGAAGAGCATCTCGTTCCAGGCGAAGATGAAGCAGATCAACGCGGTCGCGGCGATCCCGGGCGCGGCCACCGGGACGATCACCCGGCGCATGATGGTGGGCAGCCGGGCCCCGTCGATCTCGGCCGCCTCCAGGATCGAGACCGGGACCTCGGCCAGGAACGAGTGCATCATCCACACCGCGATCGGCAGGTTCATCGAGGTGTACAGGAGGACCATCAGCCAGATGTTGTCCAGCAGGCCCAGCTTCTGCGCGATCAGGTAGATCGGCAGCAGCGCGGCCACCACCGGGAGCATCTTGGTGGACAGGAAGAAGAACAGCACATCGGTCCACTTGCGGACCGGCTTGATGGCCAGGGCATACGCCGCCGGGATGGCCAGCAGCAGTACCAGGATCGTGGAGCAGATGCTCGCTATCGCCGAGTTGATGAGGTAGGGCCACGGGCTCGCTCCAGTGGTGGCGCCGAAGAACTCCCGGTACCCGTCCAGGGTCAGCGGTGCGGTGAACTTCGGCGGGTTCGTACCGGCGTCCGCCTCGCTGTGGAACGAGGTGAGCACCATCCAGGCCACCGGCACGAAGAACGTGATGCCGACCAGCCAGGCCACCAGCCCCCAGAGAGCACGGCTGGTACGGGACGCGGTCATCGCTTGGCCTCCTCGCGGAACAGGGACGAGACCACGCGCAGCGCGAAGGTGGCGATGATGATCGTGGCGATCACCACGACCACCCCGGCCGCGGAAGCGCGCCCGTAGTCATGGGCCTGGTAGAAGGTCTGGTAGATGGTGTACGGCAGGTTGGCCGTACCCAGCCCGCCGGAGGTGATGGTGAAGACGGAGTCGAAGTTCTGCACCACGTAGATCGACCCGAGCAGCGCGCCCAGCTCCAGGTACCGGCGCAGGTGCGGCAGCGTGATGTAGCGGAAGGTCTGCCAGGCCCCGGCTCCATCCACCCGGGCCGCCTCGAGCGCCTCGGTCGGCTGGCTCTGCAGGCCGGCCAGCAGGATCAGCATCATGAACGGCGTCCACTGCCAGGCCAGTTCGGTGACCACCGACCACAGCGGCGTCTGGGTGATCCAGTCCGGCTGCGGCGCGCCGTGCCCGAAGACCATGGTGAGTAGCCCGTTGAACAGCCCGTACACCGGGTTGTAGAGGGCGTGCTTCCACAGCAGGGCGGCGGCGACCGGCACCACCAGGAACGGTGCGATCATCATCGTGCGCACGACGCCCCGGCCGAAGAAGGCCCGGTCCAGCAGCAGCGCGATCAGCAGCCCGAGCAGCAGGCTGATCAGCACCACGGAGGCGGTCAGCACGACGGTGGTGATGACTGAGGAGCGCAGGATCTGGTCGGTCAGCACCGCCCGGTAGTTGTCCACGCCGGTGAAGCCGATCTCGTCCGGGTAGAGCGCATTCCAGTTCATAAATGAGATGACCAGCGTCGCCACGAACGGCAGCTGGGTCACCACCGCGAGGAACACCAGGGCCGGCAGCAATGGCGCCCGCCGTATCCACGCTCCCCGCCTGCGCCGGACCCCGGCGGGACGGGCCTCGATCGGCCCGGCCACCTGGGTGCCGGCGGTGTCCAACACACTCATCGGCTCTCTCCCGGTACGCGGTGGGGGTGCCCCGCCCCCAACCGGGGCACCCCCACCCGGTCTACTTGCCCTGGTACTTGGTCGCCACGGCGGCGGCCAACGGCTGGCCCTTGGCCAGGGCCTGCTCGACGGTCATCTGTCCGGCGATGGCCGAGCTGATGTCCTGCGACACCTTGGTGCCCAGATCGGTGAACTCAGGGATGTCGACGAACTGGATCCCGATGGTCGGGCGCGGCTGCACACCGGGGTTCTTCGGGTCGGCCGAGCTGATCGAGGTCTGGGTCTGCTTGTAGAACGCGGCGGCCGCCTTCTGGTAGTCGGGGTTGCTGTACAGCGAGTTGCGGGTGCCCGCCGGTACGCTCGCCCAGCCGAGCGTGGACCCGACGAGCTTCGCGTAGTCCTTGCCGGACGCCCAGGAGATGAACTTCCACGCCTCGTCGCTGTGCTTGGCCGCCTTCTCCATGCCCCACGCCCAGGTGTACAGCCAACCCGAGCTCTTGGTCAGGTTCACCGGAGCCTGGGCGTACCCCATCTTCCCGGCCACCGGCGAGCCGGCCGCCTCCAGCGAGCCGGCGGCCACGGTCGCGTCGTACCACATGGCCACCTTGCCCTGCTCCATGTTGTTCAGGCACTCGGTGAACCCGGCCTGCGGGGCGCCCGCCTCGCCATGGGTCCGGACCAGGTTGACGTAGAAGTTGGTGGCCTTGTTCCACTCCGCGCTGTTGAGCTGCGCCTGCCAGTCCTTGGTGAACCAGGTACCCCCGAAGGTGTTGACCACCGTCGTCAGCGGCGCCATCACCTCACCCCAGCCGGGCTGGCCACGCAGGCAGATCCCCTTCATCCCGGGCTGCGCGCCGTCCACCTTGGCGGCCAGGTCGGCCACCTCCTGCCAGGTCGGGTTGTCCGGCACGGTCAACCCCTTGGCCGACATGACGTCCTTGCGGTACATCAGGAACGACGACTCGCCGTAGAACGGCTCGGCGTAGAGCTTGCCGTCCTCGGCGGTCAGTGACTCGGTGATCGGCTTGAGGATGTCCGACTGGTCGAAGCCGCTGTCCGACTTCACGTAGTCGTCCAGCGGGTGCAGCCAACCGTTCTTGGCATAGAACGGCACCTCGAAGTTGCTGATCGTGGCCACGTCGTACTGTCCGGCCTGGCTGGAGAACTCCTGGCTGATCTTGTCCCGGACGTCGTTCTCCGGCAGCACCGTGAAGCGCACCGTGATCCCGGTCTGCTTGGTGAAGTTGTCCGCGGTCAGCTTCTGGAGCTCGACCATGGGCGGGTTGTTCACCATGAGAACGTTGACGGTCTTGCCTCCGCCTCCGCCCCCGCCCCCGCCGCCCGCGCCGGAGCAGGCGGTCACGCCCAGCGCCAGCACCGGCAAAGCCGCATATATGAGTACGTAAACACCGCGTTTGGGCACAGCACACCTCCAGGGGGTGGTTGACGTGCGTTGATGCCTGACTCAGACCCGGATGACCTGCGGTCCGAGCAGTGAATACCGGTGTGCCTCCGTCGCCGGTAGCGACGTGTCAGTAATGATCGTTTCGAAGTCCCCGATGTCGGCGAACCGGCAGAAGCTGGAGACCCCGAACTTGGTGTGCACCCCGCAGAACACGCGGCGGCGCGCGACCCGGATCACCTGGGCCTTCACCTCCGCCACCGCCGGATCCGGGGTGGTCAGACCGCGCTCCCGGGAGATCCCGTTCGCGCCGACGAACGCCAGGTCGAGCACGAAACCGGAGAGCATCCCGGTGGCCCAGTGATCGACCGTGGCCAGGGTACGTCCGCGGACCCGACCGCCCAGCAACAGCACCGTTGCCGACTCCGCGGTGGCCAGCAGCGCGGCAGTCGGCAAGGACGCGGTCACGACGGTCAGCGGCCGGTTGGTCGGCAACGCCTCCGCGATCAACTGCGGGGTGAAGCCCTCGTCGATGAAGATGGTCTCGGCATCTCGGAGCAGGCCGACCGCCGCGGCGGCGATCCGCCGCTTCTCCGGTACCCGCCGGGTGGTCCGCATCGCCAGCGACGTCTCAAACCGCGACGTCTCCACCGGGTACGCGCCACCGTGGGTACGGTGCACGAACCCGTGCCGCTCCAGGACCCGCAGGTCCCGGCGGATCGTCTCCGGGGCGACCCCCAGCTCGGCGGCCAGCTTGCCGACGTCCACCGAGCCTTCGGCGCGCGCCGACGCGAGAATCTGGTGCTGACGCTCGTCCGCCTGCACAGCCCTCACCTCGACCACGCGCCCCGGCAAATTACTTCTTGTCACGAAGTTCTAACACCGGCGAAACGTGTTAACGAGGTTCAACCGGGCAACATCTGTGCCCATTTTCTGCCCGGTCGGGGGGCGTTTTCACGGGTTAGCAGGCAGGTTGTGGGGATTCGACGTCAACAACGGCGGCCCGGTACGGGCAACCGAGGTGCCCGTACCGTGCCCGCCGGCTGTGCCGTTCGCACTATGCCACGTCGCGCCGGACGCTGATGATCGACGCGGCGATGGCGAACAGGAGGGCGTACCCGACCAGAAGCGCGGCACCACCCCACTGCGGAAGGCCGCCGCTGATCTGGTCGGGGAGGCGGGCGAGCGCACCGCCTGCGGAGAACGGCAGCCACCGGCTGGCCGAGCTGCCGATGAGCTGGCTGACCAGGCCCTCGACGAGCGCGATCCAGGCCAGGGCAGCCCCGAGCGCGGCGGCCAGGTTGCGGATCAGCGCGCCCACCCCGACGCCGATGGCGGCGAACGCGGCGTTCCAGGCGACGCAACCGGCGACGGTACGCCACAGCTCACTGTCCGACCAGGTCATCGACTGGCCCCTGGTGGCCAGCCAGATCGCGGCGGTGGCCAGCGCGGTGACCGACCCGGCGAGGCCGAAGCCGAGCCCGGCGGTGGTGTAGACGGCGAGTTTGGCGGCGATGACCCGGCCCCGGCGCGGGGTGGCCAGATAGGTGTCGGAGATGGTCTTGTGCCGGTACTCCGCGGCCACCGCCATGATGCCCAGCACGAGCGGGAACAACGAGGCCAGGCCGACGTGGGCTTCGGCTCCCGCGGCCAGCTTCGAGGCCGCGTCGCCGCTGTTGTTGGCCAGCAGCCCGGCCGCGCCGAGCAGGACGACCGCTTGCGCCCCGGCCAGCAGCAGCCAGGGACTACGGATGGTACGCAGCTTGAGCCACTCGTTGGTGGTCAACGTGGTCATCGGGGTCATCGGGGTCATCGGGGTGTCGTCCCTTCGGTCAGCGCCGGAGCCGTGGCGGTACCGGTCAGGCGCAGGAAGGCCGCCTCCAGGCTGCCCGCCGTGTCGGCCAGCTCGGCCAGCGGCCCGTCGAAGCGCAGCCGCCCCTCATGGACGATCACCACGTGGTCGACGGTCTGGGCGACCTCGGACAGCACGTGGCTGGAGACGATCACCGTGCGCCCGTCCCGGGCGAGCTGGCGCAGCAGGTCCCGCAGCCACGCCATGCCGGCCGGATCCAGCCCGTTGGCCGGCTCGTCGAGGATGAGCACACGCGGGTCACCGAGCAGTGCGGTGGCCAGGCCCAGGCGTTGACGCATCCCCAGCGAGTAGCCGCGTACCCGCCGATGCCCGGCGTCCACCAGGCCGACCTGGTCGAGCACCTGGTCGACCCGGGTGCCCGGCAGGCCGGCGAGCTGGGCCGCGATGCGCAGGTGGTCGCGGCCACGCCGGCCGGGGTGGAACCCGGTCGCCTCCAGTACCGCGCCCACCGTGCGCCGGGGCTGGGCCAGTTCGTCGTACCGACGCCCCCCGATAAGTGCCTGTCCGGTGGTAGGGCGAACCAGTCCCAGCATCATCCGAAGCGTGGTGGTCTTACCGGCACCGTTGGGACCCAGGAACCCGGTCACCTGTCCGGCCGGTACGTCGAAGCTCAGGTCGTCCACGGCGCGTACCGGGCCGAACTGTTTGCTCAGTGCCCGTACCCGAATGTCAGTGGTAGTCACAGGCTCCACGATGTCCGCCGCACCCGGCCCGGGTCGTCGCCCGGCCGCGGCATCTTTGCCGTACCGCCGGTGCGGTACCTCGGCTACCGTCCTGGCCGGACGCCGGCCCACCCGCCGGGCGCCTACCGTGATGGGATGAACCTCCGCCAGCTCCACGCGGCGGCCCGGCGACGGCCACACGCCGACATCGCGGTCGCGCTCGTGGTGTACGCGGTGACCCTGGTGACCACCGCGGCCGGACCGGCCGGCGGGCGGTTGGACGCGTTCGCGGTCGGGTCGGCCGCGGTCGCCGCCGGAGCGCTGGTGGCCCGCCGGCGCTTCCCGGTCCCGGCCCTGGTGGTGAGCACGGCGGCGGCCGAGGCCTACCTGGTCCACCTCGCCGGCCGGCACGGGTCGATGGTGCTCGCCGCACCGCTGATCGCGCTGTACACGGTCGCCGAGATCGCGCCGCGCCGGCTCGGGTTGACCGTGGGAGGGCTCGCCATCCTGGTCTTCGCCGGCCTGCACATGGTGGTCAAGCCGTCGTCCTGGCTGGGCGCGGAGAACCTCGCCCTCGCGGCGCTGGGTGGGCTCGCCATCGCCGCCGGGGACGGCTCCCGCAGCCGCCGCGCCTACCTGGCGGAGGTGGAGGCCCGCGCCCGTCAGGCCGAGGCCGACCGGGACGCCGAGACCGCCCGCCGGGTCACCGAGGAGCGGCTGCGCATCGCCCGCGACCTGCACGACGCGGTCGGCCACCAGCTGGCCCTGATCGACGTGCAGGCCCGGGTGGCCGCGCACCTGCTGGACACCGCACCGGCGCGGTCCCGCCAGGCGCTGGCGCACGTGCACGACGCGAGCCGGACCGCGCTCCGGGAGCTGACCGACACTGTCGCGCTGCTCCGGCAGCCGGGCGAGCCGGTCGCCCCCACCGAGCCGGTGGCCGGGCTCGCCGGGGTCGGCGAGCTGCTCGCCACGTTCCGCCGCTCCGGGTTGACCATCACCGACCGGGTGGACGGCCCGGCCCGCCCGGTTCCGGTACCCGCCGATCTGACCGCGTACCGGGTGGTGCAGGAGTCGCTGACCAACGTGTGCCGGCACGCCGGACCCACGGCGGTCGACGTACGCGTGTGCTACCAGGCCGGGCAGCTGCGCATCGTGGTGGAGAACGAGCCGCCCGCCCACGCGCACGCGCCCCGACCCGACGCCGACCCGGGTCCGCCGGTGGCGCGGCACGGGCTGGTCGGCATGCGCGAGCGGGTCACCGCGCTCGGCGGCAGCCTGCACGCCGGACCCCGACCCGGGGGCGGATACCGGGTGACCGCCGTCCTGCCCCTCCCGGCCGGGAGCCCGCCGTGACCATCCGGGTCCTGCTCGCCGATGACCAGCCACTGGTACGGGGCGGCTTCGCCATGTTCATCAACGGCGCGCCCGACCTTGAAGTGGTCGGCGAGGCCGGTACCGGGCGGGAGGCCGTCGAGCTGGCCCGGACGAGCCGGGCCGACGTGGTCGTGATGGACATCCGGATGCCGGACCTCGACGGGCTGACCGCCACCCGGCTCATCACCGGCGACGAGAACCTGGCCGGCGTACGGGTCCTCATCCTGACCACGTTCGACGTCGACGAGTACGTCTTCCAGGCGCTGCGCGCCGGGGCCAGCGGCTTCCTCGGCAAGAGCGCCGAGATCGAGGACCTCCTCGACGGGATCCGTACCGTGCATCGCGGCGACCAGCTGCTCTCCCCGGCCGCCACCAAGGCGTTGATCGCCCGGTTCCTGGCCCGGCCCGACCCGGCCCAGCCGCCCGCCACCGGCCGGCTCGCCACCCTCACCGACCGGGAACGCGAGGTGCTCGCGCTGGTCGCCGCCGGGCTGTCCAACGAGGACATCGCCGCCCGCCTGGTGGTCAGCCCGCACACCGCCAAGACCCACGTCAACCGGGCGATGACCAAGCTCGGCGCCCACGACCGTGCCCAGCTGGTCATCTTCGCGTACGAGACCGGGCTGGTCCGCGCGGCGCCGCCGACCTGGTGACCCGGGCAACGCCGGGCCGGCCACCCACGGGGGGTGGCCGGCCCGGTAGCTACCAGCTCAGCGGAGCCCGCCTCAGAGGATTCCCCTCGCGGCGAACGCGGACCCCACCGTGCTGGCGGCGGCGTCGCCGTACAGGCGCTGCGCCGTCGCCACCGTGGCCGAGGCGGCCGCGGCGAAGCTCGTGCCGGGGGCGAAGTCGAACTGCGCCTCGATGATGAGGGTGCTGGCCCTGGTGTCACCGAGCGCGGAGCGGATGTCCCAGAGCGCCCGGGACCAGATCTCGCCGTCCCGGTGGACCTCCCCGACAAGATCGGTCGGGTATACCTTGTTGCCGTCGATCCGGCGCAGGCAGTGCGGGACACTCGAGGTGTACGACACCGAGTCCCAGTCCGCCACGCACGGCTCGGGCGTCAGCGTCGGTACGCCGGCCGCCCAGCTGGTCACGACCACGGCGAGGTAGTCGCTGAACGCCTCGCCGATCGCGCCGGACTCCAGGTTGGTGCCGAACCCCGGCACCTGCCCGTCCTGCACCGAGTGGCCGTACTCGTGCACGATCACCTCGGCGTCCTCGGCGTCGTCGACGCCACCCTTGCCGAACGTGATGTTGGCCTTGTCCTCCCGGAAGAACGAGTTGTCGCCACCGAACTGGTCGATGCGCACCTCGATCTGCCGCTGGTTGACCGGGCGCCGGGTGGACCCGAAGCCCAGATGCTGGATGTAGTGCTGGGCGGTGGTCACCCAGTAGTACCCCATCACCTGCTCGAACTGGTCGACGTCGCGGTGCCAGTCCGGGAAGACGCCGTTGACGGAGGTCGCGGCCCTTCCGGTATTGCTCTTCACCCGCACGTACGCGCCGGTGAGGCCACCGGAAGCGTCGAGGTCGGTGAGGGTCTTGCGGTGGTAGGCCGGGGCGAACACCGGCGAGTCCGCGTCCTTGTCGTCGGTCAGGTTCTCCAGCCCCAGCTCCTGTACCGGGTTGGGGTTGAAGACCGTCCCGGTCGCGGTGTGCCCGAACGGCGCGTCAGCCGCCTGGGCGGCGCTACCCGCGGTGGTCAACGCCCCCGCAACCAGCACCGTGACCACGGCCGGCACGATCCGTCGTATCCACATGAACTTCTCCTTCCGTGGGGGTCATGTCTCATGTGCTCCGGAGGGGTCCGACCGAGGGCCGGGACGCCCAGCATATCGAGACCGGCCGAGGCCGAAGATCCACCCGAGCCGCCACTTGATAATGGATGTGGTTTTCATTAGCGTGTGGGGTGACCGTATCTTCCTCTCGTGGAGGCCCGCTGTGTCCCCGACATCCCGTAGCGCCCGGTGGCGTCGACTTCTCCGGGCGGCCGGTACGGCCGTCGTCGTGGTGCTCGCGGTGCCGGCCTGCTCGACCAGGCCCACCAACGCGTCGGCTGGATCGCCAGGTGGCGCCGGTGTGATCACGGTGGTGGCCGCGGAGAACTTCTGGGGCAGCCTCGCCGCGCAGCTCGGCGGCGCCCACGTCAGGATCACCAGCATCATCAACAGCCCCGACGCCGACCCGCACGACTACGAACCCACCGCCGGGGACGGCCGAACCATCGCCGCCGCGAAGCTGGTCATCGTCAACGGCGTCGGCTACGACACCTGGGCCGGCAAGCTCGCCGACGCCAACCCGTCGGCCACCCGCACCGTCCTGACCGTCGGGGACCTGGTCGGCGCCAAGGATGGCGACAACCCGCACCGCTGGTACAACCCTGACAACGTCAAGGCTGTCATCGACCGGATCACCGCCGACTACAAGAAGATCGACCCCGCCGACGCGGCCTTCTTCGACACCCGGCACAGCACGGTGCTGACCCAGAACCTGAAGCCGTACTTCGACCTGATCGACCAGCTGAGGACGACCTACGCCGGCACCGCGGTCGGCGCCTCCGAGTCGATCTTCGCAATGCTGTCCCCGGCCCTTGGGCTCAACCTGCTCACCCCGCCGTCATTCCTGACCGCGATCAGCGAGGGCAGCGATCCCACCGCGGCGGACAAGACCACGATCGACCAGCAGATCAAGACCAGGCAGATCAAGGTGTACGTCTACAACAGCCAGAACGCCACCCCGGACATCCAGGCCCAGGTCAACGAGGCCAGGGCCGCCGGGATCCCGGTCACCACCATCACCGAGACCCTCAGCCCCGGGATGTCGTTCCAGGACTGGCAGGTTGCCCAGCTCACCGCGCTCAAGCAGGCCCTCGCCCAAGCCGCCGGAAAGTAGCGGCATGCCGACCTCGGGCACATCGCCCGAGGTCGGCGTGCCGGACCTAGGTCAGCAGGGGCCGAGATCGTCCCAGACCTGGGCGGTACCCGGCTGCTCCCCCTGCGTCCACCACCGTGCCTGCCAGGTGCGGCGGTTGAACGAGACCTGGTTGCCCTGCAGGTACGTGGTGGCCGCGGACCAGGTCGGTGCGGTACACGGCTTCGGGGAGCGGCTGACCGGGGTACAGCCGCCCTGGTCCACCCAGACCGGGGCGGTACCCGGCTGGCTGCCCTGGTTCCACCACTGCGCCTTCCAGGTGTGGGCCTGGTACGTCACCACCGCGCCCGCGGTGTACTGCCTGCTGGCCAGCCAGTCCGGCGCGGCACAGGTACCCGGCTTCGGCGGCGGCGTCCTGCTGCGGGACACCGACGGGCTCGGCGACGGCTTGCCGGTCCCGAAGATCACGTCGGAGCAGGTGTAGAAGGCCTCGGGGCTGTCCGAGCGTTGCCAGAGGCTGTAGATCAGGTGGCGGCCGGTGTGCCCCGACGGCAGCGTGCCGTGCATGATGTACGACCCGTTGTCCAGCGCCGGATCGGTGGCCTTGAGAAACGGGGTGGCCTCCAGGTCCGACCACTTCAACGGCTTGGTCGGGTCGTACCCCTGCTTCGTGACGTACAGGTAGAACGTGCCCCGGTGCGGCGCGGTCGCCTTGTACTGGAACGTGTACGGGCCGCCGGCCGGCAGGGTGGACGCCGGCCAGTCCGCGCGGGGCAGGTCGAAGCCCTTGTACTTGTCCAGCCCGGCGCTGCACAGCTTGCCGTCCGGGATCAGGTCACGGCTGTGCCCGTTGGCGTTGAGCAGGTGTACCTCGTTCCAGTCGTACAACGGCTGGGTACCGCCGATCGCCACGGCCGCCTTGCACGCGGCCGACGTGGGATGCTCCGGGTTCTCCAGGAAGCACTCGTAGGTCCGGCTGACCGGATTCTGCATCGAACCGTGGGCGAGTGCCTGGTTGATCATCGCTACCGAGAAGCCGATCGCCCCGGTGGCGACCGCCGCTGCGAATATGCCCGTACGCCACCTGTTCACGAGGGAGTCCCTACCCTAAGGAAACCTTCCTAATCCGGAGACGGTACCGTTTCCATGGATCTGGGTCAATGTCTTGGGCGGCGGGGCGGCGCCTCCCCACGCGACCCTGCCGGCACCGGGCAGAATCGAGGACGTGCAGCTCGCCATTCTCGGTCCGCTCGAGGTCCGGGACGACACCGGGAACGTCGTCGAGGTCGGCGGCGCCCGGCTGCGCGCGCTGCTGATCCTGCTCGCCCTGGAGCCGGGCCGGGTGGTGACCACGACGCGGCTGGTCGACGCGCTGTGGGAGGACCAGCTGCCGGCCGGGGCGAACAACGCGTTGCAGGCCCTGGTCTCCCGGCTGCGCCGGGCCGTACCGGGGATCCCGGTGACCCCGCACCCGTCCGGGTACCGGCTGGATCTGGCCCGGGACGCCGTCGACGCCTGGCGGTTCGAGCGGCTGGCCGCGCGCGGGCGTGACGAGCTACGGCACGACCCGGCGGCGGGGGTGGCGACCCTGCGCACGGCGCTGGCGCTGTGGCGCGGCCCGGCGCTCGCCGACGTCGCCGAGGCACGCTTCGCCCGCGAACCGACCGTCCGGCTGGACGAGTTGCGGCTCGCCGCGTTGGCAGACCGGATCGAGGGCGAGCTGCGCCTGGGCGCCGGCGCGTCGCTGGTGCCCGAGCTGGAGGCGCTGGTCGTCGCGGACCCGCTGCGCGAACCCCTGGTGGGCCTGCTCATGCGCGCGCTGTACGCGGCCGGCCGGCGCGGCGCCGCGCTCGTCGCCTACGACCAGGCCCGCACCCGGCTGGCCGACCAGCTCGGTACCGATCCCTCCGCCGAGCTGGTCGAGCTGCACACCACGCTGCTACGGGCCGACGAGCCCAGCCGCCCGGCGGCCGGGTCCACCAACCTGCGGGCCGGGCTGACCAGCTTCGTCGGGCGCGACGGGGACCTCGCCGAGGTCGGCCGGCTGCTCGGTACCTCCCGGCTGGCCACGCTGACCGGACCCGGCGGCGCCGGGAAGACCCGGCTCGCGGTCGAAGCCGCGCGGGCCGAGGTGCCCACCATGCCCGACGGGGTGTGGCTGGTCGAGCTGGCTCCGGTGACCGATCCGGGCGAGGTGGCCCAGGCCGCGCTGGCCGCCCTCGGCCTGCGCGACCAGGCAGTGATGTCCAACTCGCTGAGCGCGCCGGCGGCCCAGGGGCCGACCGAGCCCCTCGACCGGCTGGTCGCCGCGCTTGCCCGCAAGCAGGCCCTGCTGGTACTGGACAACTGCGAGCACCTGGTCGACGCGGCGGCGGCGGTGGCCGACCGGATCCTCGGCTCCTGTCCCCGGATCCGGATCGTCGCCACCAGCCGGGAGCCGCTGGGCATCTCCGGCGAGACGCTCTGGCCGGTCGAGCCGCTCGCGTTACCGCCAGCCGGCATCGACGCCGGTACGGCCACCCGGTGCGCGTCGGTCCGGCTGTTCGCCGATCGGGCCCGGGCGGTACGCCCCGACTTCGCCGTTACGGCGGGCAACGTGGCCGCGGTCACCCGGATCTGCCGCGCGCTGGACGGCATGCCGCTGGCTATTGAACTGGCCGCGGCCCGGCTGCGGGCGATGAGCGCCGAGGAGATCGCGGCCCGCCTGGATGACCGGTTCCGGCTGCTGACCGGTGGCAGCCGGACCGCGCTGCCCAGGCACCAGACCCTGCGCGCCGTGGTCGACTGGAGCTGGGAGCTGCTCGGCGCGGCGGAACGGGCGCTGCTGCGGCGCCTGTCGGTCTTCACCGGCGGTGCCACGCTGGAGGCCGCCGAGCGGGTCTGCTCGGGCGGACCGGTCGACCCGGCCGAGGTGCTCGACCTGCTGACCGCGCTGGTCGACAAGTCGCTGGTGGTCTGCCGTACGGGGCCGGACGGGTCGCGGTACGGGATGCTCGAGACGATCCGGGCGTACGGGCAGGAGCGGCTGGTCGAGGCGGGCGAGCGGGAGCGGGTACGGGCCGCCCACGCCGGGTACTTCCTGGAGCTGGCCGAGGCGGCCGCCGAGCACCTGCGCGGCCGGGAACAGCTGGTCTGGTTCCGCCGGCTGGCCGCCGACCACGACAACATGCACGGTGCGGTCCGGGGCGCGATCGCGGCCGGGGACGCGCCGGTGGCGGTCCGGTTGGTCGGCGCGCTCGGCTGGTACTTGTGGCTGCGCGGGCACCGGGCCGAGGGCGCGGAGCTGAGCGAGGCGGTGATCGCGATGCCCAACCTGCCGCCGGACGAGGAGCTGGCCGTGGTCTGCGCGATGGGGGCGCTGCTGGCCATCGACGGTTCGCACGACCAGGCGCGGGCGCTGTCCTGGTTCCACCAGGCCGCCGAGCTGACCGCGCGGATCCCCGAGCCGGACAGCGCCCTGCTGCGGCTGGTGCTGCCGCTGCACGCGCTGTTCGCGATCATGGAGGTCGAGCGCCGGCCGATACCGGTCGACACGCTGAACGTTCCGGTCGACGACCCCGACCGGTGGATCGGCGCCACGGCTCGGGTCATGCGCGCCCACCTGTACCTCAACTTCGGGCAGCGGCACGCCGAGGCGGAGGCCGACTTCGGCCGGGCCCTGGCCGTCTTCCGCGAGCTGGGCGAGCGCTGGGGTACCGCGTTCTCGCTCAGCTCCCTGGCCGGTCTGGCCGCCTGGCGGGGCGAGTACGCGACCGCCGCCGGCTACCTGGAGGAGGCGGTACGGCTCTGTGCCGAGCTGGGCGTGGCCGAGGACGAGGCGCAGTTCCGGGTGAAGCTGGCCCAGCTGCGCTGGCTGCTCGGCGACACCGGGCTGGCCCGCGCCACCATGGCCGAGGCGCGCCGGGAGGCCGACCGGATGGGGCTGTCCGAATCGCGCTACTGGGTCTCGTACACCGCCGCCGAGCTGGCCCGCCTGGACGGCGACCTGGACCGGGCGCAGGAGAGCCTGGCCGTCGCGGTGGAGGTGGTCGGCCGGGGGTTCAGCTCGCCGCAGGCACGGGCGATGGTGGCCAGCGCCCAGGGCTACCTCGCCGGTGCCCGGGGCGACCTGGCCGCCGCGCGGGCCCACCACGCGGCCGCGCTGCCGGCCGCGCTCGACTCGGTCGACTCGCCGGTGATCGCCCAGGTCCTGGTCGGCATCGCCGACCTCGCACTGCGCGAGGGCGAGCCGACCCGGACGGCCACGTTGCTCGGCGCGAGCGTGGCCGTCCGGGGCACCCCCGATCGTTCGCAGCTGGACGAGGTACGGCTGACCTCGGCGGCCCGGGCGGTGCTGGGTGAAGCTGGTTTCCAGGCGGCGTACCGGCGTGGCCTGGGCGTCACCCTCGACACCGTCCCGGAGCTGGTCGGTGACCTGGCCGGGCAGGCGGTCACACCCGGCGCTTGAAGGCCCGCACCGCAAGCGGCGCGAACACCACGGTGAGCCCGACCGCCCACAGCACGGAGCGGGTGACCGGCCCGGCGACCGGACCGGACACGAACAGCCCCCGGGTGGCGTCGGCCAGCGCGGTCACCGGGTTGGCCTTGGCCCATGCCTGCAACCAACCGGGCATCGAGGCGGTACGCACGAACGCGTCGCTGGTGAAGGTGAGCGGGAACATCACCACGAAACCGAAGATCTGTACCTTCTCCGGGCTGGCCACCAGCATGCTGAGCAGCACGATGGCCCAGGACACGGCCAGCCCCACCGCGAGCAGCAGCAGGAACCCGGCCAGTACCGCCAGCGGCCCGGTACCGATCCGGAAGCCCATGATCGCGCCGACGCCGAGCAGCAGGGCCGCCGCCCATGCCTGCTTGACAACGTCGGCGAGGATCCGGCCGAGCAGCGGCGCGAACCGGGCGATCGGCAGCGACCGCAGCCGGTCGAAGAAGCCCTTCTCCAGGTCGGTGGACAGGCCCACGCCGGTGTTCAAGGTGGAGAACAACGCGTTCTGCACGATGATCCCGGGCAGCGCGAAAGTCAGGTAGTCGTGTGGCGAGCCGGAGATCGCGCCACCGAAGACGTAGGTGAACAGCAGCACGAACATGACCGGCTGGATGCTGAAGTCGATCAGCTCGAACGGGTTGTGCTTGATCTGCACGAGGGTGCGCCAGGACAGCGTGAGGGTCTGGCGTACCCCCTCGATCGGGCTGACCCGGGCGGTGGGTGCGATGGCGGTCATGCCGGGCTCCTGAGAAGAGTGGGTTCGTTGTTGGTGGGCGCCGGCTCGGCCAGGTGGCCGGTCAGCGACAGGAAGACCTCGTCGAGGCTGGCCCCGCGCAGGGTCAGCTCGGCGACCAGCACGCCCGCGTCGTCGAGGCGGCGGACCACGACCGGCAGCACCGCCGGGTCGGCGACGGCCGCGCTGACCACCCCGGCGCGCAGGTCCGGCGGGCTCACCGCGAGAGCCGCGACCACCTCTCGCGTGGTGGCCAGATCCACCCCGTAGGCCGGGCGTACCGCCAGGGTCTGCGCGCCCGTGCGGGCCTTCAGCTCGGCGGGGGTCCCGGTGGCGATCACCCTGCCGTGGTCCACCACCGCGATCTCGTCGGCGAGCTGGTCGGCCTCCTCCAGGTACTGCGTGGTCAGCAGCACGGTCACCCCGCCCGCGACCAGGCCCCGGACGGTCTCCCAGACCTCGTTGCGGCTGATCGGGTCCAGGCCGGTGGTCGGCTCGTCGAGGAACAGCACCCGCGGCCGGCCGACCAGGCTGGCGGCCAGGTCCAGCCGGCGGCGCATGCCGCCGGAGTAGGTCTTGACCGCCCGGTCGGCGGCGTCCTCCAGTCCGAAGGTCGCCAGCAGCTCCCCGGCCCGGCGCCGGGCCGCCGTCCTGGGCTGACCCAGCAGCCGGCCGATGAGCACCAGGTTCTCGGTACCGGTCAGAGTCTCGTCGACCGAGGCGTACTGGCCGGTCAGGCCGATGAGCTTGCGCACCTGGTGGGCGTGGTGGACCACGTCGTATCCGCCGACCAGGGCGCATCCGGCATCCGGCCGGACCAGCGTGGCGAGCATCCGTACCGTCGTGGTCTTTCCCGCGCCGTTCGGCCCGAGCAGGCCGAAGACGGTACCGGTCCGGACCGTGAGATCGACTCCGGCCAGCGCGACGGTCTCCCCGTACCGCTTGGCCAGTCCTTCGGCGACTATCGAATGTGTCATGCCCCGACCGTGCCGGTACCGGCTGACAGGGCTCTGTCAGCACGCTTACCCGTGCTGACAGCGCGCTGACAGCCGCCGGTCAGGCGGTCGGCATGGTCAGTTGGCCGGCACGGCGCTCGTGGTCAG
>WNGE01000978.1_pt1 | contig 47931 bp, 37 predicted proteins | sample 5400651 | NCBI WGS metagenome assembly WNGE01 (sample SAMN13153370, study PRJNA577476) | soil metagenome | isolation source: 60 cm soil or saprolite under grassland replicate 2 | place: USA:California | collected 2016-06-15 | reverse complement strand
ACAAGTGTTTGACGAAGTTCGTGGGAAATTGCGCGACGCTCGCACGGCTACAAGTACCGATACACAGCGGTTACAGATGCTTATGAGTCAGTCAATCGCCAGCGCGCGTAGTCGCGTAGACGCGCTTGGTCCAAGGCTCTCACCTGTGCACCTACAAAATCGGCTCACGGCCGCGCGGACCCGTTTTGACCTGGCCTACGGTGCTTGCCTTTCTGGCATGAGGACAACGCTTGAGCAGGCGCGTAGAGAGCTGGGCCTCGCAGCAACTTCACTTGATGCGCTCTCGCCCCTGGCAGTGCTCCAGCGTGGTTACGCAATTGCACAGGATAGTGATGGGCGGCTCCTGCGTGAGGCGCAAGCAGTTGAGGTGGGCGACGCTGTACGAGTGCGACTCGCTAAAGGGCGGCTTGATGCTCGCGTGGAGAAAATCGAAGCGTGAAGGCGTCGCTACCCAGATGACACCAGAACAAAACGCTAAAGCACCGCGGCGCCAACGGCTTGTGATCAATTTCGATCAGCAGGACAGGGCCAGGATTGCACCGCGTCCTCGCAAACCTCGCTGGATCAAAGTCCTGGCTATTCTTGGTATCACTGTTGTCACCCTGGTGGTTCTAGTTGCGGCGGGACTGTTCTTCTGGTGGCGCCATTACCAGACAACCCCAGCTTACTCGCTCGCCCTGTTAGTGGACGCAGCTCAGCGAAACGACATGGCTGGGTTAGATCAAATCGTCGACATGGATCAGATCGTCAGCAACCTCGTTGGACCGGCAGCCGAAAAAGCCGCGGCGCGGTATGGGCCAACTCTTAGTGTCACGATGCGCCAGCGCGTGACCGCCCTGGTAACGGTGCTGCTACCGCGCCTGAAAGAAAGCATTCGAGCAGAGCTGGCGACGCGGGTGCAGGAGATTCAGTCGAAGCCAAAGCCGTTCATGGTGCTCGCGTTTAGCCTGCCTTATCTTGTTAACATTGCTACCGAGGGAGACAGCGCCAGGATCACCGCGACAGTACAAGAGCGGCCCGTTGAACTTACCATGCTGCGCCATGAGGCGCGGTGGAAAGTTTCCGCGATCAAGGACGAACGGCTGCTGCAACGGATTGTGGACGAGTTGATTAAAGAACTGCCGGCGATCAGACAACTGCAGTAGCAAGACTTCAATTAAGAGTGGTAAAAACGAGGCCTCATGAAGAACAACGAACAAAGCAGAACCTTTGAAGCATCGCTCGAAGCTCTGGAACAAATTGTCCGCGATTTGGAGCAGGGCGATTTGCCGCTCGAGAAGAGCCTGGAGCTTTTTGAGCACGGTATTCGCCTATCGCGCGAATGCCAGGAGCGACTCAGCCAGGCCGAACGACGTATTGAAATTTTGCTGAAGGATAGTCATGGGCGCACGATGGTCAGTACCTTTGAAGAGGCGAAAGAATTGGCCCGGGAGACCAGGAAAGTTAGCACCGAAGAAGGAAGAAAGCGTCTGCCGAGATATTGACCGAAGCCCAGACCGAAGCCCGGGCCGATTTCACCGAATACCGCGGCGCGGCGCGGCGGCTCGTTGAGGCAGAACTGGATCGAGTTCTTCCTGCGGAGACGGTCGCGCCCACAAAGGTTCACCGAGCAATCCGTTGGAGCGTCTTTGCCGGCGGCAAACGATTCCGCCCGGTATTGCTATTGGCCACTGGCGAAACTTTCGGAGCAACAGCCGAGCTGCTGCTTTCTACGGCCTGTTCCATAGAAATGATTCACACGTATTCCCTCGTTCATGACGACCTGCCTTCAATGGACAATGATGATCTTCGCCGTGGCCAAACTACCTGTCATATCCGCTTCGACGAAGCAACTGCAATTCTGGCCGGTGACGCGCTACAAACTCTTGCTTTCCAGACAATCGCCGCGGATGAGCAACTTTCGCCGCAGACTCGCGTGCGGCTGGTAAGCGAGTTGGCCCGCGCCTCCGGCACTCCCGCCGGTATGGTTGCGGGACAAGCGCATGATCTCGATGCGGAGTCGCGGAGCGTTAGCGGCGATGAGCTGGAGCAGATCCACCGGCTGAAAACTGGAGCATTGATTATCGCCGCGGCCCGATGTGGTGGCATCGTGGCGGGCGCAAATAATCAACAGCTTGAATCTGTGAGCGAATATGCATCGCAACTCGGTCTTCTTTTTCAGATCACTGACGACATGTTGGACGTTACCGCCACTGCCAAAGACCTTGGCAAAACACCTGGCAAGGACGCGCGTTCGCAGAAGGCGACATATCCGGGCATTTATGGTATTGACGCCGCGCATGAGCGCGCCGAGCGCACTCACGAACGGGCCTGTTCGGCGCTCGAACAGATTGATCGACCAACTGAGCGCCTGCGCGCAATAGCCGACTTTATTCTGGAGCGGACCGCATAAGTCCAAACTCTTTATAACCTGCTATGTCCTTTGCCTTCGTCGACGTTAGCCACTCAATCGAGCATGGCATGATTACCTACAAGGGCCTGCCGCCGCCGGTTATCTCCGAGTACCTGAGTCGCGACGCATCCAGAACGCTTTATGACCCGGGCACCGAATTCCACATCGGCAAGCTGGAGATGGTAGCCAACACCGGCACTTACCTTGATAGCCCGTTTCATCGTTATGCCGATGGCAAAGACCTGTCCGGGTTGGATCTGCGCTCACTAGCTAATTTGGAAGGTATCGTCGTGGGCCATGTGGGCGCTGCCGAACGTGAGCTTGAGCGAGCGAGATTTCCAAGTTTGATGACGAGTGTGAGTAGTTTGCCGATGGCACGAACTCGGAGGATCACAAGCGAAACACTGGCAGACCTGGATGTAAAAGGCAGGGCCGTGCTGTTCTATACCGGCTGGGACATGCGTTGGAGAACTGAAGACTATTCAAACGGCAACCATCCTTTTCTTACTACTGATGCTGCGGAGTACCTGGTAAGCGCCGGAGCTGCGCTGGTAGGCATCGATTCCTACAACATCGACGACACCACTGACGGTCGTCGCCCTGTGCATTCAATACTGCTGGCCCATGGTATTCCGATCGTCGAGCATCTTTGCGGTTTGCGCGACCTGCCCCGGACGGGTTTCCGATTCTTCGCGGTTCCGGTGAAAGTGAAAGAGTTCGGCACTTTTCCGGTGCGAGCGTTTGCGATTGTTTCTTAGTGCAATAGTACTCTTGTAGTGTCTCAAGAATAACTGTACAGCAGTCAGGCATGTTCGCTGGGTTCATGAGTGAGAGAAAAGCGCTTTGAGTTTCGTGATTTTTCGAGGGATTTCGTGGATCGCCTGCCGTGACCAAAGACTCGATCCACGAAATCCCACTAAGCAGCACGAAAATAGATTGGAAAGCAACGACGAGCAACCTATCCACCAATGCCAGCATTCCGCTGCATTGCCCTCAGTGTTTCCGGGATAAAGGAAGTAATTTGGTGAGTCTCTTCGTGGCCGTCGCCGAACGATTGGTAAAGCGTGAAGTCAGGCAGGGAGAGGCAAGTCAGTGGCGACTGATGGTTGTAGCCAGTGTCGATGCCGATAGCGCTGTGAAAGATATAGATTCCATGACGACCTACTCGTCCGCGCAAAGGCAAGAATGTCGTGGGCGTGTGGCCAAAGAGGCAGGGCTTGCCGCGATAGTTTTTATAAAAATCCATATCCCGCGACCACAACAGTAGCTGCGGCGAAGTCTCGCGCGGATGCTTGCCGTGGTCGAGTCCTGCGTGCACGTAGATCGCAAACTCATCCTCATAATAGAACGGCCGTTCGCGCAAAAACTCCAAATGCTCCCGCGGCATTTTGTGCTCGATGGCATGCCGCGCATTTTCGATATCCAACTCGCTGTTTACCACTAACGGCTGGCCGACATACTGTTCATACGTCCGTTCGCCTCCGGTCACTGGCGTAATCCAGATGTTGCTGCTGCCTTCGATAAAGTCAAGCAGCATTTGTTCATGATTGCCTCTGAGACAGGTCACTTGCTCCGGATTCTCCAGGGTCAGTTTGCGGACGTCATTCACACAACCGGGCGCGTCAGGGCCGCGATCGATCAGATCGCCCAGGAAAACGAGCCGATGGGAAGATTCGTCCCGGGGCAACATCTCCAGCAACTGATGGAGCTGGGCACAACGTCCGTGGACGTCTCCGATCACAAAAGTTTTCATGCAGTCTTGCCCTCGCTCTTCTGGTTCCGGGATTTTATCCGCTTCATCAATTCGATAAACCGCGGGTCATCATGCGCACTTGACCAACTTGGATCCTTTTCAAACCACCGGTAGTTTTCATTGCCCAGATTGATGGCCGTCTCAAGCCAGCGAAAAGCTTCAGCCTGGCGGCCCTGTTGCAAATAGGCAGTGGCGATCCAGTACGCGATGTCATGATCGGTGGCCCCAGCTTCTTTGGCCTTTTTCGTAAGTTGCTCGTCCGCTTCGCGATGCCTGCCCTGCGCACTGAGAAATATGGCCAGGATGGGACGAATGCCATCAATTTGCGGATGACGTTCGAGCACTTGTTGCATTGTGCGCGTTGCAGCATCAACTTCCCCCCGATAGTAGAGCACAAACGCGCGAAAGGTCGTAATCAGCGGATGATCGGGCTCGACAGCCGAGCCCTGATCCAGTTGGCTCAACGCCTCTTCATACTGACCTTGATACATGTAGACGCGGGAGCGATTGTAACTGGCCACAACAATCTCCGCCGGGTTTAGCCGCACCATCCGATCGAAGCTGCGCAGAGCACGCTCATACTCGCCATCGAGCCGAGCCAGCACACCGCGAACGAAATGAACTCCCACGTCGTTTGGATATTCCTGGCGCAAACGCTCAACTTCTTCCCGCGCCTTCGGCTTCTCGCCGCAATGAAGATAGATAAAGGCCATGTGCATGCGTGCTTCGAGGAGCTTCGGGTCGAGAGCAAGGGCCTGGGCGAACGCCTTGCGCGCTTTATCATGATCACCTCCTTCACCCAGGCCTTTTAATGAGCGGTTAACGTAACAACTGCCCAGCGCCGAGAAAGCAAGTGCAAAGTTTGCATCGAGCTGGATTGCGTTCTGAAAATGTTTGATCGCCGAGTCGATATGCTCTCGACCGACGGTGTGATAGATAAACTCGCCCAGGCAGTTGCGCCCCCGGAGGTATTCTTCCGATGCTTCGGCGTTCGAAGTAGATCCCTTGGCGAGTTCGACCTTTTCGGCAGGACTCAGCTCAACACGCAATCCTTCAACAATCTGTTGGACCATGGTGTCCTGAACGGCAATGATGTCGCTGGCGTCAGCATCGATCCGTTCGCTCCAGAGAATTTCCCCGGAGCGCACATCAAGCAACTGTGCTGTAACTCGCAGCCGATCGCCCGCTCGCAAGAAACTGGCAGTGAGGATCGCGTCGACACTCATTTCGCGTCCTGCGTCGCCCGGATCGACCTGTTTGCCCTGGTACTTCACGATGGCCGACGAAGGCCGCACGACGAGTGAGCGAACACGGGCCAGTTCGGTAATCACGCCATCGGCAAGCGAGAATTCATAGAAAGAGGTTTCGGCATCGTTACTTAGATTCTTAAACGGCAGAATTGCGACGCTCTTGCGTTCCCTGTCGCCAGTGCTCGTCTGCGGCGTCTCATGGGTTTCACGCGGCAGACTCGTACTCGTGGGACGGGAGGAGGCGCCGGAAGAACTTTCCGCGCTGGTAACGTTTTTGAGCCAGCGGAACGCGCGCGCCACCGGACTGCCTGCATTGAGGTGTCGCGGTTTAACAGGCACGCCGGCATCGTCGATAGGCGCTCCCGAACTTGTCGCCAACTCGCGAGCTAGCGCACGCAGGTCATCGCGTAAGTCCGCGATTTTCTGATAGCGATCGCGCGGATCCTTTTTCAGCGCACGGTCGAGAATCTGTTGCAGGCGCGGCGGCACAGGATCGCGCCGGGCTTGCGCGAGTGGCTCGGGCTCTTCGTGCAACACGGCGTGGCGTACGTCAACTGCTGTTTTACCTTTGAAGGGCCAGTTGCCTGTAAGCATCTCGTAGAGCAGAACGCCCGTGGAGAAGATGTCGGCGCGCGAATCAACGCGGTCGCCCCGGGCTTGTTCCGGCGCTGCATAGGTGGCAGTACCGTAGGGCACTCCCACCTCAGTGATCTCCGTCCGATGGATTCCGGAAGTTTTTGCCGCTTGTTCGTCAAGGAGCTTGGCGAGACCAAAGTCCAAAACCTTTGCCTGACCCTTACTATTTACCATGACGTTCCCGGCTTTGATGTCGCGATGAATGATCCCCTGGGAGTGCGCCACGGCCAGAGCATCCGCCACCTGAATGACAATGGAGAGAGCGCTCGAAAGATCCAGGGGCCGGCCATTGACCAGTTGCCGCACATTGCGTCCTTCGACGTACTGCATCGCGATGAAATGAACGCCATCGATCTCGTTCAGATCGAAAATCGTGCAGATGTTTGGGTGATCGAGGGCGGACGCGAGCCGCGCTTCGCGTTCAAAGCGCTTCAGATTTGCTTCTTTCGCGGTGAGTTCTTCGGGAAGTACCTTGATCACCACGGTGCGTCCCAACTTCGAGTCGGTAGCTTTGTAGACAGTGCCCTGCCCGCCCGCACCGATTTTTTCAAGAATCTTGTAATTCCCTAGAGTGGTTCCAACCATGACATTTGAGTTTGCCTATTTAACTCCGATCTCTTGTTTCACCGCAACCCGATGCACATGCCGCGCTACATGGCTTACCAGGACAATGCGGGGCTTCCTGGTTGATTTTTTCCGGGTAATTTCAACACCGAGATACAAAGGACTCTGAGGTTGCAGGCCAAGCTTCTTTCTTTTCCGAGGCAGTGATGTTAGCTTACGTCTGCAGGGGCAAAATTTATGGCAACATCATTGGACGAAGCAAAGTTAAACGAGCTTGTCAAAGCTGCCGTAATTGAGGCGCTTGAAGAGCGTCGGGATTGGGTGAAGGACATCGTAGAAGAGGCGATGGAGGATATCGCTCTCGCGCGTGCCATTGAGGAGGGTCTTGGCGGAGAGTCTGTCTCGCGCGACGAAGTGTTCTCCCTTCTGGAAAGCTCAAGGTGAAAGTTGCGTTTAGAGACAGCTTCGCGAGAGACGTCAAGGCCGTCAGAGATAGCAGCCTATTGAAGAGATTGAAAGAAGTAATCGAAGCAGTTGAAGACGCGGACTCTCTAGCCGACCTCCCAAATCTAAAGAACCTTAAAGCCAATAAGAACTATTTCCGTATCAGAGTTGGGATTACCGCGTTGGTCTCGCGCTTGAAAACGACGCCATTGTTTTCGTTCGCTTCCTGAATCGAAAAGACATCTACAAACACTTTCCATAAGCACGCTCGGCCTTTTCCTCTCGCGGTCGGACTTTGCGTCGAGTCACTGTCGAGCAGAGGTTATCCTCGTATCAATACTTCGGCACGCTCGGGTCGACTTCATTTGACCAGGCGGTAATTCCGCCTTTCAGATTAGTGAGTCGGCCGGGAAAGCCTGCACTCTTCAAGGCCGCGATCGCCTTTGCGCTGCGCACACCAGCCTTGCAGTGGCAAACGGTCTCGCGCGAAGGATCGATTTCGCCCATGCGACTAACCACCTGGCCCAGCGGGATCAACTTTGTGCCGGGTATGCGTGCGATCTCGTATTCGTTTGGCTCGCGCACATCAATAATCTGGATGTCGTCGCCGCGGTCCAGCCGGCGGCGGAGCGCAGTGGCCGTGATCTCTTCCGGTTGCGTTTCCACGACCTGCTGGGTCGCGCTCAGACCACAGAAGGCTTCATAGTCGATTAACTCCTTAATACTCGCATTCTCGCCACAGACCGGGCAATTGGGATCCTTGCGCAGTTTCAACTCCCGAAACTTCAACGCCCAGGCATCGAATAGCAGCAGACGGTTTACCAGCAGATCTCCGGCGCCCAGAATGATCTTGATCGTTTCGTTGGCCTGAAGTGCACCGACGATTCCGGGTAACACGCCAAGTACGCCGCCCTCCGCACATGAGGGCACGAGCCCGGGTGGGGGCGGCTCAGGATAGAGGCAGCGATAACAGGCGCCCCTGCCATTAAGAGCGTTGGCCCAGAAAACGCTGACTTGACCTTCGAAACGGAAGATCGAGCCGTAAACGTTTGGCTTGCCCGTCAAGACGCACGCATCGTTGACCAGGTAGCGTGTCGGGAAATTGTCAGTACCATCAACGATGATGTCGTAGTTTTTGAAAAGTCGAAGCGCGTTGTCACTTGTCAGCCGTGCCTCGTGCGTTTCGATCTCGATATGCGGATTAATATCGCTGAGGCGATCGCGCGCCGAGTCGACCTTCCGACGCCCTACGTCTTTTGTGCCATGAATTATCTGGCGTTGAAGATTCGAAGAATCCACCACATCGAAGTCGACAATGCCGAGCCGGCCGACGCCTGCTGCCGCAAGATACATCCCGAGCGGTGCGCCCAATCCGCCCGTGCCAATCATCAGCACGCTCGCGGCTTTCAAACGCTTTTGACCTTCGAGGCCCACCTCCGGCATGATCAGGTGACGGCTGTAACGCGCAATCTCTTCATTGGAAAGCGAGGGCAACCGGTCGGCTGGAACATCCGCCTCAGCGGTTGCGCCGCCGGCAATTGAAGGAACAATCATCAGCGTGTCGCCATCTTTGACCGGAGTATTGGGGCCGGATTGATGACGGATGTCTTCATCATTGACGTAGACGTTAACGAAGCTGCGCAGAGTGTTTTTGTCATCGTAGAGATGGCGACGAAGCTCCGCATGTTGCGAGGTTAGCTCATCGAGCGCCTCACCGGCGGTTTTGGCTTCCACTTCAATTCGCGCTGTGCCGCCGGCAAACTGGCGCAAGGCGGTGGGTATACTAATAGTGACTGACATAACAGATTCCTTTCGTCAACTTTTCAGAATTTCTTCTTCATCAAAGCGTGATCGATCTGATTGCATTTCCCACGAACGTAAATCTTCGCCCTGACCTGACTTGATTGAGACAACAATGTAGGAATAGAGCGGCCAGGCATGGTCGAGGTCATATTGCGACGGCACGGCCGGATGATCCGGATGCGAATGATAAAAGCCGACTACCTCGAGGCCCTTTCCCGCCGCGAATTTCTCGCCTCGCAGCAATTCCTCCGGCCGGATAAGAAATCGGTTCCGCTTTGCCTCTTCTTCGCGCGCGTTCGAGATCGGGTATGTTTCGAAGCAAGCCTTGCCACCGCCCTCGGCAAAATTACCGAGCAAGAGCCCGCAGCATTCGTAGGGATAATCGCGCTCGCCATGAGCGATAATCTCCTGCCACTGTTGTGCTGGGAGGTTAATCATTCGATCCTTATTCTACATACCGCTCACCACGATCGCACAGGATTGTGACGACGACTGCATCATGCGGCAGCGTGCGGGCCAATCCGATCGCCGCGAAGACATTTGCTCCGGAGCTGGTGCCAACGAACAAACCTTCTTCCTCTGCCAAACGCTGCGCCATCCTTTGCCCATCTTCCGTGGACACTTCAACATTCTCGTCAGCCAGCGCGGGATCGTAAATTCCTGGGACCATTGCTGTCGTCATGTGTTTCAAGCCCTCGAGTCCGTGTAAAAGCGAATCGGGCTGCATCGAAATTGCGCGAATCCCGGGATTGAAGGTTTTCAGGCGCCGTGCGACTCCCACAAAAGTGCCCGACGTTCCCAGACCAGTTATGAAGTGTGTGATGCGTTCCTCGGTCTGCTCCCAGATCTCCGGCGCAGTGCCGTTGTAGTGGGCGCGCCAGTTCGCTTCGTTGTTGTACTGATCCGGGTAGAAGTACTTTTCGGGTTCAAGCCGAAAAATCTCACGCGCGATCAACTGCGCCCCATCCGTTGATTGAAGTGGGTCAGTCTCGATGACGTTGACACCAAAAGTGCGCAAGATCCGTTTGCGTTGATAGCTGGCGTTCTTAGGCAGACATAGAGTGACCGGATATCCACGCGCCGCGCCGATCATCGCGTAGGCAATGCCCGTGTTGCCGCTGGTAGCATCGAGTATGGACATGCCCGGTCGTAGCCTGCCGTCGCGCTCGCCGGCAAGAATCATCGCCAGCGCTGGACGATCTTTCACTGAGCCGCCTGGATTAAGGTGTTCGGCTTTAGCAAAAAGTTCGACCCCCGATGACAGCTCGCGTGTGATTCGACGCAAACGAATCAGTGGTGTGTGACCAATGCTCGCCTCAATCGAGTTCTTGAAGATAAAACGATCTGTTTGTTCGAGAACGCCGGCGCTCATCATGTTAAATTCCTGTAATCCGCCCAAAACTTGTTCCATCTTTGATGCCAAAAAAGAAGACCGGTCGCGAATTCCTTGTTAGGTTCGCGACCGGTCTCTGAACTTTTTGCTGCGCTGGTTGCTAAATCAAATGCCCTTCACGCCTGCAAACGCTCCCGGATCGCGTTCCCCAACAACAGACGCAACAGGTGCAATAGCAATGATAGCAGGCCATATACATTTGATTCTCGGTAACTCCTACAGCCGACTATAGAAAGTCGCTGAAACTCTGTCAAGGGGAATAAGGTCAGCGAATTGTAAGATCTAAAAAACCCCTGCCACCCGTTCAGTCGTAGGCAAAGCCGGTTCCTGCTTGCTTGTTAGTTCGCTATTCACTAATACCCATTTGCCAGAGCATGAACGCGTAGTCGAACGCCACTTCCCGGAGATAGTCGTAACGTCCGGAAGAACCGCCGTGACCGGCGCCCATGTTCGTTTTTAACAGCAGTGGATTGTTGTCAGTCTTCATTGTCCGTAGTTTGGCGACCAGCTTTGCGCCTTCCCAGTAAGGCACCTGGCTATCATTGAGCGAAACCTTGACCAGCATAGCCGGATAGTTCGCCCTGGCGATGTTGTCGTAAGGCGAATACTTCTTTATATAAGTGTAGGCAGCTTTGTCGTTGGGGTTACCCCATTCGATGTACTCACTGGTCGTGAGCGGGAGAGTGGCGTCGAGCATGGTGTTTAGCACATCCACAAAGGGAACCTGCGAAACAACGGCTTTGAAAAGATCGGGTCGCATGTTTGTCACGGCACCCATCAGCAGGCCGCCCGCGCTGCCGCCCTGAATCACCAAGCGGTCGCTTGAAGTGTAATTGTTCTTAACCAGATGCTCGGCAGCGGCGATGAAATCCGTAAAAGTATTCATCTTGTTCATCATTCTTCCCGCCTGGCGCCACTCTTCACCCATCTCACCGCCACCGCGAATGTGTGCAATTGCGTAGACCACGCCCCGGTCCAGCAGGCTCAACCGATTTGAGGAGAAGGTTGGCGGGATCGACGCGCCGTAAGAGCCATAACCGTAAAGCAGGAGCGGCGCCTTGCCGTCTATCTTTGTGCCCCGGCGATAAACCACCGACATCGGGATCTTCGTGCCGTCTGAGGCAGTCGCGAAGAGGCGCTCGGAAACATAGTTCTTCTTGTCAAAGCCACCAGGCACTTCAGTTTCCTTCAGGAGCGTGGCCTGTTGCGTAGTCATATCGTAATCGAAAACTGAGCTGGGTGTGACTAACGACTGGTAGCGATAACGGACCACTCGAGTGTCGAATTCGCGATTCACCTCAAGGCTTGCCGCATACACCGGTTCGGGAAACTGAATGCGATGCGACTTGTTGGTCTTCATGTCGATGACGCGAAGCCTCTGCAAGCCGCCTTCCCATTCAGAAATCACGGCATGATTAGCAAAAAAATCCACGTCTTCTACCTTGACTGCGGGCTGATGAGGAATAAACTCCTGCCAGTTCTTCTCGGACGGATCGGACATTGGCGCCACTACCACACGGAAGTTTTTCGCTCCTTTGTTAGTTCTGATGTAGAACTTATCGCGATAATAGTTGACGTCGTATTCGTGATCGGGCTGGCGCGCCAGAATCATTTTCTGCGGCGCGTTAGGCTTGTTGGCCGGAATATATTGAAACTCATTTGAGGTTTTGCTGACCGAGCCGAAGAAGATTATTTCTTTGTCTCTCGAGCGATAGGCGATCACATCAAACAGTTCGTCCTTTTCCTGGAAGACTTCATCGGCCGTATCGGTTCCCACCAGATGGCGCATGAATTTGTCGGAACGCTTCGTCACTGCGTCTTCGGTGGTGAAGAAAAGTGTCTTGTTGTCAGTGGACCACAAGACATTACCGGTGCGCTCGAAGCTCTCCGGGAGGAGTTGGCCCGTCCGCAGGTCCTTGATCTGCAGCTTGTATTGCCGGTAGCCGGTTGTATCGGTTGAATAGGCAAGCAGGTTGCCGTCGTCGCTGACGGCGAAGGCGCCGATATTGAAAAACTTGAACCCCTTGGCGAGTTCATTCTGATCGAGAAGCACCTCCTCCTTCTTCTCACCCGTAACGAGCTTGCGGCAGTAGATTGGATACTGCTTTCCCTGCTCGGTGCGCGTGTAATAGAAGTAGAAACCAAACCGGTAAGGCACGCTTAAGTCGGTTTCCTTAATGTGCCCGACCATTTCCTTGTAGAGCTTCTGCTGAAGCGCCTCAGTGGGCTTCATAGCCGCGTCAGTATGCGCATTCTCGGCCTCGAGATAGGAGATCACCTTGGGGCTCGACTTCTCGCGGAGCCAGAAGTAATCGTCGACGAGTGTCTCGCCGTGAATGTTTGTAGTCCTGGTTTTCTTTTCTGCCATTGGTGGTTTAAGAGAGCCTCCTCCCCCATTAGCTCCCCCATTGGATTGGGCCAGCGCCGCATGATTGGATGTGGAAAGCGAAATCAGTGCAAACAAGACGAGCAGCATCAGGGGGTTTGGCTGGTTTTTCATTGCGAACCTTCTTTGTTAGTAGAGTTAGGACCGCGCGCATCAGTGGCTTTTCAGACGCTTGTCCGGTGCTAACCTGGCACAACTTCGAGTGCGGTAAAATCCGGGGAGTCTTTGTAAGTTTTTCCTGGCGGCTCACGGCCGGCTAGTCATGAACAGTTCAACCACGAGGAGGTTCACCCCAGCCTGACTTTAGGTACTTACCATCTTCAACGATACAAGGCACGGTCGGGTCACCGCCCGAGTAAGACAACATCTCCTTGCGCCGAGCCCGATCGTTTTGGGCGTCATAGTCTAAAAAAGACCTGCCTTCTGCATCGTAGTGGTCCCGTGCCTGTTGACAGTAAGGACAGCCCGGCTTTGTGTAGATAACTAACCCCAATTGAGATTACCTCCGCGTGGGTTTAGTTTAGCAATGTACCGCGGTGGATGAGAAGCCGTCACGTGGTAATCACGAAATTGAGCCAGTTTATTGACCTGGACGAGCAACGGCATGAGTTAACCGAGTTGGTCAATCTTTGCCGCCAGGATGAAATCGCTTTCGCTTAGCCCTCCGATCTTGTGAGTCCAGATTGTGATCTCGGCCCAGCCCCAACCAAAACAGATGTCAGGATGATGTCCTTGCTCTTCTGCAAGCTCGCCAACTCGATTTACAAAAACAAGGGCCTCACGAAAATCCTTAGATTTGTAGTTTTTCTTCAGATGATGTTCGTCTACCACTTCCCAGCCCTGCAGCTCAGACGAGAGTTTTGAGATCTCTTCACCCTTAAGCGGCGGCACCCCACCTCGACAAGGAACACAATTACGGCTTGCCAGATCTGTCATAGCTTCTGTTCCCTTTCTGAAAATCAATACTGTTCAAACATTGATCGGTCCCTTGTTTGTATCTTTTTGGATTTGATCGACTTCACTCGTATGCCTGCAGGAATCGATTTCAATTCATTGCGGCTTACTGCTCTGCAATTTGGCTCGCTGCGGGTCATGAGGTCAGTACCACCGCGCGGTAGCGGGTGGGTCCTGGCTACTCATGACTCAAGCTGCGTCGCGTCAAGTGTGATTGCCAGACAGGACCCACCCGCTACCGCGTGGTGGTACTGACCTCATGCGACGCGTCAAGTTGTGATTGTGAGAAAGGCCCACCCGCCACCGCGTGGTGGTACTGACCTGCTCCATCGGACATCTCAATCTCGGTCTACACATTTACATCAGTGATAATGGTCATGCGTTGTTCAAAACCTCAGTGTTTGTGGTTTAGCACCAGCAGTCAACCAACTCAAGGTACTGTTTTTGCCAAGTGACTGTTGCTATTCGACTAACGTTGGGACACTACTGTCTGAAAAATGTCTTCTTCAGAATAGCAATCTGACCCGCATGATAAAGATCATGTTGCACAGTGCCCTGGACAGTCACATAAACTGAAGACATCCCCGGCAGAATCGGTTCATCGAGTTGCGATTCGTCGAGGCGAGCAATTGCCTGTCTCAGTTTTTGATGACCTTCCGTGAGCTCGGCTTTGGTAGCCTGCCATGCGGCCTCGTCCATATCGTTAACACGAGGCCAGTCTTCCTCATCAGAAGGCTCTGCCCGATCCCCTGCGAGCCGTCGCCGACAGACGTTTTCCCAGACAGCGATGTGCAATACGATCTCCCAGATACTGTGAGCGCCAGGTATGGGACGCGCCGCCGCCTGTTCGGCAGTCACGTCCTTTAGAATTTCGAGCAGGCTCGGCCCATGCCACGCTTTGCCTTCGAATGCTCGTTTTAACTGATCGGTGATTCTTTCGGACTCTCTCATAAGAATTTGTCACTCAGGCTGTTCGTCAGTTTGCAACTCAGCGCGCAATTCTTCTCGCTCGGCGTAAAGCTTTGCAAGTGAACCGGGCAGCGCAACGTTGTCGGCCTGCGCCGGATCAAACCCGCGCTCACGCATCTCATGTTCGAAACGCTCCTCGATTTTGCGTAGTCTCGCGGCAAGCTCACGACGTCTTCCTTCTTCCCTGTTAGCCATTTTGCGTTATTGTACACACAGTCTAAGCGCTCCTCCATACCGGGCAGTAACACGAGCTTTCGCTTAGTGAGGTCAGTACCACCACGCGGTACAAGGCGTGGGAAAAAACTTAGCCACAGATTAACGCGGATAACGCGGATCAGAACAGATAAGAAGTTAAGAACCCTATGAATGTTTCTGGTCTGTTTTTGATCTGTGTCATCCGCGTTAATCTGTGGCTAATCTTTTCACAGCTTCCACCGCGTCGTGGTACTGACTTCATGAGTCGCAGCGAGCTGGATTGCAGCAGCAAGGACTGCAAAAAAACCTTAAAATCAGGACACTACCCCGACTTGCTAAGATCGCGCTTGACCGGATAGTCTAACCCACAGCTTTCTGCAATCAAGCAAAAATCTTTAGCAAGCACAAGTGAGACTAGTGCTCTGGTTTTGTTGTCCAACCTTGCTGCTCAGAGGAGGATTCCGTGGCGGTTATTCATCCCTTCAGCGCCTTGCGTCCGCCGGCCGCTCGCGCGAAGCAAGTGTCGAGTGTTCCTTATGATGTTGTTAATACTGAAGAGGCCAGAAAGCTTGCCGCTGACAATCCGCTTAGCTTTCTGCATGTATCGCGCCCAGAGATCGATTTGCCTGAGGGCACGGACATCTACAGCGAATCCGTTTACCGTAAAGCTGTAGAAAACTTCCAGAATCTGATGAAGACCTGCCCGCTGGAAACGGAAGAGGTTCCGAGCATCTATCTTTATCGTTTGATCATGGGAGACCATGAACAAATCGGCGTGGTGGCCTGTTGTTCGATTGATGAGTATGACCGGGACGTGATCCGCAAGCACGAACGCACGCGCCGCGACAAGGAGGACGATCGTACTCGCCACATGCTCGCCTTGCGAGCACAGACCGGGCCGGTCTTTCTCACTTACCGAGCGCGCCGTAATATCGACACGATGGTAATGGAAACCACCATGGCGAATGCGATCTTCGACTTCACAGTTGACGATGGAATCCAACACACAATCTGGCGGGTGCCCGATCCAGTTCGGTTCGTGCAGGCATTTCGACAAGTTCCAAATCTTTATATCGCCGATGGCCATCACCGAGCGGCCAGCGCCAGCCGAGCTCGTGCTGAACTTAAACAGCAAAGCTCCGGCGGCCTGGGTAATGAAGACGCTAACTCCTTTCTCGCGGTAATTTTTCCAGACGATCAGGTGAAGATTCTTCCGTACAATCGCATCGTGCGAGACCTGAATGGCAAAACGAAGCAAGAGTTTCTGGGAAGTGTCAGGAAGATTTTTGAAGTAACTGAAGACACGACTCCTGAGCCTGCAGAGCCTGGCAGGTGGAGCATGTTTCTTGATGGGAAGTGGTACGGCCTTAGCTTGCCCGGCCAGGATCCGAACGCGGCGAAGACTGATGGAACGGTGGCATCACTTGACGTCACGATTCTTCAGGAACGTTTGCTGGCTCCTGTTCTGGGCATTGCGGACGTTCGAACTGACAAGAGGATCGATTTCGTTGGCGGTCTGCGGGGTAGCGAGGAACTCGAGCGACTGGTGCACGAGGGGAAGGCTGCCGTTGCATTCGCGCTCTATCCGACCACGGTTCAAGATCTACTACGCGTTGCCGACGCGGGTGAAATCATGCCACCAAAATCAACCTGGTTTGAACCGAAGCTAAGGGACGGTTTGTTGATCCACACGATCTGATTTGCGATTTTAGATTTGTGATTTTTGATTTTTGAGGCTTCGCAAATCTAGTGATCGCATTTCAATCAAAAATCAGCAATCGCAAATCGAAAATTAAAACGTGCTCGTATTAATCGCCGACAAATTCGAACAGTCCGGACAAGATGGTTTGCAGGCCATTGGCTGTGACATCTCGTACCAACCTGATCTGAAAGACGACACCCTGGTAAGCGCGATCGCAGCGGCGCAACCAGACGTCTTGGTAGTGCGAGGGACCAGGGTGATTGAGCCGATGCTGGCGGCTGGTCCGGTCAAGCTCGTTGTGCGCGCGGGTGCGGGCTACAACACGATTGATGTGGCGGCGGCGTCGCGACGAGGCATCTATGTTTCAAACTGCCCGGGAAAGAATTCAATTGCGGTAGCTGAGTTGGCGTTTGCTCTCATCCTGGCGCTCGATCGGCGTATACCCGACAACGTCATCAGCTTGCGGCGCGGCGAGTGGAACAAGAAGGAGTTTTCTAAAGCGCGCGGTCTTTATGGTCGCACCCTCGGTCTGATTGGCGTCGGGAAAATCGGCCAGGAAATGATTCCGCGGGCCAGAGCTTTCGGCATGCGCGTGATTGCCTGGAGCCGCAGTCTTACTTCCGAGCGTGCTGAGCAACTCGGGGTCGAATACAAGCCGAATCCACATGACGTCGCGCACGAGGCGGACGTAGTAAGCGTGCATCTGGCACTGAAACCTGAGACGAAAGGATTGATCGGCAGCGAGTTTTTTAGCGCAATGCGCGAAGGGACCTACTTCATAAACACGTCGCGTGGTGAAATCGTTGATCACGCGGCGCTGGTCCAGGCAATGAAGACGCGAGCCATCCGTGCCGGACTTGATGTTTTTGCTAACGAGCCCACGGCTGCAAAGGGAGAGTTTGCGGATGAGATTGCCAAAGAGGCCACTCTTTATGGCACGCATCACATTGGCGCTTCTACCGATCAGGCGCAAGAGGCGATTGCAGCAGAGACAGTGCGCATAGTTCGGGAGTTCAAAGAAACCGGTAAAGTTCCGAATGTGGTGAATCTGGCGCGGCAAACTCCGGCAACCCATCGGCTCGTGGTGCGCCATCTCGACCGCCCGGGAGTGTTGGCTAGTGTGCTTGAAACACTCAAAGCTGAGCAGATCAACGTGCAGGAGATGGAGAATATTGTTTTCGAAGGAGCTGAAGCCGCAGTCGCGAGAATCAATCTGGAGAAGGCTCCTTCAAGAGAGATGCTGAACCACCTTACCGCGGCAACTGCCGACATTATCGAACTCGACCTGCTGGAGCTGAGCAATTAATGAATACAACGCTCATCACCGGCGCATCGAGCGGCATTGGCGAAGCGTTTGCCCGCAAACTTGCCTCGCGCGGGCGGAATGTTCTTCTGGTAGCGCGTTCAGAGGATAAGTTGATTGCGTTGTGTAATGAACTTGGGCGCATCAACCGAATACGCGCACAATACGTGGCCATTGATCTGTCAAAGCCTGAGTCGCCAGAGCGCTTGTTTGCAGAGGTGGAAAAGCGCGAACTGGTCATCGACATATTAATTAACAACGCCGGCTTCGGTTCGATGGGAGAATTCGCGAAACTCGATCTGGCACGCGAACTCAATATGATCGATTTGAACATCAAGTCGCTGGTGGATTTGACCTATCGATTTCTCATTCCTATGAGATCACGCAAACAAGGAGCGATCGTGAACGTGGCCTCAACTGCAGCGTTTCAGCCGGTGCCTTTCATGGCCACTTACGCTGCGACAAAGGCATTCGTACTTTCTTTTTCTGAAGCGCTCTGGGAAGAGAACCGCCCCCACGGTGTTCACGTGATGGCGTTGTGTCCGGGCGTCACGGAGACTAACTTCTTTGACGCTGCTCAGATTCAAATGCCACCCATGCGAGTGGCCCAAACGCCCGAAGACGTCGTCGATACCGCGCTCAGCGGCCTCGCTCGCAAGAAGAGCCATATCATTTCGGGTTGGAGCAACTTTCTGATGGTCGAGTCGGAGCGTCTCGTGCCCCGCTCATTAGTGGTGAGGATGGTCGGCAGTGTGCTGCGGTCGCATTTTAAGGAATGAGCTCAGCTCAACCACTAACAGTCATGGAAAACCAGGCTCAACGCATGACCCAGATTGGGGGAAAAGATGACTGAACGAATCCATAATTTTAGTGCCGGGCCCGCGGTGCTCCCTGTGCCAGTATTAGAGGAGGCCCAGCGCGACCTGTTGAGCTTGCCTGGGCTAGGCATGTCGGTGATGGAAATCAGTCATCGCTCGAAGACCTTTGACGAGATTTTTAGTCGCGCAGATTCCGGCCTCAGAGAACTGCTGGGTGTGCCCGATAACTATCAGATACTGTTCTTGCAAGGTGGCGCCAGCCTGCAATTCTCCATGGTGCCCATGAATCTTCTGCCAGTGGACGGCAGCGCTGATTACATCATTACGGGTAGTTGGGGAAAGAAGGCTTTGAAAGAGGCCAAGCGCTCGGGCTCGATCAATGTTGCCGCAACGATGGCGGATGGCGGATTCACACGCGTGCCCGGACAGGATGAGCTCAAGCTCGATCCGAAAGCGTCATACGTTCACTTTACAACAAACGAAACTATTGAAGGGGTGGAATGGAAACAAGAGCCGAACGTTGGAGATGTTCCGCTTATAGCCGACGCTTCATCGAATATTCTCTCGCAGAAAATTCCCGTTGAGAAATATGCTCTTATCTACGCGGGCGCTCAGAAGAACATGGGTCCCAGCGGTGTCACTCTCGTAATTATTCGAGACGATCTGCTGTCGCGTATCCCTGATGGACTGCACACGATGCTCGACTATCGCACGCACGTGGAGAACAAGTCGCTCTACAACACGCCAAACACTTGGGGCATTTACATCATCAGTCTGGTTTGCAAGTGGCTGCTTGACAAAGGCGGTCTCACTGCCATGCAGCGCGAGAACGAAACGAAGGCAAACCTGCTCTACGACGCAATCGACTCCACCAGGTTTTATCGCGGCCATGCAGATCCGGACTCGCGTTCGATGATGAACGTGACTTTCCGTCTCCCCTCAGAAGAACTCGAGCAGAAATTTACGGTCGAGGCAAAGGCCCAGGGTCTTGATGGTCTGAAGGGTCATCGGTCAGTGGGCGGAATTCGCGCTTCCATCTACAACGCGTTCCCTCTGGAAGGCGTCGAGGCGCTGGTTTTATTTATGAAAGAGTTTGAACGGAAGAACGGATAAAGGAAGACATCGGCAGGCAAACCCAAATAGTTAAGTGTTTCTCAGAGGCCGCAAAAGGTTCATACTTTTGCGGCCTTTGCTCATTCTTTAGTGTAGTGTCTCAGAAGAACTATGAAATAAACATTGGTTAAGGGAAGCAGGTGTAAGATCCACGAAATGACACGAACGACATGCGAACCCACATTAAAAGTTGTCTTGGTTTCGTGGATATTTCGTGTTCCTCGATTTCGTGTCATTTCGTGGATCGTCCAATATTCCACCTAATCAAACTGCAACGAACTAGAAACAGCACACCAGGGCTTAGTCTCGGAATATAGCTCAATGAGTTCAAGCAATAACAAGTTGTCCAGCGATCACGAGATACTGACCTTTACGGTAAAGGAAAGTGATGCAGGCTCGCGGGTCGATAACTTTCTTGCCTGCCAGATCGCGGGCTGGAGTCGGGCGCGACTGCAACGGCTGATTGAAGACGAAGACGTGCTGGTGAACGGTCGAACAGTCAAATCATCATACAAGCTTCATACGAATGACGAACTCGAGGTTGAACTGACTGTAGCACCCTTAGCGCTCTTTATTCCTGAAAGTATCCCCCTCGCGATTGTTTATGAAGACTCGGATCTAATTGTCGTCAACAAGCCCGCCGGTCTCGTGGTCCATCCCGCCGCCGGTATCCAATCGGGCACACTGGCAAACGCGCTGGCATATCATTTCGAACAACTCTCAAAACATGCCGGTATGATTAGACCCGGCATCGTACATCGGCTGGACAAAGATACGTCTGGATTGCTTGTCGTGGCCAAAACTGAAGCAGCGCATGAGAAACTCGCGGAACAGTTCCGCAACCGCGAGGTATATAAGTCATACGTTGCTTTGGTTCATGGAATTGTGGGGCCAGCCGAAGGAATCATCGATCAGCCGATAGCGCGCGACCCTCGCAACCGAACACGCATGGCAGTTGTGCGCGCAGGACGGACCGCGCTGTCGCTGTTTCGTGTGCGGCGCCGGTTCGACCGCTTCACGCTGCTTGAGGTTGAAATCAAGACGGGTCGAACCCATCAAATTCGCGTGCATCTCACGTGGCTGAAGCATCCTGTGGTGGGTGATGAAGTCTATGGCAGCGGACGTGATAATTCAGTGCAGGATCCACAGTTGAAGTCTGAAATTCGCAAGGTCGGCCGGCAGTTCCTGCATGCTGCGCAACTTGGCTTTCGTCACCCGCAGACAGACCAAACGATGCAGTTCAGTGCGGCATTGCCTGACGAGCTTAACCGGCTGCTGCAGCTTTTGGAATCGAAAGGTCTGGGTGGATAGGGTTTTTCAAGCCTGGTCGAAAATCCGAGCGGCCCTTTAGTTGTGACCTGCGCTTGGACCATTCGAGCTCCTCACTGGGACCGCGGGCGTCCCGCCCGCTATGCCAACCGCCAGGTGCGAGCATCTCGCAAAATGATCAACTCCGAACATTCCTGTTCGCGCTCCGCGCCGCGGCGGGCGGGACGCCCAAAGTCACAACCAAAAGGTAGCTAGAAATGACTATCCACTTAACCTGAACCGGAACCTGTCCGGAGAATAGGTTAGCCAAAGTGTCTAAGAGCTGCTGCCAAACGACGACAAGGGCGCAGCTTTCCATTAATGTGCACACACAACCGTGCATTTGGTTATCGCATAAGGTCTATGCTTTCATATTCGTCAGACTACAAGGTGCACGCATCGGCATGGGCAACGGCAAGCAGTTGCGCCCGCATCGAACGACAGGTTTTTAGGAGGCTAAGTAGCGGAACAATAAGACTTTCAAGTCATCCCTGCTCATAAATCATATGCCCTTCTTATCTCGTTTCTTGATCCAGTTCTTGTTAGCGTTTAGCGTCATCTCGGTGGCCGCCAGTGCCATGCAGGCGCAGCAAACGCCGAAGCCAAAGTTGTCGCCGACGCCGAACCCCAGCGAGACTGACCAATCGGAGCGAATCTTCATCCGACGCGTCCGTCTTCCAATTACGGTAATGGATAAAAAAGGGCAGTTCGTACCGGGGCTGAGCAAGAATGATTTTTTGGTGCTTGAAGACAAATTACCGCAGCAGATTGAGACTTTCTCCGAAGACCTCGGACAAACTTCACCCCTCTATGTCGCGGTGTTGATGGACACCTCTCCCTCGACTGCCGGAAAGCTAAAGTTTGAACAAGAGTCGGCGATGAACTTCATTCAGACTGTAGTGCGTCCACGAAAGGATCGCGTTCTCTTCGCAACTTTTGATCACGAAATCGCATTGAAACAGGATTTCACCGATAAGCTAGACTTGCTCGACCGGGCAGTGTTTGGCGTGAAGAAGCTGGGAAGTCAAACGGCGCTTTATGATGCTGTCTGGCAGTTCTGCGACGAAAAGCTGCGATCGGCTCCCGGCAGACGCGTCATAGTAGTGATCACCGATGGCCAGGATACTTACAGTCGCGCTGATCTTCGCGACGCTATTGATATTGCGCAGCGAACAGAGACAACGGTCTACACAATTTCGACAAAGGCGGGGCTGGCTGGAACAGTCCCCGGGGTGCGAGCAGGAGAAGTTAAAGATCGCGCGGATAATGATCTGGTTAAGCTCGCTGAAGAAACTGGAGGCCAGGCTTTTTTCACCGGTGATATGCTGGCACTCGAGCATTCATTCAATAGGATCAATAAGGAACTTCGCGCTCAGTACCTGGTAACGTACAAGCCGACAAACGATCGTTATGATGGAAGCTTTAGACGCATCGACGTCAAGCTTAATAGTAAGGAAGGTCTGAAGGTGCGAACGAAACATGGCTACAAAGCAATCGCAGACGCCGTCAGACCGTAACACTGCTTTCAAGAGGTTGAGTTGAATCGCAAAACCAAGATTGTGGCGCTGGTAATTGTTTTGGCAGCCCTGCCGGCTTTTGTAGCACCTTTTTCGCCGCGACACCTTGCGCAGGCCCAGTCGGATGTCAAAGGCACGCAAGACCAGCGAAGTCGAACGATCCAAGAGCAAAAGCCCGCGCCTCCGGCGAGACCAACTCCCACTCCGAAAGATGAACTTCCGCAAGAGTCTGATGAAGTAGTTCGTGTTGAGACCAATCTCACAAGTATCTTTCTTACTGCCGCAGACAAAAATAAACGTTTTATCAGTAACCTTAAAAAGGAAGACATCCGTGTGCTGGAAGACGGACAGGTTCAGGATGTGTTCACATTTCAGCAGAACCTTGATCTTCCGCTTTCTATAGCCATCCTGATCGATACCAGCGCCTCCGAGGAGCGAACGCTTCCCGAAGAAAAAGCGGCTGCCCAAACGTTCCTGGAAGCGGTGTTGCGACCCGGACGTGATGAGGCCGCTGTCGTTTCGTTTACCGGTGAAGTGACATTAGAGCAGGGCTTCACGGGAAGCATCGACCGCATACGGCGCGCAATCCAACGAGTGGAATTTGTGCCTCCTTCGGGTTACATCGGTGGTGGCGTGGTCGTCGGAACTCCACCCATCTCCGACAAGAATCAAAACCTGGTTGGTTCAACGGCGATCTGGGACGCAGTTTGGGTCACGTCCAAGGAGTTGCTTGTCGAAGCAGCCGACAACACTCGTCGGGCGATCATCCTGCTCACGGACGGAGTGGACACGAGTAGCCAGGAAAAATTGAGTGAAGCGGTAGCGCGGGCGCAGAAGGCAGACGCACTGGTCTACACTGTAGGTATTGGCGATAGTTACGGCTTTGGTGTCGACGAGGGTTCTCTGCGGAAAATCTCTGAACAGACCGGTGGTCGTGCTTATTTTCCGCGCAGTGACAGAGAGCTTCGCGACGCCTTCGCTCAGATTCAGCGGGACTTACGAGAGCAGTATTTGATTGCATATTCTCCGTCAAACAAGCTTCGTGACGGCTCGTATCGCCGCGTCCAAATTGAGCTCATCAACCCAGACCTGCGGAAACAGAACGTCAAGCTTAACCACCGAGCAGGCTACTTTGCCAAAACAGGTGAAGCGGCTCCGGCCAAGAAATAGCCCTCGACCTTCGAACTGTAGCTCATCCTAAACGCGGAATAACCCACATTTACTGACATTTATGCATCAAAAAGCCCAGCATTGATCTGATGACAATACTTGTACAACCCTGTTATACTGACCTCCGGGCGGTCGGCGCGCGAATATCTGGCTGCCTCTCCTAACACCTTTCCGGGACAATTAGAGCTTCTCGCCAGGAACGGATTTCACGCCAATTTGCTCGCATTTCGGAGCCTTCCTTGCCGTCTAACCACGAGGCGTTTCCCAGAAAAATCTGTCTCTCTGAACTGCCTACGAAAATATGAGCCAAGCTTTCTCAGAGCAACGCCGTGTATTAGTCGTGAACGATAATCAGAATGGACTACCCTTGCTGGTCGATCTGCTTGACCGGGAGGGCTATGCAGTAACGTCAGCCAACAACGTTGGTTGCGGACTCGAACTCGCATTATCGTGCGATCCAGACCTGGTGATTAGCGATGTCGCGATGCCGGTACTTAATGGTATCGAGCTATGTCGGCGGTTGAAACAGGACGTTCGCACAGCGAACATTCCCGTGCTCCTGATAAGCGGCATCCGTAAGTTCGAAGCCGACGTCCTGGAGGGTTTAACCGCGGGCGCCGACGACTACCTGGATGTTCCTTTTCGTCACGAAGAACTGTTAGTCAAGGTCGCGCGATTGAGCGAACGGCATCGCGTCGAGAAACAATACCGTGAGATTGTCGAGCAATCCCATGCCGAGCAGAAGCTAGCCGAAGACGCCCTCAAAGAGAGCGAGGAGCACTACCGGCGCTTGGTCGAACTCTCGCCAATTGGGGTAGCTACCGATGTAACTGACGGTCGCAAAGTGGAAACCGCGTTGCGTGAGAATGAAGAGCGTTATCGCGAGTTGTTTGCGAACGCTAACGATGTCATTTATACGCATGACCTGGCCGGAAACTTCACATCACTGAATAGAACCGGTGAACGAATCACTGGGTATAGCTGGGAAGAAGCCGCGAAGATGAACCTTGCGGACGTGGTGGCGCCAGAATATCTGGATCTCGCTCGCCAGATGGTCGTTAATAAGGCTGGTGGCAATGCCCCAACTGTTTACGAACTCGAGATAATTATTAAAGACGGCAAGCGCGTTAGATTAGAACTCAGTACCCGCGTGATTTACCGCGAAGGGAAGCCCGTTGGCGTGCAGGGTATTGCCCGCGATCTAACAGAACGCAGACTCTCCCAGGAGGCGCTGCGAGAAAGCCAGGCTTTCTTCCACAGCTTCATGGACAATAGTCCCGCCATCGCTTTCATGAAAGACGCGCAGGGTCGCTACGTTTACGTTAACAAACCGTTTGAGGAATTTTTCGGGCAGAAACTCAGCATCCTTCGCGGCAAGACCAGTTTTGATTGGCTGGCTGCAGATATAGCTCAGAAAACCCACGAACACGATGTTCAGGTGGCTTTGACCGGCAAGTCGCAAGAAATCGTCGAAATTGTGCCATCACAAGATGGTTCGCTTCGCCATTGTCTGGTCTTCAAGTTTCCTGTTACCGACGTTTCCGGGAAAAGATTTGTCGGCGGGGTCGGGGTCGACATCACCGCTCGCCGCCTTGCCGAGGGAGCGCTATCGCAGCAGGCCGAACGCGAAGCCGTTAGCCATCGAATATCCCAGGCCATCCGCTGTTCGCTTGACAGCTCTGAGGTTTTCCACACAGCGGTACGCGAACTGGGCTCTCATTTGGCTGTGGATCGCTGCTCCCTATTCATGAAGGATGCGAGGGCCGAACAGCTCAAGAACGTGGCGGAATATCATGCTCTTGGCATTTCACCCGCAGAAACTGACTTTGATCTTGCTGAGTTAAGTGGGCTGGCTGAGTCTCTGATCGAGACCGGGGTACTGATCTTCAATGACGCCGCCAACGACGAACGGATAGCGAAAGTTTACGAGCGCATCCTGAAAAAGGCCAATGTGAGATCAATCATGTACGTGGCAATAAGAGTAGGTGATGCAGTGCCCGGCGCTTTTGCACTTTCAACCACGCGTGAGGTGCGGCATTGGAGCGACTCTGACATTGCGCTTGCGAGGGCGGTCGCCGACCAAACCGGAATTGCTATTCGACAGGCGGAGCTTTATCAACGGGCTGAGGCTACTTCCGCCCGCGAAGCCCTCGTCAACCGTCTGACAATGACCATTCGCGCTTCGCTGAGTTTGCCTGAAGTGCTAAGCACGGCGACTCGCGAGCTCGGACTCGCCTTGTCCGCCTCGCGTGTGCACCTGCATCTCTATAACGTTGAAAATCCAATTTCGCCGGTCGAGCACGAATTCGTGGCGCCCGGATGCAGCAGTATCGCCGACCATCAGGTGAGCTATGACGACCCGGTTGGCCGGCAGTTGTTAGCCTCCGCAACGCCGATTGTGATTGATGACGCATTGAACTACTCCGCAGGACCCGCCGATTTCAGCGCGCGCGTAAGAGCTTTTGCACGGCAGGTCAATATGCGTTCGCAGATCGACTATCCCCTGATCGTAAAGGGCATCTTCCGCGGCGTGCTCTGTATTCACCAGACGGACCAGGTGCGTCACTGGACTCAAGATGAAGTGGCTTTGGTTGAAGCGGTAGCCGCGCGCATGACGATCGGCATGACGCAAGCCGAACTCTTTGAAATGGTCACTAACGCCAAGCAGGAGTGGGAAACCACTTTCGATGCAATGTCTGATGGCATATTCATTTTTGACAGGACTGGGGAGTTGAAGCGCGTGAATCGCGCCGGCGCGGCATTGGAGTGCGCCAGGCCATCTGATTTACTGGGCCGAAAGTGTTGTGACATCCTGCGCACCGGGGCTGAAGGCGAAGGGTGTGTGGTAGAGAAGTCGATCGAGAATGGCCAAAGCGTGACAATTGAGATCACACCAGCGGGTCTCAAACGTCCGCTGTTGGTAACCATTGAACCAGTTTTGGACAACAATAAAGCACTGGCCGTGGTCTGTACGGCACGAGATCTTTCTGAGTTACGCAAAGTACAAGCGGAAGCCCGCGAGCATCAGTCATTGCTGACAAACATTCTTGAGAGCGCGCGCGAGTCGATCTACGCCGTTGACGACGACGGGCGTTTCAAGTGGTGCAATAGCGCAACTCTGAATGCCCTGGGTCACAGCCGAGATGAGCTCATCGGCCGGCGGCTGATCGATATGGTTTACGAAGCGGACCGCGAACTCGTCTCAGAGAAACTAAAGGTCGCCTTGAATGGTCAGCCTCAGACCTATGAAATGCGCTATTTCTCGCCTGCGGCGCGGCTGCGCTACGCGCAAGCCGATAACTCACCGCTCGTGGTTGATGGAAAGCGAACTGGTGTGCTGGGTATCTCGCGGGATATTACTGAACAGAAAGAAGAACGCGAACGGGCCGCGCGTGCAGAAAAGCTGCGTGCACTGGGGCAGCTCGCGTCAGGTGTTGCTCACGACTTCAACAACTCTCTTGCGGCAATTCTCGGCCGCGCGCAACTGCTACACCGTCAAACAAAGGATGAGGCGCTTTTGCGCAACCTCGAAATCATTCAAACTGCCGCCGAGGATGCTGCAGAAACAGTGCGTCGCATTCAGACATTCGCGCGCACGATGCCGGCGAAAGAGTTTGAAATTCTTGATGTTTGCATACTGCTGAATGATGCAATAGAAATAACCAGAACTCGCTGGGAAAACGAGGCTCGACTGCGTGGACTCGATTATGACGTCAAGCTCGAAGCTTGCGATGCCTGGAGCACTTATGGCTGCGCCTCAGAGCTTCGCGAAGTTTTTGTCAACTTAGTCGTGAATGCGCTTGATGCGATGCCGCGTGGCGGTCAACTCTTGATCGGTTGCGGGCGTGAGCGCGATCGTTTGCTCTTGCGGTTTGCCGACAATGGAACTGGCATGGCGGAAGACGTGCAGCAAAGGATCTTCGAGCCTTTCTTCACCACGAAAGGCGCGCAGGGCACGGGGCTTGGTCTTTCCGTGAGCTACAGCATCATTGAGCGGCACGATGGCTTTATCAGCGTCACCTCGGAACCAGGCGCCGGCACTGTGTTCACGATCGACCTGCCAGCCTGTGAACTTCAATCGCCCGGAACAATTTGCCTGGGCGAGTGTGAACCGCAGGCTACACCACTTTCGTTACTGGTCATCGACGATGAGCCGTATGTACGAGAGACGCTGGCCGAAATGCTCAAAGCGATGAATCACAGGGTCTGTTCGGCGAGCGGCGGGCATGAGGCACTGCAGAAGCTGGCGGCAGGTGATTTTGATCTCGTTTTCACGGATCTTGCTATGCCTGAGATGGATGGATGGGAAACTGCGCGCGAGATACGCAAGCGTCGGCCCGACATGAACATTGTTGTGGTAACTGGCTATGGGCCAGGGACTGTGCCTCCTGCCGGGGAGCCTCATCTCGTGAATGGCATCATCGGCAAGCCCTTTGACTTTACTCAGGTCAGCAACGCGATCAAAGAGGCCATGGACCAAGAACGGACTTTGGAGCCCCTCGGCGCTTAGCCTCCTGTAGTCAAAATCACTTCTTCGGCAACCTCAAGACTCTGAACGTGCTCAGTCGTTTCAATTCAAACAGCCAGCCAAACAGCCAAAGACTCTGCGCAAAAACGAGTCTACGTCTCAGTCCGCGCTCAGCCGTTCAGCGTTCGCCTATTTAGCGATTCGGCTTTACACAAATAGTCTCATTAGGATCAGCCATTCCCAGCCATGCGGCGGCAGTGCCCACCCCCTACATCCGATAGTGCTCTGTTAGGAATGCTTCCGGGGCTGTCCGTGCAACTGACTGCTTCCTATCAAGACAACATGCTTACGATGCCTGTTACTGCGATGCTATGAGGTCAGTACCACCACGCGGTACAAGGCGTGGGAAAAAACTTAGCCATAGATTAACGCGGATAACGCGGATCAGAACAGATAAGAAGTTAAGAAACCTATGAATGTTTCTGGTCTGTTTTTGATCTATGTCATCAGCCTTAATCTGTGGCTAATCTTTTCACAGCTTCCACCGCGTCGTGGTACTGACCTCATAGCATCGCAGCCATGGCTTTCGTTAGCAACACAACTAACCGAGCACTACCCTACATCCGAAAGCGTTGACTGAGCCGTAATGTTTGAGGTATAGCCTCACCACTAAGCAGCCGAAGGAGCCAAATGATGGTCACCAAATCTAAGAAGACTGGCGCGAAGAAGGGAACCGTTAAGGTTGGCAAGTTGAAGCTCAACCGTGAGACGGTTAAAGATCTGTCCACCGAAGAGAAGAAACAGATAAAAGGTAAGGCCGTCGGTGTGATTAAGGTTCAGCCAAAAGACGCCACTGTAGCGACTTGCTGCAATTGTAGTTACAGCGGATGCGCGTCGTTCTAACTGGTTTTTGCCCACCAAGTCAGTGACCGGACTGCTGTCGGGATCCATTTCCCCACGTCTCGTGGCTCACTTTCGCCCAGGCCTGAAACGGCGGGGTCTAAATTATGCCGCCTCTCGTCAGTCCTCTTACGGTTCCAGCGCCCTCCGTTAAATGCAAGGCAAATCGTTCGATGGAACTCTCGCCGATGCTACCGAAATACAAGTTGCCACCATGCTCGACCGCATTTGCAATTTGCGCATAACAGTCGCTCGATCCATCTTGAAAGTTCTCTACGACGCGTCCTTGTGGGTCCAGTCCAAGCACGAAGGCGTAACGCTTTGGCGCCGGCTGCAGACAGAGGTATCCGCTCAACTCCCATGCGTCTCTTGATTGGGTATTGCCTCTACCCTTGATTGCTCTCGTGTGGCAACCAGCCAACAGATTGCTCAGCGCTCGCCGCGGTCTTTTTCGATTTGCGTCTCGAGACCGACCGCTAGCTGACGGATGCCGGGTTGGTCCATTGGTTCAATCAAGCGCAGTGCTTCGTCTAAAATGCGACGTTGATGTTCGGGCCAGCCCGGTCTGCCGGCAACGCTGCCGAGCTCTCCTAAGTACCAGGCGGCACGCGGAGGTCGAACAAATTCCACGACATCTTTGACCACGGCTAGAGTCATCGTGGGGAGGCCGGCGTGCTCCAGCGCGCGAGCGACGAGCGAAACTGACTGATGACATAAACGCGAGGCTGGTATCAGCAGTGCCGCTTGAACTTCGTAGCGCCTCACACGTTCGATTAACTTCGGCAGCATTTCCTCCACCAGACGACCGGCGTCGGTGATGAAACCGGCGAAACTCCAGAAGACAGGATTAAGCTGCCCAATAATCCCATTCTGCTCAAATTCAGAGAGCCGATCGAGTGGCACCTGGACGTTGATGTCACTTTGGACGGCTGCAGGATCGTAACCACGCGCCGCGAACCGCAGGTCTGATGCTTCGACCTCTCGAGGTATTTCCCGGAAACTGAGATCTCCGCCGGCGGCATTGATGTCAAACGAATCTGTACCGTCTATGTAAGCTCCGGCTGAGGAGATCAGGGCAAGATTAAGCATTGGCAAGGCGCGGCGAGCTGGCGTAAACGGCGCCCGCCTGTTCTTCACAAACGGATACGATTCGCCAACGTCGCCATCTGTTGTTTCAGCGTGATCGTGCTGCCAGTCAGCGTATCGCTTACGCCACTCATCAATCTGTTCGATTATTTCCACCTGGGCGATCCTTCCTGAGAAGATTTAGTGGTACATGCGTTCTATGGGTCTTCAGCCACAATTCAACTGGTATGCGGTTGTGCGCGATACGCGATTACTGCGAACGCGATTAGAGCCGCAATCATAGCAACACTGAGAGCAGTGACGGAATAACTGTGCAGATTATTAAAGGCAAGACGCCCGGGGTCGTCGGCAGGCACCTGATCGATTGGCAAAACCATAGCGGCGCGTAACGCATGCATCTTTGCTGCAATCACCCAGTGGCCAACGCCGGTGCTCAAGGCCAGTGTAATCAGCGAAAGAGTTTCTAGAACGAACGAGAGAGGAGCATAACCTCTCCTGAAAGCAAACATGGTTGCCAGCACGATAAGGCTGATGATGAAACCGCTGATATTAACAACCGACAGCGTACGCGTAACGAGCGTGCCGGCAATTTCACCGACATTGGGTAGGTGATGTGCGCGGAGCCCGGAAAACACGCTGGGAGCAACGACGGCACTGAAGAATAATGCGGCGCCGAGCCACAGGCCTAATAGTAGTAATCTGAGACCAACAATAATCGCCATTGTCTTTCTCTCTTATTCAGGGTGCCGTCCGTTACAGACCGTCAAGCTCGGAGCAGGGAGCAAGCGGAGACGGGTAAAGTTAACACGATCATTTTGACTACCCTTTAGCAGTCACTCTGGCTTGACCGCTCGATCTGTTCACTGGGACCGCGGGCGTCTCGCCCGCTACGGCAGCGAAAACGTGCGAGGATCTCACAAAAGCGATCACTTCGAACATTCTGTTCGCCAGGCGCTCACGGCGGGCGGGACGCCCGCGGTCCCAGTGAAGAGAGCGAGCGGTTAACCGCAGACAACTACCAAAGGGCTGCTCGCATTCATAAGAAAGCCTTGAACAACCGAAAGTGAAGCGATCGCAGCCCTAATCGAATGCCGTGACCTCTGGTACCAGTTTGATCTTCGGCGGCTCAATCTCTGGTTGAATTAGTTCTCGCGGGTCTGGTCCGCTCGAGAGCCATGAAAGGGCCCGCTCGAGCTGCGCCTGGTAATCTTCCAGGTCGAGTGACATGAACACTTGCTTGCCTAACCTTGCGAACTTTTCCCTGGCCATCTCGTGCATTCTGCGCGCTGCACCCGGCCGCCCAATGTCCAGATGATGGAAAGCGACCGCCGACTGAATCATCGCTTGCAGAAAAAGTTTTTCCTGTGGGCCGGCCTCGCCCAGCCAACGTTCTTCCCAGGCGTCGTGGGCAGCGTGAAACTCGCAGGCATTGTAGAGATCGATACCCGCGATATATTCGATTGGATACGCCGCGATGTGCTCATCTGTATATGCCGGGCCGGCAGCAGCCTCGTGGGGTATATTTGTTTCAGACATGACCACGCTTTCGTATTTCCCGGCACTCGGTCTATTCGCGCTCTTATTTCATTGCCTATTTAATCGCGACCCGATCACCTTTGCCGCAGTAGCTCCTGCCCCAGTGGCTCCGCTGATTGTCGGCGCAAGCGGATTGGCAACGTCGCCGATGGCAAATACATTCGGTACCGTTGATTCTTCCGAGCTCGTCACCACAATGTAGCCTTTCTCATCTACCTGCAACTGCTCACTAAAAAGATCCGTGTTTGGTTCGACGCCAATGCGAATAAGCACGCCGCGCACAGCCATCTGAAATGGCTTCAAGGCTTCCTTGCGGCGGATTTCCACTGCTTCCAGTTGTTCGTTACCGAGGATACGGGTTACTACTGACTCAGTAAACACGGTGATGCAATGATTTGCCTGCAATTTCTCGACAAACTCTCTTCGTGCGCGGAGAGATTTGCCGCGATGCACCAGGGTGACTGTTGCGCAGACATCCGCCAGAAGCAGCGCGGTTTCGGCGGCCGCGTCGCCGCCACCAATCACGCAGACATCTGTGCCGGCAAAGAGATCGCGATCACGCGCGGCGGACTCAATGATTCCACGATGGGAGAATTCCTTCTCTCCTGGAATGCCTATTTCCCTGCGCCTCACGCCGGTCGCGAGGATCATGCAGATGGACTGTAACTGTTCGCCACTTCGCAGTGAGATGCGTTTCGCCGCTAAGTTGACGCGCTCGATTTCAACATTAGTCCAGACATCAAAGTCTGCCTCATCGACACCATCTGAAAAGCGTTCCAAAAACTCGCGGCCGTCGCGCGCCCGCATGCCCGGATAGTTTTCTATGGGGCCATAAATCGAAAGAAGCTGACCGCCGACTGCTTCTTGCCGCTCAAGTACAAGCGTGTCGAGACCAAGCTGGTCACACCAAAGCGCAGCCGCCAAGCCCGCCGGTCCAGCTCCGATGATAATCACGTCATGCATGACTTGCCTTACGCTTTCAGCGTAATCACTACTCTTGCTGGTACGAGAGTCCAGGCCAATTAAACCGCTGCGCGTATCGCTTTTCCCGACAGGAGTTCAGTGCGGAACATATTAGCCACCTCATCCGGCCGCAACTTTGAAGCAGCGAGAGTGCCATCGTCAGCGAGAAACTTTATCGCCGAGGTCATTTCACGATTGTCCGGCTGCCAATGCCCACGGGTGCTGCGGTCAGTTTCATTAAGCTGTGCAATCAACAAGCTAAAGTCACGTCGCGCAATTCGCGGCCGCACGATCGTTTCAGCCCACGAGTAGTAGGGATAATCGATCCGGTAAATCCAGCCTTCATCGCCAGGCGTGACGATCACGAAGAGCTGACCTCGCGCATAACGCGAGATTGCGGTGTAGGGCGCCGCGTGTCGTGTAGGATTGAAACCCGAGGCGCTGAAAGCTTCTGGTGCCAGTGTCACCAGGGAAACATGAACGTCTGGAAATTCCTCAACGGTAGATGTACCACGCTCAAAACTCTCGATGGCAGTTGACACCAGTTGCCAACCCTCGCGCCACAAATGCTCATATTCATCTGTTTTTGTGAGGAGGCGCTCCATTTCCGGCAACACTAATTCGTACGCTTTCGCGTCGTCATCAACCTCTTTGCCGGCAAGATAACGGGCAAGCGGAGAACCGCTTTCACTGTTCGGACTTGCCTGGTCCGAGCCTTGAATAACAATACTTGCACGCACGCCATCTTCAGTCGTGAGTTCGGAAAAGTCGCCTGCTTCTGCCGCCGGGATCAATTTGTCGCGCAAGTCTAAAGCCCGTTCACCGCTGAGAACTGTCCACACAGAGAGTACTCCGTCCGTATCGAAATGGTTGTTTGTCACCAGATCGATGCCGTGAGTTAAAGCAATCTTCTTTGGACTCTCGACCAGTTTAAGGGCAATCTCGGTCGAGGTATCTGCCTTGACCTCCACAGGAGTTTGGTTTCCTTCCCAGTGAGAAAAATGGACGCTGTTCGGCACGACACCATCGACGGAAAGTTTGGGAACGTTCTCCAGACCATTATGATAGAACTCGAATCTCATAAGCCAAGACCTCTCAATTATTCACAGGCAACGGATCCCTGCGCAAGATCACTTGAAGTTTATCGTATGCTCTCCCCAGAACGAAGGATCACGCAACATTAATCATTAACTCCAACGCGTGCTTGTGACTCATGGGATGTCCGGATAGAATGTCGCGCAGTTGCCATCCGGAGAATTCAGTACACGGTTTAGGCAGTGCGGCTAAAGCACCAAAACGAGCCAGAAATGATCTGACGTTCATCATGAAGTCAGTACCATAACGCGGTAGCGTATGGGTCCACGATCGCGAACTCACACATGCGCTATTAGGGTAAGTAACGGAATTCGCGAGAGACCCATACGCTACCGCATTATGGTACTGACTTCATGATGCGTGAATCCTGTTATCTGCAGAAACTTTCTCAAAAAAACAAGAATCTACGACCTTGTTATCCAGGGAGAATCATGAACGGAGCCACTCAGCAACAAATGACTGAAATTACTGCCACTGAACTGAAACAGCGTCTCGATCGCGGAGATGATATTCAAATCATCGACGTGCGCGAGGCGAACGAAGTCGCTATTGCAAAGCTGCCTAACTCAACCCACATTCCTTTAGGCCAAGTGGTTAACCGCATGGGGGAAATCGATTCCAATCGCGACACTGTGGTGCACTGCAAAATGGGCGGACGCAGCGCCAAGGCGATTGAGGCCCTCAAGCGTTCCGGCTTCCACGGCAATCTCATCAATCTCAAAGGTGGGATCACGGCCTGGTCCAATGAAGTAGATCCGAGCGTGCCAAAATACTAACCTGCACTTTAGAAAATCTCGTCCACACCGTCGGTCACCGCGTCTAAGTCATCGGCAAGGGGTTAACCGAAGTAAATGACTCTACCGACGAGCTTCGCCCTCGCGGCCGTGGAGTCTGTCTCTCCTCCATGTCTTCGGTGAGCAGGCCGGACGTCCCGTCTGGTCGGCCAGGATAATTGAACCGAGAAATCTTAGTTGTGGAGGAAGAGCAAAATGAGGATCAAACTTTTTCGAACTGTGTTTGCCGTAGTTGCCCTGATCTGCGGTCTATCGGCAGCAACTTTTGCCAAAAACCAGAAACGCTGCAACTTTGAACCTACCGACTGCAGGGAATTGCGCGCGGACAGAAAAGAAGTCAGGACAGACAGGAAGGAGATTCGTGGTGACAGGAGTGAAATTAGGCAGGACCGCCGCGAAACCTGGTCAGACGTGCGCGAGTATCGCCGGGATCGGCGTGAAGGAGCTTCGCAACAAGAACTCCGTGGCGACCGGCGCGAAATTAAGGCTGATCGACGCGAGGTGCGTAGCGACTGGCACGAGCTTCGCGGAGATCGTCGCGACTTGCACGGCGATGTTCGTGACTTCAGACGAGACCGGCGCGACGCACGCCGAGGCTAGGAACGACGTACCGCATTGCAGCTCGAATCTGTGATGCCGCTGGCAGTCGAGCAAAAGGGACGGCCGAGGTTTAATCCTCGTTCGTCCCTTATTTGCCGGGCAGCTATCTTTGTTTGGATTCTTGAGTAGCGTGCATTCGCTCTGATGAGTTTTGTTAACTTAATAACTATTGCTTTGGGCACAGAGGAGTGCAGATGGTAAAGCGCCAAAACTCATTCTGCTCATTATCGCGGACGGCGATACCAACTGCACCGATTTGGAAATTCCTATCAGGATCCGTCAGAATGCCGAGGATGACCAGCTGTCCTGTCTGCCTGTCCTGGATCTTCACGTCGAATTTATTATCTTTCACCGTCAACACTACCGTAACGAATTGATCTGCCCCGATTGTTGAGGTGAAGGCCTCAGTCGGGATTGGTGCTTGAAGGCGTTGGGGCACACCGTTCCGGATTACAAAGCCACGTAGCACATACGGCTCATCAGCATTCGCTCCGGTCAGTTGAATCAGGTAATAGTTCTGCTGATCAGCGGCTCGGATAACAAATGATGCCGCGACCCTGTTTAGCATCTTAACGTCGCTGGTGAGTTGAAAGTCTATATAGTGTCGAAGATTCTCTGCGCGGGGAAGCGCCACCCCACGCCCATTCACCAATAGCTTACGCGACACGACACGCCAACCAGCGGGTGCATCCCATCTCTCCAGGCCCGTCCAGGTTTCAGAAAAGATGGCAGTGCTGGGCAGTCTCTTGAGTTCGACCTCAAAAATGCTTTTCCCGGGCAGCGTTATGGTAGCCAGCAAAGTTTGGTAGCCCACCTCTGCTGGCCTAATATCCACGTCATACTTGCCCGCCCGCAAATTATCGAGCACGACACTACCGGCCTGAATCGGAACCACTCGCGGCCGCTCGCCAGTGGTCAAGTTTTGATACCTGATCTCGCCTGTCTCAACATTTGTCTTGAAAGTAACCTGATAAGTAATGGGTTCCAGGTTCAACGTGACCGGTGCTGTTATATTGGCTTTGACGACCACCTCGACTTCCCCCGGATGATAACCATCAAGCTCGGCAGCGACGCGGTAGCGACCTGGCTGAAGATAATTAAAGATGAATTGGCGCGCCTTTGCGGGCACTGTCCCCTCTTTTGCTTTGCCGCCACCGATTAGTTCGATCAGGACAACGGCGCCTGGCTCCGTCGCGACGGAAAGCGTGCCTGTTGTGGGGGTCACCCTGACGATCTTAGTTACTGTTACTGTGCGGACGGCAGTCCTGGGCACATAGCGTAATTCAGGCCGTCTAACCTGTCTGGTTTTTGGAGGATTGTTTGCTTCACCGCTCAAATCTTTGCGGTTGCTTGAGGCATTCGCGGGACTGCCCGTATCACCGATGACTTGCGCGCGAGCGATGCAATCCCCAGCGGAGATTAATATTGAAAGCGCTAGCAATGCGCTAGCCCTGCGCGTAAGGCGGGGTCTCATGTCCTGAATCTCACACAAAAGCATGAAGCGGGGAAAAGATTAGTTGTGGTGGGGAGAGGCCACTTGTGCTTCAGGCAGTTACAAGCTTAACACGTGTGGCGTTCGTGTAGAAATCAACACTAAAACGAGTACTTCAATGCGAATTGAATGCGCCGGGCAGGCGTCAGAGTGTTTGTTGCCTTACCGAAACCAGCCGCTTCAAGAAAGCGAACCGGGATACCAAAGTTTGTGCGATTAATGAAGTTAAAGACTTCAGTCTGGAAGATTATGTTTTGACTCTCAGAAATGGTGAACTTTTTAAGGAATGCCAGGTTGAGATCCAGTACATTGCCCGCGCGAAAGGTGTTCCGGGCCACAACACCATCGATCGCCGGTGATGACTATTCCGTCCGTCGTGTTCAATCGATCCGAAAGATTACCGTCAACGTTGATGTCGTGAATAGAGTTAACGGTGAACGGCTGCCCCGATTGAAACTGACCTGTACCGGCGATTTCCAGCCCATCAAAAAAGAAACGCTTCGCAGCGCTCCCACCCCGAAATGATGGAAAATCGTAAATAAAGCTGTAGGCGAAACGATGCGGCGCGTCAAAGTTGGATAAAGCGCGCTCGCCCGCAAATGTCGTACTATTTTGCGGGACCGCCGGTGCTCCTGCCAGTTCGAAGAAGTCTGAAGCATCATCGATCGATTTCGAGAATGTATAGCTGGCCTGGTAACCGAGCTTGCTCAGACGACCACGCACCTGGAGTTGGAAAGCGTCATAATGAGAGCTGGCGGTGGTCTGAAAAACATTCACCGCGCCAAGATTGGGAATTGGGCGCCCACCGACCAGCAATGTGTTCTCGATGCGTGTGCCCGGCGAGAGCGCAATGCCTTGAAACTGCAGCTTGGGGTCGCCATTGGCAAGCGTTGGATCCATTGCCCCAAGAAAGAGCGTCGGCAGAATTAATGAGTTGGGGCCGAGGTTCGGCGTGGCATAGCGCAACAGATGGTCTCCCTTTGTGCCCACGTAAGCGGCGGAGACAAAGATGTTTGAGCCGAGTTGCTGTTCGAGTGTCAGATGATACTGGTACGCCATCGGCATCTGGAGATTCTGAGCTGGTAACGTAATCTCAAAGCAGCCTGATTGAGGATACGCACCACGGCCTGTGCAGATAGATTGGAGCAATCTGAGCTTATCCGCCAGAGATGTTGTGGCACTTAGAGTGTTGAGCACCGTGTTGCCTGGCTGTATGAGTCCCGACTGTGCTTGTCTAATCGGATCCAGAGTATAGGTATTTCTCGGATCGACATTAGGCGTCCCGCCGGCAAGGTTGACAGTCAGGAAGTCTGGGAAAACGCCGCGCGACTGACTCACCACCGCCCCCGGGATCTGATCATAAAAAATTCCGAAGCCACTGCGTAATACCGTAGTGTGATTTATGCCGAAAAGTTGCGGCGCGTAGGCAATACCCACTCGTGGCGCGAAGTTGTTGCGATCGGATTGATAGGTTTGATTACGGCCCGCAATGAAATCAGGCAGACCGGGCAAAAGGCTCGACAGTGCACTAAAGCCATTCTCGATGGTCTTCTTGGCATCGCTGATCGGCGTATTGAACTCGTAACGCAAGCCAAGTGAGAGCGACAACTTGTTGCCGATACGCCATTCATCCTGCCCGAAGAAAGCAAGCTGGTAATAGTGTAGACCTACTTTAGGATCGGCATTGGATGTCGCCAGTGTTTGCGTGATGCTAGTGGCTGCGCCAATCGCCGCTAAGTCTTGCGGCCCGTAAAGAAACGTAAAGAAGGGCTCAAAGTCTGCCCTCGGGTTGAGGGTCCTGAATGACGGACTATCTGCGATAACATCCGTCCAGACCGTACCACCAAATGTGAATAAAGGTCGGAAGTTTCGTGGCAAATCACTGATTGATCCTGCGCGGCGAATATCTGTACCGAAAGCGACGTTATGACTGCTACCGGCCCGCCATGTGAGGATGTCGGCTAATTGGTAGGTCTTGTTAGCGCGCTTTTGTGGAAAATAGTTGACGTCAACACCCACCGGGCTGAAGCCCTTAATGTCAACTTGTCCGACCGGACCGAGCACATCCTCAACGGTTCGAAAACCCGGGTCGGAACGATAAATCACATCACCTTTGTTTTCACCACCCTCACCAGCAAAAGCAGGTAGCGTGAAGTTGGCGATCAATGGCGCATTGAGCAGGAATGGAGTATTGGCATATCTGCTCGGAAGTAAAAAGTTAGAGTCGCGCACTTCCTTGAAGTCCAGGTTCGTGTGTCCATAGGAAAAGCGCAGCTGATTGAAAATCGGGCGAACAGAATTTGGATCAGTCAACTCGGAGTTCAAAAACACGGAGAAGTTATGTGTGTTGGTCTCCGCTCGCATTGACGCGAAGATGGCGCCTCCCACCGAGGGAATGTCGCGCCAGTCGTCCGTAAAATTATAGCGACCCGTTATTGACTGTTGCTTATCACCGAACTGAAAGTTGTGGTCAAGTCGGCCAGAAAGTATCAGACCTCGGCCGCTGGCCGGCAGCACCTGAGTTAAGGTGTTGACGCCGTAGATACCGCCCGGATTATTTGGAAAAGGGAAGAGGCTATAGATGGCATCGCCGCCTCTGCTGGTGGGAAACCCAAACGCCGGATCGATCAGCATCGTAAATGTTTCCGGGTCTACGTGCCCGAATGGATCCAGAAATATTCCACTCGCGCCGCTGCCAAAAGCGCCGCGTTGTGCAACGGTTGGTACCGCAAAACTTCTTTCATTTGTCGCATTCAGTATTTGTCTCTCAGCGGAGACGAAGTAGAAAGTGCGATTAGGCTTGATTGGCCCACCGAGGACAAAGCCCAACTGGCCAAGGGTAAAAGAGTCTTTGTCGTCGCTCTCGTTGCGCACGGTCAGGGGGCTGCCATTAAGCAGAACACGCTGATTGCCGCTTGGCCGGCCTGTGAAAAGGAAAGGATCCGTGCCCGACAGCAGCGGAGAGACACCATTACCATTGGCCGTGTCGAAAAAGTTTCGCGCATTCAACTGGCTTGAATTGAAGAAGCCATAAACGGTCCCATGCGTTGATTTGCTGCCGGCTTTCGAAATCGCATTGACTTGGGCGCCGACGTTCCGTCCGAATTGTGCCGGCGCCAACAGGGTCATCACCTGGTATTCTTGAATCGATTCAATAGGCTGAGGGACCAACGCAAGAAACCCTTGTCGACGTACGCCAACATCCTCATCGTTATTATCCGAGCCATCTACCGTGAAGTTATTCGCTCGGGAGCGCAGACCATTGACTGCAAACTGCCCAGCCGAGCCAATGCCCGGGCCAACGCCAGGACCAGTAATACCGCCGAGCGTTTGTGGTGGTAGCGCGACGCCTGGCAGAAGCAGCGCCAATTCATCGAACGTGCGCGTCAAGCTGACTGCACCTAACGGCAGCGTGACAACTTCCTGACCTGTGAAGATTCCACCGCGCCGTGGTCCTAAAGTCCGACTGCGAGATTCGACGTCCCGATCTTGGGTCGTCGCCACGCCTGTTGGTGAGCCCGTAGGTGCTGGGGCTGTCCGGCTTTGAGTTGGGGGGCTCATACTTGGGACAGGTGGGGTTGGACCAGAAATGGGGAGCGGGGTCTCAGGTTCGAGCGGCATCGGAACCGGAATCACCTGATTGATAAGCGTGGCCTGCAAGAGGCGCTCTTCCTCTCTTGTCTGAAAACCTGGGCTCGAGGCGCGAATCCTGTATCTTCCAGGAGGTAACATGCCCTGATAGAAATACCCATTCGCATCCGTTCGTTTGGGAGGAAGTTCCACGCCGCTCGAGAGCTCAGTAAAACTAACAGTTGCGTCAACAATCGGCTCACCGGTGCGTTTATTCGTGACGTGGCCCTCAAATGCCCCGTTGACTTCAGTTTGAGCTATGGTACGTGAGGCCAGCGTCAGGCAGGTGAGAACCGCCAGGAACAGCAGTAGGGATCCTTGAAAGCGATTTGTTTTGAGAGACATAAACTTTCCTCAGGGTGCTAAGGATGCCGTTGATCCCATTTTTCGTCAAGATGGCTTCGTTGACCGATCTGAAACTCTGGTAACCATCTCCTCCGTTTGGATTTCCTATGGAACCGGTCGCACCAAACGGAAGCCCAGTCGTGGATCTTTATTCGATGGCGAAACCCATTGACGCATCGTCACAGCCATTTCCTGCTCTGACCGAGCCTTATAGGAACTACCTCGAACTACGGGCCACTCTTTCTTGTCATCGTCAATCATCATCTCTTTGTTGCCTGGATAAATCGAAGCTCTGGATGAGGTCCATTCCAAAACGTTGCCGACCATGTCAAGTACTCCCCAGGCAGAAGCGCCTTTCGGAAGGGAGCCCACGCCTTTGGCTGCATATTCCCACTCTTCCTCCGTCGGCAAGCGATAGGTGACGCCATCGCGCTTGGAGCGCCATGTTGCGAAAGCTTGAGCGTCATCGAAAGAGACGTTGACAATTTGGTATTTCTCTTGTCCCACCGGCGGTATGTTGCCGGACCAGTGGCTTGGCGGTGAGTAGTTTGCTTCGCGTACAAAATCGGCGTATTCCGCGTTGGTGATCTGCGTGCGGTCAATAGAGAAAGCGCTGACCGTAACCGGATGTGCCGGCGCTTCCTGCGGGCCACCATTATCGCTTCCGATAGTAAAAGTCCCACCTGGTATTGACACCATGTCCGGATGCCATGGTTGCGTTTGAGTTGATTGCAGCAAACGAAAGCCCGTGTAACCACCCAAAACCAGCAGCATAAACACAATAACTGAAAGTGCCCATTTAATGGTCTGTCGCTGCGAACGAGAGGCAACCAACTGTCCCGAACCTGTGATTGTTTGCCGAGGACCCAGCGCTGGTCCATTCTTATCACGCGGGAATGGCTGTGCGGCATTTCCCGCGACCGTTACTTCACTGGCATTTCCCTGGGCGCTGAAAGTCTCCAATCCTTTTCGTTGGTCCTTGAGTTTACGTTCCAACTCTTTCGCCGCTTCTCTCGCTTCTTCTTCAGCAAGTTTTCGAATCTCCTCACGCTTTTTTGCCTCCTCAACCTCGCGCGCTAGTCGGATTGCCTCTTCTTCGGCGCGCTTACGAGCCGTTTCTTCAGCCGCCCGTCGTTGCGCCTCCTCCTGGGCTCGGATGCGCGCCTCTTCTTCGGCTCGCTTACGAGCAGTTTCTTCTGCCGCGCGTCGTTTGAGTTCCTCCTGGGCTCGTTTGCGCGCCTCTGCTTCCGCGAGTTGTCTAACCTCCTCGGCGCGGCGCTGCGCGACCTCAATTTCGCGCGCTAGCCGGATGGCCTCTTCTTCTGCGCGCTTACGAGCGATTTCTTCAGCCGCGCGTCGTTCCGTTTCCTCCTGTGCTCGGATGCGCGCCTCTTCTTCGGCATGCTTACGAGCAGTTTCTTCAGCCGCCCGTCGTTGCGCTTCCTCCTGTGCTCGGATGCGCGCCTCGTCTTCCGCGAGCTGTCGAACCTCCTCGGCGCGGCGCTGCGCGACCTCAACCTCGCGCGCTAGGCGGATCGCCTCTTCTTCGGCGCGCTTACGAGCGGTTTCTTCAGCCGCCCGTCGTTGCACCTCCTCCTCGGCTCGTCTGCGCGCTTCTTCTTCCGCGAGCTGTCGAACCTCCTCGGCGCGGCGCTGCGCGACCTCAACCTCAAGGGTCAGTCGACTTGCCTCTTCCTCGGCCCGCTTGCGAGCGGCTTCTGCCTCCGCTCGCAGTTGCGCCTCCTCTTCCGCTCGATTGCGTGCCTCTTCAACGCGGCGCTCAGCGTCCTTAAACTCACGCGCCAGACGTTCGGCTTCTTCCTGAGCATGCTGCCGAGCTGCTTTATCTTCTGCGGTCCTTTGCGCCTCGTCCTCCGCTAGTTTGCGACCGGCTTGTTCCTCCGCGAGTTGACGCTCAGCTTCTTTCTCCGCACGCTTCCTCTCTTGTTCTTCGGCGCGTTTGTGGGCCTCCTCGGCTCGTTGTTGCGCTTCTTCAACCTCACGCGCCAGACGCTCCGCCCTCTCCTCAGCAATTCTCCGCGCCGCCTCCTCTTTTGCACGTCCCTGTGCCTCTTCTTCAGCACGCATGCGCGCCTCGTCGGCGCGGCGTCGCGCTTCTTCGACTTCGCGTGAAAGCTGATTGGCTTCTTCTTCCGCGAGTTTACGTGCGAGTTGCTCCTCTGCTTGTCGTCGAACCTCTTCTTCGGCAAGCCTCCGCGCCTCTTCTTCCTGTGAACTTTTGCGCGCTTGCTCCGCCGCTACTCGTTTTCGTTCTTCTTCCTCCGCGACTTTGCGCGCTTCTTCCTCCTCGGCCCGCTTACGAGCCGCCTCCGCCTCCGCACGCTTCCGTTCGGCTTCCTTTTCGGCCCGTTTGCGCGCTGCCTCTTCAACGCGTCCGCGCGCTTCTTCGGCACGGCGCTGCGCATCTTCGAGCTCCCGCATCAGCCGATCTGCTTCATCCTCGATCTTGCGTTGCGTTTCGAGCAGGACTTCATCATCCAAACTCAATGGGGCGCGTGCCACGGGGTCGAATTCGTCTGTCTCACGGCTCAAGAGTGGTCGCGTGTCAACCTCGAACTGGTCATTGCGCAAAGTCATTAGCATGGGACTCTGATCGGGACTCTCTTTGCTAATGGCTTCCCGCAGCTCAGCCAGAAGCTCATCAACCGAGGATGGACGATTTCGAGGATCTTTTTCCAGCGCATGGCGCACCACCTCTTCCACAGGCCTTGAGACCTTCACACCGAGCGAGGCAAAGGACGGCGGCACCGTCATTAAATGTCCCTTCATAACCTTTGGCAGTGAAGTGCCTGTGAAGGGCGTATCTCCCGCCAGCATCTGATAAAGTATGATTCCAATACTATAAATATCAGCGCGCGCGTCCGGTTCGCCTTCGGACCACTGTTCCGGAGCCATGTACAGCGGCGATCCCATGGCGCTGGTTGTCTTGGCTTGGATCAAAGAACCGAATAGATCAGTTGATTTGATCTTTGCCAGTCCAAAATCCAAAATCTTCAGTCCCTCAGTTATCGGCATTCCATCCTGGACAAAAATGTTGAGTGGTTTGAGGTCGCGGTGCACAATGCCGCGGCGATGCGCTGCTGCAACCCCAGCCACAATAGCTTCCATGATTTCCAGTGAGGCTTTCGTTGATAATCGCCCGCGCTCACAAATTATTTGCCAGAGCGATCTGCCCGCCAGAAACTCCATTACGAGAAAAGGCATCGTGCCATCGACAACGCCAAAGTCTGTCACCAAAACGATATTCTTGTGCCGGATAGACGCCGCAACAACTGCTTCCTGACGAAATCTCGTGACCAGCATCTGGTCCTCCCCGACCAGATCGGGCAGGATTACTTTGATTGCGTGCGTAGACCTTAGAAGGACGTGGCTGGCTTTGTAGACAATACCCATGCCTCCACGACCGAGACGCCGCTCCAGCTTATAGCGAGCGTCCAAAACAAGATCGCCTCTAAGCGAAAACTTCAAGCGAACGCCATCGGACGGACAATATTCAAGATTGTCCGGGAAGCATGTAAAGCAGACTGTACATTCCTTCATTGGCGGGCCAGGTCGTCAGATTTGCTCAGTGGCATCTTCGTGGGGAGTGAAATCTTGAGTGCCACTGGCATTCTGATTGGGAAGTATGTGTATCACCTCACGCCAGGTTGCGTAGGGAAAATAAGAATTAAAGAATCTGATTCTACCGGGCTGACCAGTGGACAAGCAAGAAACTAGGCTTTGTTTCGGCTTGGGCTTAGGGGTATCACTCTATCTGTTCCAACCGCCTGTCCTTCAGATATGTTGAACATTCAGAAGCAGGCCGCCCGGCTCGCTGGTCAATTCGCCGCCATCATAAATTCGCTTTCCCCGAAGAAACGTCGACTGCACCACTCCGCGCAGAACCTCGTCCTGATAGGGCGTCACTTTGTGCCTATGATAAATCGACTCTGGTTCGACGCAGAATTCCTTGTCTGGATTCCAAATCACAATATCTGCATCGCAGCCGACGGCGAGAGAGCCCTTGCGTCGATCGAGTCCCACGAGCTTGGCAGGACCGCGGCATAACCATTCCACGAGACTACCCATAAAAACGCCGCGTCTTTGGGCTTCCGTCCAAATCACCGGCAGGCGAAGCTGCAACGAAGATATGCCGCCCCAGGCCTGTAGAAAGTCACCAGAGCCCGGCAGTTTCATCTCCGGCGGACAAGGAGAGTGATCTGAGACAACAATGTCGATGGTACCAGCTTTGAGTGCGCTCCAAAGCAACTCCCTGTTATGGCGCTCGCGAATGGGTGGGCAGCATTTGAATTGTGTAGCACCCTCGGGAATGTCTTCCGCCGCAAAGTACAAATAGTGGGGGCAGGTCTCGGTGGTAATTTGCACGCCAGTTGCTTTCGCATGACGAAGGGCAGGCAAGGCATCCGCTGAGGAGTGATGGACTATGTGTACGCGCGTACCAAATTCTTCGCTTAAACGAATTACCAGAGCGACAGCTTCATTTTCGGCGGCTCGGGGGCGCCGTTGAAGAAAACTTTCGTAGAGCCGGCTGTCGAGTTGTGGTTTCGCGGAATTTATTGCGTCTTCGATTGGGCCAGGCAACTCGGCATGAACAATCAGAACTGCTCCCAATCGCGCCAGCTCCGGCATTGCTCCTCGTAAATCTCCTTCCGTGACATGGGGGAACTCGTCGACGCCGGAAGGAACAAGAAAACACTTGAAGCCAACTACTCCGGCGGCCAGCAGTGGTGCCAGTTCCTTTGTGTTTCCGGGAACCACGCCGCCCCAGAAGGCAACGTCAACATGGCATCGCCCACGACCTGCCGCTAACTTCGCCCTTAAGCCGTCAACCGTTGTAGTAGCAGGAATGGAGTTCAGCGGCATGTCCACGAGCGTTGTGACGCCACCGGCTGCCGCCGCCCTGGTTGCCGTTACAAAGCCCTCCCACTCAGTGCGTCCCGGCTCGTTAATGTGGACATGCGTATCTACCAATCCGGCCATTACGATCGAATCTTCGTCACACTCGATAAGTTCGTAGCCAGACGGTGCGTCGTCATAGGAAGCGATCGCAGCAATGCGGCCTTCGCGAATGTGAATGGAGGCTGGAACGAGCTGGAAGGGTTGGACTAATCCACGCTCCTGGGGATCAATTCGCTCGTTTGACGCCGGCAGCGTTACTCGCTTACCGCGAATCACCAGATCAGGAAGGGGCATGGCGCAAACCTAAACTACACGTGAAGTGAAGGCAACCCACATGGTTCAGTTTGAAAGTGATCGAGGGATCACCATTCGTCTGGCCTTATGGAATGCCTTTTAGTAGTGACTTTCGCTAACTACTAAAGGGCTGCCAGTAACTACCTCGTTCATCAGGAATGAATGATCTGCTCGAGCTGGAAGCCATCAATGTCCGTATTCATCTGCATCCACAACGGCAGATGGTCTGACATCCGGCCAATCAGGTCAAACTGGCCAAGGATTTCTGCTATGTAGTGAATCGCCGCCGTGGTTCGTTTCTTCTTACCAAACTCACGAATGTTCCAGGTTGCAATATTGACGCTTTCGTCCAGCTTCGACGAGGGAATGTTAGACGCTGCGATGCATTCATAAAGGGCGAGCAGACCCTTGGCAATTTCGGGTGAAACGTTTCCGTGATTCATGAAATGTCCTTTGGTTGATGATGTTTATTATTGCGCAACCCGGTTAGGTAGTGAGTCGTCTGTAGATACCCGGCAGTCGCTCCGGCAGCGAAAGCACGTCGTCGATGATCGTGTACCCAATCTCCCCATAGAGGTCGCGCAACTCTGACTCCGATTCGCGATCGATGGTAATGCAGAAGGGCGTGATACCCTGAATCTTGGCCTGTTTTAAAGCTTCACGCGTGTCCTCACGAGCGTAGCGGGCGTCCCCATAATCGTGGTCATAGGGTCGGCCGTCCGACAACACAATCAACAATCGAGTGCGCGCCTCCTGGCGTGCCAGTTTCGCCGTTGCATGGCGAATGGCGGCGCCCAGCCGAGTATTATTCTGATAAGTAATGCCGCCGATGCGACGCTTCACTTCGTCGGAGTATTTCTCATCGAAGTCTTTCACCACATAGAACTTTACATTGCGTCGACCTTCAGAGGTAAAACCGTTTATTGAGTAAATGTCGCCAACGGCTTCTAATGCTTCGCTCATCAAGACCAGACCTTCTTTCTCGATCTCGATGATCCGCCGGCCCGGATGCGTGTAGGGCTGCAGCGGGTGTCTGCCAATTGTGCGCGCCGTTGACGACGACTGATCCAGCAGGAATGAAACCGTCACGTCACGCCGGCGCCGCAGACGCTTTGTATAAAGCCGCTCGGATTGATGGCCGCCACCGACCTTGGCCGCCCGGCGGTCGATTACGTAGTCGATCACAGCATTGAGATCGTATTCCTCGCCGTCGAGTTCATTCGCTACACGAGTCAGGTCTTCGGGTTTCATCAACTGAAACTGATGGCGGATTGAAGAAATCACGCCCTTGTAACGCTCGCGCGTTTGATCGACAAATATTCGATCACCATGCTTCACGCTCTTTTCAATCACGCGGCACCAGCCGAGACGATGGTCCGTCAATTCTCGATCCCATTCATCGTAGTTGTAGGCGACTTCTCCCTCTTCCAGATTTTGTTCCTGGCTCTCAGCCTCCATCCACGCCTCGGCGCTATCGAGGTTGTCAGGGTCACCATCAGCATCCGGATCATTCCAGGCATTAAAGAGTTCGCGTGCATCACGACGTTGCGGCGTACGATCTCCCGGGCGGGTTTTGAGCATTTCGCTGGTGGCGCTGTTCTCCTCATCACTTTCTGAGGGCTCTTCCTGCGTTTCGATCTGCTGCACCGAGTCGTCAGCGGGAGTAATGGACTGAAAGAGTAGATAGACACGGTGTGTGGCCATTAAAGTGTCGGCAACCGTCGCCGTGGCGCCTGAAAGATACTCGGCAGCCACTGTCTCGAGTTCTGAAACGATCTGACTGTAATACTCTCTGGAATCCAGCAAGGCACCACCCAGCACAGTGATTTGAAATAGCAATTCAAAAGGAACGAGTGCGGCGGGAAGATCCACGATGCGCGGCCGGCCGCGGCGCAGGTGTTCTCGGATCAAATCGAGGTCGCGCGCGAGACCGCGGTACTGGCGGCGCAGCCGCGCGTCGATCCGGCCATTTTCGAGCGTGCCGAAGATTCTGCGCGCGAGACGCGGTTGCGGAAAAAGATCCAGCACCTGGCGGTAGCCGAGGTGGTCGGGGACGGAGCTAACGCGCTCGCCACTGCTCGCACTGCTATCCATGAGGTAGCCATCGAGAGCAAATCCATCGCGCAAGTCAATGTTTG
>WNGE01001070.1_pt1 | contig 47965 bp, 43 predicted proteins | sample 5400651 | NCBI WGS metagenome assembly WNGE01 (sample SAMN13153370, study PRJNA577476) | soil metagenome | isolation source: 60 cm soil or saprolite under grassland replicate 2 | place: USA:California | collected 2016-06-15 | reverse complement strand
TGGACTTAACTGGTTTAAGAGCACGATTCACGTGGCGGCGACGGGCGGTGACACCACACCAGGAGTACATTCCTTCGCCCTAATCGGTGGGCGAAGCTATTTGAATCAATGGGGAGGAGTCACAATCAACATTGATAACAGCACGTCGATGCCTTATTTTTCGGGCAATGCGTTGGGACCGACCAACAGCATCTCCCTAGAAGACGGCTTCTACTACTCCTTCCGAATTCTTGAGCCGCTGCTACAGCTCCGCGCGAGTTTGCTGCTTGCGGTGATGAAAACTTCCGCGCCACCAATTTCCGTCAGCTGGAGTGGGCAAACACCCACAACGCCTACGTCCGACGATCCGATCATCGTCAGCATTCTCACGAGCCAGCTGAAATCGGTGGAGGAGCGAATCTACCTCCGGTGGTCAACGGATTTTTTTATCGCGTCCCACCTCGTTGAAGCGGTTGGCTCTGGAGCGACTTACACCGCGACCATACCCGCCCAGCCAGCGGGAACGTCGGTGCAGTATTCCATCGTAACATCGACGGCCGATTTGTCGCCGTTTGTCACATCCGGCACGGTCGATTCACTGATTCTAGCCACCAGCGGCACATTCAATGTGATAGTTACCGGACCAACCCCGACGCCGACTCCGCCCCCAACTCCCACGCCAACGCCCACGGCTACCCCGGTCCCGCCCTCAATCACAATTCAGCCTGCCAATAAGACAGTCAATGTGGGGCAGACAGCCAGGTTTAAGGTAACCGCGACCGGCGCTCCTCCTTTGAACTATCAATGGCGCAAAAACGGAGCGGACATCCCGGGAGCCACTAACTCTTCCTACACCACTCCAGCGACGGTCGCGGCCGATAACGGCAGCCTCTTCTCAGTCGTTGTGAGCAACACCGGTGGAAGCGTGACCAGCAACAATGCCACCTTGACGGTAAGGACAGCGCCGACAATCACCACACAGCCAGCTGATAGGACGGTCAGAGCAGGACAGAAAGCCAAATTCAGCGTGACTGCGACAGGCACACCGCCATTGCACTATCAGTGGACGAAGAACGGCGCGAACATTACTGGAGCGACCAAAGCGTCATACACCACGCCACCCACCACCCTGGCCGACAATGGCAGTCTCTTCGCCGTGACTGTGAGTAATCTCGCTGGAAGCGTGACTAGCAACAACGCGATCTTGACCGTACGGTGATGCTGCAGGAACAACAAAGGAAATTGCTGCCCTTAAAGCGGAGCTAAAAGCAACGGGCATTGATCCAAAAGGTAAACGATAAAGTGGAATTGAGCAGATCTGCGCCGCAACACGCTGCGGTGCGTACGCGATGACATGATTGCAAAAAGCTGGATCTCCCTCACGTCCTGAGTTGGTTCTCCAGTGAGGGGAGGATATGGCCGAGGTTATAAGCAACGGAGCAGTGATGAGCCGGACCGATGCTTCCGGCAATCCCAAGCCGATAGGCAAACAACCGCACAGCTCTGATTTCAACCCGAATTCCCGTGCCACGATCGGGTGGAGTTGGAGAAAGGGGCTTGCTTACCCTCTACCCCGCTACTCGCCCATCATCGCCAGGGAGATTGTGATCCGGTTGAGTTGTCATTCGGGCAGCAGCGGCTGTGGTTTCTGGCGCAATTTGAGTCTGGCTCTGCTGCTTACAACGTGCCAACCGCGTGGCGCATCACAGGCGCAGTGGAACTCTCCGCGTTGCGACGCAGCCTGGATCAACTGATCGCACGCCATGAGGCCTTGCGCACGACGTTTCCCGCTGATGGGGGGCATCCCCACCAAGTCATTACCACGGCGCAGCCCGTAAGTCTGGAGTCCTTTGACTGGGCGCTCACACATCCTGACACGCGAGACCTCTTCGGGAGTTCAGCCACATTCTTCCGCTGGTGCGCTCACCGGCCCGATCCCCACCTTGCTCAGAACTGAATTTGGCACAGTGCCGGCAGCACCGGCGAAAGAACTGCCCCTGCCTGGTTGTTGATCTGCCAGCCTTGTGCGGACAAGAATTTAGGCTAACAAAATATAAACAACTCATGGCACAGGAAGGGGTTCTCTGGACGATATCGCGCGGAGCGAGTACACCTGTATATCGTCGATAAAACGACGGAGCGCGTCGTTCAAACTAGCAGGGGCTTGGGCTGGCTTTTACTTCCTACGGCTGTGCGAGCGCATGCTGCCGAGGAGCGTCCTGAGCTTCTTACTACGGTTTCCTTTAGCCGCCTGGGGCTTGGTGCGACTTCGTGAGCGCAAGTTGTTGAACTATTGGCGCCGCTTCCCGGAGTCATGGCGTCCCAAGCCCGGACGCTTCTTTCTCTGGCAAAGCCTCGGCCTGTATCATGCGCAACCTCTTTACATTTGGCCCGATCGCCTCTGCAAAACGCGTTGGCTGAATCGGTGCCGCTTGGAAGGTCGAAGTGGTTTGATCGGATCAAGGAATGAAGATCAGGCTGTGGTCCTAGCTTCGTTGCATTTCGGGCCTTTCGAAACGCTACCGTATTGGCTGCGTGCGCATGGGATTGTCACAACTATGATTCGGGGTCCAGCCCCTGATTCCCTGGCGAGCTTGACTAGTTACCAGTACTCCTTGAGTCCCCCGGCGGACGTGCCGGTATTTCGCTTTGTTAGCGAGTTAGCCCCGCTGCCCAGGTTTCCGCGGGTCGATCAATTGTTGACACCTGGCCGTCGTCTGCTTGTGACTGTAGATGTGAACCGAGGGATACAATTCTGTGTCCCGTTCCAAGACCGACTTTTCCGCATGGCGACGGGAGCGATCCAGCTGGCGGTAATGGCAGACGCTGAGCTGATCCCCTGTCTTATTCGTGAAACTGGCTCGTGGAGATTTGCTATTCATTTTGGTGATCCAGTGCCGCGCGCTTACCTTCGCGATCCGCCCGACCTGCAGGCCGCCGGTGCTCATTTGCTCGAGGAATTTTCGAAGATTATCACTCGCTATCCGGAGCAATGCAGACCGAGGCTATTATCCGCCCTGTCCCACTTTCCTGGGAGTGACGCTGCCGACCGTTCAGCTCTCGCACAAGCGGCCGAAGGTCATTAAGACAAGCGGCTGGGCTGCCAGTTCACTACGGCCGTTTCAATCTCATCGGATTCTAAATGCCCGATCGCTCTGGTCTTTAATCGTCCTGTCGTCAAGGCTGTCGATCTCCACCTTGTAGTTATTGCCCGTGGCGAGCGACGTGGGGACGGTCCAGTCGAAACTGCCGTTGCTGGGTGTGGAAGCGGCAATGATTGCAGCTACGCCGCTGCCCTTGAGGAGCCGGATCTTGACGTTGCCGGAAATGTTGTCCGTCCAGGAGATGGTCTGGGTAGTGCCTTTAATCCACGTCTCCCCGCCGTTGGGGCTCGTCACTGTGATCTGGGGGAGTTGCGCCGCTTCCACGATGGTCATGCGCTGGTCGGCAGCGAGATGGGTGACAGTCTGGACGGTTCCGCTGGGCCAGGTGACTTGAACCTGAGACACCAGCGTGTTGCTGTTGAGACCGAAGTAAGCGCCAAGGTCGCTGCCTCCGCCCAAGCTGTCCCCGCTGCGCGTCTCCCAGTGCTGCACGACCCCATCGGGCGTGGTCAACTTGATCTTGGCCCCAACGCCGTCGCGGTTACTCAGCGGCGGTCCCGCGCCCCGCAGATCCACAATCAGCCAGTGATGCCCCGTCGTGTTGGCGACGTCATTGCGGAACAGATGGACCTGCTCTCCGTAATCGACCAGGAAGAGATCAGGATCGCCATCATTATCGTAATCGCCCATAACGATGGTGCGGCCCCGCCCCGTGTCATCGATGCCGCTGCTGGCTGAGACGTCGGTGAAGGTCCCATTGCCATTGTTGTGGTAGAGCAGGTTCGGCTGGGGATCGGTGTCAGCAAAGCCGTCAGGCTTCAGCGTCCCGGCGGCGATGCAGAGGTCGAGAAAGCCGTCCAGGTCGTAATCGAAGAAGATGGTGCCCCAAGTGACCCGGTCCTTCCCTGTCTCGGGCACCACGCCGTCGTCAAGGCCGGCGGCGGCAGTCACGTCGGTAAACGTCCCCCCGTTATTGTGCAGCAGGAGGGGGCTGCCGATGTTGGTATAGAAATAGTCGAGCCAGCCGTCGCGGTCGTAGTCGCCGACTGCGATGCCCATGCCGTTGCGGCAGTCGGCGGCGCCCACACTCGCGCTCACTTCCGTAAAGGTCCAGGCTAGCGGGTCGGTGCCACCGTCGTTGCGGAAGAGCTTGGTGCCTATCGGCCCATAAGGGCAGTCGTTGATGAGAAAGATATCCAGATCGCCATCGTTATCGTAGTCCGTCCAGCCGGCGATGAAGCCGTAGCCGCCCAGATTTTCCAGCCCCAATAAGTACGACACATCAGTGAAGGTGCCGTCGCCATTGTTGTGGAACAGCCTGTCCTGGGTGCCGGTCCCCGATCCATCAATCTCCTTATGATTTGTGACGTAAAGGTCGAGGTAGCCGTCGTTGTCGTAATCGCCCCAGGAGGCGCTGGTCCCCCGTTGGGGAGTGGTGATGCCGGGGAATGCGGTCGCCGTCACATCGATGAAGGTAGCCGCGCCGGTCTCGGTGAGTTGGTTTTTCAAGAGCACGTCGTCATCGCCGTTAGCCAGGTAGATATCCAGGTCGCCATCATTGTCGTAGTCGGCCACGGCCACGCCTGAGCCGTCGTGCGAGGCATCAGCCGCGCCCACGGCAGCTGCCACATCGATAAAGACGCCGCCGCCGTCGTTCCTCCAGAGATGGTTTGCCCCCACGCGGTTGGTCATGTAGAGGTCGAGATCGCCGTCGCGATCGTAGTCGAACCATGCCGCACCTGTTCCAATCCGGGTGTCTGGGGCGGCCGACTCCGTATGCGTGACGTTGCCCAAGGTCGAGAGGGTCACATCAGTGAAGAGAGTCTGCGCCTGGGTGGCTTGTCCGGTCAGGCAGGTCCACCCGAGCAGGACACTAACATAAGCAGCAGCGGAGCGCATCACGATAGCCTTTAGTGTTTTGAATCATTAGCCCAAGGCCGCCTCTTCGGCAAACACGGACGCCGGGCAAGGCCTGGAAATTATGCGGGATAATACGACATCCGCCGGCGCATGGGAAGTCCGAAATGCGGAGATCAAGAATCTAAGGCTGCGCGCGATCTGATCAGCAGCCGGCAGCTCCAGCTATCAATTGGTCTGGTCGCGTTACACAACTTCCGTGGGAAAATGCGACACTGAAACCGAAATCGCGAGCCGAATGATGAAAGGCGGTTTGCTCCTTTGTTAGCTAAAAATCCACGTGCGGGTTGATCCGGTGCCGCGTGCTTACCTTCGTGATCCGCCCGACCTACAGGCCATCGGCGCTCATTTGCCCGGGGAATTTTCGAAAGTCATCACTTGCTATCCCCAGCAATGCAGACCGAGGTTATTATCGGCCTTTTCTCCCTTCCCTGGGAGTGACGCTGCCGACCTTTCAGCTGTCGCACAAGGGGCCGAAGGTCGTTAAGACAAGAGGTTGGATTGCCGGTTCGCTACGGCCGTTTCAATCTCATCGGATTCTAAATGCCCGGTCGCTCTGGTCTTTGATGGCCCTGTCGTCAACGCTCTCGATCTCCACCTTGTAGTTATTGCCCGTGGCCAGTGACGTGGGGACGGTCCACTCGAAACTGCCGTTGCTGGGTGTGGAAGCGGCAATGATTGCAGCCAGGGTGCTGCCCTTGAAGAGCCGGATCTTGACGTTGCCCGAAATGTTGTCCGTCCAGGTAATGGTCTGTGTGGTGCCTTTAATCCACCTCTCCCCGCCGTTGGGGCTGGTCACTGTGATCTGCGAAAGTTGTGGCGTTTCCACGATAGTCATGCGCTGATCGGCAGGGAGATCCGTAACAGTCTGGACGGTTCCGCTAGGCCAGGTGACTTGAACCTGAGAGACTAGCGTGTTGCTTTTCAGGCCAAAGTAGGCGCCCAGGTCGCTGCCTCCGCCCAAGCTGTCCCCGCTGCGCGTCTCCCAGTGCTGCGCGGCGCCATCGGGCGTGGTCAACTTGATCTTGGCGCCAATGCCGTCGCGGTTGCTCAGCGGCGGCCCCGCGCCTTGCAAATCCAGAATCAGCCAGTGATGCCCCGTCGTGTTGGCATAGTCATTGCGGAAGAGGTGGACCTTCTCACCGTAATTGACCAGAAAGAGATCGGGATCGCCGTCGTTGTCGTAGTCGCCCATAACGATGGTGCGACCCCGCCCCGTGTCATCGATGCCGCTGCTGGCCGAGACGTCGGTGAACGAAATTCCGTTGCCATCGTTATGGTAGAGCAAGTTCGGCTGGGGATCGCCGTCGGCCGTGCCATTCGGTTGCAGCGTCCCGGCGGCGACGCAGAGGTCGAGGAAGCCGTCCAAGTCGTAATCGAAAAAAATGGTGCCCCAAGTTAGCCGCTTCCTCCCCGTCTCCGGCACCCGATTATCGTCTAGGCCGGCAGAGGCAGTCATGTCGGTAAACGTCCCCCCGTCATTGTGCAGCAGGAGGGGGCTGCCGCTGTTGGTATAGAAGTAGTCCTGCCAGCCGTCGCGGTCGTAATCGCCCACTGCGATGCCCATGCCGTTGCGGCAATCGGCCGCACCTACACTCGCGCTCACCTCGGTGAACGTCCAGGCCAGCGGATCGGTGCCACCGTCGTTGCGAAAGAGCTTGGTGCCTACCGGCCCGTAAGGGCAGTCGTTGATCAGGAAGATATCCAGGTCGCCGTCGTTGTCGTAGTCCGTCCAGCCGGCGATGAAGCCGTAGCCGCCCAAATTTTCCAGCCCCAATAAGTACGACACATCAGTGAAGGTGCCATCGCCATTGTTGTGGAACAGCCTGTCCTGGGTGCCGGTACCCGATCCATTAATCTCCTTATGATTAGTGACGTAAAGGTCGAGGTAGCCATCTTTATCGTAATCGCCCCAAGAGGCGCTGGTTCCCCGCTGGGGGGTGGTGATCCCTGGGAACGCCGTCGCCGTCACGTCGATGAAGGTAGCCGTGCCGGTCTCGGTGAGCTGGTTTTTTAACAACACATCGTCGTCGCTGTTAGCGAGGTAGATGTCGAGGTCGCCGTCGTTATCATAGTCGGCCACGGCCACGCCCGCGCCGTCGTGCGAGGCATCGGCCGCGCCCACGGCAGCAGCCACATCGACAAAGACGCCGTTGCCGTCGTTGCGCCAGAGATGGTTTCCTCCTACACGGTTGGTCATGTAGAGGTCGAGGTCGCCGTCGCGATCATAGTCGAACCACGCCGCACCCGTTCCAATCCGGATGTCCGCGATGGCCGAGCCCGCGTGAGTGACGTTGCCCAAGGTCGAGAGGGTCACGTCGGTGAAGAGGGTCTGGGCCTCGCTCGTCTGTCCAGGGAGGCAGATCCAGCCCAAGAGCAGGATACTGACATGAGCAGCAACGGAGCGCATCACACTAGCCTTCACTTTTTTGAACTATTAGCCCAGGGCCCCGCCTCTCCGATAAACACAGACGCCGGCTAGGGCTGGGAAATTACGTTGCATAATACTAGATCCGGCGGCGCATGGGAAGTCCGAAATGCGAAGATCAAGAATCTAAGGCTGCGCGCGATCTGATCAGCAGCCGACCGGCTTCTGCTACGATTGCTTGGCGGGCAAGCGAATTGCTTCACAAAACATTAATGGGCGCTCTCCTCCTGTTTGGATTTTTACCAGGAAAAGTCGTTGCGTTCAAACCGCTCACAGCCGATTTTCGGTACCCAACCTTCATCCGCAGTATGACGCAGAAAAATCAGCAGGTTCGTCTCGGGCTTGGTCGCAAGGCATGGTTAGCCATCGTAATCCTTGCGGTTGCCCTGTGCGGTACGACAGCGCAACCGGTCATGGCGAGGGGTCCCGCTCTGGAGATCGCTGATGCGGCAATCCAGCGCTTGTAAGTTCGACCGGTAAACCGTAAAATAAGCCGCTTTCGAACGATTGGACATGCAAACGCAACAAAGCGATGGTCGAAGCGTCGCGAACTGAGGGCCTGTTATGTCTCGCAGTCGAGTCGTTATCGGTGTCATCGGGGACGACATTCACATTGTCGGAAATCGGATTATGCAACTGGCTGTGGAAGAATGTGGTTTCAGTGTTTACAACCTAGGCGCGCGCAATCGTCCTGAGCGCTTCGCTCAGGCGGCACTCGAAGTAAACGCGCACGCCGTATTTGTCTCCTCACTAAATGGAGAAGGTGAATATTGGTGTTCAGATTTCCGCAAGCGCTTTTCTGATGTTGGCCTGAACAACATTCTTCTGTACGTCGGGGGGAACATCGTCGTTGGAAAGCGTAGTCGAGAAGAAGTCACAGCGCTATTCAAAGGATTCGGTTTCGACCGTGTTTACCATCAACTATCGGACATCAGGGTGGCCATTAGACAACTGGAGGAGGATCTGAAGCATGGCGAAGCCAAGCGCGAAGGCGAGGCTGCAGGGAATTGAACGGTATCGGGACCAGGTCCTATCGCAACCGCTCGCCAAAGGTATCTCGCCGGATGAAGTGCGTCATTATCTAGCGAAGCTTCCGCCGGGTCGATACCCTCAAGTGGCTTACGCAAAGCCGCGCTCGGGTCCGCTGATTCAACCCCGTGGTGGCTTCCCTTTATTCGAAGCCCAGCGTCGTCTGACGCAAGAACTTGATGCCGCAGGTGCGGACTTCATCCCTCTGACCATTGATAGTTATACGCGTCATAACCAATATGACACCGCGGAACAACTGCTGCGCCGAAGCGAGAATGAGGGGAAGAATTATTTGAACGGGTATCCGTTGGTAAGTCACGGTTACGCTGTAACTCGCGAGTTGTATTCCGGCCTGAACAAACCAGTGAGTCTGCGCCACGGCACCCCAGACGCCAGATTGTTAGCGGAAGTGGCGATCGCCTCCGGAATCGTAGAGATCGAGGGCGGCGGTATCTCCGATTGTTTGCCTTATTCTGAGGGTTTTCCCCTGGATCGGTCGCTTCTTTACTGGCAGTACGTCGATCGGCTTTGCGCCGCTAATTCGACCGGAGACGCTCCCATCCATCGCGAAAGCTTCGGTCCCCTTACAGCGACCTTGGTGCCGCCGGCGATCGTTGTCGCGATCCAAATTATTGAGGCCTTGCTCGCCGCCGAACAGGGCGTTACCTCGTTTGCGGTAAGTTACGGCCAAACAGGATCCGTCATTCAGGACATAGCCACAGCACACGTATTGAAGACGTTGACGCGCGAGTACCTGGGGATGTTTGGATTCGAATCGATGCGGACCTATCTGGTCTACCACCAATGGATGGGTCGATTTCCTCCCGAGCCAGCTAAGGCCGGGGCGCTGATCGCGGGCTCCAGCGTAATAGCCAGCATAATTTCCGCGGACAAGATCGTCGTCAAAACTGTCGATGAAGCTCTCGGTATACCTGACCCTTGGATCAACGCCGACGCTGTGGATATCGTTAGGTATATGTGTCGAACCTTCCGTTCTTCTGAACCGCTCACCTCTCCGCTCATCGAACGGGAGATCGCGTTGATAGAGTCGGAGACGCGAAGCATCCTTCAGACAATCTTTTCGATGCCGGGTGAGGTTTTTTGGCAAAGTGTTTTCCACGCGTTTCAGCTCGGTTGTCTGGATGTTCCTTTCTCGCCACATGCCGACAACGCCAACAAACTGATTTCGATGCGGGATAGCAACGGCTCCATACGCATCTGCGACAGAGGTAATGTCCTAATCTGCGACGAAGATGCAGAAGAGGAACGAGTGTTACTGCAATCTCGCCTGGCTTGCAGTAGAGACTCTGAACAGACGTACGAGCGGTTGCTCAGTGATATCAATATGATGGTATGATGCAAGAGCGGCCCCGTCAAAAGGAACATGCAGGATCGGAAGTACGCATCGCCATCGACATCGGTTCCACCGTTGTTAAGCTTGCAAGAGTCGCCTCTCACGGCGAGTTGCTCAGTCAGGAATTTTATCCGCGAAACGTCGATGCAGGAATAGCCAGGCAGGTAGAGTCTCTCGTCGACCAGGGCGGTTTTAGCGATGAAGACGCGCTGATCTGTTCGTCCGCGAAGGGCGGTCTGCGAGTCGGCATTGTCTGTCTCACGGAGCAATTTAGTGGCGCAACACTGCGGAATCAGGTCCTGCTGGCAGGAGGGAATCCGGTCTTTGTCTGTGGTTTAGATGATCAAACTGGTAATCCCGAGCCCGTCGACGTTCTGACTGTCGGTGGCGGAATTGATTGTGCAGAAGCAGCTCCCCTGGAATACCAGCTACGCCGCTTTGACGCAGGTAAGTATAGGTTCTCTGCGTTGGCGTATGCCGGCAACACACACTATGCGGATTTGTTTTTGGAGTTATTCCCTCAGGCGACTATGATTGCTAATCCCTTAGCCGAAGGACTTCTAAGCAAATCCACGAGCGTGTTCGAGGCTATCCGCCGCGCCTACCTCGACGATCTGGTTCACAAGCAGGGAATAGGCGATCTGAGAAAGAGCCTGTCGAAGGCGATTCGGCCCACACCCGAAGTAGTCAACTGTGGTTTTCAAAGGATCGTGTCGAACTCTTCCAGAATTGACGCTCTCGGGCCCTGCATGTTGCTCGACATCGGCGGTGCCACGACCGATCTCCATTACACGACCGATGTCATTCGCGAGGACAGTGAAGAGAAAACATTCCCTGGATCGTCAGTAGCCCGCTATGTATTTACAGATCTTGGAATAGTAGCTTCACGAGCCAGCACTTTACTGCAGCTGCGGAGCCATCCTCGGCTTTACGATTTGCTTGGCAGGGTCGCCGAGGACGACGAGATCCGAGAAATGTACCAAGCATTGAGGGAAGGAGAATTCGAACCTTCGCCACGGTTACTATCATATGGCTGTCTCTTTATCGCCCTTGATCGTTTCGCAAAGGGCAGTTCGCCGGGGCTTCCCTCAGCTGATCTGAGCAAGGTCGCGGAGATCATTTTAACCGGAGGTGCAGCGCAAACCTTGGATGAAAGTGTAGCCTCCCGAGTTGTCAATCTGGTGTGCGGCCAAGGCAACCCGCGCATCCTCATCGATCGCTCCTATCGGATTTGGGTCGATGGAATGACCTGCTCCGCGATTCGTTGATCCCTTTCGAGAGATCGAGGGGCGACGCACTTCTCAGGTTTCTTATTGACAAAGGTTCGTGCCGGATGAATTCAATTGCTTGGTTCATCGAGACCAAACAGTTCGAGTTGCATTCATAGGAGGAGCGTCATGCCGGTACCACACACTTACACGATGAAAGCGGGAACAAAGTCCAAGCTCCTGCTTGTTTATGCCACGTCGACAGACGGCACGTCCGGCAAGACGGGGCTGACGAAGAATCTTTCCGCCGGCAGCGCAGCCTACATCCGGGAGGGAGAGTCGACGGCGCACGGAGTCCCGATCGTGGAAGGTCGCGTCGGCGAATGGGCTTCGGGCGCGTTGACGGAAGTCAATCCGGAGTTGCTGCCTGGTGTATATCAATTCGGCGCGCCGGATGAAATGGTTGCCGAAGGATCGGCCCGGGCTGTTCTGTTGATTCGTTTTCCCGACACGGTGATCAAGCCGGTCGAAATCCACCTCGTCGCCTACGATCCCCAAGACGCGGAGCGTATCGGCGTGTGGAGCTTGGCCGGTCACAAGCGGCATGAATTTCTTCGGCAGGCATTGCCCCGCTTTACGGAAATGGAATTGGCATTGGGCGAGCAAGCCGAGAAAGAGCTAGCTGCAAAGATAAGCGCGAAGAAAGAATCGTAAATATATGTCCTACGCACTAAAGAAAGGAACCACCTCCAAAATCTTGCTCGTCTACGCCCTCGACACGACTGACCTGCGTTCAGGCAAGACCGGTTTGAGCTCAGGGGCTCCGGACGCCAGCGCCGCCTGTATTCGCGAAGGAGAAGCCCAAGTGCGGCGGATACCTCTCGTCGAAGGGAAGCTGGGCGAACATCGAGCCGGAAGCTTTGTTGAAATCGACAGCAAATTGTTGCCTGGCGTTTACCAGTTTGGCGTTCCCGACGAGATGCTTGCCGCCGGCGCGGAGACCGTTACACTGATGTTGAAATTTCCCGGAGCGGTCATTGAGCCGATTTCCATTCATCTCGTTGCTTATGACCCGCAGGACGCGGAGCGCCTTGGAATGTCGGCGCTCGGACCGGAAGGGCGACTTGCCGCCCTCCGTGGCGCTTTCCCGCGGCTGACCGCGAAAGAACTCGGCAATGCTTGATGAAGTCAAGCAAGTCGGCAACATGGCAGAGGCCGCCGCACGATCCGCGCAGCCATACCGCCGGCATATCGTCGGCTTGCCGTTGCAGCGCTCACTGTTCAGTCAGGTAGCCCGGGCCGCGACGACGATTGGTATGCCCGGCCTATCGTCCGAGCGGGATTTTCCAGCGCGGCTGGATGAAAACGGCGACCTCTTTTTGGATCGATCGCAGGTCGCCGCGCTGACTAAAGCCTTACTCTCGTGGTTCACGCCGGAAACTCTCGAACGCATGCACAGGACGCACGCCGCCGCCTGCGATGCCTTGGTCGATGCGAGCGAGAATGCCGCGCGTGTAGCCGCTTCGCTTGACGGCGCGGCCAGGAAATTGTCCGAAGATCTCGCGAATAGAATGGCCCTTGTGTTGGCCTATGGAATCTTGAGCAAATTTGTACCGGATGTCCTCTGGCGCGCTCTTGCGGATGCCGGAGATGTTGAGCCGCCGCCTTTTCCCGAGAAGAGTGCCGGCGCCGAACTCATGCAAAACACCTTCGCGTTGTATCAGGCTTGTTGCGTCCTCAACTACACCTCGCAACGATTGCAACGCGAGTGGCCCCGCGTGTCGCCGGAAGTCTTTCACCTCGTTAGCGAGTTCTGCAATCGTCAAACAGGTTTCGGTCCGCTGGCATGGGACTCGCCCGGGTTTGAAGATCCGAATTATGTCGTCCGCTTACTGCATTCAGCATTCAGTAATGTCGATCCAGAACGAGTTAGCCGGCGTTTGTCTTTTGCCAACAAACATGCAGTCCCTCGCTCCACTAGCCAAGTGCCAACGAAGATCGCTGCCCTCAGACGTGTTCTTGGATTTTGGCTGGAATTTCTGGAACGGGAGACCTGGTATGTGCGCCGTGCGTTTTATATCGGGATGATCCCGCTCCTGCAGCAACTGGCGGCGAGATATCGCCAGAAAATCCCCGCGCTCCAACTATCGGATATGTTATTCCTCGACATTCGCGAATTGACTGCGGGAATCGCGGATCCAGCGGTGATTCAGACGCGCCGTCATCGTTACATGGACAATACGGAGTACTTGTCATTGCACGGCGTGGATCCGAGCCGGCTCACAATGATAATGGGCAGTTCATGAGTGCAGAGAACTCGACGAAAGTCTACTCGGGCTTGGCAGCCGCGCCGGGACGTGCCAGCGGGAAGGCGTATGTTATCCGCAACGCTGAAGACGTGATGGCTGTTCCGGCAGGTTCTATTCTTGTTGTACGCATTCTTCATCCACATCTTGCGCCGTTGCTCCCGCGAGTCGCCGGACTCGTGGTCGAGGAAGGCGCCATTCTTCAGCACGCAACCACGCTCGCTCGCGAATGCGGCATACCTGCGGCGGTCGGCATTCGAGACGCCCGCAATCTCTTTCAGCACGGCGCATTGTTGGAGGTGGACGGGTACACCGGCAAGGTGATCGCGAAGCACGTCGATTGATCGATGACTCCTCTCACCGATCTTGGATCAGGGCAATATCTCGGCTTCGCAGGCGGTCTCTACCCGACCGGCAAAAATTCACCTCCCTCCGCTTACCTAGACGCCGGAGTGGCGCTTGGCGCGACAGTGCAACCGGTGGGCAGAGACGGCAAACCGTCGATCTCCGGAAAAATCGTCATGATCTCTATCGGCATGTCCAACACGTCTCGCCAGTTTTCGCAGTTCATCCGATTGGCCGGCGCTGACGCGCGCAAAAACCCCAGCCTATTGATGATCGATGCCGCTCGGAATGGAGCGGCCGCAACCCAGATTGCCGTCCCATTCGGCGACTATTGGATACACGTGGACCGCCAGCTTCAACGCTGCGAGGTATCCCCTGCACAGGTTCACGTCGCATGGCTCAAGGCTGCTCTCGCCCGTGAGCCTCGCGGTTTTCCGGAAAAGGCTTGGCTTCTGCAGCGGACGTTGCGCTCGATCGTGGGAATTCTCAGTACGAAGTTTCCGCAGCTGAAACTTGTATACGTCTCCAGCCGGACCTATGGCGGCTATTCGGAAACGGATTTGAATCCGGAACCCATCGCGTATGAATCCGGATTCGCGGTCAAGTGGTTGATCGAGGAGCGCATCAACAATCCGAGTTTCGACAGGTCGATACCCTGGGTTTCATGGGGCCCATACCTATGGGCCAATGGTTCGACGCCGCGGAGCGACGGCCTTATCTGGGAGCGCAGCGATTTTGAGCCGGACGGCGCCCACACCTCCGCCCAAGGCGCGTTGAAAGTCGCAACCAAGCTGTTTGAATTTCTCGAGAGTGATCCCGCTGCACAGCACTGGTTCTTTTCGCCTCGTTAGCGGCTTTCGCTGTTACATAGCTTTGGGCAGCCTGCCGCTACCGGTTAAGTTAGGAGCTAACAACGACCAGGCGGAGTTACATATCTCTTCGGGCGAGAGGTTCGTCGTTTCCAGCTCCACGATGGGACCTAGTCTCATCGCTATCTGGCGAGAAGCATTTTCCCTCTTATGAAAAACTCTTCCGACTCAAGCATCCCCGTCGGCAATCCTCTCCCCAGGGTTTTAAGCCTTCGCCCACTGTCCGTCAAATCACTGTAATCCTACCCTTACCCTCTAAAATTGCGAAAATGCATGTCTTGGTTTTCATACTAGCGATTTTCCCCGGGAGCAGATCGAGGCCGGCTCGAGTCACCCTCTGGCGCGGGTCGGGATTATCTGGTGAGACTTCGGGCGAGCGCGATTAAACGCGAGTGAGCGAAGTCGAGTCAAGCTATAAATTTTAAGGGGAAGCGCCTCGCTTGCCCGGCAAGACGCATCGCTACATCCGCACGGACAACGTAGGCACCCGGAGCGCCCGCCCCAGAGCACAGGGATTAAGAATCAATGGTACGCGCTCACGGGCCGCGTAATTGCCGTAGAAGCTGAAACGGACTATGATCTACATTGCGCATCAAGATTGCAACCGGTGATAAGCCAGGCATCGTTATTGTTGAAGTACCGGAGAAACCGCAGTGGTGTGAGATTCGCAACACGGTTTTAGTTGGGCTCGTACGCGATTCCCTTTTCACACTAGCTCTGCTAAGAAGCTGACGCTCAATCAAACTCCCGTCGTCAACCGTCACCGGCAAAGCGTTCTTCGATGTCGGTCATTCTCTCAAAGATCAAAGATCAAAGATCAAACCAAAGAAGCCATCTCCCGGCTACGCTGCTTGGGAAATCATCCGGTGATGAAAATAGCGTTGAGCGGCTAAGCCTAGCGACTCGCCTGCTTTACTGATTGTTGAGGACCATTTGCTGGGCTTGCTTAGTGGTCTCAAGTGCGCCACGGGACGGACTCGCTGTGGCGAGCTGTGCGCTAACCTTCTGTAGGTCCGCAGTAACCGCTTCAGACGACGGCTGTCGTCGCTAACGAGAGGGAGAGAAACCCTCCAGGTCTCATGAGATTTATTTCATCGTAGCGGCGAAAGTACGGACGTTGTTGATGAAACCGTAAAGTTCCCATGCCCATCACCCAGCAGCACAGTAACCGTTCCATCAGTCCTGTTTGTAACACCCAAGTCCAGATGCTCATCGTGGTTAACATCCACGGCAACGACGGTATGAGGTTCCTGTCCAACGGTCAAAACTGGTCCGGTCACCAAATTTCCGGTACCGTCGCCGAAGAAAACTAAAACGTCACGGCTATGCTCGTTCGGTATCTGACTTCCGCTCTTAGGATACGCCACGTCCAGCTTTCCGTCCTCATTGAAATCCCCAAGGGCTATGTCACCTTTTGTGTTCCCCTGACCCAACGCTATGTTCTGCTTTAGAGCAAACTGACCATTGCCGTTGCCAAGGTACGTGGAAATGAAGTTGCCGGTAGTATTGCCTGGGCCCGCTCCTGCCACAACAATGTCCGGGATACCGTCGTTGTTCAGGTCGCCAATCATATTACTAGCTGGCCCGTCATTGACCGAGAACGTGCTAATCGTGAATCCTCCTGCCCCATCGCCTAGCAGGATAGTGACCGTGCTGGCCCCTATCGAGAGACTGCCCACCGCGATGTCCAGATTTCCATCGCCATTGAGATCGCCCGCGTCCATGCCGAAAGGATGCGTCACGCCTTCTTCCAGCGGAGGAGCAGGGAAATTTCCTTTCCCATCGCCAAAATAGAGCAGGCAGACATCATCATCCGGGCCGTTCACAAAGATATCAAGCCGGCCGTCGTTATTGAAGTCTCGTAAAAGAAGACGGACCGGCCCGCCATCGCCGTCAATTTCGCTTGGCGGGGTAGCCACATGGAATGAACCTAAACCATCACCTAAGAGAACAGTCTCGTCGTAACCCCAGTTGGAACAGTTCACCAAATCGAGATGTCCATCCCTGTTTACGTCGCCCACCTGGAGTCCCTTTGTGAGCGTATCGACCGGAAAATGCCCTCCCAAAGTGAACCCGCCCTGGCCGTCTCCAAACAGGATGGCTATCACGTCAAATCCGGCGCAATTGACTATCAGATCCATGTTGCCATCCTGGTTGAAATCGCCGGCCAGGAGCAACTCGGGCGCGATAATGCTGCCGGTTCGATGGTTAGCCAACGCCGATGGTAGAAACGTGGTGGAAAGGATTAAGCAAGCCAAGGTTGAGAATTGTATTTTTTTCATATTTTTATCCACTTTTACTGAATCTCGATCTGACGGATTTGGAGATGAGTTTCGATATCTCCGTCCGGAAGAACTAGATCTGAACGAGGGAGAGAAGCTGTCGGGAGAAGCGCCCCTTCCCGGATTCAGATCTTGGTCTCTACACGTTTTGCCAAAAATCTCGTCAGCTTGGCAAGCCAATTCACCGCAACCGCGAGTCGCCGATTCGAATCCCACAAACGCCGTCAATTTTTCATCCGCACGCACAATGAAGCGTTGATTTTCAAAGTATTCGCAGAGTTTTCCTCAAGCGCAAACGTGTTTGTTCGAACCGATCAGGCAGCGAGCGTTGTGCTCTGGTACGGCACCGATCCCAATCTCCAGACCTAGCGGGTTTCAGGGACGTTCCAGACCAGTGCCTCGAACGATTTCACCATCATTATCGCGCTCTCTAGCCTGCCAGCACAAACGGCCATTTACATCAACGTGGTCGTTAACGGCGTTAGCCAATTCGCTTCCCCACCTTATCCGTCGTTCACGACGTTCCCTTCCAACAGAACCTCGAAGGACTTCAACTTTGTCGTGCTATCGGATTTTAAAAATACCGCGCTACTGACAAATAGTGTGCAAACTTTTGCGAGTGCTGCAGCAGAGGCTCCGGCATTCGTATTCATTGGCGGAGACTTTGATCACCGCAACCCTTTAACTCTCCTGGGGAAGAGGAAAATGTTCAAGGACCTCTATGACGCGAAGTCGTGATTGGTTTACAAAGCTCGACCTTGATGACCGGCATGATCTGTATCGACGATTGGCAGAGCGAATGGACCCAGCGCTCTAAAGGCGCAGCTGGAGCAATAGACGCGAGATCCGGAAACTAGATAGCTCTCAAAACGCAATTTTCGCTTCTACGCAGCTTTGGGAAAGCCTGCTGCTACCAACTAAGCTTGGGCGCTACCGCTGACCAGGCGGAATTGTGCATCTCTTCAGGGGAAAGGTCGGTCGTATCCAGCTCCACGACGGGACCGAGTCTCATCGCCAACCGGCGGCAAGCATCTTCCCTTTTATGAAAAAGCTCTTTCGATTCGATAATCCTTTGCGCAATCGGCGTGAGCAGGCCTGATTTGAGCGAACGGTTGTGAATCCTTGCACTGGCCACGGCGTGCTCTGCGGTCACCAGGAGAGTCAGATCGGGAATGCACAGGTACGATTCGAACGGTTCCGACAGGCGATGAGCCTCCGTCTCTTCAATCGCCGATTCGGCGATCATCAGCGAAAGGGGACTCGCCAAATAACGATCACAGATGACATGACTCTGTTTGAGTTGGGCGCGGACGAGATCCGACAGATGCAATGTTGCCGCGAGATAGTAGGCAAGCCGTGGAAGCGGCGCCAGACACTCATCCAGACGCACCTCGCGGCGAAACCTAACGAACTCGGGCGGGTAGTGAAACGATAAAGCGCCAAGGCGGGCGCTCAGGCATTCCGCTATCGTACTCTTGCCAACGCCGTTACAACCCTCAATAACCAGGAACTTGGATTGTAATGGCATCAGTAGTAATCATCTTCGGGTACCGCCGGCTCCACATCCGAGCCTACAAGCCGGGCTTCGATGAGGTAGCCTTTCCGCCGGTTTTTCACCTTCGACACTAGATCCGGTGGCAACGGAGCCGGGAGGTTCTTCGCGGCTTCAATGAGTTCCGGACCTTGCAGGAAGAAGACGTCGCCCTTATCGAGGCTGCCGGCTGCGATCAGTCGCCGCTCGATCTCGACCACAAGCTGTCGCAGCGGATAGGAATACTTCAGCCAGAGGATATGGTGATTCTCCCTTTCCACATTCAGGTCGTGAAGGAAACGGGCGGCGTGATTCAGCCCAAGCGCACGGCCGCTGTAGTGGGCTAAATCGAAATGGAAGCTCAGCGCGAGAATATTGCGCTGGAGATTAAGTTCGTAAGGCATGACCGCATGCGGCTCGGTTTTAAGCGCCGTCTCGATGACACGGCCGCGTGTATCCCACGGCTCGAAGAGCAGGTCGCGGTCGCGCATCCAGTGCCATTTCCGGAGGTGCTCGGACAGGTTCTGCGCAATGGTGGGATGTTGTCCAGCATCCAGAGCGGATTCGGCCTCTTCTCTCGTGCTAAGCCCGGCCGCGAGCAGCGCTTCGCGCAGCCTCCCGACGTTGGCCATGTACGCGCCGCTCAGAACGGGAGTAGTCGGCGCGATGAAATCAGCCGGACCGGGCCACGCCCGACCGGCGGGAGGCGAGCCGACGTAACTCAGATTGTGATTCACCGTTTCATCGATGAAAGGGAACAGAATGTCGTCTCCCTGCGCCTGAATAAACCAGCAGAGCGCGAAGAACTCTACCCAGCGAGGCCACCATGACGTGATCAATGCAACCATCTTATCTCCGGAGATCGCCTTCAACTCCGCGTCCGTTGTAGGAAATAGAACGAGAACTTCAGCCAGCTGATCGTAGGAAGCGCGGACGCGGCGCATCAAATCAGTCATGAACGCTTCGTTCCATGTCGCGCGGACAATGGACTGCCACACCAGAGCAAAAGTGTCGGAGCGAAAGTGGTAGCGGCATTTCACCCACTTGAGGTGAAGCGGCGGAACGTTTCGAAACCCGAGAACACGCGGGACCATCTCGAAGCCGGGCTGGACCAGAGACTTCAAAAGAGCGGAGATGACAAGCTCGGGACGCACTTCCAGCCACTCGAATTCCCCCGTCGTCGTCGCCGTTGCAAATTCCTGGTGGAAGCGCGCGTACTCCGGAAGCAGAGCCCACCATCTTGCCCGCGACTCGGGTGCGGGCATGGTCGTGATCTTGGTTCCGGGTTTGTGACCGAAGAACTTGATCGTGTCGAGCGCCGCGGATTCCGCTTCGTCCATTCCGCCGATTTTCTGCCGCGTTGTTGCTGCGCCAGTGCGTGTGGCGCTCGCGCAGCCGAGGGGAACAGCGGCGGATCCGTCCGGCCAGGCTACTCCCGGATTGAATACCAACGGAAAAGCGGCGCGGTCATTGTCGTAAAGTGCGACGGCCGGATTCGCTATTCGTGCAATAGCCTCGCCGAGTTCGTGACGAGACAAGCTGCCTAACGGCAATAGGTACAACTTCGAGATCGCCCGTTCCCTAACGATCCCGGCAACTATCGTGATGTAGTTATCGAGTGCGGCCTTGCGAGCATTGGCTTGCCGCGCTTCGACGTCGTTCCACAGGCCGTGCATGTTTGTTCTCAGGTCAAGGTCGGGCACGAGGACAACGTTCGTGACACCGGAAGGCATCGCTTTCAATGCCTCCGCTGTAGAGACGATAGGCACGAGGTCGGGTCTCTCCCTTGTAGCCTCCGCCCATGCGGACCAGATGTCCGACCACTGCACTTGCCCCAGTGACTTCGCCACACCTTCCGTTTCGATGCGGCCTCGATAGATGCGGCCAGTCGATCCATTCACGGTGATGAGCTCGCCGCCCACCAGCGTCGTCGTCGCCGTTTCGGTTCCGACGACGCAAGGCAGACCGAGTTCGCGCGACACGATCGCGGCGTGACAAATAATCCCGCCGACGTCCGTAACGATGGCCGCCGAGTTTCGCATCGCGACCACCATGTCGGGATTTGTCATCGGCGTTACGAGCACCGATCCGGACTGGAGCTGAAGCGCTTGTTCAATGTTGAACACGAGGTGGACGGGGCCCGATCCTGTGCCGGCGCTGGCAGGCACTCCGGTGAGGATGGCGTCACCGGTCGAGGACGATGCCGGTCCGGCAGTCGCCTCGCCAGAGAATGCAGCAGTGATCGGTCTGGATTGGACAACGTGCAACGCATCGTCGTGGATGACCCACTCGACGTCTTGCGGCGCTCCGAAACTTTCCTCCAGCTGTTTGGCGACCTGAGCCAACGCACGGGCATGTACGGGTCGAAGCGATCCTTCGAGCAATTCCGGGACATCTTCCCCCTCGTTCAGCCAAAGCCTCTCGGGCGTCACTTCACCCTTGACCAGCTTTTCGCAATCTCCTTCGACGTGCTCGACGAGAATGCACTGCCTTCCATCAGGCCCGGCAAAGCGCGTGAACATGACTCCCGAGCGCTCGGCGCGCAGGAAACGTTGGACGACGACCGCCATCGCCGGCATCTGCCGAACCCCAATCTCCCGGAAGTAGGTGAGGGCGCGCGGCGAGAAAACGGATGCCCAAATCTCCCGAACCGTCGGTTCAAATTCTTCTGGGGTGCTGATCGGTATTGATTCAAAAATGCCGGCGAACGAATGAGCGCTGCCGTCTTCAATGGTGGCAGAAGACCGAACGATCACGCCTTCGCAAGGCTGCTCCCAGAGCTGTAAGGCATCGACCGTTTGCATGATCGGCTCGAGTATTCGCGCGGGAATCGGGCGGGAAAGAATGCTTTGATGAATTAGTTCGGCAGATGCAGTCGTGTCTTTGGAACCGGCGAGCAGCGAGTCGAGCGTGTCGAGCGCGGAAGCGAGCCCGATGTCTTTGAGCGCGCTTTGAAAAGCATCGCGCGTGATGACAAAACCGGCTGGAACGCGATGTCCGAGATTCACCAGGCGGCATAGAGACGCTCCTTTGCCGCCAAGCAGGCCCGGATCGGCTGCGCCTGCGCCGAGCACCTCAACGTATTGCATGTGATTCATCATTACCGCCGCTGTCGGGCACATCGGCAAAAAGTTTGTACCGTGCGCCTCGCCGACTCGTATTGGTTTAACGACTATAGTGAATTGAAGGAATTATTTGAAAGTAGAAAGTGGGGCTTGTTTTCATCTCAGCCTTTTCAATCTCGACAGGCCGCCGCGTTGCGATTTCTCCCAGGTGTTTCTTGGGAAACCGAAGTATGAATTGCAGACGAACCAACACACTTAATCCATTTTAACGGGCCAAGATTTTTGGGCCCGTACTAATTTTTACTGTGATTGCTCGTTAGAGAACGACGCACTCTTTCTCTTCGGGGCGAAAAGCTGCTACTTTTGAGTCGGGTATTGTCCTAATTTGAAAAGCGGAAAGGCACGCCAGAAATGAACCCGTCAGTGATTGCACTCGTCTGCGGCCTGATCGCCATCGTTGCGGGTGCCGCTGTAAGCTACTGGGCTAAGGATAAATTGAGACGCCCCAATACACCTCCGATCGATCCCGTTTTTTTGCCGGTTTTCCTGGTTGTATGGCTCCTAAGCATCATAATTGCGGCGGTCATCCGCGCGATCTTCTTTAGTCCACTCAACTCAAATTAGGGTAATTATATACTTGACACATTAGAAGAGAGTGGTAAATTGACCACATGAAAGCGAAGAATTTTGATCACATTCCTGAAACGTTGACGGGCGCGATTCGCTATTTTGGAGACGCAGAAAAGTGCCATGAGTTCATGGCTGCGATGCGTTGGCCTACTGGCGTGCGCTGTCCTCATTGCGGTTCTGGAAACGTTGGCAAACTTGTTTTGCCTCGCCGCGTTTGGAACTGCAAAAACTGCCGGAAGCAGTTCACCGTCAAAGTCGGAACGATCTTTGAGGATAGTCCTCTTAGTTTGGACAAATGGCTCCCCGCAACTTGGATGATTGTGAATGCTAAAAACGGAGTCAGTTCGTGCGAACTGGCGCGCTCCCTTGGCGTCACTCAAAAAACGGGCTGGTTCATGCTGCACCGAATCCGCTTGGCGATGCAGGACGGTTCCATCGAGAAAATGAAAGGGCGTGTAGAGGCCGACGAAACTTTCATCGGCGGTCTTGCTCGCAATATGCACAAGAGTAAAAAGAAACACCTTGGAACTGGCGGCGCTGGCAAGGCCGCTGTAATGGGATTGCTGGAACGTAATTCGCCCGAGCGCGAATCGCGTGTTCGCTGCAAGGTGCTGCCTAACGTGCGCCGCTCGCAACTCGATTCCACTGTGCGCGAAAACGTAGAAAAGGGTTCCGAAGTAATCACGGATGCGTTTTGTTCTTACGCGCGACTCAATGACGAGTTTGTTCACCAAGTCATTGACCATGCGGAGAGCTATGCGCAAGGCCATGTCCACACGAACGGACTGGAAAACTTCTGGTCGCTGCTGAAGCGCGGAATCAAAGGAACCTATGTGAATGTCGAACCTTTTCATTTGTTCCGGTATCTGGATGAGCAAGCGTTTCGGTTCAACGAACGCAAAGACAATGACAAAGGGCGATTTTTGAAAGCTATCGCCAGCTTCGCAGGCAAACGGTTAATGTATTCCAAGCTCATTGGTCAAGAGGACTGTGGTTCACTTCCACCGGAGACGACAGGGACGTGGCAAACGGCATAAAAAATGAATCTCGTCATTGTTTCAGTTTCTACGGATGATCTTGATCCGAAAGAGGAACAGGCTGCGCGTAACAGCTATCTTGAATTGGTTTCAAAGCTGTCACGGAACGAAGCGCCGCCAAGTATGCCTCAATACTTTTTGCTATCAACGCACGAGCTTTTGCGTGCTCTGAGCGTAGTTCGTCCATTGCACCCTGAAGTGTCCCTTCAGATATTTTCCCTGAAAACTCCATCTGAGCAATTAGTCGAAGGAGTAACCGACGAAAATGCTGCTGATCCTGCCAGCTATTTACTGACAAATCGTACGCCAATTCGATAGCCGTATTTGCGGCGATGCCGGTAAATTCGCGAGAGTAGAACGCAGACAACAATGTGTTATTATCTTGATTCATGTCAGAAGCCGCACACCAAACCGAGAAACCGTCTGAGAAATTCCGAAAAGCGATGAAGCAAATTCTCTCGGTGCCAAAAAAGGAATTGGAGCGCCGCGAGTTGGAATACAAAGAGCAACGCAAGATTAAGAATTATCATCGACACCGATGACGCGATGCCTGAAGCGGTTGATCCCGAATACGCCAAGTTCCTAGACCAGCTCGATAAATGGCTGGAGGAAAAGGCTGGTATTTCAAAGAGTCTTTTGCGCTCGCTGGACCAAGATAGCGACTGGGCTTTTATCATTAAAATCCATGGAATAATGGAAGTTGCGCTCAACCATTTAATTGGCAGTCGTCTTACTGCCCCCGAGCTAAAACCAGTTATTGCACAACTTGAGACCGGACACGACCGCAGGGGAAAAATAGCCTTCATCCAAGCTCTAGACTTACTGCCGGAAAACGCGTGCCTGTTTGTAAAACTTCTTTCAAAGTTGCGCGGCCAAGCGGTACATAAAATAGAGAACTTCGATCTAGATTTAGTTAAATATCTAACGAACTTAAACAAATCTGACCAACATGCTTGGAAGCTGGCACTTCGTTGGTGGTCAGAAAAACCAATCGTAGAAGAGAGACCGTTGGATTTTATTCCGCGGACCCGAATCCATGCAGCGTGTTGGACCATTGTTCTAAAGAGTTTTTCCGAGAGTACTTACATTGATAGATTTATTGAAAAGGTCTTTCCTTCTCCGAGCAAAGACGCATTGCCTGATTCAGCCAATCCCACGGGATGAAAATGCAGTTCTCAATCCAAAGACCGTCCGATTTAGCTTCAATATCAACTTCTCGGTTGTAGTCATCTTCGGGAACCGTCCCTATGATCTTTAGCCCTGCCGCCCTGTCACGGTGATTATTTACTTCACTCATAACTCTAATGCGTCAAATATATAGTTGCCCAAATTAGGACACTACCTTGAGTCGACGCAACTTGACTCTCGAACGCCGGCCTGCACGCTAGTGGCCATGGAAAACGGGCGGACATTGGCAAGTCGGCTGCACGGTTATATCGAGCAGCTATTTCCCAATTGGACGCACCGGCGATACCGGCACATATGGGAGCGCCGGTGGCTCAACCCCGAATTTAACCCCTTCTGGAAAACCGACCAGCCGCAAAAGGAACTCGTTGATGCGATTGCGTCCGGCTGGTTCCCGAAAAATCAACACGTCATCGACCTGGGCTGCGGAAACGGTGAGGTTAGCCGGTGGCTGGCTGGCCAGGGCTTTGCCGTGCTGGGGCTCGATTGCAGTGCCGCGGCCATTGAGAACTGCCGTCGCCTCTCCGCCGGACACCCCAACGCACCCACTTTTGAAGTTGCTGATCTTTGCGACGAGAATCTGCGATTGGAACCGGCTTTCAGCCTGATCGACCGCGGTTGCTTCCACCGCATCGTCGCGAATCTTCGCCCCGTCTTCGCTCAGAACATCGCTCAGGCCACCGTTGAGGGTGGCCATTTCCTCCTGCTTGCCGGGACATTCCAGGATGCGCGAGTTGTGAACTACAGCGCCGTCCGCTCCGAGCGACAACTTCGAGAACACGTCCGGGAGATTTTCGGCAATCACTTCACCATCAAACGAGCCGAACCCGCTTTAATCAACGCCAGCGAGGGCCAGGAGGCAACGCCCGCTGTCGCCTTCTGGATGGTCCGCAAACCTAAGTCGCCCACGTCTGACTAAAGAGCCGCCGCCTCGCAGGTCGCGAGAGGCGGACATATGGTGGCCTCGATGACTCTCCCGCGCGGTCAGTCGATGTTGGAATGGACGGCATGAAAACGCTCAGAATCGCCATCCTGTGGCTGCTAATAGTTTCTTCGCTTTCCGCAGCCGGCGAACGAAACACATATGACCGCTTAAATATTCCACGGGGTGGAATCACAGCGGGGCTGCCTGGTGGACGCAGAGAAATCACGGTTTTTCTTCTTGACGGATATCATGAAAAAAGCCTCTGCTATCCCATCCATCGGTTTTGAGGACGGTAGCTTATCTGAGCTTCGCACTTATCAAGAGACGAAGCGGTGCTAATAGCTGCTGCCAGATAGATGACGACGATACCCGCGCAATTCGATTGCACGCTGGCGGCGACCCCCGACAAGGAGGCCGTTTTCGGCGGGGGCGCATCATTGACATTCCGCCAACTCCACGCTGAGGCCGTGGCGGCGGCCCAAGCCCTCGCCTCGCTTGGAGTGTTACCGGGTGACCGAATCGGCATTTGCATGCAGAAGACCCTTGATCAAGTCGTCGCGATTCTGGGCGTACTTTGGGCCAACGCCATCCTTGTTCCCATCCATCCGGTGCTTCGGGCCGAGCAGATCAGACACATCGCCACCGACTGCGATATGAAGCTCCTGATCACGGAATCTGCCCGAGTTGCGGAACTCCGTGGCGCAGCGCGTGGGCGGATTGCCCTCGGACGCGGCCCGGATGAAGAAGGGATCTCCTCGTTAGGCGAGCTCCGCCGGGACTGCCAGGGCAGTCAGGCTTTTTTTCGGGCCAAGGCCGACGACACGGCAGCAATCATCTACTCGTCGGGATCCACAGGCAGGCCCAAGGGCATTGTAATAACACAACGAAATCTAGCCGACGGCGCCCGGATCGTGGCGAGCTATCTCGGGACGACAGCGACCGACCGGATTGCAGGTGTGCTCTCGCTGAATTTCGACTACGGCCTGAACCAGCTTTGGCAAACCCTCTATGTGGGATCGTCGCTTTACCTGCACGATCTGATTTTTCCACGCGACTTATTTCGGCTGCTCGCCAGCGAGCGACTCACGGCCCTGCCGGTAATGCCTGTCATCATCAGTCGAATGTTTGATCCGCGGCTGCCGGGTCCCGATGGTCCGCTCGATTTCTCCGCGCTCCGCTATATATGCACGTCGGGCGGGCCTGTCACTGGAACGATGCTCGGCCACCTCCGGCGCACCTTTCCCGAGACCGACATTGTACTGATGTACGGACTGACGGAAGCCTTCCGGTCATCGTGTTTACCCCCCGACCAAGTTACCCTCCGGCCGACTTCAATCGGCAAGGCGATTCCCGAAGTTGAGCTCTACGTGTTGGATGACCAGGGACAGGATTGCCCGCCGGGTGTTCCTGGCCAGCTGGTACACCGCGGTGGCTGCGTAGCGAAGGGTTATTGGAACGCGCCCAAAGCCACGGCGGAACGCTTCCGGCAGATTGATCGCTTCCCAGATGAAACGGTTGTCTTTTCAGGCGATCTCGTGCGGCGAGATGAGGAAGGTTACCTGTATTTCCTTGGGCGAATGGACTCGATGATCAAGACCTACGGCTTTCGCGTCAGTCCCACGGAAGTTGAAGAGCACGCGCGTCGGTGGGAGCGCCTGCTGGATGCCGTGGCTTTCGGAGTCGATAGCCCCGAAGCCGGGCAGGAAATTATGGTTGCCTACACGACTAACGACCAAAAACCGATCGCGCTTGATACATTGACCGATCATTTTCGGGTTGCCATGCCGCATCACATGGTGCCGCGGTGGTTCGTACACATGGAGGCGTTTTCTGTGACGGGCAATGAAGGAAAGGTCGATCGCGTAATGACTCGCGGGTTAGCTCTCGAAAAGTTTGCCCGCTTGTCTTCTTCCCAGAACCATGATCAACCATAGCTTTGGCCGCGAGCTGCTGGAGCGCTACGGCTCGCCCCTCTATGTTTACGATCTCGACGAGGCCGAGCGTCGAGCCAGAACGCTCTTAGGCCTACTTCCGAAGTCCGCGCAGGTGTTGTACTCGGTGAAAGCGAACCCGATTCCAGAGGTGTGCGCCGCTTTGAAAACAGCCGGCTGCCGAGTCGAAATCGCGTCGGTTGCTGAACTGAAGATTGCGCTGGAAGCGAGCTTCGTGCCTAACGAAATCCTTTGCTCCGGGCCAGGTAAGACGGTCGCGATTGTTCGCGATGCATTGCATGCCGGCGTGACTCATTTCTCGTGTGACTCATGGTATGACCTGGAGCGCCTGGCTGCGGTCGCATCGGCAGCGAGGATGACAGCCAGCGCATTATTACGGATTCACCTTTCCGACAAGGCGGCGGCAGCCGCAGGTGTTGGTGCAATGCACAGCCACTTCGGTGCAGAGCCGACAGAACTGTTAGATGGCGGCGCGACTCGGCTCGCGCAGCTTCGCCGTGTCGAGCTGGTGGGAATCCATGTCTATTCAGGAACGCAAATCCAGAATCCTGAAAAGTTGGCCGGCACCTTCGAACATGCGATCCATGTCGCCGAGGAAATTGTGCGGAGCGGAGTACCTTTACGGGTGCTCAATCTCGGCGGGGGATTTCCCTGGCCATGGGCGACATCCGATGTTCCGGCGGATCTTTCCGGACTGAGGGGCGAACTGGAGCGTGTCAACGGGCTTCGCCGGCTCACTGCAGATGCCGAACTGTGGTTCGAATCAGGTCGCTATCTGGTATCCTCGTGTGGTAACCTGTTGGCGACTGTTCTTGACGTGAAGGTATTTGAAGCTGGCAAGACTCATGTGATTCTGGATACGGGAATGATCCATCTAGGCGGTATGGCGGGCTTGGGACGAATTCATCGCGCTGTGGCTTCGGTCGAGCCACTAAGCAAGGCGGGTAGCGAAACGCGCGATCCGACTGACGTGATGGGACCGACTGATAGCCCGTTGGATTGCATCGCGCGCGGCGCCTTGGTGCCACCTTTGCAACCCGGCGACATTGTGGCCATACCGAATGTTGGCGCGTACGGGCTTACTGCCAGCCTCGTGGCGTTCGCCAGTCGGCTGCCCCCGGCCGAGGTATGTTACCGGGGAAACTCGGTCGTTGCGGCGTATCGCCTGTGCACTGGGCATGAGCGTATTTCGACCTGACCTATGAAGCGAATCCGAGGCTAACCTGGCAATAAAGATATGCACGACATAACTATGCGGTTCGAACAGTGCCTGCGCCGGCACCTTCGCTTGGTGAAGCCGGACTCCATCAACTACGACGTGGAGCTCGCACAACTCGGTTTGGACTCAATGACTGCGGTCGCTTTACTCCTCGACATAGAGAAGACGTTTGCCATTCGTTTCCCCGACGACATGATCGTGGAAGGTACCTTTCGGACCGCTGGAGGGCTGAAAAAAGCGGTGCAGCAGCTCTTGGAGCGCAAAACATCATGACCAGACCAATGCCCGACCTATCATTGGGATCCGAGTGGACGATACTGGAGCTGTTGGCCCGAGGTATCGTCGACGACCTGGAGCAACAGAGGGTTCGCGATCTGCTATTGGCGGAGACCCTGGATTGGGGCGAGCTGCTGGAGCAGGCGCTTCGGCACAAAATGCTCCCAATACTGGCTTATCACATTGTTTCGGCCAGCCTTCGCTTCGACGTGCCCAGAAGCATCTACCAGCACTTGGAATCGGCCTTGGAGTGGAATCGCTGGCAGACCGAGGTATTTCGATGCGAAACGGTGCGCGTGGCGCAGGCGCTCGACGGCCGCGGTATTCACTTTGTGGTCACCAAAGGCATGACGTTCGAATCGACGCTCTACGGCAGCCTCGGCACGAGACACATGAATGACATCGATTTCATGATAGCGCCGCGAGACCGCGAAGCGGTGCTGAGTGTGATGCACAAGCTCGGCTTCCGCCCGTTCTTCGATTGGGCGAAGGATCCCCGCCGCGAAGAAATCAGCAGCCGCCTGAACCCTGACCACTTGCCGAAGCTGGCGCGCGACATCGATCAGCCTGGGATTCGGACAATCCAGGTCGATGTCGCCAACAGCCTGACTTGGACTAGGAGTCCCTTCGACGTTCCGGTCGAGGAATTGCTTAAGGCCCCTGTCGAGCAGCCCGTTCCCGGCATACCTGGGGTGAGCTTGCCTTGTTTCCGCCCCATATATCAATTCCTCTTCACCGTGCTTCACCTGTTCCGCGAGGCGTGGCTGCAGAAATTCGTCGATTTCGGGAATGACGTTAGTCTGATGAAGTTCGGGGATGTGATCCGCTTGATCGATCGAGATCGCAACGAATTGACCGACGGTGAGCTGCTACGGACCATGGAGGCCCACAGTGTCATCCATGCCGTCGCCTGGGTGCTCGGTCACCTGGACGAGACCTTCCATACGCGCACGCTGGAACTGCTCGCACTTGAAAAACACGGTGACGAGGAGCTGCTGGCTTCCCAGATGCAATCCAGCGGTTACGTGCGCGCTTGGGGCCAATCGATGCGCGAACGCCTGCAAAGCAAGACCCGCGGTTCCTTGCGGCCGGTGGCCCCGCCGCATTCGGGCTCCTAGAATGACTAGCATCAAAAGCCTCCTGCTCCTGTTCCCCCGGACGTCGTACGGCGCGCGGAGGTACAACCAGCGACTGCGTCGGGAGATCGAAGAGCATCCGGATCGCGCCCTGATGGTATGGGAGCGAGAGAACTCGAGCCAACTGTGGTACGTCTTCCACGGGATGGCGGGGGCGCTGCAGATGCAGCCTTTGACGGTCCTACGCGAGACCGGATTGATCCATACTAATCTGATTCTGCTCAAGGATTATTACCGCTTTTGTTACCACGCAGGGTTGAACCGGGAGATCACGGACGTTGACGCCATTATCGCTCGTCTCCGGAGATGCCGTGAAGAGTTATCCCATGTCCGGCAGACATTCTGTTTCGGGACGTCGGTCGGCGGTTACGCAGCGATCCTGTTCGGCCACTACCTGCAGGTGGACGTCGTTTGTGCATTCGGACCGGCGACGCTGATCAACCTTGACGTTCTGAAGAAGTTCGGCGGCTGCAAGGACGTTTGGCGCATCACCGAGCAGCACCGCGATCTGGCGCGTCTTCTGGCGAAGCACAATGGCCGAACCCGTTACAAGATATTCTATTGCGACGGGTATGGCACAGACCGCACCTACGCCGAACGTCTCCAGGGCTTACCTGGCGTGGAGCTTTACCCACAGCCGGGTAATACGCACAACGTCGTCCAGGCTATGTACGAGAGCGGTCGACTGCGCGAGATCTTTGCCACCGTCCCGTCGGGTCCGACCGTAAAGTGAGCCGCGAAGAAACTCCGGAGCCTTGGCCGCTTGCTGCATCTAAGTCTCCTAAAGACCATCGCGAGGCGCTAATTTTTCTTCACATTCCCAAAACAGCGGGGACGACCCTCAACCGGATTATCGACTGGCGATACAGCCCTTTTGCGATTTTCACGATGGATCCCTATCGGATCAGGGCGACAGCGGAACGACTCAAACGACTTCCAGAGGGGCGCCGTCGCCGGTTGCGGGTGGTGCGCGGACATTGTTCTACGGTATTCATGAATGCCTGCCGCAGGGCGCTACTTATATCACAATGCTCCGCGAACCGGTGGCCAGGGTTCTCTCCGCTTATTATTTTATTCTGCGTCGGCCGCTTCATCCGCTGCACCGGAAATTGAAAAGGGAGCGACTGGGAATAGAAGGTTGCCTCCGACTATTCCCTCATCGCCAGAACTTGAAGTGCAGGTTCATTGCCGGAGTTGAGGACACCGCGATCGGCGATGAGCGATTACTAGACATCGCGAAACAAAATCTTACGAAATCGTTTAGCGTCGTGGGAATTTGTGAAACGTTCGAAGAAAGCTTGATGCTCATCGCGAAAACGTTCGGATGGCGACTTCTGTTTCTATGAGAATCGTAAAGTTTCGAAGATTCGGCCCGCGCTTGAACCAAGGTTGGTCGACCTCATCAGGGAGCATTATCGACTCGATGTCGAACTTTATGAGTTCGGAAAGAAACTGTTTGCAGAAAGCCTGGGCAAGAGGGAGGATGCCGTGAGGGAGGGATTGGCGACTTTGCGTGCTATTCCAAGGCCGGGAAGGTTGGAGCATTTTTGCCAATCGAGTTTGACTACGAGCCGGTTTTTAGTGAGCAAGATCGCATCTGCAATATGAGGTTGAAATATCCAATGCTTGGACTCGTGCGACAGCGATATGCGTGGCTTGCTGTTGCACTCGCCGCGGCTGTCCTGGTTGGGTCAACAGCGCAACCGGCCATGGCGAGGGGTCGCCCTGTAGAGATCGCTGATGCGGCGATCGAGCGAAATTTGGTTTACAAACGCATCAACGGTAGAGCGCTTAGGCTTGACCTCTATTGTCCTCAGAAGGCCTCCAGCCCATCGCCTTTTATCCTTTGGATCCAGGCTGGAGGCTGGAGCCATGGCCGAAAAGAGCAACGCAGTCCGGCTCTCAGTTTTCTGAGCGACGGTTACGCCGTGGCGAGCATCGAATTGCGTCTTTCTGGCGAGGCGCCTTTCCCGGCGCAGATCGAAGACTGCAAGGCGGCCGTGCGATGGCTTCGGGCTAACGCGGCCAAGTACAATCTCGATCCCGACCGGATCGGCGCCTGGGGACATTCCGGGGGCGGACATCTCTCTGCGCTGCTTGGCACTTCCGGCGGAGTACAGGAGCTGGAGGGCAGCGGAGATAACATGTCTTATTCGAGCCGGGTGCAAGCGGTCTGCGATGTGTCCGGCCCGTCAGATCTTCTGCGTCTCTACCACGACGCATCGGACGCGTCGACCGGGACGAGGCCCCAAGCCATATCTGACATCGATGCGTTACTGGGCGGGCCGGCCGAGCAAAATAAAACGAAGGCGATGGCGGCGAGCCCAATCACTTATGTTTCGAAGGATGATCCGCCTTTTCTCATCATCCACGGAAAGAGAGACTCGTCGGTGCCGGCCAGTCAAGGTGAGCTATTAGCCGCGGCGCTCAAGGCAGCCGGGGTGGAGACAACCCTGGAGATAACTTCACAAGGACACACCGTTAGAGTGGGAGACTCAAGGTTGCTACCGATTATTAAAGCTTTTTTCGACAAATATCTCAAGAAGAGCCAGTGAAAGTGATTCCAACATCTGGCAGCGCCAAAGCCCCTTGCTTGGCATCGCACGAACGGCTTGACGTTTGCGAGCTGAATACCCATCATATCCGCTCTTATTTGGGCGTAAGCTTCTCTTAACTCGAGTAACTGGCGATAAGTCGCGGACATTTGCGCGTGGCTTTTCACCTGCGCATATTCGTTAACACTCGATTTCTAGATGGATCACGAGGCGCTCATTTTTCTTCACATTCCCAAGGCGGCGGGAACGACTCTAAATCGGATCATAGAATGGCAATATAACCCCCTTTCGATTTTCACGATCGATCCCCACCGGATTCGGGCCACACCCGAACGCTTTAAGACGCTCTCCGAGCAACGACGGCGGCAGTTACGGGTCGTGCGCGGGCATATGTTCTATGGCATTCATGAATTTCTCCCCCAAGGCGCTACGTATATCACGATGCTCCGTGACCCAGTGGCCAGATTGCTGTCGGCTTACTCCTTTATTTTGCGGCGCCCGCTCAATCCCATGCACCGCAAGTTGAAGCGGGGGCGGGTTGGAGTCGAGGCTTTTATTCGGCTCACACCCAATCGCCAGAACCTTCAATGCAGAATGCTCGCTGGAGTCGAGGACGTGACTTGCGACCAGCGGGTCCTGGATATCGCGAAGGAAAATATCACGAAATCATTCAGCGTAGTCGGGCTGTGTGAAAGATTCGAAGAGAGCTTACTGCTTATCGCGAAAACCTTTGACTGGGAAATTCCTTATTACGAGAATCGGAAAGTTTCAAAGGTTCGTCCCGCGCTCGAGCCGAACGTGGTGAGTATGATTCAGGAGTACAATCGCTTTGATATGGAGCTCTATGAGTTTGCCAGAAAACATTTTGAAGATACCTTGCACAAGAAGGAGGACGTGATGAGACAAGCATTGGCTGCTTTAGACTCAATTCCCAAGCCCGGGCCAGTGCAGCGGTTTTGTTATTCAACTGTGGGCGCCAGCCGATTTTTGGTGAGCAAGATCATGTCTGCCCTGTGAGAACGAAATATCTAATGAAATGGCTGAAGGCGCGCCAGCGCCGCTGGCTGGCCGTCACAATCGCGGCGGCCATGCTGGGTGGGCAGATCGCGCAACCGGTCATGGCGAGGCGTCGGCCAACTCAGGTTGCCAATGCCGCGATTCAGCGAGACTTGGTATATAAACGTGTCAACGGCGCAGTTCTCACCCTCGACCTTTACTGTCCGGAGAAGGTCTCCGGTCGGCTGCCAATGATCGTTTGGATCCATGGAGGCGGCTGGAGCAGGGGCAGAAAAGAGCGCTGTCCAGCTGTTACTCTGGTGCAGGATGGATACGCCGTGGCGAGCATCGATTTCCGCCTTACCGGCGTTGCGCCTTTTCCGGCGCAGATCGAAGATTGCAAGGCTGCCGTCCGCTGGCTTCGCGCCAATGCCTCCAAGTACAATCTCGATCCCGATCGGATCGGCGTCTGGGGATTTTCCTCGGGCGGGCATCTGGCAGCGCTGCTTGGTACTTCCGGCGGGGTGAAGGAGCTGGAGGGAACTGGAGACAATATGTCTTATTCAAGTCGGGTGCAGGCAGTCTGTGTTGTCTCAGGTGTCGAGGATCTGTTGCAGCTCTACCGCGACGCGACGGGACCGTTGGGGGCCGAGATGAATCCCGAAATCAAACCTGGCCTCGAAGCGTTGATCGGCGGGCCGATAGAAGAGAATAAAACCAAGGCGATAGCTGCAAGCCCGATCACTTACGTCTCGAAGGACGATCCGCCTTTCCTGATCATTCACGGTGAGAACGACTCTACGGCGCCCGTTAGTTTGACCCAGTCATTTTTCGCGGCGCTCAAGGCAGCTGGAGTGGATGCGACTCTGGAGATTGCCACCGGACGAGGGCACGGAGTCGGAGGCCCGGAGTTTCAACCAATGATCAAGAATTTTTTCGACAAACATCTGAGGAACAGGCAAGGGGAAGTGACTCGAAAAGCCGGTATTTAGAAAATGCGGCCTCGCAAATTCTCCGACGTCATCCTAACGTCGATATGTGGTCTAGTTGTTGCGACCGTGGGTCAGTTCCAGGTCTTTGCCGAGCGGGAGCCGCCGATCCGGACAGGTTTATGGGTTACTCAACCACTAGCTGAAGATAGCAACGAATTGAGCGCTTTCGCGGCAAGCGTACGCGCAAACCGCCAACTGACCGGCGTATCCATTCATGTTCATTGGAAGGACGTCGAAAAGGAAGCTGGCAAACCGGATTTTAGCGCGATCGACAAAATTGTGGCCGTTCTCCGCGGCATTGGAATGAAATATCAGCTCTGCCTCCATCCTGGCGTTTACACACCGGGTTCTGTCTATGAAGAGGGCGCGCAGTCTTTTGCAACCCGCGTAACGAATCCCCACCGGCCCAATTTTGGCCAGGGAATTTTGATTCCAGTCCCATGGGATCCGATTTATCACCGAAACTTTTCGCGGGCGATTAAGCAGCTCGGAGAACGCTATGCGGGCGATCCCTTGTGCGTAAGCGTCGTGCTTACTGGCGCCAATTTGATGAGTGCAGAAATGCATCTTCCAAAGACGCGTGAAGATCTTGCGAAATGGGCGGCAGCCAGCTATCAGGCCGCTGGGAAGACACCGGCCTGATGAGCTATGATCTCATACAAAGGTATCGCGATCGCGCGCATCATGGCTTTCAAAGTCTCGCGCGTTTGACTTACCCGAATGAGAGGATGGGTTCAATCGAGGTGGCCGTTCTCAATGTGGTTCATGCAGAGGGCGAATACTGGGAACTGTGGCATGACGACGGTATGAACGTGGAAACTTCCACTGCCGTCGCCAGAGCCTGGGAAGAAGCCAGACGGGTTGGTTACGACGCGTACAAGAAAAAACTGATGTCCGAAGGTAAATACCGTGAACGATGATGACTGTTCTGCAACCAAGATCAGATGGAGAAATCTCTTCTGAGTTCGGGACTGATAGAGAACCTACGAATGACTCGACCCGCTGATGTTGAAGAAGCGGTTATCTTTCTTCACGTGCCAAAGACCGCAGGCACCACGCTCAATCGGCTAATCGAGTGGGAGTATCCTCTCTTTGAGATATACTCAGTCGATCCCGTTTTCTTCAGGTGGTCCGCGTCGCGCCTCTGGCAACTCCCTGCGCGACGCCTAAAGAGGACGCGCATGTTCAAGGGTCACATGATGTTTGGTCTTCATAAGATCCTCCCGCAGCCAGCCACCTACATTACCGTGTTGCGCGAGCCCATCGAGCGTGTGATCTCCGCCTTTTACTTCATGCGTAGCTATATCTTGCATCCCTTGTACTGGCAATTGAGGCGAGACAATTGGACCCTCGAGGATTTTGTCAGGCGTTCGCGAAGAGAAAATGTCCAATGTAAGATTATCGCCGGCGCCGAGTATGATAAACCCTGTACAGCGGAGATATGTGAAAGAGCGAAGGAGAACCTGGTCCGGTATTTTGGTGTGGTCGGCCTATCCGAGCGTTTCGAAGAAAGCCTGGCGCTGATGAAGCTACGTTTTGGCTGGAAGCTACAGCGTTACTCGAGCTTCAATGTGACTCGCGCCCGACCCAAGAAACGGGATCTTCCTCAATCTACGCTCGACTTAATCATCGAGAGGGACTCGTTCGACCTCGCGCTCTACGAGTGCGCAGCCAAACTATTCGAGGATGCCGTCAATAAACACGCTACCGAAGTGAGCCGTATCGCTCGTGAGCTGGAAGCAGCACGAGCCCGCACCCAAAATTCCCTCAGCTCGGCCCTGTTTTCGATTCGGGCCGCCGGGAGGAAAGCCATCAGCAGAGCTTACTCCAGTATCTAGATCTTAAGGGGATGTAGCCACAGCCGTGGGCTGTTTCGCGCCTTGAACAAGCAATACCCTGGCACGGTAGCTTTCAAAAACGACCTTCGAGTTTTTATCCAAATATTCGACGACATCCGGGCTTTGCAATCTCATGGATGCAGAAGAAGGGACGTTAATAAGCCAAATGCGACCGCCCCGATGAGTTACCTCCTGCAGCTCCGTCAAATTCCGAATAGTTGGTAAACCACTAAACTTGTCGCTAAACCTCGGTTCCGCGAGTTGCTCATTATATCCGACCTTCGAGGCGAACAGGGTGTTTAGAAAATAATCGCCTCGCCTTCCAGAGTAATATTCAATCACGTGTGGGATGCCTGGGATGACCAGGTCGCCTGGTTGGAGTTGACTCTTCACAAATTGCGCGGCACCACGGTAGTCGTAACGATAAGTGTTCATACGTGTCATCATCCCCGGTTCATCGCCTTGGCTGGAAAGGGTGTACTCCTTCATCAACCACTCATTGCTTTGAAGAAACAGCAGAGCAATTACGGCCAGGCCTGCCGCATGCGCAAAGCCCAAAGCCGTCGCGGAGCCGCCTTCCTGCCGGGCAAGTGAAATAAGCCGATCGTATAGCAGAAGGGCAGCAGTTATCCCAGCAAGAACGAGAAGAGGCTGAAAATAGTAGCTATAACGCGGGGAGAGAGCAGCAATAAAGTTTGTGTGACAGACAGTTAGGGTGACCAGGAGCACGATAACGTAACGGAACCCCCGGTTTCTCCAGCAGAATAAGATCCCGATCAAGGCCATGACTGTGAAAAACACGTGGTTTTCTGCCAGCCATAATCTATCGACATAAAAGAGTGGCTGGTAAGCAGGCGTTAGAAAAAAGAGAGACGGGCCTGCAAGGTTGGACAGCCCGGAACCCACTGTCAGATAGGGATTCGAAGCAATTGTCCGCAAGCAATACTCGGCGATCACCACAGCAGCCACAAAGAAGAGGCAGCGATAGAGATGGAATTCCTTTAGCCACCACCATTCGCCCCAGCGGACAACGAGTAACCCGACGAACAAAGCGGGCAGAATAAACGCACTTCCTTCCCACGAGAGGTAAGTCACGCAGAAGCACACCGCCGCGGCGGTAAGATAGTTCTTGTGCAACGGACGAACATTTATCGCCTCGTAAAACAACCAGAATGTAAGCATCGCCATCAACTGGCATTGCTGCGGGTAAAATGCGTTGTGTGCCCAGCGGATATCCAACGGAAGGCAGGCATATACCAGCCCAGCGATCAAGCCGGTCCGCCAATCGAACAATCGACGGCCCATCAGCGCGATGACCCCGATGCAAAGTGCGCCCATGAGACAGGATGGCAGCCGCATCGACCATTCCGAATGGCCAAAAAGCAAGCCAGATAAAGCGAGCGGATAAGGCACTGCCTCGTAGGTCGTGATCGGCCGGATTGTTCCCGCAAAAACGGTATATGGGAAGCCGAGTCTATAAATTCCATACGATTTTGAAATCAGACCCATCTCGTCATGATCAAAGGACACGAAACCCAGATCGTGGTAGCGCAGCCCAAAGCCCAAGCCCATGATGATTGCCAGCAGCAGATAGGGCAGCGCTTGGGGAAATAAGCTCTTGTTTATTTCCGCGATACGCATCTTGATTCGCTGCGTTGCCTGCCTGTTCGCGAAGAAATGAAAGAAGCGAACCCCGACAAGCGCGAGGACTGCTCCGAGCACGAACCTTGGGTGGAACGACCAATCCGCTGGAAACCGAAGGTCGTAGTCGGGAAGGACCAAGAAAAGTAAACCTACCGTGATTGGTGCATGAAACAATGCATCACGAAACATGGCGTATCGAAGGACCTCTCCCCTCGCGCGCGCCACAAAGGCCGACGCTGCCAGCCATATGGCTACGGTTGCGATCATCACCGACAAGAATACAGCGCAAGTTTTGGCAACAGTATAGAAGCTCGAGCGATCAACCGGCTTGGCCAGTTCTTGCGGGAGGTAACCCCACGGGGCGGACCCGTCCTTACCGGATTCTAGAGCGCGCTGATTCTTCGCGGTCTGGGTAGATGGTTGCTCCACTACCTGCCAGTTAGAGTCAGTCTCAAACCGCTGGACGCTGCCATCCTTGCGAACCAGGAAACCGCTAGCGAAAAGACTGGCCGGATGATCAACGCTGCGGACTGTTGCCACAATAGTATTCGGACCTTTCTTAATCCAATGACTGATGTCGTACGCTTCAAGAGTTACTTTCTTAGAGGGAAAGGTGGACGCGTAGGATGTGATCGGCGAAGGCCTCTCAGACGAAGGGGGGATCGACTTGGATGAAGTCGGCGAATACGCTGGCGAGGGGGAAGTCGAGCTGAATGGGGATGCGGCAGGTGCGACGGTTCGCGAGGAGGCACCCGATGTGTATGCTACAGGCGGAGGCGTCGCGGCGGGCGTACTGGCGGAGGCGGCACGGTTGGGAAGACGCACCTGTTCGGCATTTTGTTGTGGCGGAGCAGTCGCCGACGGCAAATGGGGAAGCCCTTCCGATAAAGAAATGTCAGCGCTGGTAATCAGGCGTCCATTCACTAGAAGATCGAAACTTCCTGAACCGGCCACTTGGATCCACGTCTCTTGGTGCGCTTTTTCCGCACTTATCGAGGTCGAAAACGTTGCCTGTCGTCCAGCATTTTCGCCCAAAATCCAATTACCAGAGGACGGGAGTTGCAGCAAAAGAGGATTTAGGTCCACCCAGTTGATGTAGATAGGATGTTCCATGAGCGTCGCGCGCTGTGCGTTCGGCCAAAGCTCCTCTTCAACCCGCGGAGAAGTCCACTCTTCGAAGCCCTCCACGATCCCGGTCTTTGGGGTAACTCTCCAATGTTCGTCCGAAATTAGTGAGATAACCTTGTCGCCCGGCTCTGTAACGGCGCCTCGAACGAGGAGTTGTGCGGAGCCCGGGTAGGACGTTCGAGAAATTGACACGGCGATCACATTTGTCCCCGGCTTCAGGTGCCTCTTAATGTCATAGATTCCTGCCACTCGCGTCTTTATGTGACTTTCGTTCCCGACCGTGCCGCCATTGACTATTACTCCGAAATTGTCCGTCGCTGCGACTTCCAGCCAAGCCTGCTTGGGCGCAGCACTTAAAAAAATGTTCTTTCGGAAATACGCCACCGGAGCAAACTGAGGGGGCTCGATCCATTGGGCCTCGCCAAAGTCCAATTGATATTGCCGCGGCAACGGAGTAACAAAAGTCCGAAACACGAAATACCCGAGCATCAACCCACAAACCGCCACCACGGCTACTGACCACTGCAGCGCATGTTGGCCATATCCCAATTGCTTCGATGAAGTCTCCATAAAGTCTAGTCGCCAGCCAACTTCGTTAGTGCCCAAGTGTTCAAGATGGGATCCGCCGACATCGAGCGGCTGTAATAGTAGCGGGCATCGGCAGTGCGGCCAAGCTTGGCATAACAATCGCCACCCAGGGAATAGGCATCGGCCAGCATGGAAGTGTGATTGGCAACGACTTGAACCAAACGAGCGATTACATCGAGCGCGGCTTGATACCGACCGATATCGTAATTGCCGCGGGCCAGGTAAGGAAGCACGTAGACTTGCGAAGGATCTTCCGCAAGGGTTTGCTCCCAGTTGGTTACCGCGCCTCCGATGCTCCCGGCGCGATAGAGCGCCAAGCCCAGATCCGCGCGAGTCTGCACGGATTCCCGCTTCGCCGCTACCGCCAGCGCACCGCCGCCATCTGCGGCCCGATTGAATTCGAAAATCGCCAGCTCGTATTCACTCGCCTGCTTGAATTCTATCGCTCTTCTAATGTGCCGCTCTGGCGAACCATAAGCGGAACCAGCTTGCTCCTGGAGCTCGCCAATCGTTGCATAAGTATCGATGTTCTGGGCATGCCATTGATCCCACCGCATTGCTTTGCGGTAATCAGCGATTGCTCTTTCGTTGTCTCCCTGAGCCTTCGCTATGGAGGCGCCGGTAAAATAATGCTGCCCGATAACTGGTGGAGTTACCAGGATGACTAGCGCTCCCACCGGAAGACAAATCAGTGCTAGCACCGTTGGCATCCTTTCACCGGGAAGCCGGCTAATTGAATACGCTGCAATCAACAACGATCCGAACCCAAAGCAATACCAACCAAGCCGGAGGAAAGAACAAGCGGCGAGAAAGCGGCCCCATGCGGTGTAAAGGACAAGCTGCTTCGGAATGTTTTCCACGGGGCCCAGATTGCGGGGGAGGTAATTTTTTGTAAAAACTTTGATCAACTCTATCTCTTGGTCCTCTTCGGTCAGGCGACGAAGCAAAGCGGGCTGTTGAAAAGCAATCTGGCACGGCACGACGACGCAAAGTGTGAGGAGGATTGCCGCGACGAGGGCGAGGAGTGGGCGGGAGCGCCGAAGCGAAACAAGTCCCGTTATCAGAACAACGATCCCGAGGGCGCCAACGGAGAGAAAATAAATATGCGCAGTGAGTCCAACGTTTCGGAGCAGGGGCAACTGCAAACCGGAAAGATTCCGGCTGAGAGGAAACTCAACCCATTTAAGCAGGACTGAGCAAAAAACTAGGAAACTGCCGATGATCAGCACCCAATGCGCTGCCCAGACCCTGGCACCTCTTTCGGCCAATACGACCACTTTATCCCATCTGGCCCGCGCCCATGCGGCCAGTTTTCTCCATTTCTTCATGTGTCGCCTTTAAGTTTCTTCGCCCAGGACGCCACAAAGGGTGAAAAAAATGCAATTCCCTCGCGCGCGTGGCGGATTTCCTCGATTGAAAAGGTCTTCAGCGCGAATAAGATGACGCCGTAAAGAAGCAGCGAAAGCGCTCCAACGCAGAGCTGCCAGAGGAGTGGCGATTCCTGCACAGCCAAAAGAATAAACGCCATTGCAAGACCAGCTGCAAGCGGTCGCCAAATGACATGGCCTAGGTTCGCCGGAAAACCAAGCCGTGTCAGTTGAAACATCCAAATTCCAACGATCACTGTTTCAGCGCAGACGAACGCGATGGCGGGTCCAACAAACCCGAAGGTCGGTATGAGGATAATCAGGAGGAGAATGCGCAAAGCTGAGCCCGCACAGGTGCTCACCAGAAAGCGCCTCTGCTCATCGAGCGCTGCGAAAAGGTACTGAAACAAAGTCGAGAGGAAGAACGGGACCAGCCCAAGGCCGAGAAGTTGCATCGCCGGAAGTGCGGGCAAAAACTTAGCGCCCAGAGCCAACCCAAGGATTGGTTTCGACCACGCCATAAAAAAAGCGGCGAAGGGAATACTGATAAGCGCAAAGAACTTCATGCTCCACTGGTAAGCTTCCCTGAAGCGTTCCGGCGACAGGTGCGCGGTCCGTGAGTAGAGCGGATACAGCGGCAGTGAGAGAGTCTGGGGAATCACCCGCAGAGCCATGCTCATTCTGTAAGGGCCACTGAATAAGCCGACCGTCGTCAGGTTTGTCATCCAGGTAAGAATAAGGATGTCAAGCTGGAGCGCAAGTTGGCGAAGCATGACGCCGCCGCCCATCGGCAGCGCGGCGATCATGAGCGATTTCCAGAGCGGCACGTCAATGCGCAGCGTAATGCGGGCGTAGAGATGTGACACCACGATATGGTAAAAATACCAGAGTAGCAGATTCGACACAAAATGGGCGCTGACGAAGCCGACCAATCCCGTGTGAAACCTTATCGCCAGGAGGATTAAACCTAATAGAAGAATCTTATGCAGCACATAACCAAGGTAGTTTAGTTCATTATCTTCGAAGGCGCGCAGTACGGCACTGTATCCGGCTGCATGGAACGTCGCCAGCGTCGCAAAACTCATGACCAAAGCAGCGATCTTCACATCCGTTCCGAAATGCAGGAATGGGACAATCAGCGCGACCAAGAGACAGATCGCTCCGGATGCGACCCAGATAAGTGACACCGAAGCGCCCATCAGAGGCACGAATCCTTCAGGATTTTTGGCGATCTCGCGGATCAGCATGCGAGGCAATCCAGCATCGGCGACAAGTTGAAAAAACATCGCAAATGCCAGGACAAAGGAATATTTACCAAATTCGACGAGGCTGACCTGATGAGCAATGATCATGACCGTCGCCAGATAGACGAGGCCGCCGATGAAAGAAGCTAGAATACCGAAAACCGCGTTTTTTACAATCCGCTGAGATTGCTTCATGGAATCCACTTCCACGCGCCACCCGCTGCCTTCTGCAGGAACGCGTAGAGCGAGAGCTGCCGCGCTTCGACTCCCTTGAGATCATCTTGCTTAGCGATGAGATGCAGCTTCTTTTCAATCACAGATAACGGCTCAGCAATACCCTGCTGCTGCTGAGACTCGAGCACTTGCACATCCCTCTCGGCTTTAGAGACATCTTCTTGAAGGGATAAAATGTTGTGACTTAGGACGTAGATCGCTTGGTAGGCCTTGAGAACGTCGTAGTTTACATCGTCAGCTGTTGAAAGCAGCCTGGCTTCTTCGGCCTTGTATTTCATCAACTTCGCTCGGGCGGTAGCAAGCTGCGCTCCGAAGTCAAAAATGGGCACGCTGATGGCAATCGCGCCGGTATAGACGGTGGCGTTGTTAGAGGGATTAAAATCGTCGATATAGTTAGCTGTTCCGTCCAGGTAAACTGACGGATACAACCGGTATCGTTCCAGCCGGTAATCCTGCTTCGCCTGATCGATAACCGCTCGCTGCACCTCAAGCGACGGATGGTGAGTCAGGCATGCGCCGAGCAACTGCTCGGTGGTTGGCGGCGGGTCAGGTGGATCAGGGAGGGTGTTCGATAAGTAAAGTTTGGACGGAGACGATAGGCCAAGAGATTTGGATAACGCCAGCGACCCTGACGTGGCTTGCTCGCGAAGAAGCTTCGCAAGAGTCTGCGATGCGCTGAACTGGGACTTTGCAACCTTGAGGTCAACTGGTAACTTCAGCCCCTGCTTTAGCTGTTCCTGGGTGATAGCGACTGACTGGTCGAGCAGCTGTACCCTGCGTTCGGCTAACCCCATTCGGTTTCGCGCCGAAACAGTCGCGACAAACTCATCGGTGATCCGGTAAATTACATCTTCACGCCTCAGATTGACAGTCCATGCAAGAGCCTGCTTCTTTGCCTTCTTTTCCGCGATCGCAGGCGCATTGTTCAAACCTAAGATACTTCCATCCTTAAAAAGTGGATACGTCAAACGAGCCCCGTATAATTCGACTCCGGTCCAACCCACTGTTCTCGTGGTCACTGCGACTCCACTAGGACTTACACTTCCCAGGTTAATCACCCCGAATTTACTGGTCGGACTGCCCTGGAAAAGCTCGTACTTTGCCGTCCCGGTCAACTGGGGCAATAACATTCCCTGGGCGGCGCGAACTTCCTGTGCCGCAGAGAAGACATCGTACCGGCTAGCTTCCAAAGACGGATTTTCGCCCAATGCGATGGCAATGCAGTCGTGAAGGGTAAGCGGGTAAGGGCGAGGAGCCTGCAAGGCGTCTTGCGCCTCCGACCTACATGGCAAGATGAACAGCAGCGCCGCCAGACCGGCAGCCACCCTATTTGAAGATCGATCTCGACGTGGTATGGACTTTGTCATTTTCTTTTAGGTAAAACTGGCCAACTGTTACGACCCTTTCGCCTTCTTTAAGACCGCTGGTAATCTCGGTCAATCCATTTGCGACGATCCCGGATCGCACTTTGCGCAGATTCGCCCGATTGCTATCATTGACGACATAGACCGAGGGCTGCTCGCCGGAAGGATCCATGACCGCAATGCTGGGCACGGCCAGCGCATCTTTAGCGGTACGGCGGATCCGCGCGAACCCGGATAGGCCGGGTTTCAGCCGGAGATCGGGATTATTGATTTCCACGTACGCCGTGAAGGTCCGTGTGAGCGGGTCAATGTTCGGGTCTATCTTGAAGACTTTGCCCCGAAAGACCGCTCCGGGAAAGGCTGGGAAGCTCGTTTCGGCGGGGAGGCCCAACTCCACGGAATGCATTTTTTCCTCAGTAAGCTTCGGCGCCATGAGGACGGTGTTGAGAGAACCGAGCTTGACGACGAGTTGACCCGGCTTGGTCCACTCGCCAGGATTGACCAGTCGCTCGAGCACGATCCCGTCGATGGGAGACTGCATCTTCACGTGTTCAAGATCAATCTCCGCCTGCCGAAGTGAAAGTGTAGATTTGGCGAGAGCTTCTTTTGCGTCGGCCAGGGCCATCTCATACTTCTCCAAGTCCACCGCCGACCCCATGTTCTTGTTCTGTAGCGCCGTGTAGCGATCGACTTGCCGCGTTTCGTCCCTGATCTTGATTTTACTGGCTTCGACGTAGTCGCGATTAGCCTGAATTGTTGCCTGAATCAGTCGATCATCGCATCGAACGAGAAGGTTGCCTTTTTTCACGAGATCGCCAACCTTGACTGGAACCTCGAGGACCTGAGCGTCGAGTTGTGCCGTAAGCTGGACAGTGCTCGATTGCTCGACCGCGCCGCTACCCCCGATGACGTCTTCAAGCGACTGCCGGCGGACCGGCACGGTTTCGACAGCTGCTGGCGCATTCACTGCCCGAGCCTTGCTGGTGTCGGTGCTGATTACATGCAGGGCGGTTGCAAATACGAGAAGTCCCAGCAAAAAACAAACGGCGAGGAAGACCACCCAGTGGGAACGTTTCATTTGTGATGTTCCAGTTCGGAAAGAAGATGTTCCGGGACCTCCGATGTCGGACGGTTTTGATGTTGCGGTTCGGCCAGAAGATGTGCCGGGCCTTCCGATGTCGGACGGCTTGTCCGCGATTTCAGCTTTCGTTTCTCTAATGTCTGCGATTTCAGTTTTCGTTTCCATAATACAAAGATAATTACCGTAATTGCACCACAGGTCAGTAGTTCATAGATACTCAACCAAGCATTGTCCATACTGAAAATTGCGCCAAGAGTTCGGGTGTGACGGACACCAGGAAGCAATATCAAGGGCGAGCTGAATTTTTTGGGCCACGGCCAGAGCAGGGGAATGCCCGAGCCGGTATTGGTCCACCCCAGCGTCCGGCCGCTGCAGAGGTCAATCAAAAGATGTGAGCCGTATGCCGAGAAGCAGATCATCGCACTTCGCCAGAAACCTGGTGCGATCCGCCACACGCAGCTTACAGCCAGCGCGACGAGGACGCCGGCTGCTAAACTGTGCGTAAACTCATGGTGTAGGCTGTCGTTTCCGAGCAATGCGAGGCTTATGGGAAAATCGAAATCAGGCAAATTGGCAAGCAACACCAGCATGCCGAGTTGGGGAAGATATTGGCGCCATTGCGCGGCCAGCCGAATTTGCAGTTGCTTGGCAAAGACGAGGAAAGTCCAGAATCCAGCAAAGCTGTGTGCGATTGGCGAAGCCATCGGGCAAAATGTTAATAGGTTAATGCGCGCGCAGCAAACGGGGCGGCTTCGTCTTGTGCACTAGCGGGCTCGGTCGGCACCGCCAGAAGTCTGGCGTAAATGCACTCGATCTTCGCACAAATCTGCCGCCACTCGAAGTTGACAAGAATAGTGTTTGGGCTCGTTCCTTGCGTATAGGCCGACTCCCTCATGTTGGCACTACGGGAGATTTCAGATAGGGGCTAACGGGTTCGCGCGATATGATTCGCGCCGGGACGCCCATCACCGTACAGTTGCTCGGCACGTCGCCGCCGACGAACGAGTTTGGGCAGACGACGACGTTGTCGCCGATGGTGAGGTTCCCAAACACTTTGCATCCAGCACCGAAAAACACGTTGTTGCCGATCGTTGGCCTGCCCTCGCCGCGGATGTTGCCGATGCTGACATCTTGGGTCAGCGTGCAACTGTGGCCCATCCGCTTGACCAGAACGAGAACGCCAACGGAATTGTGGACAATTAGCCCGGGGCCGATGTCACTTTCCACTTGAAGGTGGGCGCCGGTCATCATCAGGCAAAGCTGGTTGACCACCAGATAAGTCACGATCATCAATTGACGGAGCACAGGAAGCTTGAGGCTGTAAGCCCAGCGACCGAACCGATACACGATCACCGCCAGTGTTCCGAGTTCGAGGAGCGGCGCGATACGTTTGCGAAACAAAGTCTGATCTTGTGGTCGCACGGCGAACGCGCGGATTTTGCGGTTAATATCGGCACGGATCGTTTCGAACATAGTGATCAACTCCCTTGGCTCGGACTATTCGAGGTAGCCTAGCGCCTGGAGACGTTTCTCAACTTTGGCAGACTCCTCGTCGGCAGTAACTGCTTGAGCGATCCGTCCTGGACGACGGACGAGTGTCCAAATCGCCGCATCCAATCCTGGGATCATCACCTTCGGATCTTTTTTCATTTCGGGAACAGATTAGACATCGTATAAAGTCTTCGAAAAGTTTTGGGCCAGCAGGGGTTAGAGGCACGTCATTTATACACGCGCCATGTCTGCATCCCACTCGCGTCAAACCGAAAATCAGTTGCCCGTGTGCCCATGACACTCAGACGCTCTCTGACAATGTGGCGCTTGTTAAACGGGCAGTAGAGTAACAGGTGGCCGCCACCGCCCGCCCCGGTGATCTTGCCGCCGATGGCACCGGCCTTCTGGGCTTCTTCGTAAAGCTCGTCGATGCGCGGCGTGGTGATGCCCGGGGCGGTCTTTTTCTTGTGCACCCAGCTCTCGTGGAGCATTTCACCGAAACAATCGAGGTCCCCTCTCAGCAGCATTCTTTTCATCTCGATAGCAATTTCCTTGGTCTTGTCCATCGCCGCAAGCGGCTCAGCATTCTCGGCTTTCGTACTCTCCATCTGGTTTTCAATAATTGGCTGGGTCTCGCGGCTTCCGATGTAGCAGAGAAGCAGGTTGTATTCGAGTTCGTTGACGAGGAAATCACTCAGCCGCAGTGGCGTGACGGTCACCTCTTCACCATGGAACTCCATGAAATTGAAGCCGCCAAAGGCAGCGGCATACTGGTCCTGCCGACCACCCTTGATTCCCACGTCGTTGCGTTCAATGTCATAAGCCAGCTTGGCCATCCCCGCGGATGTAATGGGCAGTCCGAGTAACTCGCGAAAGAGGCCGATGAGTGCCACGGTGAACGTGGAGGAACTGCCGAGGCCTGAGTTCGGGGGAGCGTCCGCATGGACGAAAAGGTCGAAGCCATCCGAGCGCAATTTGTCGAGTTCGAAGCGCTTCAGCACCCCTTTGGCCAGATCCATTTGACCATCGAAGCCAAAGTGCGCCTCTTCGGTCCAGTAAACCACCGTCCCGTAATCGAACGAGCGGAAGCCGATCGAACGTTCCGACTTTGGCACTAATGTACCATAGACATAGCGCGAGATCGTGGCGTTGAGCACACAGCCACCGCGCGTATCGGCATAAGGTGAAACATCAGTACCGCCCCCGCCGAAGCTTAGCCGCAGAGGCGCACGAGCGCGCACCATTCTTATTTGCTTAAGAAAATTACGAGGCTGCGCAGTCATGATAGATCGGCGGAGGCAAGGGCTTTCCCCTCCATATCTAGCGGAACCGGCAGGCCAAACAACTGCAAAATCATTGGTGCAATATCGATTATACGAAGCCCGTCGATTCGGCGTCCACCTGGCAGCCCCCCGTTAGCTGGCTGGAAAAGGAAGATGCCGTTCTTCGCGTGGTTGGCCCCGTCTGGCCCCGTGTCATTTTCGAAGGTGTGTATTTTTCCGCGGCCAACCGTGCCAACGGAGCGCCAGTAGAGACCGCCGAAATAAACGATCAGATCTGGCGCCACGCCGCGCACCTCGTTATACAACTCCTCCGGTCGAAAAACTTGTGTGCCAATTTCATTTCCTTTTTCATCCGGAATTGCTTTCAGTCCCGCGCTTAGTTC
>WNGE01000572.1_pt1 | contig 47980 bp, 46 predicted proteins | sample 5400651 | NCBI WGS metagenome assembly WNGE01 (sample SAMN13153370, study PRJNA577476) | soil metagenome | isolation source: 60 cm soil or saprolite under grassland replicate 2 | place: USA:California | collected 2016-06-15 | reverse complement strand
GCAACAAAGCGGCGGTCAAGGAGATCGTTTTCAAAAGAGTCAAAGAGGATGCCGGCCGGGTAGCGGGACTTCTTGCGGGACAAGGCGATGTCATCAACAACGTTCCCGTCGAAGAGCTGTCCCGATTCGAAAACCACCCTCGGGTGCGCGCGGAAAAGGTCGAAGGCGTGCGCATGTACTTTCTCGCCATGAACGTAACCCATAAGCCCTTTGACAATAAATTCTTTCGCCAGGCGATCAATTACGCCGTCGATCCATCGGTGATCATCAAGCATATTTACGAGGGCAACGGCTATCTCATGAACGGGCCTCTGGGATCGAACGTGATCGGTTACGATCCCAAGATCAAACGCTATCCTTACGACCCAAAGAAGGCCAAAGAGCTGCTCGAGAAAGCCGGCTATGCACAGGGAGCGGACGTCAAACTCTATTTTTCGCCGGACAGGTATCCCAAGGCGAAAGAAGTTTGCCAAGTCATCGCGGATCAGTTGGCAAAGGTCGGAATCAAGACCGAACTGGTGTCCCAAGAGTTCGTCATTTTCTGGGGCAAAGAAGGAGTCAACGGCGGAAAGCTGCCGTTTTATTACGTCGGCCGGCCAGCCGCAGATGCAGATACGGTTTACGATCAATATTATCGTTCGGGTGTGACTCCGCGCATTCAGTACAGGAATCCGGAATTCGACAAACTCATTGATGAGGAACAGAGAACCGGCGACCCAAAGAAACGGGTCGCAATCTTGCAGCAGGCCGGCCGGATCTTAATGGAAGATGTGCCGTTCGTGCCGCTCTACACGTTAGCAGAAATTTACGGCGCGGCGCGCAATGTAGTTTGGAAGGCTCGTCCCGACGAAAAGATCATTGCCGCCGAAATGAAGATTCGATGACGTCCGGTGCGCGCATATCGTTTTGATCAGTTTTGTTAACCGCCGTCGGTTTCATTAGGCCAGCTCCATCGGTTATATCCCCTGCGCAAGAAAGTTCTACGGTCATTTGGCGACGAGATTGAGTGGCCTCGGACAAATTTGCACAGCCGCGCCAAAGTTTACTGGAAAATTATAGAATCTGGTGCTCGTTTTCTTGGCATACTGGTTGCTGCCAGAAAGTCGTATGGAAACGAATGACGGTACCGTAAACGAAGCTGCGCCCTTGAAGATGCGTTACGCCTCAATTCTCCGTTGCATCGGACAGTCCCTCGAGGCGATGGAACTCAAATCGATTGAAATAAAAACTCACGGTGACGATTTCATCGTCCAAGCATGGAACCGGGGCACATCCATGGCGATGGACCTGGAAAAGCATTATGCGCCGGAAGATTTGCGAAAACTGGACACAGAAGGGCGGAAAAAGCGAAAACCTTTAGCGGGCCCTCCGAGTCTGCTGAGTCTGTCCTTGATTTTGCGCTTCGCCGGTAACTACATCGATCGTATAGGTGGAAGGCTTCTGAGGGTTTCCTGGCAGGACCAATCAGACAAGATTCAATCGGTAACCGTCCAATGGGAGGCCGTCCAGCCTGCGCGGGAAACCAAGGAGTCCCACACGTCGACGGTTGAGGAGCTGTGCCTGCACATTTACAAGCAGCGCAAGAAAATTAACTTGGCGTCGGAGCGACAGGCGCACCGGCCGTTTGTCAGCGTGGACCGCAACAGTTGAACGGCGGATGACGCTTAGGCCTGGTACTTAATCTCGCCGCCGACCAGGGTCATCTCGACTTTCAAATCTTTGATTTTCTCAGCCTGAATTTCAAAAGGATCTTCCGCCAGCACGGCGATATCCGCCAATTTACCGATTTCGAGTGTGCCTTTGTCATTTTCTTCAAAGCCGACCCAGGACGCCGTGGTTGTGTGCATGGCAAAAGCTTCGCCGACGCTAATCCGTTCTTCAGGCACCCAGACTTCACCCCAACGCATCTTGCGTGACGCGCACGCCGCGATATCGCGCAACGGATCGACCGGCCAGTAACCCGGCGAGTCGGAGCCGCCGGCGATGGTGACACCATTTTTCAACAGCGTACGAAATGGAAACGCCTTGGTCAGCCTCTTTTCACCTACGCAGTCGAGAATCGCATCACCGACGTAATAGCCGATGGAGATATTTGGAATCGCGACGATACCGGACCGGACCATGCGCTGCATCCGCTCGGGCGTGCAAAGCCAGTTGCCCATATGTTCGATGCGGTGACGGTGGTCTTTGCGCGGCGAATGCTCAATCGCGTTTTCATAGGCATCCAGCGCCATATCGAAGGCGCGGTCGCCGATCGCATGGACGCAGCAGCGCAGTCCGGCGTCGTGGCATTTCTGCACGGTGTGGTTCAATTCGTCCTGTTGGATACGGATGATGCCGTGATTATGTTCGTCGTCCTCGTAGGGTTCGTAAAAACAAGCGTTGCGGCCGGTGATGCCGCCGTCGATGCTCATCTTGACCCCGCCCAGGCGTAGCCACTCGTTACCAAACCCGGTGATCAATCCAAGCTCGATAAGGCTTTTCGATTCGATCATGGATTCGATCACGCGCGGCAAAATGCTCACACGCGCGTGCATGCGGTTTTCTTTGTAGAGTTCTTGATAAGCCCGCACCGGTTCGGCGTAGCGGACGATGTCGTGAACCGTCGTCACGCCACGTTCGAGGCATTGACTGAGCGCGTACACGATGCCGTCTTTGAGTTGCAGGTAATTAAATTCCGGCGCGACTTTTTTAAGGATTAACTGCGCCCGCTCGTGAAGCTCTCCCGTCGGTTCGCTGGTTTGCGGATCGTGCCTGATATGGCCGCCGGCCGGATCGGGAGTCTCGCCGGTGATTTTTGCTGCTGCAAGGGCGAGACTGTTGCCGACCGTAATGTGCGCGCCGAACGAAATGGACACAGGGTTATCCGGTACGGCGCGATCGAGATCATGCTTGTCGGGAAATCGCTTGTCTTTGAGTCGAAAGTCCTGCATCGGGCTGCCATGAGCAACGATCCACGAACCCTTGGGCGCGCTGGCCGCGGCATTGGCAAGTCGTTGCAAGATATCCGCCACGGAAACCACGCCGACGTAGAAATCACGGCAGTCGACCAACTCCATTTCCGCTGTGCCTTTCTCTGACAGATGAACATGAGTGTCGGTCAAGCCGGGAATGGCGGTGCGAGCTTCGAGGTCGATCGCGTGAGTGTCGGGTCCAGCAAGCCGGCGGATCTCGTCAGACGTTCCGGTGGCGACAATGCGTGAACCAGCGCAGGCGAGAGCTTCGCAAGTAGAAGTTTCATTGGTAAAGGTGCGAATCCTGCCATTGTATAAAATAAGATCGGGATAGGGTAACGGGCGCGACTTCATGAGCGCGGTGCCTCCAAATTCAATTCGGACATTTAGGCTATAGGCCGGTTACTCGGCTCGTGTCAATTGCTCGAGATGATTCCCGTGGAGAAAATCCACTCACAGCGGAGTGTAATCAGCGGGCGAAACCAGATATGTGCATTCAAGTCACCATAGAGCAGTGAGACATTTAAGCGCTTTAGCAATAGCGGTGGGTGATAACGCCTTCGTCACGGCGTAAAAACTTCATTTGCCGACGAAAAAGTCGCGCCCGGTTGAGGTCCGCCGGAGATGACATAGATAGATTGATTAATGACCACTGCTCCTAGGCCGTGGCGAGCCGTCGGCATCGGTGCCCAGCGCTCCCAACGGTTTTTTGCCGGATCGTAGGATTCGACTTCTCGGTGTGTGCCTCGACGCGATTCACCGCCAAAAACAAAGATTCTGCCGTTCAGCGCAGCGGCGGCGATACCGCTTCGCACCGTCGGTAGGGCAGGCCGAGGAGTCCACCGCTCCGTGCTCGGGTCGTACACTTCGTTGTCCGCGATGCTACGGTCGTGCCTGCCATTGACCCGTCCGCCGATGGCGTAGAGTTTGCCAGCGATCACACCAATCGCGTGATGATCTCGCGGCGTCGGCAAAGATGCTCGTTTGGTCCACCGGTCTTGTGCGGCGTCGTATTCTTCGTTTGCATTGGTATTCTTTCCGTTTGATCCCACGCCACCGATGGCGAATATTTTGCCGCCAATAATCCCGACGGCCAGCGCGCCCCGCGCGGTCGGCATAGTTTTCTTTGCGCTCCACTTATCCACGCCGGGATCATATTCGTAAACGGTGTCGACCGGCCCGCTCCCAGAGATATAACCGCCGATGACATAGACCTTGCCATTCATCACAGCGGCGCCGATATGATGCAGGGGTTTGGGAAGCGGCGCACGCCGTCGCCAGCCGTCCTTCGCCGGATCGTATTCCTCGACGAGATCGCCGCCTTTGTCGTAGCCGCCCATGACATAGATCTTACCCCCAAGCTCAGCAGCGGCGACTTCGGTGCGCGCTGATGGCATGGGCGCGCGGGTCTCCCACTTTCCAGGGAGCTGTGCAAATATGCTTTGGTTCGACCAGAAGAACAACGCTGCGAAGCTGAAGATTGCCAACCAGCTTCTTAGCAGCGTCGCGTGCTCTCCATTCATAAAAAATACTTCTGTTTAGGCGTCGTTTAACCGTACCGACAAGCTCTGATGCAGGCGTCGAATGCTGATCGTCTATGAGGGGTAGGGATTTCCCAAGGCGTGTTGTTCCATCAACGCATGCAAGTCGACCATCGTGTAGGCGCAGTATTTGGGATCGTAGCCGAGCTTTTTAGCCGTCATCCCTCGTTCCAGGATCCGCTGCAGGATCATGCGATTGAGCGGGCCATGTCCCATGCGGTCTTCATGCTGCACGAGATCGGCTTCGGCATGCGCGGTAAAGTAGATCGCTTGGCGCTCGCTCATGCCGTAATGCTTTACGAGCGCGTCACCCCACTGGCTGGCCCAGTGACCAAGAGTTTCCTCGTACACATGGGCGCCCCAAAGCTCGATGATCGAGCCGTCTTGAAAAACCCGCCGACAGTAGTCGCTAATCGCGCGGCCGGGGGCAGAGGCCGGATACTGAAACAATTCTTCCTTCGAAAGACCGAGCGCACCGGCGGTCTCGAGCAAGATGAGAATATGGCCGGGCGGCTTCGGCGCGATCAGCTCTTCGGCAATCTTGTCGGAAAAAGCCGGCAATAAATCGTAGTTTTCAACGAAAAAAGGCAGGTGAACGTAATAGGAAACCGCGTTCAGGGCGACGACTTCGACCGAAAAAAGCCCCCAATCTTTGAAGAAACGACGCAGGCAAGCGAGCGGCAACGTCCCCGCACGCAGCTGGGTCATGAAAGCGCCGTGGTTGATCTTATCGTCCCAGTGAGCGAAAACCTCTTTGTAAAGATTATCGACGAATGCCTTGGCGTCAACTGATTCCATGAGGGGGTTCAATTATCCGGGGTTCTAGGGGGTCTGGCCGATTTTGTGTGCCTTTTGCAGCGAGTGAAATTCCTGTATTGTTAATACCTAAATTAATTTACGTGTCAATCAGTGCGCTCTGATTCAGCGGAGGATTTTATGGCAGCTCTTAGGCCGGAAGAATTTCTGCAGCAATTAGTGACGACGCGAGAGACGTTCTGGGAAAAGATGAACGCGGAAAGAAAAAGCTATGGGGCGGAAAAGCCCTTGAGCCCTGCCGTTATTCTGCGCCGGCTGCAGTTTGGTGTTGTCATGGAACGCAAAGCGGCCGAAGTGACCGCGCCGTGGGTGGGAAGAATCCCGGATCTTGATCTCCAACAACCGATGTCGGAATACGTTGTCAACGAGTTGAAGCACGCGTCGATCTTACGTAAAAGGATCACCGAATTAGACGGCGATCCGGACGCGCTTTGGAATGAGCCGCTTAAGGAGCTTAAGGAGCTTTGGGATTTTCATGCGACTCTCGGGTCGCTATGCGAACTGATCGCCAGCGTGCAGTTCGGCCATGAAGAATTTTTTCCGCGAACTTCGAAATCCTTCATCGAGCGGGTGATGCCCATCGACCCCCAAACTGCTTTGATTTATCGCGACACGCTGCTTGCCGAAGAAGAGGGCCATGAGTGGATCGCGCCGGAGATTCTCAGTCGCTACGGGACCGACGTGGCTACGCAGCAAAATTGCTTGGACGCTTTGAGACAAGGTTGCGAGCTATTTGGCCGGGCCATTCAGAGTTTCAACCGGAGCATGGCGAGCTAGGGATGGGCTATTGGAGTACTGGAGTGTTGGAGTAGTGGGTTTTTGATGCCCAATCGAGCGGAAACGGTCGAAATGTTTGGCTAAAATGCAATTCCTTTGAAGCGGAAGTTTAGTGCTTGGGTTCGATCCTTTTGCCGTAGCTCACTTCGCCTTTATCGATGCGGATTGAGAAGCCACAATCGGGGTTAGTACACGCCCAAGCCTTATACATCACGGAAGCTCCATCCTGGCCGTAGTCGGACAACGGGATCATCAATCCATTGTTGCATTTCTGGCATTTCGGCAGGTCCATCTCCACTCCTCCTTACCGGTCACCATGAACTCGCACCGGGCGCCAAACATATAAAAAGTTTAATCGACTGGGTAGGGTAAATCAAGCAACTGTTTTGAGCTGAAGTGCGGGTGTGTTGCCGATTCCAATGTCGCAGGCCAAACGAATGATCTCACCGAATTATGTCATTGTTGGCGCTGTCTTCGGCCTCGTCCCGACAATCGAGCCCGTGATAATGAGAAAATATCTTCGAACGCTTGCGATCGGATTGTGCAAATGAAAAAGGGGTAACCGAGAGCCTCGATCACCCCTTTTGGAGTCGGGGTTTGGCGGGGGATTACTTGGTTTTCTTCTCCGTCATCTCGGCCTTTTTTTCCTCCGTTTTCTCCTTGCTCTTGTCGGTCATCTCCGAGGACTTTTTGGCAGATTTCTTAGTTCTGGTCTTTTTGGCCTTGCCCTTGGTGTCGTCGGACTTGTCCGCGGCCTTCTCCATGGCCTTTTCGCTCTTCTTTTCCGTCGCTGCCGGCGTGGCCGGCTTCGCGGGGGTGGCCGGTGTCGCCTGCGCAAAGCTGACACTGCTGAATGCCAACAGGGTCAATGCGACGACAAAAGCTTTGATCGCGTTTTTCACAGGATCACCTCCTTTCAACGTTTAAACGTGGTTGCGACTATTCGATTCAAGTCACCATGGACTATCGCGAAACGCAAGCACGGAGCAGCCCGATTTTCGATCCAACGATACAACGATGGCAGTTCGCACTGAGCCTGTGAGAACCCTTAGATGCCATAGAACTGTCGGGCGTTGTCTTCGAGGAGCTTTAGTCGTGCGGTCGCCGGAATGTCGTTGCGATCCCGCAATAACTTTGCGGTTCCTTCGGTGCGATCGGCGTGGGGATAGTCGGAGGAGAACATGAATGAGTCTTCACCGACTTCTCCGACGACACGGCCGAGAAAGGATTCGTTGCCTTCGCAACCGAAAAAGATTCGTCGCGACTTCAAATAATCGCTTGGCGGATGGCTGATTAAGTCTCTGGCGCCATACCGTGGGTTTTCAAAATGATCGTCCATGCGCTCGATGTGGGCCGGGACCCAACTGATGCCTCCTTCGAGGAAGGCGAACTTGAGGTTCTTATAGCGATCCAATAGGCCGGAACAAAGTACGCTCGTCAATCCCGCCATGATCGGAAAGATACCCGCCAGCACTCGGTTGGGAAAATGATGTTCGAAGAGTTTATCGACGATCGGAAATTGCAAGCTGAAGTGAACGGCAATGGGCATCTTCAGCCGGTCAGCTTCAGCAAAAAACACGTCATGATCCGGATGATCGAGTCTTTTCGCTCCTGCCGTGCCGTTGATCATGACCGCCATCACACCCATGCCCCGCAGGCGCAAAATCTCGCGGGCGGCGCCTTCCGGGTCCTGCAAGGAAACGACGCCGACCGCTTTGAGGCGATCGGGCGCTTGATTACAAGCTTCGGCAAGCCAAGTGTTATAGGCGCGGCAAACGCCCATTGCTAAGATCCCGTCAGGCCACGCGTTAATGTGCAAGAGAAAGCTCGGGTAGATGAACTGCACGTCGATCGCTTCTTTGTCGAGGTCGTCCAAGCGTTCTTTAAGATTCGTCAGTGTCTGACTTCCTGGGGACGCGCGGCGCGCTGATTGGAGCGCTTCCCCCGGTGGGGCAGCGGTTCCCGGTGCGCCAGCGCCCTTGATCGAGGGTCGTTTGTACGGCGTTTGACCGTCAACCACCCAAAAATTATACCCTTGGTCGTCCTTCAACAATCTAGGGCGATAGTTTCTGAGCGACGGCTCCATGCATTTTTCAAATATTTCTTCGGTTTCAAAAAAATGGCCGTCACCGTCGATGATCATAAGTGTTCCTCACTTCCGCTGATTGCTGTCAATTCCCAATCGACATATAGGAGCGTAGGTGCCGGTACAAGCCTGGTTTTGTTTACCTGGCAATTTCACGTTTTGTCGTCTCGCGGTGATTACTTCGATCTCTGTGAAACCGCCTCGGGATCGAGCCCGGTCGGGCATGGATAAGCCTTGATGCTATGCTTTATCTGGTTCCGCGCCATGAGCTCAGCATAGCTAACGCCGACGGCTTTGGTGTTGATCACGGGCATGCCCAGATGCGGTTCCAGTTCTTCGGGGCTGACGACATAAGGATAAATCTTCCCGCCCAGCGGAATGATCGCCTCGGCACCCTGCTCGATCGATTCTTTTCCGGCTGCGACAGTACGCTCGACGACGATGTCATGATAGCCGGACAGATCGCCGGTATCGTAGAGACCGACGGTGCGGATGCCGCACACGAAAGGTGTCATGCCGTAAGTTTGCACGATTCTCATGGTGTGCGGCATGTGGGTTTCGAGCGGCACGATGATGCCGAAACGATCGCAGATAGTCGCGGCGAAGTGGAGCGACGCGCGCAAGAGGCCGATGACTGGAATGCGCACCGCCAACCGGCTCGCCTCGACGCCCGGATCGAAGGTATTGCTCTGGATCACGGCGTCGAAACCCCGGCGCTCCGCTTCGATGGCTTTCTTGACCAGCGCCGGAGTTTCGAGGATGTGATGCAACCCTGAAAGCGCTTTACGCTCTTCGAGCAGGCTCAGTACTTGTCCGCCACCGAGGTCTTCGGGGTAAGCAAGCTCAAAAGTGGTGTCCAGGGAAGCATAACTCTTGAGCAGTTTCAGTATATGAGCCTCGAGCTCCGGCGAATGGCGTACGTAGGAATGATTCAAGAACATGAAGCGCATGGCGTTCTCCTTCGATTAGAGTCGGACAGATAAGACTAATACCTATGGAAATCTCACTATCATCCACCAAAGATCGATCTGAGCTGTTTCGCGTATCCATCCAGTTTTTCTGCAAGCGAGGCATTCACGGGCACGATCTTGAGCTCTTTCAGCATGGTGGCTTGCTCGTTGGCCAAATCGCCACGGGCGATCAGTCGCCCGGGAGTCTGCATCAGCTTTTGACCTTCGCGGGAAAGCACAAATTCCAAGAATAACTTCGCAGCATTCGGATGCGGCGCTTGAGCCGCGACGCCGGCACCGACCATGACCGCCGGCGCCGGGCCTAAGGCTGTCCAGTCGATGGGCGCGCCGCGCTCTTTCATACGTTCCACCGAGGCGGCGGGGATATTGATATCGATAACTCCTTCGCCGGCGACGACCAGCTGGGCCAAAAGTTCATGTCCCTCGCGCGGGCTGGGCTGCTGCTTGGCCAGTGCGCGCATGTATTTGAGCCCGCGCTCCTGGCCGAGAATCTGCAGCATGCCGGCGAACCATTCCGCCTTGGTTCCCTCCATCATCAGCTTGCCCTTCCATTTGGGATCGAGCAGATCGCCATATGTTTTTGGCAGCGTGCCGGCTGGAGCCAGTCTGGTGTTATAGCCGGTAACGTAGGCATTGTAGTAGACCGTCGTCCAGAAACCTTCTTCCTTGAAGTCCTTGGGGTAGAGTTCGTTCGCCTGCGAGATATAACGCGCCAGTATGCCGCTGCGATTGAAAATATGCATGCTGAATTCGACCGTCTGAATCACATCGGCAAAGGGCTTTTTGGCTCTGGCTTCTGTGAGCACGCGGGTCAGCAGCTTTTCGCTACCGGTGCGCTGGAGCTTGACCTTGATGAAGGGATAGCGCCTTTCAAATTCGCCGATCACGGCGTTGGCTTCGCTCAAGTTCATCGACGCATAGTAAACGACTTCACCTTCGCGCTTGGCGGCGTCGATCAGCGTGTCGTTGCTGGCCGTTGAGCCGCTCGAGGAGCACAAGGCTATGAGCGTGAGCGAAACTAAGAAAGGTCGCAAACAAGTGTTTACCAAGATCATCATGCTCACGGCTCAACTTCGATCGGACAGCGAAGCAATGAATCCATTCTCGTCGAGCTCGCGAATAAATCGGTCATCGATAAAACGCCGCGCGTCGGCATTTTTTGCCTCGGGCAGTTCTCGCGCCATGAAATCGATTAGCGTTTGCAATGAGGCGACCACGGGATACGGCACGCGCGGCATGCCCGGTTGAGTGAGATCGTAGGTTTGTTCCGCGATTGTACGATCCGCGATCCCACTGTACTCCGCCTGGACTCCGATCGTAAATTCGCGATCGGTACGATAGCGGTGCATGCCTTCGACGTAAGCCTTGATAAACCTCCGCGTGATCTCCGGATTCTGCTCAACGTAATCGCGCCGGGCGGCGATACCGCCGAGCGCATAGTTCAATCCGTATTCGGCGAAATCGATCAAGTACGAACAACCTTTTCTCTGTGCATCAATACACTCCGGGGGCGTGCTGACGATCGCATCGCAGCGACCGCGCAACAAAGCTTCAAGGTCCGTGTTACCGCCGCCTGGGATGATTTCTTCGCGCAATCCTTGGATACCGGCCGCGTGCAGTTTCGCAATGACAAATTTCACTAGCGCATCGTTGAGTCCGCCGTCGCCGACAAAACCGATCTTCTTGCCGCCCAATTCCTGTCGGCTATGGATGCCCGGCCGGCCCATGATGAATTGCTGGTTGATACCGCCCGTCAAAAAGACCAGGTCGGCCTCACCTTTGAGGTTGGCTCTGAGTGGCGCCGGCGCGGCCATGTTGCCGAACTGAATTTCGCCAGATATCAAGCCTCGAACGACCCCCTTTGCCCCGCCCATGATCCGTGGTCTTTCGATAGCCAACCCATGCTTGGCAAACAAGCCGGCGTTCCACGTCACCATCATTGGCCCCGCCCCTTGACCGATGGTGGCAAATCCGGCGCTGAGTGATGTTAGGTCGGTCATGATGATTCTCGGGCAGATTACGGTCTATTTGAACCGTCGGATCGTCAAATGTCAGCCAACGCGCTATAATCCTTCCTAACATGCGATAGCGGTAATCCGTCAAGGGTCGCGGAACCATTATCGACTCTGTCCGCCGATCGAGGCGCGGATGTTATTGTGCTGGGCAGAGCACGTACATACTTAATTGACAAGTCACAAATTCGGCGGATAATTACATTGCAAATACGATCGGCTTGTAGGCTTTCCGCTGATTACGCCGATCGGCGATTTATCCAATCGTTAACGTACGCCGGGCTAGCTGCAACAGCCCAGAATCTCCGTTGAGCGTCGATTTTTTGCCGCTTGGTGTGCCGAACATATCGAAGAAAAATCCTGACAAAAGAAGCCACCAGAGTAAAGAGCCGGGTAAGGATGCCGATTTTTCAATTTGAATGAAAATCTTTGTCAATAGACCGCTAGCGCGGGTGGTCATCGAGTGGCTGGCGGTTGTCGGTCTTTACGTCGTCAGCGCGCAGATTGTCCCCCACACTAACTTTGCGCCGGAAAGCTCAACCCCGTTATGGCCTCCAGCGGCGATCGCCGTCGCGGCCGGACTCGTCTTCGGATACCGCAGCGCTATTGGCGTATGGATCGGCTCGCTAATAGTAAACTACGATCTATTATCTGGTCCGTACGCGTCAGCGACCGCGTCCGCTGTGGCCACCGGCGTCACTTGTCAAATGCTGGCGGCGACCCTGTTGCTTCGAAAGTTCGTGCCGCATCTCTGCGTCCAGCGGGTGGCCGCTCCAGAGCCGACCCATCCGCCAAGCACGGCGCGCGACATTCTCCGCTTCATCGTTCTGACGGCGATCACTTCGGTAATTTCGCCATCCATCGGCTTGCTGAGCCTAAAGGTCGGCGGCTTTATTTCATGGAACGATATCGTATCGCTGTGGATCACGTCATGGGTGAGCAATTATGCCGGGATACTGACCCTCACGCCGTTGTTGGTTGTCGCGGTTTTGACTTGGCGTAAACGGAACATTTTTGAACCGATTGTGTTTCCGATCACGACCGTCTGGTTAGGTATTTCCTTTATTGTTTCCTACGTGGTCTGGCAGAACAAAACGCTCACAGTGGCTGATCGGCTGCGTCAGGATACGCAAGAGTATGCGCGTCAATTCGAAAGGAGCGTCGAGCGGACCTTTGAACGGCTGCAAGCGATTGAAGGTTTATTAGTGGCGTCCGAGCGCGTAAGCCGCGAAGATTTTCGCAGGTTCGTCGGCCGCCTTGCGGAAAATGACAAGACTCGGCATTCATACCAATGGGTGCCGCGGGTCAAACTGGAGGAGCGAAAAAAATTCGAGGAGAGAGCGCGTCAAGAAGGAATTGCCGATTTTGCCATTTTTGAGTGGAACGCCCTCGGCGAACGTTTGCCGCCTGGCACTCGCTCGGAATATTTTCCGCTATTGTTCACCGAGCCTCGCGTCGGCAGTCAGCCGGACGCAGGACTTGATCTCGCCTCGGCTCCCGGTGTTTTGGCTGTTCTCAATTCCGCGCGCGACACCGACCGTGTAACTGCTATGCTCTCCAGCCCGTGGCCGCCCGAAAAAAATGATCAACGCCGGGTCTTTGTCTATCATCCGGTATACATGAATCAAATGACCGACGGCTCTTTGGCCGAACGGCGCGAGCATTTGCGCGGTTTCGTTCGCGTTGAGGTCCCTATTGCGGAATGGGTTAAGGCCATTCTGGCGGCGGGCGTCTTACGGCAGCGCGAAATATTTGTGTTCGACCTCACCGACGAAGATGAGCCGCTATTTCTCGCCTCTTCGGTTCCTTGGTCGACCCCGCCCAATGAAACTTTGCCGGCGGTCAGCGCACAAAGGCTGGCGCGGCTTCAATCCGGCCCGAATCATGCTGCTGTGATCGAGCTCGGCGGCCGCCAATTGCTATTTTTCGTGCGCCCAGTACCCGGTCAACTGGGTCTCGAAACCGGTTGGGACATTTTGGGAATCATGGCGATTGGAGTGTTGATTACCGCCGCGCTGATCATCTACTTGATGATGCGAGATCGGGCCTTGGGGCAAATGCAACAGGCGGAAAAGCACTATCGTGAGCTGTTCGAGGCGGCGCCGGCGATGTATGTGACAACCCGCGACGTAGGAGGAACGCCGATTATTTCTGACTGCAACGAGTTGTTTTTGAAGACTTTAAAATACGAGCGGAAGGATGTTATCGGTCGTTCGCTAGCCGATTTTCACTCGCCGGAATCGCGTATAAAATTACTCGGCGCAAACGGCTATCGAGACGCGATGAAGGGCAAAATCGTTTCCGGTGATCGCGAGCTTCTCGTTAGCGACGGCCGGACCATTCCCGTGCTGCTACGCGGCGACCCGATGGCGAACGACGCAGGTGAGATTGTCGGCACGCGCGCCATGTATGTGGATAATAGCGAGCAGAAATTTGCCGAAGAGCAGATGCGCTTGGTCGTCGAATCGGCTCCTAACGGCATGCTCATGATCGACAAAAACGGCATGATCACGCTGGTCAACACGCATGTCGAGCAGCTGTTCGGCTATCGGCGGGAGGAACTGCTTGGCAAGTCCGTCGAATTTTTGATACCGCATCGCTTTCGCGGGTCCCATCCGCGCCAGCGTGAAGAGTTTTTCAACGACGCGAAGGCGCGCATGATGGGCGATGGCCGAGAACTTTTCGCATTGAAGAGGGACGGCAGCGAGATCCCCGTTGAAATCGGTTTGAATCCAATCCATACGCGGCGCGGCATGCAAGTGCTGGCCTCAGTGGTGGACGTGACCGAGCGCAGACGGGCGGAAGGGGAAATTCGCGCGCTCAACATCACCCTGGAGCGGCGGGTGGCTGAACGAACCGAAGAAATTCAGGCTTTGAACGCCGGCTTGGAGCAGCGCGTGGCTGAACGCACGAAAGAAATCGAGGCGGAAAACGCCCAGCGCAAGTTGATTGAGAAAGAACTCCAACACGCGCATGACGAGCTTCAGCGCTCGGTTCTGGAGTTGGAACGCCGAAATCAAGAGATGAGACTGGTCGGCGAGATGGTTGAACTCCTGGAGTCGTGTCGCACCCTCGAGGAAGCTTACGAGGTCGTCACGCGGCGGATCCTACATCTCTTGCAGGACACCAGCGGGGCGCTTTATATGGTCACCCCATCGCGCAATATGCTTGAATACGTAGGCCGTTGGGGTGAGCCGGCTCTCGAGTACGAAAAGACATTTGATCCCGAAGATTGTTGGGCGCTACGTCGCAACAAGCCCCATGGCATGGAATCTGAGACATCCGATCTGATTTGCAAGCATATCGAAGGCGCCAATTGCGCGCCGGGAGCCTATCTGTGCATACCCATGGTCGCGCATAGTGAGGTCATGGGTTTATTGCATATTCGATATGCCAATGAGAATAAGAACGCGAAAAGTATTATTGCCAACTCGGCGAAGGCGGCGACCGAGCAGCTGTCTCTAATACTGGCGAATTTGCGCTTGAGGGATACCCTCAGGAACCAGAGTATTCGCGACCCGCAAACGGGGTTGTTTAATCGCCGGTACATGGAGGACTCGTTGGATCGCGAGTTGAGCCGTGCCGAGCGCTCCGGAAAACCCGTGGTGGTGGCGATGCTCGACATCGACCATTTCAAACATCTCAACGATAACTATGGCCACAGCGCCGGGGATGCAGTGCTACGGGACTGGAGTAATCTCTTAAAATCTAGATTTCGCGGCAGCGATATCGTGTGCCGCTACGGAGGAGAAGAGTTCGTGATCATATTACCCGAAATCTCCGTCGACAATGCGCGCCAACGTTTGGAGCAGCTGCGGCAAGACCTACGACGGGTAGTCGTGCGTCAAGATGGGCAAACCATCGATGGCGTAACGGTATCGATGGGAATCGCTTATTACCCCATCCACGGCCGTACGAATCAATCCCTGATACAAACTGCCGATAAAGCGCTTTACCGAGCCAAGGAATTAGGGCGCGACTGCATTGTCACGGCGTCGGAGGAGGCACAGGACGATACGACAGCCGATTGGTCATTCCGGACCTCGTGAACCTCATCCATCAGCGGCCACGGCGGTGAACGTCGGACATTTTTTCGGCCTTGAGCGTCGGTTGCTCAGCGGACGATTTCGCTGCTTCGTTGCTGCTGTAAATGATTCTCGTTGACACTGCTTAAGGCTCCGCGTATATTGAAATTCCGTGATGCGCTTTCCGCGAAAGCCATTGCGGTTTTTTGTTTTTGAGGCGAGCGCGCGACTTGCAGCTGTCTGGTTCTTGCAATCCTGATCTAGTCAACCGATGAGCGTTGTGGCGATTATCCCGGCGCGTTACGGTTCGACCCGTCTTCCGGGAAAGCCATTGGCTGACATTGGCGGCAAACCGATGATCCAGCATGTATACGAGAGCGCTTCGAAGGCGCGGGAACTGGATCGAGTCGTGGTGGCAACCGACGACCGGCGCGTCGAACAGGCCGTGAGAAGCTTCGGCGGCGAGGTGATGATGACTTCGAAACACCACGCCAGCGGCACGGATCGATTGGCCGAGGTGGCGCGCAAGATCCGCGCGGATTGGCTGGTTAACGTGCAAGGCGACCTGCCATTCATTCGCGCCGATACAATCGTGCGAGCGATTCGGCCGCTCAGGCGGGACCGGACAATTCCGATGGGAACGGTATGCACGGCGATCTACGAAGAAGAGGAATGGCGTAATGCGAATATCGTCAAAGTTCTCACCGATCGCGCCGGCTTTGCGTTGTATTTTTCCCGCTCGCCGATTCCTTATGTTCGGAACAGCGTCATCGATCCATACCACAAGAAGATGCGAGCCGATCGGCGCGTGTGGGGCTATCGCCATTTAGGGCTGTATGTATATCGACGCGATTTTCTATTGAAGTTTGCGCGTCTCCGGCCGACCGCCTTAGAACAGATCGAAAGTTTGGAGCAGCTGCGGGCGTTGGAAAATGGTTATCGGATTTACGTTGCGGAAGTTGACGAGAGTGGAGTCGAAGTCGATACTCCCGCTGATCTGAAAAAAGCGGAGCGCTACTTAAAGGCGCAGCTAAACTGAAAGGGACTTATGGCGAGCGCGAAAAACAAATTCATTTTCGTTACCGGCGGAGTCGTGTCCTCTTTGGGCAAAGGGCTGGCAGCGGCGTCCATCGGCGCGCTATTGGAAAGCCGCGGCCTCAAAGTGACGATGCTGAAGATGGATCCCTATATCAACGTCGACCCCGGCACGATGAGCCCCTTTCAGCACGGCGAGGTTTTCGTTACGGATGACGGCGCCGAAACCGATTTGGATCTGGGACATTACGAGCGCTACGTCTCGACCCCGATGGGACGGAAAAACAACTGTACGACAGGCCAGATTTACGAAACCGTCATTGCCAAGGAACGACGCGGCGATTATCTAGGCGGAACGGTTCAGGTCATCCCCCATATTACGGACGAGATTAAGCAGCGTATCTTGGCGGCGGCAGAGGGTTACGACATCGCCATCGGCGAAGTGGGCGGTACCGTCGGCGACATCGAAGGATTACCGTTTCTCGAAGCGGTGCGGCAAATAGCGTGGGATTGGGGCCGTGAAAACGTTCTGTACATTCACCTGACGTTGGTTCCCTACATCACCGGCGGCGGTGAGCTAAAGACGAAGCCGACGCAGCATAGCGTAAAAGAACTGACCGGATTGGGCATCCAACCGGACATCTTGCTTTGTCGCACCGACCGTTTTCTGGACAGAAAAATCAAGACGAAGATCGCTCATTTCTGCAACGTTGCGGAAAACGCCGTCATCACCGCCAAAGACGTTGAGTGGATTTACGAAGTGCCGTTGGTTTTTCACGAAGAGGGTCTCGATGAGCGGGTCGTCGAGAAACTCAATATCTGGACTGGCTCGCCCCATCTGGAAAATTGGCAGAGGGTGGTTCAGGTTCTGAAGAACCCGAAAGATTCGGTGCGGATCGCGGTCGTCGGCAAGTACATGAGCCTCAAGGAATCCTACAAGAGCTTGTTGGAGGCTCTGGTGCATGGTGGAATCGCCAACGAGGTTCGTGTTGAGCTCAATTGCATCGAAGCCGAGAAGATCGAGCAGGAAGGAACGGACCCACTACTGAAGCAAGCCGACGGGATCCTCATTCCCGGCGGTTTCGGCGACCGCGGCAGCGAAGGCAAGATCGCGGCAATCCGCTATGCGCGCGAGAATCGGATTCCCTTCTTTGGTATCTGTCTCGGCATGCAAATGGCGGTCGTGGAGTTTGCTCGCAATGTTTGCGGACTGCAGAGCGCCAACTCCAGCGAGTTTGATTTGCAAACGCCGCATCCGGTCATTCATCTAATGGCCGAGCAGAAAGCGATCGACAGTAAAGGCGGAACCATGCGCCTGGGAAGTTATCCGTGCCTTCTCCAGAATGAGACTCTGGCGGCCAAATTGTACGGCAGAGAAAAGATTGCCGAACGCCACCGCCACCGCTACGAATTCAACAACAGTTATCGTGCGGATTTTTCCGCCAAGGGGATGGCCTTGAGCGGCTTGTCCCCCGATGGCAACCTGGTCGAGATCATCGAGCTCAAAGACCATCCATGGTTTCTCGGCTGTCAGTTTCACCCGGAATTTAAATCGCGGCCGATGGCGAGCCATCCTCTGTTCCGCGGTTTCATCGAAGCCGCGATAGAAAACCGAGAAGCCGTGCCGGAACTACCGCGCATGAAAATCGTTCGGACCTAAAGATCGACCCGGTTGCCTATCAATGTCCACCAAGCGGATCAGCATAGGAAACCTTCAGATAGGTGGCGATTTGCCGGTCGTCGTGATCGCCGGACCTTGCGTGATCGAAAGCAAAGAGTCGGCGCTAGGGCATGCGACCGCCCTTAAAGAAAAGGCCGATCGGGTCGGGGTTCCTTATATTTTCAAATCTTCTTATGACAAAGCCAACCGCTCTTCTGTGCAGTCGTTTCGTGGGCCAGGATTAGAAAAAGGATTGGAGATTCTTGCCGAAGTCAAAAAGAGAGTCGGTGTGCCAGTCCTCACGGACGTTCACGAAATCGATCAGGTTGGGCCGGTCAAAGAGGTTGCGGACATTTTACAAATTCCTGCCTTTCTCTGCCGACAAACAGATTTCGTTATTGCGGTGGCTAACTCCGGGAAAATTGTCAACGTAAAAAAAGGACAATTTCTTGCGCCCTGGGATATGCGTAACGTCATCGAGAAAATTCGTTCCACCGGCAACGAGCAAATTCTTCTTACTGAGCGGGGTGTATCTTTCGGTTATAATAATCTAGTTTCCGATATGCGCTCGCTGGTGGTTATGCGTGACATGGGCTATCCGGTCGTATTCGACGCGACGCATAGGTTGCAATCACCCGGCGGCCTCGGCAATGCGTCTGGTGGTGAACGCAAGTATATTCCCGCGCTGGCCCGCGCAGGAGTGGCGGCAGGTGTAGACGCGCTGTTCATGGAAGTTCATCAAGATCCCGATCATGCCTTGAGCGACGGCCCCAATTCCCTGGACTTAAAAGACTTCGAAAGATTGCTCCAGACCGTCAAAGCCATCGATAGTTTAACCAAGAGAAATTAACAGAGTGAAATCAGCAGAGCTTCTTAAACGCGCAGCAGAGGTGCTGCGAGTCGAGTCCAATGGGATTCTCTCGATGGTCGATCGGCTCGACGAAAGTTTCGTTCGAGCCGTCGAACTGCTGCGAGGCTGTCGCGGCAAGGTTGTTGTGACCGGAGTCGGCAAATCGGGATTGATCTGTCGTAAGATCGCGGCCACGTTGGCCAGCACCGGTACCCCGTCATTTTTCATTCACGCGGGTGACGGCGTGCACGGCGATCTCGGAATGATAATGCCGGGAGATGTGATTCTCGCTCTTTCCAACAGCGGTGAAACCGACGAGATCCTCAAGGTGCTGCCTCATTTCAAGTTTCATGGTCTTAAGCTGATCGTGATGACCGGCAATCCAGAGTCGACGCTTGCCAAAGCAGGTGACATCGTCCTGAATGTCGGAGTCAAAGACGAGGCCTGTCCGCTGGGGTTGGCACCAACGACCAGTACTACGGCGGCTTTGGCAATGGGCGATGCCTTGGCGGTGGTATTGCTCGAAGAGAAAGGCTTCAACGAAGCAGATTACGCCGTTCGCCATCCCGGCGGCACCTTGGGCCGCCGCTTGCTGCTCCGCGTGGAAGATCTGATGTGCCGCGGCGAGCAATTGCCGTTGGTGCAGGATGAAACCTCTGTCAGGGAGGCCCTGTTCGAGATAACTTCAAAGCGCCTGGGCGTCACAGGTGTGATCGATTCAAAAGGCAAGCTAGTTGGAGTTATCACCGATGGCGACTTGCGTCGCGGACTGCATAGCATGGGCGATATCTTGGCTCTTCAAGCCAGAGACATCATGACAAGCAATCCCAAAACCATACCGGCCGACACTTTGGCTACGGAAGCCGTCGCCGTGATGGAACGGTTTTCGATTACGTCCCTCTTTGTTCTTGATGGCGACAGCAAAAAACCTCGCGGCATAGTTCACCTCCATGATCTGGTCAAAGCGGGCCTGTAGTCTGCGCCGTGAAAACTCCTGTTGCAGTTCGTAAGAAAGCCAAAAAAATAAGGCTGCTCCTCCTTGATGTCGATGGCGTCCTGACCGACGGACGGATCATCATCGACGACCGCGGTGTCGAGACGAAGCAATTCCACGTACGAGACGGGCAGGGAATTTCCTTGCTCCAACGGGCGGGGATCGACGTTGGGTTTGTCACGGCGCGCTCTTCGAGGAGCGTGATTTTCCGTGCGAAGGAGTTGAACGTTAAGCTCGTGCGCCAGGGGGTACAAAACAAGCTCGACGCCTATAATGAGATCAAACGCAGCAGCGGTCTTAACGACGATCAAATTGCCTATGTGGGTGACGATATCGTCGATCGACCGGTTCTTAAATTGGCCGGGCTGGCAGTTTCTGTGGCTGATGGCTGGCCCGAATTGATTTCGACTGTCGATTTTGTAACAGGCGCCGGGGGTGGTCAGGGAGCGGTGAGAGAGGTAGCGGAACTGCTGCTAAAAACGCAAGGTAAGTGGTGAATTCTGACGAATTGAGTTACGTAACTCCAAACAGCTCCCGAAGCTTCTTAGGATTACAAAGCAATTTTCGTGCCGAATACTTTACAGTACTCCTAAAGAATGATACTTTTGCATTTAAAATTACTGAATAACCATGCGCAAAGCTAGACGGACCATTTTACTGTTAGCGATATTACTGTCCCTTGGGGGTGTCGGCTACAAAGCGACGGAGTTCGTTCAACGGGTACAGAAAGAAATCAAGAAAAATCCTCTCAAAGCCTTAGACTACCTGCCGGAGTCAGCACTTCACATGAAAGAATTTCATAGAGCGAAAATCGAAAATGGCCGGAAGATTTGGGAGCTCTTCGGCGACGAGGCAAGTTATTTCAAGGAGCAGAAGGAAGCCATTATAAAAAAGCCAAGGTTCTATTACTACGACAAAAAGGGCGAGGTTGTGGAAACCACTGGCGACGAAGCGCACCTTTACATCAATGAAAAGGAACTTGAGAGAATGGAACTCCGTGGCGACATCCAAGTTTCGTTTCAAGGGTACGTGCTCAAGTCAGAGGAAGCCAATTATTTGCCGGCGAAGGATCAGGTCATCTTGCCGAACCGCACCACCGTCGTGGGAGAAGGGATAGAATTGGAAGGCTCGAGCATGGAGATTGAGTTGGAGGACAGGAAGATTCGCTTGGTGCATCGCGTGAAGACAAAAATTGAGCCCGAGAAGTTGGCGAAGAAAAAGAATAAGCCTAGTCCGGACCAGCGGGTCGGGGGATAACATGCGGCGCGCGATGCTCCATTTCACTATTTTATTCTTCATACTATTGTTCAGTTACGCTATGGCAGCAGCGCCGGCGAAGAATGACGCCAAGAAGGGTGATATCAAGAAGGCGGATGATGGCACAAAGAAGGATGACACGAAGAAAAGCTCCACCGCTTTTGAATTCAACAAGAAAGACCCGGTCTTCATCACCGCAGATTGGATGGAAGTCGATCAGAAGCAAAATAGCATTACCTACAAGGGGCGCGTCGTGACTGTGCAGGCCGATATGACGATGCGCAGTGAAACACTCACCGCATACTACGATCCGGAAATGAAGCAGATGAAACAGATCATCGCCGAGGGGAAAGTTAATGCGACGCAAGGCAATCGCGTCGCAACGGGTGAAAAAGCTGTTTTCGATGACAAGGCTAAGACTGTAACCCTCACTGGGAGCCCGGTGATGCGCCAAGGCAACAGTCAAGTCAGCGGCGTCAAGGTCATTTATTTTGTTGAACAAGACAAGTCGATTGTCGAAGGCGATGATAAGAATAGAGTGCGAGCGACGATATTCCCTGAGGAGTTGAAGAGCCGGGAGCAGGGGGATGCCAAGTAGAGATGAGCGTCCTCAAGGCGGTGTCGGTCGCAAAATCCTATGGCGGGCGGCGCGTCGTCGACGGCGTTAATTTGGAAGTGAAAGGCGGCGAAGTCATTGGCTTGCTTGGTCCCAACGGCGCAGGTAAAACCACGACGTTTCATATGATGGTTGGCTTGGTACAGCCGGACGAAGGGCGCGTTTTTCTGAATGACGACGATTTGACCGGCGCGCCGATTTATCAACGGGCGCGCGCCGGCATCAGTTATTTGCCTCAAGAATCGTCCGTCTTTCGTCGCCTTACGGTGGAAGACAATCTGAGGGCGATCTTGCAAACTCTCGATCTCAGTACCGCAGACCAACAAGAACGAGCTGACGCTTTGATGAAAATGCTCGGTGTCAGCCATTTGGCAACGCACAAGGCCTTTACACTCTCCGGCGGTGAGCGGCGCCGGGTGGAGATTGCGCGCGCACTAGTCCTTTCGCCGTTTTTCTTGTTATTAGACGAACCTTTTACTGGAATCGACCCGATCGCCGTGGCGGAGATCCAAAAGATCATTCGCCGGTTGATCAGCAGTGGCATCGGCATTCTCATTACCGATCACAACGTGCGCGAGACCCTAGGCATCTGCGATCGGGCTTATATCGTCAATGAAGGCGCGATTCTCGAAGAGGGTACGCCAGAAACCATCGCCGCGAGCGCTAAAGCGCGCAAATTCTATTTGGGAGAAGGCTTTAAGTTCTAAATATGGCTCTAGAAATTAGACAGGTTCAAAAGCTCGCGCAACAGCTGGTCATGACCCCGCAGCTGCAGCAAGCGATCAAACTGCTGCAACTTTCTCGGCTTGAGTTGGAAGAAATGGTGCTCAAGGAGTTGCAGGAAAATCCCGCACTGGAAGAGGGACCGACGGAGGAAACCGAGAGCAGCGAGCAACCGAGAGCCGAAATCCAGGCTAGCCCTACCGGCGATACATCGGAGCTGGTGATTAACCGCGAGATCTCTGCCGTCGATAAAATCGGCACGTTGGACTGGCAGGAGTATCTCGATACCCATTCCAACTCGATCCACGGTTCTCTGACCGCCGAAGCGACCTCTGAAGATAGCGACTCACCACCGTCGTGGGAGAACAGCCTGACGAAAAAGGCCACGCTGGAAGATCACCTCATCTGGCAACTACGACTTTCCAAGATCACCGAGCAGGAATCGGCGATCGGCCAGTATATGATTCAGAACCTGGATGAAAACGGTTACTTGGCCGTCACTATCGAGGAAATTTGTAACGCCACGGGCAGCACACCTGAAGATACCGAAGCCATTCTCAAGCGCATACAGTTTTTTGATCCCGTCGGGGTTGCGGCGCGTGATCTGCGCGAATGTTTGTTGATCCAGCTCGAGAACCTGCAACTGAGGAATAGCTTGGCAGCGCGCATTGTCGCTAATCATCTAAGTTTCCTCGAGTCTAAACGCTATGAAAAATTGGTCAAAGACTTGGGAGTCACCATCGATGAGATTGCCGACGCGGCGCATGTGATCGCGTCCCTCGAGCCCAAGCCTTCGCGCGGCTTTGAGCAGGATGAGGTTCGCACGGTGTTGCCCGATGTCTTCGTCGAAAAGGTCGGGGATGAGTACCTGATTTATTTGAATGACGACGGCGTGCCGCGGCTGCGGGTGAGTTCACTCTATCGGCGCATGGCCGGCCAGGAGGGCGCGGAAGAAGAGCAGGCGCGGCAATACTTACAAGAAAAGGTGCGCGCGGCCACCTGGTTGATTAAGAGCATCCAGCAGCGTCAACAAACCCTATTTCGCGTTACCCAGAGCATTTTCAAGTTTCAACAGGAATTCCTCGAACATGGGGTGAAGCAACTCAAGCCGATGGTCCTGCGCGACGTCGCCGAAGACATTCATATGCATGAGTCCACCGTCAGCCGCGCTACGGCCAATAAATATGTTCATACACCGCAAGGGCTGTTCGAGCTCAAATACTTTTTTCAAAGCGGTCTTAAAACTGGCAACGGCGAAGATGTCGCCAGCGAAAGTGTCAAAGAGAAGATCCGCGGCATCATCGCCGCCGAAGATCCGCGCAGGCCATACAGCGATCAGCATATCGCATCCATGTTGTCGAGCGACTCCATCGATATCGCGCGGCGCACCGTGGCAAAATATCGCGAGGCGATGGGCATACTCCCCTCTTCGAAACGCCGGCAACCATTCCTGCGCCGATAACTGCAGGAATTAATTCGACTCGATGAGCGATATCAAAGTTTCGGTGACCTTTCGGCATACGCAGCCAACCGCGGCCCTGAAACTGTACGTTGAACAGAAGATCCACCGAATCGGCAAATATTTTTCGCATCCCTTGGACGCCCGTGTCATTCTCGCCGTAGAATCGAAAGAATGCCAAATAGCGGAAGTCGAGCTGCACACGCATGGGACGATGATTCATGGAAAGGAACAACATCAAGATCTATACGCGGCTATTGACTTGGCGATCGACAAAATTCAGCGCCAAATAAAAAAACAAAAAGAAAAAACCAAGCTCGCTCGAAGAAGGTCACAGGCGTGAAAATCACTGATTTCCTCACGGTCCAAACGATTATCCCGGCTCTGGCCAGTCGCGAAAAGAACGCAGCGCTTGAGGAAATGGCCAATTGGCTGGTCTCGTATCATCGCCACTTAAACAAGCAAACAGTCCTCACCGTGCTCTTAGAGCGCGAAAAAATCAGCACGACGGCGATCGGTGAAGGCGTCGCGATTCCGCACGGCAAGCTTCCCGGTGTTGAACGGGTCTTGGGAGTTTTCGCGCGCAGTCCGCAGGGAGTGGATTTCGCTTCTCTGGACGGCGGACCAACGCATCTATTTTTCGTGCTGATCGCGCCTGAGAATGCCGCTGCGGATCACTTGAAGGCCCTAGCGCGGATTTCCCGGCTGCTTAAAGATGAAGCTTTTCGGCGCCGCCTTATGGAAGGTCAGACCAGTCAGGAACTTTTTAATGTCATCGCTGAAGAGGACGAAAAGTTTTGAGCAACTATGACCGTCGGGTTGGACATCATCATTATTACTGGCCTCTCCGGGTCGGGGAGAAGCTTTGCGATTCGCGCTCTCGAAGACAACGGGTTTTTTTGCGTCGATAATCTACCCGCACTGCTCATTCCAAAATTCATCGACCTCTGCCAGGGCTACCAAGAAGAAATAAGGCGCATCGCGCTCGGCGTAGATCTCCGAGGCGGGCAGTTCTTGCAAGCATTGCCGCAGGTTCTCGCCGATATGCGCGGCGCGAACCATCATGTTCAGGTGGTCTTTTTCGACGCCTCAGATGACGTCTTGCTCAGGCGGTTCAGTGAAACCCGCCGGCCGCACCCGTTGGCCGGGCAAGGTTCGATCCAAGACGGCATATCGCGCGAGAGGAAAGCCTTGGAATCCATACGCGCCCTAGCCGACAAAGTGATCGACACGAGCGACTTTAACGTGCACCAGCTCAAACGCGAGATCGAGCAACACTTTTGCCAAGCTCCGCAGACCCGCCGAATGGCATTGTTTTTTACATCTTTCGGATACAAATTTGGCATTCCCCATGATGCCGACATGATTCTGGATGTGCGGTTTTTGCCCAATCCTTATTTTGTCAATGAACTGCGGGCACGCAGCGGCCTCGAATCCGAAGTCAAAGAATATGTTCTCGGAAACTTGGAAACGCGCGTGTTTCTCGATCGTCTTTATGCTCTTCTCGAGTTTGCCTTGCCTCTCTATGAGCGCGAAGGCAAGAGCAGCCTCACTCTGGCGCTCGGCTGTACCGGTGGCCGACATCGCTCGGTGGTTTTGGTTGAGGAGTTGCAAAAGCGATTCGGCGCGGAGAAATTTCCTATCCATATCAAGCATCGGGATATCGATAAATAATCTATGAGTAGAGTCGTTAAAAAACTGGAAATCACCAACAAGCTGGGATTGCATGCGCGCGCGGCCGCGTTGCTCGTGCAAACCGTCAACAGATTTTCCGCACAGGTAACTCTCTCCAAGGACGGTCAATGCGCCGACGGGCGAAGCATCATGGGCGTGCTCACCTTGGCTGCAACTCACGGTAGCAATGTTCAAGTAGAAGCGAATGGAGAAGACGCCGAACGTGCAGTTAAGGCCATTGAAAAGTTGTTTGACAGCCGCTTCAACGAAAACGAGTAAGGTTGAATCCCCCCCTCGTATTCGCTATACAAGGTAGATTAAAATTTTGATTTGAGAGCGCTGGAGGTTATTCCCATGGCTGGCAAAGATTTCTTATTTACTTCTGAATCCGTTTCCGAAGGTCATCCGGACAAACTTTGTGACCAGGTTTCAGACGCGATTTTGGACGCCCATTTGGCGGGAGATCCCAACAGCCGGGTGGCCTGCGAAAGCCTCGCTAAAACCGGGATGGTCGTCGTCGCCGGCGAGATCACCAGTATGGCGAAAGTAAGTTACGTCGACATCGTGCGCGAAGTCGTGCGCGAGATCGGCTATACCGATTCCGCGATGGGATTTGACGGGCATACGTGCGCGATTCTTACGGCGATCGAGCAGCAATCGCCGGATATCTCGCAGGGCGTGACAGAAGGTGAGGGTTTGCACAAAGAGCAGGGCGCCGGCGATCAAGGCATGATGTTCGGCTACGCATGCGATGAAACGCCTGAACTGATGCCGTTCCCGATCCAGATGGCGCACGGCTTGGTTCACTACCTTGCCAAGGTTCGTAAAGGCGGCGAAGCTTATTTTCTCCGGCCCGACAGTAAATCACAGGTGACCGTGGAATACCGCGACGGCAAGCCGGTGAAAGTCAAAAACGTCGTGATTTCCACGCAGCATAGTCCCGAAGTCGAATACGGCAAACTCAAAGAAACTATCATCGAGGGCGTCATTAAAGCCGTAATCCCCGCCGAATATCTCGACAAGGACACCATCTTCCACGTCAACCCGACCGGACGCTTCGTGGTCGGCGGACCGCAAGGCGATTGCGGTCTCACGGGACGGAAAATCATCGTTGACACTTACGGCGGCATGGGACGCCACGGTGGCGGCGCTTTTTCCGGCAAAGATCCGTCCAAGGTCGATCGCAGCGCCGCCTACATGGCGCGTTACGTGGCGAAAAATATCGTAGCCGCGGAGTTGGCGCAGCGCTGTGAAGTGCAACTCGCCTACGTTATCGGCGTGGCGCAACCGGTTTCGGTGCTCGTCGATACGTTTGGCACAGGCGTTATTTCGGAAGGGAAAATCGCCAAGCTCGTTCAAGATAATTTTGATCTCAGTCCCAAGGGCATTATTCAAACTCTCGATCTCAAACGACCGATCTATCGTCCGACAGCCGCCTATGGCCACTTCGGCCGCGCGCCGGAAGACGGTCTGTTTACCTGGGAAAAAACCGACCGGGCGGCGGATCTCAAAAAGGCCGCGGGTCGGGTCTGATTCAAAAAAGCGGAGGAAGCGGTTAAGATGGCGGGGAAAAAATACGACGTCAAAGATCTGCGTCTGGCTGACGGCGGGCGCAAACGGATTCGCTGGGCCAGTCAGGATATGCCGGTTCTAAAGCGAGTAAAGGAACGGTTCCAGAAGGAAAAACCGCTGCGCGGGATGCGCTTCTCGGCTTGCCTGCATGTGACTGCTGAAACGGCCAATCTGGTGCAGGCTCTCAAAGCCGGCGGCGCGGACGTTTTGCTCTGCGCGTCGAATCCTCTCTCGACCCAAGACGATGTGGCGGCGTCTCTGGTCAAGCACGACAAATTCCCCGTTTTCGCGATCAAGGGCGAGGACAACAAAAGCTACTACAGCCACCTGAGATCCGCGCTCGAGCATAAGCCGGTGATCACCATGGACGATGGCGCAGACCTGGTATCGATGTTGCACACGGACTATGCCCACCTGGCGTCAAATATGGTCGCCAGCATGGAAGAGACCACCACAGGCGTGATTCGCTTGCGCGCGCTGGAAAGAGATGGCGCGCTCAAGATACCGGTCATCGCGGTCAACGACGCGGCGACCAAACATTTGTTTGATAACCGATACGGCACCGGTCAATCGACGATCGACGGCGTGATTCGCGCAACCGACATGCTGATCGCAGGCAAGAAGGTCGTGGTCGCGGGCTACGGCTGGTGCGGCAAGGGGGTTGCATCCCGAGCGCGAGGTATGGGCGCGAAAGTTATCGTCACCGAAATCGACGCCGTGAGGGCTTTGGAAGCCTCCATGGACGGTTTGGAAGTGATGACGATGAGAGAAGCGGCGCGAGTCGGCGATCTCTTCATCACGCTTACCGGCGATATGCACGTCATTGCCGAAGATCATCTCAAAGCCATGAAAGATGGCGCGGTGATTTGTAACTCCGGCCACTTCGACATCGAAATCGATCTTAAGGCGCTGAAGAAGCTCTCCACCAAAGTGGAGAAGAACGTGCGTAATTTCGTCGACGCCTACGTGCTTCCTGGCGGAAAGAGAATTTATCTGCTCGGTGAAGGTCGCCTTGTCAATCTCGCCGCGGCCGAAGGTCATCCGGCTTCTGTCATGGATATGAGCTTTGCGACGCAGGCTCTTGCGTCGGAGTGGGCCGTGAAAAATCAGACAAAACTCACGCCGAAAGTCTACGACGTTCCGAGCGATGTCGAGAACTGGGTAGCGAAACTGAAACTATCCTCGATGGGCATTCGCATCGATAGCTTGACCAACGAACAGCAGAAATATCTCTCGTCCTGGGCGCACGGAACATAGTTTTAGATTCGATCATTCGAAAGGCTTCGGTAGCTCTTCTCTGCCGGAGCCTTTTCATTTTCGGGAATCTAGTTGTAATTCGGCAGGGCACCTTGACGAATCACACCGCCGCGGACTAATAATTCTTACAATCACCATAAAGGCGCCATTGAGCCGTAAGGAGGATTCCATGTCCGCTCTGCAAAAATTCATCGCATCCGCTCGTGAGCTCCACGCCGAAGAAAAGGACCCCGCAACACGCTGGGAGAAAATGACACCGCTGTTGCAGGAATTGCTCGCCGACCCGTCGGTGAAAGAGCAGTCACGGAGCTGGCCTGACTGTTCGCAAGGCGGCGAGCGCGCGGAAAACTTGCTCTTCTACGAGGATGCCGATTACAAGTTTGTCATCAATGGTCTCATCAAAGCGCCGCACACGCGCACGCAGATTCACGATCACGCGCATAACTGGACGCTCTATGGTGTGCTCGACGGGACCGAGTCAATCGAGCGCTACGAGCGCGTCGATGACCGGTCAAAACCTGATTACGCCGAAGTGCGCAAATCGGTCAACGTGAAGGTCGGCGCCGGCAGGATCGATCTGGTTCCGCCGTATGAGATTCACGCCGAGGAAAGCGGTGACGAACGAACCGTCGCGATCATCGTCCGAGCCGAGAGGGCCGGCGGTTTTCTGCAGGGCCGTTACGATCCTGTTTCCAATAAATATTGGCAGGGCTACGGTCCGAAGCAGATTCCTTATACGCTTAAATAGCGACTTGCGCCGAGTATCATCATTTTTCGTAGTCATTTTGCAGGGAGGACCCCGTGGCCGAAAATTCGATCCCAAGTAGGCCAAAGATTGCGGTCTTTTCCGGACCGACCGCGACAATTCAAAACAGCGAGCCGCTGGTCACGAGCAATAAGGCGAGAGAGAAATACGGATTGCTGTTACGCACGAACGCCGACGGCTCACGGATGCGATTCGACGTTCTGCGCGCGCAGCGTTTAGCCGCGCCTGTCACAGTTTACATCGAGCAGTTCAGCGCGCATCCACTCGAGCGAGACGCCGCGCAACTTTACGGACCGCCGGATGGCTATTTAGATTCGACCGGTATTTTTCATAAAGAGCGCACAAGTCCAAGTGATAAACCGGTTTATGAAGTGACTCTCAAACCGGATGACGGTCTTTACCCGCTGCCCTACATGGCTCGCCAAATCAACGGGCAGGCGTGGGAGATGGACGGCACGGAAAAAAATGTGCCGGCGGAACTGTGCCGTGTGCCTTTCTTTCCGGACGGCTCGAGACTGTTTGAAGAGATCGACCGCTTAGGGATTTCCGACGATGGCGTCGGTTGCCTGCTCACGGGAAAGGCCGACTTTGACTTTTTCCGTGCGTTGCCGTCCGGCGGTTACGCAACGGGCCGTAGCGCCGGCGAGCGAACCGATGTGGGCGAGGGTGATATTGCGCCGGAGATTCGCGGCGTAGATTTCTTTCCCTACCGGCCCGGTTATTTGCGCAAAGAACCGCCGATGGCGGCGCTGGCACGCGTGACCAATATCGTGCAACGGGCGCTCGCAAGCGGCAAATATCTAGGCGCGATTTGGCTCGAAGGCAGTCCGTTCGTCGAAGAGACAACTTACTGGCTCAATCTGTTGATCGATGCGACAGCACCGATCTGTGGAAATTCTTCCCAGCGGCCTCATGGCGCCATCGCCAACGACGGCGATCGTAACATCGTCGACTCAGTCGATTACATTACGTCGCGCATTTGGGCGGACGAGAACGGGCGCGATTGTATCGGCGCGGTGGCGATCCTCGATGAGCAGATTTTCACCTCGCGCGACGTGCAGAAATCCGACGCGCGGCCCGGCGGCTACGTCGCTACTGGCGGTCATGGCGGCATCATCGGCAGAATGGGCCATCCCGGACCGCCGCAATTTTCGTTCAAGCCGGTCAAGCGGCATACGCACGCTTCCGCGGTGAACATAAGCCGTCTGCCGAGCGCGGTTCAAGGTTCCAGGGTTCAAGGTTCAAAGGTTGGTTGCGTTACAGTTGCGATTAAAGATGGCGCGGGGAATTTGTTGCCCGCGGCGATTCCTAAAGTGACGATTACCAAGCATGCGCGCTACTTGCCCGAGGACACTTCGGGCGATGCGAGTAGCGAGGTCGACATTCTCGCCCGGATTGAAAAAAATCTGCGCGACTCGCCGTTGGCTGGATTTGTCGCCGAGGGCTCGGCGCCGTTTGGCGCTATGAGCAATTCCGTCGACGCCGCGCTGAAGCGCGCCACGTTCAGCGGCATGCCAGTGGTGAAAGTTGGCCGAGGGAACGCCGGCGGATTCGTCGATCCGACGCGCGATCCGCTGGCGATTGCGGGTAGTAACCTTACGGCGACGAAGGCGCGGTTGTTGCTGATGGCCTGCTTGATGAAATGCGGTTGTTTGCCGCCGGCGGCGGATCCGACGAAACCGACGGCAGCCGAGACAGAAGCAACCAAAGAAAAGTTGGCTCAATACCAAGAAATTTTCAATACGCACTGACAGGCTTTAGCGGGTCGGTCGTGTGGAGGCAATTTATGTCCGGAAAACATGGACATTCGCACAAACCGTTCGAAGGGCACATGCATGACTTCGATGCACATATTAGGGCCGTCGAAGAAGATTTGGAGTACTACCGGGCTAAGCGCTTTGAACCGCGCATTTTCTATTTACTCCGGCGCGGCGTGGTGACGTTCGCTGATTTGTTGAAGGCCCGAGTGGCGCTCAAGCGCAAGAATCAATTCTTCAAAACGAGAAAACCACAGGGGAAAAACATCGAAGCTCGCGTGCGCTATCTGGAGGAGTGGCTCGATGAATATGTAAAAGGCATTGTGTTAGTCTCCGCGCGCGCGGTTGAAGCGATGGACATGGTAACCGAAGACAATCGCAAGGAACGCGGCGACTACGATGACTTTTTCAAAATCAAAAAGAAGGAGCACCACGGCACCCTCGAGGAACGCATGGTGAATGTGGAGCAAGACTTGAAAGATTACCAGGAATTGCTCGAGGTATTTGTCCAGGCGCTGATCCATCGCGGCTGGTCTACCCGGGGGGAGTTGGAGCAGCGTTGGAAGCAGCTCCACGAGGAGCGGCCGTGGACGGGCGGCGTGATTGTCGCCAAGGCGTGGACCGATGCGACATTCAAGCAAGCGCTGTTAACGACGGGGAGAGAAGCGCTCAGAGAAATGGGCGTGCATCAAGGGAAAGTCGGCAAGCTCGTGGTCGTGGAGAATACGGACTCTGTGCACAATGTTGTCGTGTGCACGCTATGTTCCTGTTATCCGTACGACATTCTCGGCGACACGCCGTGGTGGTATAAGCACGAAAGCTACCGAACCAAGATCGTGCAGAATCCGCGCGCGTGCATGCAGGAAATGTTCGGGCTGGAGATTCCCGCGAGCAAAGAAGTTCAAGTTTACGACAGCACTTCCGACGTACGCTACTTCGTCTTGCCGAAATGTCCCGCTGGTACAGAAGGGATGTCGGAAGAAGAGTTGGCTAAGCTCGTCACCGTCGATAGTCTGATCGGTGCGGCCGAAGCTTTGAGTCCGTTCCAGCTCAAAGAAAGAGAAATCGCCCACCCGGAACCCGAAGTGCCGCGGGTGCGGCCCGATTGAGTGAAATTTTGAAATCGATGAACAACAAATTTAAAATCGGCGATCCCGTCGTCGTTGCACCTGAAAATCCCACAGGCAACCCACGGACGCCCCGGTATATCCGAGGCAAACGCGGCGTCGTCGGAATGGTGCACGGCGTCTTGGAAAACATTAGAGACCACCGCGGCGTCCATCAGCCGCTCTACACGGTGAGGTTCGACCTGAGCGAGCTGTCGACTTGCCAGGATCGAGATTTCATTTGGGTTGACGTGCATGAAGAATGGTTGAGTCGGCTGCAGCCGGATGGTTAACGAACTCACTTCGAGCAAACCCTGCGACTGAAAAGTATTTGGATGAAGCCGAAGCAGCTGGCATCGAGTCGACGGGCGGGGCGTAGCCTCGATCGCCGTGCTCCTTTACGATGGTCCCGTATCCTTCCCCCCTTAACCACGCACGGAAGCTGCCACAGGCGGCAGTTTTTTGTTATTGTGTATTTTCTCGACAGGATGTATATATTGTCGCCAAAGGTGGATTAATTCGCCAAAGGTGTCGTTCGACAACGGTCTAATTCAGCCCTTCCCCACGACGATCATTTAAAATCCACCTTCAATTTGGTTTCCCGTTGGCCCGGCGTTTAAGAGGTTCTTAGCGGAATCGATGAATAGGGCCCGAAGCACCCCGACTTCCCTTCGAAAGTTTGCATCGAAAAACTTTTCCATCGGCTGTCCGATAGTCCGACGCGACAGGCGGCGCTTAACGCACTCAAGAAGATTTGGGTAGGCGCAGTGCGTTGGCTTCGTGCGTTGTAAGCCGGTGCATCTAAAGACTTCTGTCCCAGGAATCTGCAAAAGTGTCAGTTATCCCGGGTGAGCGAGATTTATAAACTTCCCCAAACACTCAGCAAGCTGCTGGGTCAAGAGAGGAGATGCAATGGCAGATCAAAACGAAAGCCAAGGCGCGAATGGATTGGTTGCGAGAGGCGCCGAAGCACTCGACGCACCGTCAAGTACGCGGAACGCAGCAAAAGAATTGCGAACGCTGCGAAGTCGCGGTGGGCAGCGGGTTAAGAAGCCAACCAGATTAGAGCGCACGCGAAAACTACATGAGGTGCTGCTCAATCTGGCGCAGGAACTTAAAAGCAATGGTTTTTTCTCAGTGCTGTCGCCGCCCGGCCCGATAACGATTATCGGGTCCGAAATCGAGGACCCCAAAACGCAGGGCAAGATCGGACATGTGCGCGAGCCACTCGGGATCTATATCCAACGGCTGTCTGTCGAAGATAACTTTTTCCAGCGACCGCCCTTCGATCATCTGACCGATCCGATCTACCGCCGGCTCATTCGGGATTTTGTCGAAGGCGCGGCGATGCCTGAGAGCAAAGTAGCGGCGCTGAGCTGGGCCGGCGGAGTGCGCTCCCTCGATGCGGACAATATTCGGTTCTCGATCATCGACGGCCTGCAGCGGCTCTATTGCTTTCTCATCGCTATATTATTGGTCTGGCGCCGCGAACATCTCGTGCAAGACGGCGTGATTCCCGAAGAGGCATGGCACTTCTTCGCTGAGTCCGTGAAACGCTTGGGCGACCCAGAGATTGCCACTGGAAACCTTCTGCGGCGCACGATTCGTTACGAGATCTTTTATGCGATCAGCCTCGCGGGGCTGCTTCACTACATGGTGACATTCAACTCGAGCCAACGACGGATGAGTTTGCGAGTACAACTGGAAATCATGAAAAAACCGCTGATTGAACATTTAAAGAGCGAAGGTATTCCCATTTGGGAGGATATCGGCCGGATGCCGGGGGAAACGAGGCCGAAGGACAAGTTCCTGGCGTCCGATATCGTGTTGGCGACTCAGGCGTTTATTACACATAACTCCCATGTGACCGCCGCTGTGGAAACCGAACGATTTCTCGACGAGAACCAGCCTTACCTCGATAACATCGGTGACATCTCTGACATCATGCGAACATTGAAGCGCATCAATGGCGAGGTCCACGCGAGGATGGTGCAGGTTTATAAGTCAAACTCCACCCAGCGATTCTTGATGACGAACGGGGACCCGTTTCTGCTCGGATTCGTCGCCGCATGCGGCTATGTTCGCAACCGGGGAAGCATGGAAATTCTCGACAAGGCGCTGGACAAGCTGCTCGGAGAATTCGATCGGGTCTGCGATGATCCTCTGCGGTTGGAAGCCTTCAAAGGAGCACTAGAGATGGTTAACGCCTCTCGGGGCAAGGACGCGAGACGGCTCGTCGACGACACTTTTCGCCGATTCTTCTTGGGTGTAACGACCGAACTTGATTGGTTGGATACGGCGAGTCAGATGACTGGAGGGTTGTCTCATTGATGGCGTGATTATAACTTTTTAAAAGGCCACAGACCTTTGAAACTTGAGTTCCCCGCCTTTCTATTATTTCTTCGTTAGGATATTTACTGATTTCCCTGTAGGACAAGACCCGAGTTGACGATAACATGCCATGGGGGACGCAATTCCGTATTTAGTGGTGTCTCGGCCGCCACGTATTTCGTCCGTTGCCTCAGCGCCAAACCTCCGCAGCTGTTTCTACTGCGCAATCCAATTTTTGCCACATCTCGTCTTCGCTGAGCACCTTAGAGTCGATACCGCCAAAGCCGCATTGCGGGCTGAGCGCAAGCTGTTCTACCGGCAAGTATTGGCTCGCGTGATCGATGCGCCGTTTCAAATCATCGACGGTCTCCATGTCTGAGCTTTTGGTCGAAATTAAGCCGAGCACAACGATTTTACTTTGCGGCACGAGACGCAAAGGTTCGAATCCGCCGGCGCGATCACTGTCGTACTCCAAGAGCAGGCGCTGGTGTTTGAGACTGTTAAATAACCGTTCGGCGATGGCGTCGTAGGAGCCTTCTCGGTGCCACTGAGGCACAAGTCTACCCGTCTTTGGATCGATGGTTCGAGCATTGCCGCGGCAGATATGGATGCCAAACGTGACGCTGGGAAAACCTTCAATGAGCGCGTTATCGGCGTCTATGGATCGGCGAAGATTTTTCTCCGGATCTTCGCCGCGGGAGCGCATTCGCTCCAGCGAAACCTTATCGACGTAAGCGGTATAGCCAGGAGCATCGATTTGAATGTATTTGCATCCCGCTCTCACAAGCTCCGTAATCATCTGCCGTTCGATCCGGACCACGTGATCGACAAAATCATCGAGATCCTTGTAAACGTTCATCGATCCTTCCCATTTGAAACGTTGGGCGATTCGATCCGGACCGAGCACGGTGACCTTGGCGGGAACTTTGGCGACGCTCTGAGCATAACGAAATTCCTCGAGGGGCAGATTGCGGACTAGATTTAATCGCTCAACGGCGGCACGGCGGGTGACGATCGCCGGTCCGGCTTCCTCGAAATTTTGTTCGGCTCGTTCCAAAGGATTCTGGTTAAGATCACGCCTCTCGTAATAAAGAGAAACGTTCTTTGGAACATCAAAGCCGGCTACACACTCGGAAAAACTCTCTTGAAAGCTGTGACGGCGAAATTCGCCGTCCGTGATGATCGGCAGACCGTGTGCTTCTTGTTTCTGAATCACGTCGCGAATGGCATCGTCTTGAGCTCTCGCAAGCTCTTCTGGCGCCGCTTGCCCGCGGTCGTAGCGGGCGAAAGCATCTTTCAACTTTGCCGGGCGAACCAGGCTGCCGATGTGATCGATCCGAATTTTGGCTAAATCAGTAGTTGATACCACGACTATTGCTCCCCACCGGAATTTCAAAACAACGAATACTACATGAATTGAACAAACATCGAATTAGCGACAAGCAGGCCTTTGCGCGTGAACCGGAGAAAACCGCGTTTCTCCTCCAAGAGTTCTCCATCGATCCAGTCACAGATTTGCGGGAAGATTTCGCGAGTGGTTTTATCAAATCGTGCGCGGAAGGCGTTTATCGAGATCCCTTCGGTCATTCTTAACCCGAGAAACATGAATTCGCCTGCAGCTTTGTCGAAATCAATTTCCTCGCGCTCGACGACAGCGCGATTCGCCTGATTGACTTGGGTCATGTAGCGGCCGGGGTTCTTTTCATTGCTCCATCGCCGGCCGAAGAATTCCTTGGAGCCCGTCGTCCTATAGCTGTGGGCTCCAGCGCCGAGGCCTAAATAATCACCATACCGCCAATAATTCACGTTGTGGCGCGAGCGCCGGCCCGGTTGTGCGTAATTCGAGATTTCATACCGTGGCAATCCGGCCGTCAGAAGTCTTTCTTCGATCAGTTCCGCCATGGCAACCTCTTCGTCTTCGCTGAGTGATTTCATCCGACCGGAACGGTACTCATGGTGAAACGGAGTCCCCTCTTCAAAGGTCAAATTGTACGCCGATAGGTGTGGTGGGTTAAATTCTAATGCTTCATCGAGGTCCGCTTCAAGTTCTGCCAAGGTTTGGTCAGGGTTTGCATAAATCAGGTCAAAACTAAAGTTGTCGAAACCCGCGTGACGTACGACTTGCAAAGCTTTGCGGGCCTCGTCGGCTAAATGAACGCGTCCCAAAAATTTGAGAATTTTTGGTTGAAACGATTGCACGCCGACGCTGATGCGATTCACGCCGGCATCGCGGTAGCCGAAGAATTTGTCGCTATCGACCGTGCCCGGGTTGGCTTCAAGCGTGATTTCGCAATCGACATCAATCGGAAACGTGGCCGCAACCCACGCCAAAAGCTTGCCGATGCTGGCGGGCTTGAACGTCGACGGAGTGCCGCCGCCGAAGAAAATGCTCTGTACGGTTCGACCCCGCCAATCATTCAAGTTTCCGTAATGTTCAAGCTCCCGCAGCAGAGCGTCGGTATAGTCTCGTTCGGGGATTTCCTGCACCACATGGGAATTGAAGTCACAATAGGGGCACTTGCTGACGCAGTACGGGATGTGGATATAGAGCGAGAAGGGCGGTAACATCAAATCGTCATCATATCAGCCAAAACGACGCCGGCAACTACCTACCCGAGTCGGCGAATTGGTCAAGGCTCTGAATTTGACCGGATTTGACCCGTCTTTGAATTCACGATAGGGGTTGCTATGATTTCCCCTGAAATTTTTCAGGAGGCTTAACGATGTCGGTTCAAGAGCACAAGGAAAAGGGCAAGGAGAGTATTCGGGTTTTCGTTATAACGGTTAGCGACACGCGCGATGAAACGACCGACACGAGCGGGCAGACGATCAGGAATTTCTTGGATGATGACAAGCATGAGACGATTGGGTACCGAATCGTCAAAGACGAGCCGGTAGAGATCGAAACCCTGCTCAACGAGGTGCTCGCAAGGAACGATGTCGATGCGGTGATTGTCAACGGTGGCACTGGCATCGCGCCGCGCGACGGAACCTATGAGGTAGTCAGCCGCTTATTGGAAAAGAAGCTCGACGGCTTCGGAGAGATTTTTCGCTACTTGAGTTACCTCGACATCGGCTCCGCGGCAATTATGAGCCGGGCCGCAGCCGGCAGCGCGCGCGGCAAAGTACTGATCTCGCTCCCGGGGTCGAAGGCCGCTGTCATGCTAGCCATGGAAAAGCTCATCCTACGTGAAATCCGGCACATGGTTTCCCAGCTCCAGGGGCAATGAAAGTCCGCGTAAAATTTTTCGCTATTTTGCGCGAGCGCGCGGGCGCTTCGGAGGTTTTAAAGGAGGTCGCGGAGGGCAGCACCGTCGCCGATCTTTGGCGCCAGCTGCAAAAGGAATATCCCAAACTGAATGTGGCGGGTATTCGTCTCTTGTACGCGGTCAATCAGGATTACGTCGGTGTCGATCACAAACTGAAAGACAAAGACGAAGTCGTATTTGTTCCGCCGGTGAGTGGAGGTTGATCCAAGAATGTTTCACGTGACAAATCAACCGATCGATCTTAATGAACTAGTCCTTTTCGTCACTGACCCAGAGGCCGGCGCGATTGCTACGTTCGTCGGTACCACGCGCAATAACAACGAAGGCCGCAAGGTCATCGGCCTCGATTATGAAGCCTATCCGGAGATGGCGGAAAAGGAGCTGGCACGGATCGGCGAGGACGCCAAGAAACAATGGCCGATCTGCCGTATGGCGATCGTGCACCGGCTGGGCCCGGTCAAGATCGGCGAGGCGAGCGTCATCATTGCCGTATCGTCAGCGCATCGCGACGCCGCGTTCGCCGCATGCCGTTATGCTATCGAAGAGATCAAAAAGACGGTGCCGATTTGGAAAAAAGAAGTCTTTGAGGGCGGCGAAGTTTGGATCGGCACCCAAACCGGGCAACGACTCGACCCTTCGTAAAGGGGACGACCAATGAAATTTGGAATTGTGGGTTGCCATTTCTTGATTGACTCTCAAATCCAAAGTCGAAGATCTAAAATCAAACATGGACACTTCACTCTTGGCGGCTTTTGGATTGGGGTTGCTGCTGGGTATTCAGCATGCACTCGATCCGGATCATCTGATCGCAGTTTCGACGATTGTCAGCGAGCACAGAAACTTTAAGTGGGCGTCGTTGATCGGCGCTTTCTGGGGATTAGGCCACACGACGACATTGTTCATCGTGGGTTTGATCGTTATCGGCCTGCGTGTGACCATTCCTCCCCGACTGGGCTCGGGGCTCGAGCTTCTGGTCGCGGTGATGCTGGTTATCCTGGGTTTAAACGTGCTTCGAAAGTGTTTCGGTCCGGAACGAGTTCATCTACACACTCACAGCCACAATCCGGAAACTCATACGCACTTTCACGTGCACGAGAATCCAGGCCAAGATCATGCCCATTCTCATCCGTTCAAAGCGATGCGTCGGCCGTTCATCGTCGGCATGGTGCATGGATTAGCCGGCAGCGCGGCGTTGATGTTACTGGTGCTTTCGACGATCGAATCACCCTTCGGTGGGTTGGTTTATATCGTCATCTTTGGTTTAGGCTCAGTGGGTGGAATGCTTTTGCTCAGTGGTATTATCAGTCTGCCGTTTATCCTCACCGCGCAGCGTTTCACGGTCATGAATCGCTGGATTCGCGTCGTCGCCGGCGTCGCCAGTGTGACCTTCGGTATTTTTTTAGGTTGGGAAATCGGTTCCGAGTTGGAATTCTTCTGATTTTCGTCAAAGTCTTTATCTGACAATTCTTAGTTGTGACGTGGTCAAGCGCCTGATTTTGCTCAGTGAATCATGCGCAACGAATATGCGCAGGGCCATCGCTACCGAATCACGTTGGTGATCGTCAAAAGATAAGCGATGGCGAGGACTAGGTAGGCGAGACAAGACGCACATAGCAGGACCAGATTGAGCCGTCCCGGCCGCGCTATGGCCGGAAGATGGCACGGCAGATAAACGTAATTGAGAAAAATCAGCGCCACGGAGAATAGCACCGTGCCAACGAAGCCGATGACCGCAGAGAGCAGGATCAGTGGGCCTGGTTCAGCGGCGCCCATGGTGGCCGCGGTGATGACCGTCAGTAGAAATAAAAAAATGAGATACCAGCTGCGCGCTGGAGTGGATTGAGTCTTAGGAAAGAAGGCATAGAGACAGTCCGTGTGAATCCGGCTCACGGCATCGACGGTAGCGAGCCAAGTGTCGGATAGAAACGCCGCGGCGACGATCAAAAAAAGAAATTTACCAATAACGCCCCAGCTCACTTCAAAGAATCGACTTTGTACAACCGCCAGCTCATAGCCCTGCGGGAGCAGACCCTTGGGAAAGAGCAGCGCGTAGGCGAGCAAACAGGTCATCAGAGTGGTCAGCAAGTTACCTCCGATCCCGATGCTGATATCCCAAAACAAATAACGGCACCAACGGCGGACATGAGCTAGGCCCTCGTCGTTGCCGGGGGTGAAGCCCGACGCGGCAATCGCCTCGGCCTTCCCAGTGATCGGCCCGGTAAGCCGGCCCATGTAGTGGGCCATGCCGGCGCCCTTGTCGCGCACCCAATAAGAATAGAAGAGGGTCCAGAATCCGCCCAAGCCTGCGAAGGTGATCGCCGTGAGCAATTTCGTCGCGTCCGCCGGGTCCCAAGGCCGAGGCATCGACAGGTCGGGAACAAACAAGCCTTTGACGAAAGCCGGGAGCGCGTGCAGAGCTTCAGGGTTGGCGCTGGCCCAAATCAAACCTACGAGCGTGAGTAGCGCCACGCCCCACATAAATGTTTCCACCAGTTGGTAGATTACTTTGCTGAGAAGAATGGCCGAGAGAAAGACGACCATCGACGAATAGCCCCAAAAAAGCGTCTGGCCCCGCGCGCTCCAACCTCTAGGAAAATCTGTCAAAGCCGCCAATGAGGTGCCGCCCGCTGCGGCAAAAGCGCCGAACCAGAGAAACGAGAGCGTGAGTAAGATCCATAGAAAAAAAGCGAAGTGGCGCTGCAACCGGATAAAACCCTGAAAGATGCTTTCGCCGGTGAGCACCGTGTAACGGCCAATCTCGTAGGTGACGGGGAATTGCAGCAAGCAAGCCGGCAACAGAAGGAACAAAAAGCTTAGACCGTATTTGGCGATGATATACGGCCACCAGATAAGCTCGCCGCTACCCTGCGCCAGAGCCATGAAGATGACCCCCGGGCCCAATGCGCCGAGCATGCTCGGCAGCGGCGGGAGCGGTGCCTTCTTGTAGGACGGCAAGACTCCCCAGGACGAATAGTCCACCATGAGCTATTTTTTAGTCGATGCGATGAACCGCATCTTTCGGCAGAGATGCGACCAAAGCCTGCAGCGCGTGATCGAGGTAGTTGAGATCCTTCGACTCGAGCGTGACCTTGACCTTGTAATCCTGCAAATCGAGAACCGGATAAGAACCCAGCATGAGTTCGGGAAATTTTACGAGAAGGTCATTGAGCATGGCGGCAATCACGCCTTCGCCATATCGCACGTAAACGTTCTTGAGATAATAGGGCGCCTCGCGAAACCGCTCTTTTATCGCGTGAAAACGTTCTTGGAGAATCTTCGGAATGCCGGGAAAAATGTAGACATTGTGAATATTCACGACCGGCGCGAATAACGCTTCGGTCGCTAAGAGGGTGGCGCCCTCGGGAACATTGGCCATGCGCAACCGAGCTTCGTTCACCTCGCCGCCGAGCCGCTGGCGCATGCGCCGTTCGATGTCCGGATGACGGACAACGTTTAGGCCCAAGCCATAGGCGATGCCGTCGATAGTGACATCGTCGTGGGTCGGCCCGACGCCGCCGGTCGTGAACACGTAGTCGAACCGTTTGGAAAACGCCGCGACTTCGTGACCGATGAGCTCTATTTCATCTTGAATCGTCGAAATCTTCTGCACTTCAACGCCCAGCTGACGGAGTTCGGCGCAGAGAAAATGAGAGTTGATATCCTGTGTTTTTCCCGACAGGACCTCGTTGCCGATGATGACGATACCGGCGGTTTTCGACATGCTGTCTATCTCTTAGCGCAATGAAATGGACATGGCCAGTCCTCTAAGCCCAAAGAATAGCTCAGCGGTCGAATTCACTGCAGCTCATGAAAAAGTTGCAATTGGGATTGGGGCAGACGTATTTACATTTCTGATTGATCAGTTTCGTATTGCAAATAGGACAATAGTCCCACCAGTTTTCTTCAGGCTCGTTCTCGAGTGGCAGTGTTTCTGGACGATTCACCGGATGTTCCCCTTAGTGTGGATTTTAGCAGCGACGCGAGCCGCTGCGATCCGTGAGCTCTCTTCCACTCGCAGAACCTTCCGAATCGCGTGGCCACAGGATTTCATGAATCCTCCAGAGCTGTCGAGCGTGCGTCCGGCAACGGTGTCAATTGATTATAGCGATTTTTTGCGATGATTGCTTTTTGTAATCGAATTCTTCTGCTCTGACAAGAATTTTTTTGTTTAACTCTAAAAAAAAATCGGAGTCACCGGCGCGCTCAAAACGATATGAAAAGACCGCTCGCGCCACGCGACAAACATCGAAGTGGGTCCAGGCGCGCCCGGAAGGTTCATAGCCGTGTTTAATTGCTCCCAGAGTTCCTTTATAATTCTATCGTTAGCGCATTAGGTAGCGACATGCAGGAACTAGGGGTCGTTGTTTTAGCCGCCGGGCAGGGTACCCGGATGAAATCCAATCTCCCGAAGGTGCTACATCCATTGGGAGGTAGACCGTTATTTCTTCATGTCTTGCGAACCGCACAGCGCCTGAATCCGAACGCGGTGGCGATCGTGATCGGCCATGGAGCCGAGGCGGTTCGAAGTGCTTACGCAGGAAACGATGTCGCCTGGATCCTTCAAGAGCAGCAACGCGGCACCGGCCACGCCGTGTTGTGCGCGAAAGAAGCGTTTAAGGGATTCAAGGGAGAGGTCATTATTCTGAGCGGCGACGTGCCGTTCATTCGAGAGCAGACGCTGCTCATGTTGGTTGCGCACCATCGCAGCCGAAATGCGGCGGTGACACTGCTCACGGCTTTTCTGGACGAACCGAAAGGCTATGGCAGAATCCTGCGTGATGACCACGGCAATGCGACCGGTATAGTCGAAGAAAAAGACGCCACGCCGGCGCAGCGAGGAATAAGGGAAGTCAACGCCGGCGTTTACGTCGTGTCGGCGTCGTTTGCCTTTGCGGCGTTGAGTGAAGTCAAAAATCACAATCAGCAGGGCGAATATTACTTACCGGATATCGTAGCCATCGGTCTCGCTCAGCGAGCAGATATCGAAACGGTGAGGGTCGACGATGTCCGCGAAATGCTGGGGGTCAATACCCGAGAGGAGCTCGCCTTTATGGAAAAAGACCTGCGCCAGAGCATCAACAAGAAATGGATGTTGGCGGGAGTGACGTTCAAGGATCCGGATACGACTTATATCGAGGACGGCGTAACCATTGGCAAAGACACCGTGATCGGACCTAATACGCAGCTTCGCGGCAAAACTGTGGTCGGCGAACGTTGCCAGATCGACGGCAGCGCCTTTCTCACGGATGCTCAAATTGGCGATGAGGTACATTTGCGATTCTCGGTTGTCATGACCGGTTGTCGCGTCGCGAATGGCGCGATCATCGGGCCCTTTGCCCATCTGCGTCCGGGATCGAATCTGGGTCCGAACGTTCACATCGGCAATTTCGTTGAGACTAAGGAAGCAAAAATCGGCCAAGGCACTAAGGCAAACCATTTGACGTATCTCGGCGACGTGACCATCGGCAGCGAGGCTAACATCGGCGCCGGCACGATTACCTGCAACTATGACGGGTTCCATAAATACAACACGACCATCGGCGATCGTGTGCAGGTGGGCAGCGATACCACGCTGATCGCGCCGGTTTCTCTCGGCGACGACGTCTATGTGGCTACCGCCAGCACGGTGCGACACGATGTTCCGGCGGGCGCACTGGTTTATAATCAACGGGATGAGCGCGTGCGCGAAGGCTGGACGGAACAGAAGCGCAAGAAGATGAAGGGAAGCAAGAAGTAATGTGCGGCATTGTCGGATATATCGGCCAACGGGAAGCAGCCCCGCTGATTCTAGACAGTCTGAGAAAGCTTGAGTACCGGGGCTACGACTCCGCGGGTATTGCCGTGTTGAACGACGGCCAAGTGACGATTCGCCGTTGCGAAGGCAAGTTGAACAATCTGGAAACGATGCTCAACCGGCAGCCGATGAGCGGATCGATTGGTATCGGCCACACGCGCTGGGCAACTCATGGGCGACCGTCTGAAACCAACGCGCATCCGCACCGCGCGGGCGATGTGGTCGTGGTCCACAACGGCATCATCGAAAATTACTTGGAGCTCAAAGAGGCGCTCGGCAAACGGGGAACTCATTTTAGCTCGGAGACTGACACGGAGATCGTGGCTCATTTGGTTGCTGAAAAAGTCGAGCGCGGCGTCGATTTTCTCGAGGCAGTGCGCAGAACACTACGGGAAATTCACGGTTCTTACGCACTTTTGTTTCTCAACCGCCGCGATCCGAAGCGACTGATCGTAGCGAAAAACTCGACGCCAATCGTGATCGGCTCGGGCGAGGGGGAGACCTTTATCGCTTCCGATATTCCGGCGCTACTGGATTACACGCGCAGAGTCACCTTTCTCGAAGACGGCGAAATCGGCGAAGTCACGCTGGGCTCCTATCGCTTGTTCGACGGTAAAGGCAAAGCCATTCAGCGACCCGTGAAGGAAATCACTTGGGACGCGGTGGCGGCGCGTAAAGGCGGCTTTCCTCATTTCATGCTCAAGGAGATCCATGATCAGCCGCGCGCGGTGGCGGATACTTTTCGCGGACGCATCTCGCTCAAAGACGGGCAGGTGTCGCTTGAGGACATTAAGTTGACAGCAAGCCAAGTGAAAAATACTAAGCGCTTCCACTTAGTTGCCTGTGGCACCGCGTGGCATGCCTGTCTGGTCGGCAAGTTCATGCTCGAAGAGATCGCCGGCATACCCGCCGAGGTCGATTATGGCTCCGAGTTCCGCTACCGCTCTCCACTGATGGATCCCAAGTCGGTGTTGCTGATGGTCAGCCAATCCGGTGAAACCGCCGATACTCTGGCAGCTACCGAAATCGCCCACGCCAAAAAGGCGAAGATTCTATCGATCTGCAACGTCATTGACTCCTCGATCCCGCGGAAATCGGACGGTGTCCTGTATACCCATGCCGGACCGGAGATCAGCGTGGCGAGCACCAAGGCGTTCAGCACCCAATTGACGGCGCTGTATCTCTTGGCAGTGGCGTTGGGGCGGCTCAATGGCAAGCTCAAGCCCATGGACGCAAAAAAATTGCTGCGCGATCTGATGTATTTGCCCAAATGGGTCGAGCAAGCGTTAGAGATTGAAGGCCAAGTCAAGGAACTAGCGCGTGAGCTCATGCACAGCCAGGATTTCCTTTATCTCGGCCGCGGCATCAATTATCCGATTGCCCTCGAGGGCGCGCTCAAGCTGAAAGAAATTTCCTATATCCATGCGGAAGGCTATCCGGCCGGCGAGATGAAACATGGTCCGATCGCATTGATCGACGAAAAAATGCCGGTCGTCGTGTTGGCGCCGCGCGATCGTTACTTTCAAAAAACGATGAGCAACCTTAAAGAGGTCGAGTCGCGCGGCGGCAAGGTTGTCGTGCTAACCGACGACGCCAAGACCGCGAGCGAAATCGCTGCTTACCGGTTCTTGACGCTGCCGAAAGCTTCGCATTACCTTACGCCGATCGTGATGACGATTCCGCTGCAGCTATTGGCCTACTATATCGCGGTCCACCGCGGTACCGATGTAGATCAGCCGCGTAATCTCGCGAAGAGCGTAACGGTAGAATAATGGCCCTCTTCGAACGAGGGTCGATGCATCTGGCGCGAACGCTCAGCTCGCTCAAGCACCGTAACTACCGTCTGTTTTTTTTCGGCACCAGTCTTTCCCACGTCGGCGATTTCATTCAAGCGATGGCGCAAAGCTGGTTGGTGTGGACCATGACCGGGTCGCCGTTTTTGCTCGGCGTGGTCGGTTTCTGTCAAGCGTTGCCCCGGCTGCTTTTGGGTGCTGTCGGTGGCGCCTTTGTTGACCGCGTCGAGCGGCGCCGGCTGCTGATATCGACCCAAATACTAGCGATGGTTCAGGCCTTCGTCTTTTGGGCGCTGGTCTATTTCAGTTGGATCAAATTCTGGCATGTCCTCGTGTTGGTGTTGTTCCTCGGTACGGTCAATACCATCAATCAAACCGCGCGCCACTCGTTGATCAACAATTTGGTACCGCGCGAGGATCTAATGAATGCCATCGCTCTGAATTCTTCGATGGCGAATCTCGCAAAGATCATTGGCCCATCGTTGGGGGGCGTACTGATCACTATCATCGGCGTCGCCGGTTGTTTATTCTTCAACGCCCTCAGTTTTCTCACCATTATAGCAACGTTGGTCGTCATGGAGTTTCCCCAGGTCAAAGCTAAGACAAAAGATCAAGCGCCATTTTGGCACGAAGTCAGTGAAGGGTACCACTTCTTGCGCGGCCAACGGCGCTTGTTTTCGATCATCTTGCTAACCTACGGCGTGGCTCTCGTCGGTACGCCGTATTCGCGTTTTCTCCCGGTGTTCGCCACGGACATCCTGCACGCGGGGCCGTCGACGTTCGGTTTGTTGCTTGCGGCTCCCGGCATCGGTGCCGTTGTCGCTGGCCTGGGCATCGCTTCATTTGGTCGGTTGCGTCGCCGCATGCATTTCGTGGCCATGAGCGTCTATGCATTCTCCATCTCGCTGATTTTGTTTTCGTTTTCCCGGTCGCTGCCATTATCGATTTTGTTCTTAATGCTTGTCGGCGCCAGCAACATCGCCATTCGCGCGGTGGCCAATACCGTCGTCCAGATGGAAACGCCCCCAGATTTGTTGGGACGCATGCTGAGCTTGTATTTCATGGATAAAGGGCTATGGTCCTTTGGCACTCTATTCATCGGCAGCGTCGCGCATGTCGTCGGTACGCCGCGGGCCATCGCAATTTCCGGAGCGGTTTGCGCTGCGGCGGCCACGGCGTTGCTTTACCAGCAAAGACAGGCGCGGGAAAGTCAACCGGCGGAAAGTCTAAACCGTCGCATCGCGCAATAAGCGCGCAGCATCTTCGGGCGCCACCGAATTCATGTGCGAACCCGTGCCCCACTCGAAGCCTGCGGCTCTGGCAAGCTGCGGCAATATCTCAATGTGCCAGTGGAAGTGTGCGCTCACGGTCTCATGCACGGGTATCGAGTGAATAAAATAATTGAACGGCGGATTGTCAAGGGCGCGGTTTAGCCTCGTGATGATGTCTCGCAGACCGTAGGCAAGCGCAAGGATGTCCGGTTCTGGGCTTTCCACGAAATCTGTCGAGTGATTCCTAGGCAAAATCCATATTTCATAAGCGAAGCGCGATGCAAATGGGCAAAGCGCAACGAAGCTCTCCGACGCCGAGACCAGTCGCTCGCCATAGTCCAATTCCCACTGGATCGTCTCGCAATAGATGCAACGCCCGGTCAATTCGTAGTGCATTTTCGCGCCGCTAAGCTCGTCGACGGCTTGCTTCGGCACTTCTGGTAGCGCGATCAGCTGCGAGTGAACGTGTTCCAGGGTCGCGCCGGCACGGTCGCCCTGGTTCTTGTAGAGGAGCAAATAACCCCAACGGCTATCTCGTTGTAGATCGCGCATCCGATCGCGATAGGTGCGCAGAATATCAGCGAATTGTGGTTCGTCGAGGTTGCCCATGTTCACCAAATGATTGGGACTCTCGATGATGACCTCGTGGACGCCGAGACCATTCCACCATTTGTAGATGCCGTCATTGCGACCGGTCCAGGTGCCACGATTTTCAAGAGCGGGATACTTGTTGGGAACGACGCGCACGAACCAACCCGGCGAGTCAGGGCGTGTGTTCATTTCCCGCCGGGCCCACACTTCCGGCGGGGTCATGGCTTCGTTCCCAGCGCAGAATGGGCAGAGCTCGGGTCGCGCGCAATGGTTTCCATCGAGATGCTGGCGCGGCCTTTTTCTCTTTCCGAAGCGATAATGACCCAGCGACCTGTGACCGGATCTTTTCTGAATTCAGACATGGGAGGAGACGAGCCGCGTCAGTTTACGTACGACCGTTGGCGTTCGAAGAGAACCCTTTGGCGTAGAAGTAAAACTCGGAGGAGCCCTGGCGCGTCGCCTCGGGTTTGGTTCGCTGCACGGTGGAAAAATATTTCCTCAGTTCGGCGGTGCAGCTGTGCATATCGTTGCTGATAAAACTTTTCATCAAAAGTGCGCCGCCCGGTCGCAGTAATTCGACCGCGACTCTCAAGGCGGTTTGATTAAGCGCCGAGCAACGTGCCATGTCGGTATCACGGATACCGCTCAACTTGGGCGCCACATCAGAAAGCACACAGTCAGCCGGGCCACCGATGAGTTGTTTGATTTTTCGCTGGATCTCAGCGCTCGTGATGTCACCCTCGATGACGACAATATTGCGCTCGTTAAAAGCCCTGATCGGTTGCAGATCGACGCCGATGACTTTGCCGTTTTGGCCGATAATTTTAGCCGCGACTTGCAGCCAACCGCCGGGTGCCGCGCCGAGATCAACCATGTTATCGCCTTGGTGCACCAGGTGATAACGTTGCTGCAGCTCGAGCAATTTGTAAGCAGCGCGCGAGCGATAGCCGTCCTGCTTGGCCTTTTTGTAATAGCGATCGTGAGGGTTGTAGCTCATTTTAAAAAATTAAATGGGGGTGCTCG
>WNGE01001543.1_pt1 | contig 48018 bp, 49 predicted proteins | sample 5400651 | NCBI WGS metagenome assembly WNGE01 (sample SAMN13153370, study PRJNA577476) | soil metagenome | isolation source: 60 cm soil or saprolite under grassland replicate 2 | place: USA:California | collected 2016-06-15 | reverse complement strand
GGGCGGACATTGTTGACAAGAAGGAGAATCCAAGGTCCGGACCGCCACCAGACGGGTACGTCCGTCTGAACCAGGGATCGACCGCGTGGGACCGGGCCGAACTGCTGACCCAGTTGACGGGCAAGGAGTCAATCGTCCGTTCCCTCCCGCGTCGCGCCGATGAGGTGACCCGTGTGCTGGCCAAGCAGTTAGACGATCGCAAACCAGTGCTGATCGCTTCCCGACGCGAACGTCACGAGGGCGAGGAGTTACCACACGAATTGGACGCATCACATGCCTACGAGGTTCTTGCTATCCAAGAAGGCAAGATCGTCCTGCGCAATCCGTGGAACCGTATGCATCCCGAACGGATGACCCCGGCGGAGTTCGCCACGAACATGGAGTCGTACTACACGACACTGAAGTGAGGGCAACGTGTCACGGATAGGAGACACGATCCAGGTCGGAAAGGGTGTCGTTTCTGATACCGATGACGGCATCGGATTCGGTGGCCGCACGGCAATGTCAGCGACGGTGCACGAACCAGGCCGGGTGCGGATTGCGGCGTGGAGCAAATACGAAGAGTTCAGCGTGTACTTGCACGAGGGTGAAACGGTGCAGATCGGCAGGCAAACGTGGAGGCTGGACAAGATCCACATTGAGGGCGGACGCGACTGGTACGCCGATCTCACCCGGATCGCCTAGGGATGCCGGGGGAAGTTGCCTTGCCTGTTGACGGCGACGAATGTTCCCTTGGCCGGCAACGTGACCACGAGCCCGCGTTGGCGTAGATCTTCGATCGCGCGCCGGGCAGTACCGAGCGCCACGCCGTACTCGATGGCAAGGTCGCGTTCACCCGAAAGGCGAGCGCCTGGCTTCAGCTCGCCCGCGTCAATCCTGGCCTGCAGATGATCAGCCACACGCGCGTAGAGATACGCGGGCTCACCCGCTTCGGGATCGAACTCAGGAACTCGCGCCATGTCGATCAACATAGAACGGCCATGAGCTGCAGAAACAACTAGAGTGCGGCCTATTGCTCTATACAGCTCTAGAACGCGGTATGGTTTGGTTATGAAGAGCGAGTTGTCGCTTCATGCCGTACGGGAGGAATTTTCGGCTTGGCGGGTCGGCACACTGGGGACTGCTGCGGACGGCGGTCCGGAGCGGCCGACCAGGTACTGGTGAGGCGGTGTTTCTCTCCGCCTTGAGCATTCAGCGGCTGCGAGAAATGCTCCGCTACGAACAGCAGCGGGAGTTTGGATCGTGATCGTCAGCCGACGTGCGCGACGCGTCAAGCCGCCACACGCTGGCGCCACCGAGGACGTAGGGCCCCACCGGGAGGACGCGGAACAGGGTGCGCTGGGGGATGGTTGGCTGATCGCTGTGGTGGGCGCGGTGGCAGGTCATGCGCCAGGGGAGATCACCCGCCGAGTTCTGGAACTGCCTGCTGGAGGTTACCTTGTGCAGCTGGCGGAGGCTCGCCGCACGAACGCGGGCGCGGTGCCGACCGGCCGTGTGATCGACGTGCATGTCACTCCGGAGGTACCAGTTTATGATCACTCGCCGCATGAGCCGGCCTACGCCGGGGCGGCGGGTGTGGCCGCGTGGCCGGGGATCGTGGAGAAAGCGTTCGCCGGAGTAGACCAGACCTGGACCGTCCGGCGGCATGCCCAGTGGGAGCACACGTGGGCTGCGATATGCGCCGCCGACGCCGCGAACCCACGGGTCGCCAATCCGCGGGGTGGCCCGGCGCCGTCCGGGTACGTGCGGCTGAACCAGGAAACGACTGCTCTGGATCACGCCGAGGCGCTGACCCAGCTCACCGGCCGCCCCGCCATGTTCCGCCCTTTCCCGGCCCGCCGGGGCCGTACGCGGCGGGCGCTACGCTGCCAGCTTCGCGCGGCGCAACCTGTGATTGTGACCGCCCGCAGCGACGTGGCCGCCGGGGAGATGCTGCCGTACCGGCTGATCGTTGGCCAGTGTTACGAGGTGACCGCCGTGCGGTTTTGCGCCATCCGGCTGCGCAACCCGTGGGGCTTCTACCATCCCGCACCCATCCCGCTCCGTCGGCTCTCTGCCGTAATGGCGCCGGGCTACGTGACCCTGGCCTGAGCGGCGTGACGGGTCCGGACATTCAGGTGGTAGACGGCCAGGTCACCCGGTACCGGGGCATCCGGTTCGGTGGCGTCGCCTGCATACCCGCCACGCGGGACGCTCCGGGCATGATTCACGTCGCCGTCCGCCACCCGGGAGGGGAACTCATTGCCAGCCTCCGGGAAGGAGACACCCTGCCCCTTCTGGGCCAAGCCTGGCAGGTGACGGCACTACACTGTCGCGACCGCGGCTGGCACGCCAACCTGACCCGGATCGCGTAGGCGATGAACGCGGCATTGCGCACGATGTAGCCGCACAATCGGTACACTCGGCCGCGCAGCTCGCCTGCCGCAAGTGGCAGTCGCCCATGATCCACTGGCGCGGAGACTTCTCAGCGATATGTACTGAAGAATCTCCGATACAAGGGATCATGGTGGGCGGATGGACGCCTCCAGGTGGGTTGGGGGCAGCGCGTGGACCGGCGTCGTTCGGAGCGGCTGAGCGGGCGGCGGTTTGGGGGGTGAGGACGCGTCGGGCGTGACTGGGGTGGCTAGGGCATGCCAGGGGGTTGGCGGGGACAGCGGGTGGGTCGGCGTCGTTCGGAGCGGCTCGGCGGGCGGCGGTCGGCGGGCTGTGGGCGGGACCGTGTCGTGAGGACGGTCCGGTGGGCGGGGGAAAAGGGCCGGGGAAGGGCTGGCGGGGAAGCCCGGGGAAGGGCTGGCGGGCAAGCCCGGGGAAGGGCTGGCGGGGAAGCCGGGGGATGGAACGGCGCGTTCGGGGCCACGGGGTGGAAAGGCGCGGCAAACGCCGTCGTCAGCGGATCGAGGTGCGCGGGTCGGCCATCGCCCGCAGCCCATCAGCGACCTGCCAGGCACCGGGTTCCTGGCCCCGCCCCGTCAATATCGCCTCGGCCAGGGCATACAGCTTCTGCGGTGCAAGCAGCTTCCGAGTCGCGGGGTCGCGCAACACCAGCCGCACCCGCTGGCCCGTAATGGCATCGGATGCGGTAAGTCGTGGCAGCTGGCGCCCAGTCGACATGACAAGCGTCCCACCGGGGGCAGGCATGTTCGCCGTTTCCGCGACCGCGTCGAGATGCAGCCCGCGCCCGGTGGCGAGATCACAGCGGCGGGTGGTGAACGCGCCGCGTACGACGAGTGTCGTTTGATCGAGCCACGCCGCTGCGCGGAGCACCGTCAACAACGTGATGACCAGCACCAAGTCCGTCACGAGCGTAACGGCGATACCGACGATCACTCCCGCGGCGTGTGACGCGAGGGTGTACGTTAGCGCCCCGGCGATAAGCCCGAGGCTGGGCGCCGCGACCACAAGCAGGCCGACCAGGAACACACCGAGGAAGATCTTGGTGCCACGCGACAGCCCGGAATGGAGCTCAAGCCGACCGAACCCGGCCGGGATTTCGGGGACGCCTGCCACTGCACCAGCTCCAGTCGGGTGAGCGCTGACACGTCATGCGCTGACACCTCATGCCCGAACACGTCATGCGCTGACACGTCATGCCCGAACACGTCACGCGCTGACACCTCATGATGGTGCCCTTCTGACCGGGCCGCAACTGCGTGCCATTAACTGTCCACTGTTTGTGACGGCCGGGGATCGTCCGGATGGGCGGGAGTGATACAAAGCGCTTGTGACACCACGTGATACTCCGCAGGACGTGGCAGTGACACGGAGCGTGAGCCGTTAGGGAGCTTGGTTGGCACTTACTCGCCCCAAGGGCGGCGCAGGTCACCGGTAGGCGGGCACGCCGGTGATCGCCTCACCAAGGACGAGCGTGTGGATCTCCTCTGTCCCCTCGTAGGTCAGCACCGACTCCAGGTTCGCGGCATGGCGCATCACTGGGTACTCAAGGCTGATCCCGCTCGCTCCGAGGATGGTCCGCGCCTGCCGCGCGATCTCGAGAGCGGCGCGTACGTTCGCCATCTTCCCCAGGCTGACCTGCTGGGGCGTCAGCTCGCCTGCTTCCTTCAGTCGGCCGAGATGCAGCGCAAGGAGTTGCGCGCGCGCCAGGTCCGCGAGCATCCACGCGAGCTTGCGCTGCGTCAGCTGGAAGCCGCCGATGGGCCGCCCGAACTGCTCACGGGAACGCGCGTACTCCACCGCGGCCTCGTAGCAGCTCCGCGCCGCGCCAGTCGAGCCCCAGACGATGCCGTACCGGGCTTCGGACAGGCACGAGAGCGGGCCGCCGAGACCACGCGCATTAGGCAGAACGGCTGCCGCGGGAAGTCGCACCTCGTCAAGGTGCAACGCCGAGGTGACGGAGGCGCGCAGCGACAGTTTCTTGCCGATGCTGTGTGCGGTGAAGCCGCGGGCGCCCTTAGGGACGAGGAAGCCGCGGATCTCATCGTCGGCGCGGGCCCAGACCACCGCGATGTCGGCGATCGATCCGTTGGTGATCCACATCTTCGAGCCGTTCAGGATCCAGTCCGTGCCATCGCGCCGCGCGGTGGTCCGCATGCCGGCCGGATCGGAACCGTGGTCGGGCTCGGTGAGGCCGAAGCAGCCGATGGCCTGGCCGGCCGCCATCCGCGGTAGCCATTCCTGTTTCTGCTCCTCTGACCCGTATGTCCAGATCGGGAACATGGCCAGCGAGCCCTGGACAGAAACCATGCTGCGTACCCCCGAGTCCGCCGCCTCGAGTTCACGGCAGGCGACCCCATACGCCACCGCGCCCACCCCTGCGCAGCCGTAACCCGACAGATGCATGCCGAGCAGGCCGAGCGCGCCAAGTTCGGGGACGAGCTCGCGGGGCAGCGTTCCGGCCTCGAACCAGTCACCGACGTGAGGCAGTATCCGGTCGGCGGTGAACTTCCGCACCGTCTCACGGATCAGCCGCTCGTCGTCTCCCAGCAAGTCGTCGATGCGGAGCAGGTCAGAGCTGGCCGGGCTGGCGCTTGGGCCGGGACTTGGCGGCATCGGCGCGGTCCTTTCTGCAGGCAATTACCGTCAGCGTACGTTGGTCACGACGTGGCCCAGCGGGGCATGATCTGATTTATGAGCAATGGAACAGAAGGTAAGCAGCTGTACCGAAGCCGCGAAGGCCGCATCGTGGCCGGAGTGTGCGCGGGGCTGGCGGACTATTTCGGGGTCGATGTGAACCTTGTCCGCCTGGTCTTCGCCGGGCTCACCATTTTCGGCGGGATGGGGGTGCTTCTCTACGCGGTGGCGTGGTTGATCATCCCGGAGCAGGGGGAGTCGGCTTCGATCGCAGAAGGCTTCATGAAGAAGAAGAAGAACAAGTCCTGAGGACTCGCGCACCGGCGAGTCGTCGCGGAGTCATCCAGCTCGCCGCTCGGTCTTGCGGCTTACCCCAGGCCGGGGGCGGGTCGCCGGGCAGGTTGTCGCTGGGTTCTTGGCGCGCGACCCAGGTGGCGGCGGGTCGGCGCACGGGGCCACCGCGGGCGGGTTGGTCAGGTCAGCCCGCGGCGGCGCTGGCCTCGGCCCGGGCGCTCGCGTCCGCGCGCGCTCGGGCGGCTGCGATGACCTGGCCGCGCTGGTGCGTCCAGCCGAGTGCCAGCAACGTGGCAGCGCCCAGCCCGGCCGTGCCAGAAAGCGCGACGACGGGCTGCGGCCCGATCACCTGTGCCGCCGCGCCGCCAATAAGGATGCCCAGGCCCTGGGCCGCGAGCAGCCCGGACTGCGCGAGGCCGAAAGCGAGCGCGCGGCCCGAATCCGGGACGCTCTGCACGAACGCCGCCGCAGCGGCGAGCTGGTAGCCGCTGCCGAACCCTGAGACCATCCAGAGCACGAGCACGACACCGAGCGGCGGTGACACGGCGCAGCCGATGAGCGGCGCGCAGGACAGAATCGCCAGCCAGCCCATCATCCTAAGCCGGTGCGACGGCTTTACGAGGCGGCCGAGCACGACGGCGCTGATGACGGTGCCGACCGGCATCGCCGCCATCAGCAGGCCAACCGCCATGGTGCCGCCGCCGAGCGAACGCGCATACGGCGCGGCAAGGCCTTCTGGCAGCACGTAGAAACCCGCTAGCCAGCCGAAGAGCACCAGCGTGCGGAGTGTACGGTTACCGAAGACGAGGGCAGCGCCGTCGCGGGTTATGGACCAGAGCGACGGCCGGGACAGTTCGGTGTGCGCCGCCGGGCGGCGTTTGGTCCACACCGCGATGATCACGGCGGACAGCCCGAACGTCAGCGCGTCGAGCCCAAGGGTCCGGTACGGATTGATCGCGATCACCACGGCGGCACCCGCGACGAAACCGAGCACCTGACTCGTCTGGTAGGTCATGTTCCCGATGGCCGAGCCCAGTACGAATCTGTCTCCTGGAAGCACGTCGGGGAGCAGAGCTGTGCGGGCCGACGAGAACGGGGCGCCAAGCAGCACGGCACAAAACAGCAGAGTGCACAATACGGGCAGGGAGAGCGCCGGAATCGCCATCAGGCCGACGAGACCTGCCCTGAGGAGATCGCAGGCGATCATCACCTGTCGGCGCGGGATGAGATCGGCAAGCCCGGAAAGGAAGGGGCCGCCGATGATCGGCGGCAGGTAGGTGAACGCATAGGCGAGCGCGGTCAGGAACGGCGAGCCGGTCCGGTGGTATACCATGATCGCGATCGCGACCTGGGCGAACTGATCGCCGGCATAGGACAGGACCTGCGCAGCCCACAGGCCGCGGAACTCGCGGATCGCGAAGACTTCTCGGTAGGAGGCCTGCTTCTCCGGGGCGCGGCGGTGGCGTCCCGTGACGTTCTGCCGCCCGGCCGGGGTGCCTGGGGAGACGGAAGTGCGGGACCGTTCGGCATGCGGAGTTGATCCATTCGGTGGCATGCCTGGTGGCCTGAGCGGCGAGCCTGGTGGCCTGAGCGGCGAGCCTGGTTCGGCAGGGCGGGCGCCTGGTGGGGTGGGCGGCGAGCCTGGTTTGGCCGAAGGCGAGCTTGGCTGGACGGGCGGAGCGCCAGATTCCGAGGTTGGCCGCGCTATCGGGGCGGCGTATGTCGGCACGGGCGGCGTAGCGGCGTGCGCGGGTGTGTTCGCAGGTGCGGGCGGTCCTGCCTGCGGAGCCGCGGTGTGGTGGGGTGCGGGCGGTCCTGCCTGCGGAGCCGCGGTGTGGTGGGGTGCGGGCGGTCCTGCCTGCGGAGCCGCGGTGTGGTGGGGTGCGGGCCGGTTCGGAAACGGATCCTGCATGGCTGAGCGGAGAACCGCGTCTCGCGGCTCAGTTCGACGTGCCCGCTCAGTTGCCACAGTTGTCCCGACCGAACTCCCTATGCCCCCGGCGCTGTTCCGGCGCTTCGGCCACGCGTAATGGGCCCATCTGCCGATCCCATAACCTGGGGTCGGCCCTCATCATGATCACCCGTGACCGGCCGTAGGCACTTGCGACCGGCCACGCGAGTCACGTTAAGTTGCTCTCATGTTGCCTACAGTGTCGAATTCTTGGTGCGTTTGCAAGTGTCCGTGCAGGTGCACGCTCTCTTACCTTGCGTTATGGAATGTACACTAAACGCGTCAGGTCGGGCGGGTGGTTTTGGTCCAGGCTCGACGGCCGCCTGGTGCGGTTTGGTGCAGGTCCCTGGGGTGCCGAGCGGTGGCGCGTGGGTACCAAGGGACGCCGAGCGACGGTCCAGTTGGCTGCGTTCTCGGCCTCGACGAGCCTTCCAGGCACGCCTTCGGGCTGCGGGCCTTGCCAGCGGGACGCGGATGACCGGGTTCACATTGTGCCGGAGGCGAGCAGGCCAGCGCAGCGCACCAGGATCTCAAAAGGCACTAAGATCGTGACCCTGCGAGGCTGCCTGCGGCCGGAGCGCATAGGCTTTGCTGATTGTCGACCCCGTACCCTATGCTGAGGCGGTCCCCGACGGCGGGGCGCTGCGGGTGACGGCGGCGCATGACGGTCCCCATCGTCTAGCGGCCTAGGACACCGCCCTTTCAAGGCGGCGGCACGGGTTCAAATCCCGTTGGGGGCACGGCTGAAACGTGCGGCTAAACACGGTACGTTAGCCACGCATGGTCCTGTAGAGCAGCTCGGAGTGCTCGCCACCCTGTCAAGGTGGAGGTCGCGGGTTCAAATCCCGTCAGGACCGCGCCGGTCGGTGACGGTGTTCCGTGCGAGGCACACCCGACCGCAGGGTCAGGTAGCTCAGTCGGTAGAGCGTCCGCCTGAAAAGCGGAAGGTCGGCGGATCGATGCCGCCCCTGACCACCACCACCGACCAGCCAAAAACGGTGCCTCACCTGCGATAACGCGGTGAGGCACCGTTTCTCGTTGTCTGGCTGGCTACGGCTGTTCACGGCTGGCGGCGGCGGGTTGTGCCCAATACGTGCCCAAGTCAGTCGGCGTCGTCGTTGTCGCCAGAGGCGGCCCCGTCGTCGGATTCGCGTAGCGCCTCCTCGATCCGACGCTTGGCTATCTGGTCCTGGCCGTCGATGCACTTGGCGTCCACGTGGAGACGCAGGCATGGCGCAGGTCGTAGACCCGCCGGGTCAGCGGTGAGGCGTATTCGGCGGGGTCAGCGCGGTACGCCGTGCTTTACCCCACGCCCGGCGGTAGGTGATGGACGCCAGTTCCCCGCCGTGGATACCGGAGAATATGCGCCCGTCGCGGCCGGTGCCGAACTGATCCAGGTGCGCGCGGATGATTCGGGTTAGCGGCGGGGGAATGGGCACGTGCCGCCATTCTCCCCGGGCTCGGGCTTTGAGGTGCCGGTGGTCGTGGCGGCTACCCCGCGTCGGTCCATTCCGCGCCGATCTCTGTTGAGGCTAAGCAGAACCGCAGCTCTCCCCAGTCCTCCGCGGGTTCCTCCCATTCGCCGGTAGCATTGTCCCGCACGAGCGGCGGCAAGGTGATGTTGTCCTTGCAGAGGTTGACCGCTTCTTCGGGCCGCAGTGCGGTGTAGTAGATTACCGCGAAGAAGGCGGCCAGGCGGGGGCCGCTCGGCATTTGCTCGCGTACCGCTCCGAGTAGCCGCCGGGCTTGGGTGTGGTTGACGACGCAGCGCCGATCAACCTCGTGCGTGGTTTTCGGCGCTTTCCACTTGATGGCCTTGACGGGGTTGCGGGTAAGTAGCCGCCGTTCCACGGCGTATTCGAGTGCGTTGTGCAGGATGGTCCGGTTCCGGCGAATGGTGGACGGGGCCGCCACGCTGCCATCGAGCAAGGTTCCGGCCACGCCGAGAACGGCGCGCATTGTTGCCGGGTCCGCCAGGGCGGCTACCGGCTTGGTGTTGCGGGCCAACCACCGGAGGATTATGGCGGCGTTGTCCGGGCAGCCGCCGCGCTGCTTGGCGTTGAATCCCCACTGCCGCAGCGCCGTCCGCATTGCTAGCCCGTCAGGCTTTCCCCGGTCGGTGGCGAGCATTGCGGGCATGACGGTGACGAGTGCCCACGCGATGTTCGCGCGGTGATGTGCGGAAGAATCCTTCCATTTCATGTCCACGTAGGACACGCAGAAGTCATACCACGAGAGGTTGTCGCCGACCCTGCCCCATGAAACAGGCTGTCCGGTGGTCATGTCGAATGCCTCACCTCTGCTGGCCGCGGCGCAGGTCGTAGACCCGCCGGGCGTGGGGGCCGCCGCCTTGTCCTACGACCACGCGCGGGCGTTCTTCCTGCCGTTGATGGGCACGCTTGGGGCGTCGGTCACGCCGCCACCCGGGTACATCCTCGACAACCGACCCCGACCCTCTTAACTACGCGGCCTTGCGTCGCTGGCGCGATGGGCGCAAGCGCCCACCCTTGCGCAGTAGTGATCTTCCTCGGCAAAAACCGGCAGCTGTCGGAGGGACGGGCCAAATCCGAGGCCGTTAGAACCTCAACTGAGTCGGCGCGTCAGGCGAGCGGTTGGTCCAACAAGCCAAATTGCAGCGTAACCCTCGTTTGCCGCCTGATCCCCATACTGCGCTTGGAATGCCTTGACCACGGTTTTTCGCACATAAACAGGTACGCGGATTGCATCTAGGACAAGTACCAGTTTGCTGGAGCGTGCGCCATCTAAATACATGCGGGACGCTGGCACACGTAGTATGCGTAATCTCACCGCAAACGTCGCAGCGCAGTTCCCATACTTCTGGTTCCTCTACAATGATCCGCCGCTGTATGACAAGTTCAACTATTGCAGCACCACCCATGTGTCAAATGAGGAGTTGGCCGAATGGGGGCATTACGGGAACGTGCCCAAAGAGCGTGTCCCATTCGACCAATATATTTATAGCCACCTTCAGCACGCGCTCAATGGGTGGTCGAACAGACGTTGTGGTGAGTGTAGATCGCCCCTCTCTTAAGTTGCGACGATCGCGCACGAAACAATCCCTATTGTTATGCGGTGCCTATAGTCACCGTGTCAAGGTTTTACTTGTTGTGAAATGAGCATCAGGACGGGACCGACAACTGACTCATGGTCCGAGCACACGACCCCCTGTGCAGTCTCGCCGTCGTGCGCAAGGCTGTTGACATGCTGAGACAGCAGGGCCTTGTGATCACGCGGCAGGGAAAAGTATTGGCTTCCGGTTCGGCATTGTCCGGGGCGGCCGGAACCTGTCAAGGACGCGCCTTCGGCGTCCCTTCGGGCAGACCCTTGACAGAACCCGCCCGCAGTCCCGGAGTTCGCAGCTATCGGGAGCCGGGCGAGGAGTGGCCCAAAAGTACCTTGACGCTTAAGTGTCAACGCCTTAGACTAAAGCTCTAGGCTCCTTCGCCGTAAGTATTCGGTCTACCCGTCCAGTCGTCGGCCCGGAGGGGCTTTTGCTGGCTGACCTTCGCCAGCGTGGTCTACGACACATTCCTCAATCCACCGTGCTAGAACGCTAAAGGTAGCAAGGTATTCGAGCGCGACCATATCTGACAGATTGAGATCATGTTCATGCGAGGCAGGATTGCGAATGCCTTCAAAACATCCAGCGCCAAAATCAATGCCGCCTTTTTGTCGACTACGCCAGGTTTCCGAGGTCTGATCTCCCGGGAAGCGTAGACGTGGACGGTTAGGGCTGGGTTCCTGCAAACTGAATGCTTCTCGGCAAAGTGCTGCGTCCGCAACGTCACGACGGCCCAACCTTTGCTGAAGTCGTGCATTCACAGACCGAGCAGCAGCTTGTACAGCCTCTTGTCTACTACCCGCTAGCCAAAGTGGCATCGCCGCGTCCCAGACCCATGAGTGAAGCTGATCAGCTACCAGATCAGGACTATCGGGCTGCATGCGCTTTCTTACCTCTACGCCGAGCTGATGAATACCTATTGCGCGCAACACGTTAGGTCTGACACTTTTGTGCCAGTAATGCCAATCGTGAGCTTCCCAGTCTGCTTGGCTTGGATCAGGATAATTCCCAAGGCCGGGCAGAGCCGCTTCCATCAGCTCCCTCATTACCCGATCCATTGTTACAAGCTGGTCAACAACATTATCCTTGGACCCGTATTCCTGGACAAGGTTGTCATAGTCCTCGTCCCGGGAGCTTGCCAAAGAAAACAGAGTGTCGATGTACTGCTTAAAGTCGCCAAGTTGGTCCGCTGCCCATGCGTGATCCATAACTGAAGAGTAGCGCGTACGCAACCACGCCTGACAACTTCACAATCTACGAGGGCAGCAACCGCAGGGCAACACAGGGCGGTTCGAAGTGCACAGCATCGAACGAATGCAGCCCTCCTCGACCGGAGCCGTCAGCTAGTCAGCGTTGGGAACGGTGCGACGGTGAGCATCTCGGCAAGGTTGCTCACGGAGAAGACGCGGCCGTCACAGTCCCGGATCACAGGGCCTAGAGTGTCGTTCACTCGCATCCATCCGAGGCCGCCGAGCACGGCCACGAGCGGGATTCCGCCGAGCCGGACAGACTCCTCGCGCAGTCGTTCGAACCGCAGGGCCTTGTCACGTGCGGTCCCGCCGTCGTTGGCACCCTTGCATTCCAGCATCGCCCGGAGATTGTCAGCGTCGTCGTACACGACGAAATCCGGGGCAGGCCGTACTTGCACCTCAAACCGCGCTTCGATCTCTGCCTGGTTATGCGCTCCGGTGCGGATATGGGAGATGCCGTGATCCGTGAACAGGGCCTCTACGGCGTCTTCGATGAGGTTGCCGCGCTCTTCGGACGTGGAGTCGAGTACCTGGCGGTAGGCACCGCCGTAATGGCGCTGGTGCAGAAACACGCCGTAAGGGACGCCTCGTTCCGCGTAGTGCTGAACGGTCTCCCAGCCGTTGATCGTGTCGGGCTTCTGCTGCTTTGACTTAAGGTCTCCGGGTGGGCTCCCGAACAGCGTCCCGCGCATGATCTGGTCGAGTGTCTCGGCGGCTACCCGGGCCTGCTCAGGGGAGGTCGCAGTCCCAGAGCGCTCCATGGAGTCCACTTTTGAGGCTGACAGCGGGCGGAGCCCGAGTGCCTCCGCAACGATCTTGGTCGACCCGGCGAACTCGTTCTTGAGCAGGCCAGTGATGACTCGTAGCGGCAGGAGCATGGTGGGGTCCGCCTGGATGGCGGCTGACAGGTCTGCGACCGTCACCTGGGTGAAGCCTCCGGTTGCTTCTACTGCCTTCGCATAGGCACGGGCAAAGTGAGGAGGCTCAAAGAAGTCTTGAACAGGGATGTACGCGTAGTCGGGTGCCAGGTTCGCCACATACAACCGGCGTGCGATCTCGGCGTAGATCCTCGGGTGCTCGTTGGTGCCGTGTCGGGCGGGGATCTGCCGCACGCGGGCGACCCGCTGGTCCCAGGTCGAGGCGTTTACTATGCCCTGGATTGTGTCTTCGGTTGTCGGCATGGGGATGGCCGGTCAGCTAGGGGGCTAGTTCGATCAGGATTGGTATGTCGTCTGGTTCGTCAAGCCGGAGACGCTCTTGTGCAGCCGCAACGAATGTCTTGTGGATCTCTAGGCCGCCAGCAGAGCGCCCGAGTCGGCGCGCAACCACCGCCGTGGTGCCTGACCCGGCGAACGGGTCTATCACGACCCCGCCGACTGGCGAGCATGCCTTGATGAAGAACTCCGCCAAGCCTTCCGGCATCGCCGCTGTATGTCCCCCGGCTCCGCGATGTTGGTTGTAGGTCTGTGGAACGGAGACGACGTTACCGGGGTCGGCCCCGCCCTGCAGGTAGGTTTTGGTGCGGTCGCGCCCAAAGCCTGCACCCGTGTTCCGGCGGCCCAGTCTGTCCAGCTTGCGGCGCTCAATTTCATCCAGAGTCGTCTTGTACGGGACGCGGACAGCATCAAGATCAAAATAGGGCTTACCCTTGGCGAACGCATAGACGTACTCGAAGCTGTCCTTGGTTCGGGGGCCGAATCGCCCTGGGACCGCATTGGGCTTGGACCAGATGTAAGTCTCCAGCCACCGCCAGCCCTGTTGCTGGAGCGCGAGCACTAGCTGATACACGTACGGGTGCCTCTGGCCCCGGAGCGGCCCGCTCTTGGCGACACGGTTTTTGATGTTGAGCACCAGCCACCCGGTGTCCTTGGTGGCCGCCAGCATGTACTTGCCGAACGGCAGGAACCACTCCACGTAGCGGTCCGGATGTATCCGGCTGTAAGCACGAGCGTCCGCATAGGGCGGGCTCGTGAACCACAGATCAACAGACGCCTCCGGGAGAACCGGCAGCCACTCCGCGCTGTCCCCCCAGGTGACTCCCCGGCTAAGCAGCCTCTTCAGGGCCGCGTCCCCGGTGACACGAGGGCTAGGTGGTGTCTTTGGGAGCGTCTGTATCCCCATGTCATGAGGATGGTAGCTCCACCGTCAGACGGAATGCGGGCACGCCACGCCCTTGTCTCTGCGATCTCGGAGCGCGGGCGGTCCCTGCAGTGTTCGGTTCGTCGCGGAGAGGGCCACAGGACGCGCGTAGCGGCGCGTTCAGCCATCGGCGCGATGGACGGGTGAGGACCGCTACCAGGAGCCGTCAGAGCGACTCTGAGCGCTTGATCATGCCCGATACGCGCCCAAGTCCTCCCGCAGCGCGGCGTCGAGGCTGGTCAAGGCGGGGTAGCTCGGTTCCCTGAAAAGCGGAAGGTCGGCGGATCGATGCCGCCCCTGACCACTATCCTGAGCAGCTAAAACGCCCCGGCGGACCGCCCCGACCGGGGCGTTTGACAGCAACGCTGACAGCAACGCCAACTACCAGGACGCCCCGCGTCAGCGGTCAAACAGGCAACGTGACGACGAAGCGATTTGCCGCCCTGGTGCACCAACTTTCGTGGCCCCGACACGTACGGAAAGTTGACGTAGGTCGGTGCTGGGCGGGTCTTGCACGGTCAGCAGGTCGGAGACGAGCTGGCGGACCATGGGGTGGCCGCGGACGTGCTCGGGGGTGATGCCTTCCGCTTGGCGCAGGGCAGCGACGGCGTCGTCGGCCTGGCGGCGCTGGGCGTGGGCGCGGGCGACGTCGATGAGCATCCGCGCCCGCCGTTCGGCCGAAAGCGTGGTGGTGTCGACCGCCGCCGCGGTACGCAGCGCCCGGCCCGCGTCGCCGAGCTCGACCGCGACGGCGATCTCGTGCAACGCCACGTTCGCCGGGCCGAATTCGGTGTTGTAGTCGCTGCGGCCCTCGCCGAGGCGTGTGGCGATCTCGCGTGCCCTGGCCAGGTGCTCATACGCGGTGTCCGGGTCGTTGACGCGGGCGGCGGTCACGGCACGCTGGAGGGTGAGGCCGCCCCACAGCGACATCGCCTCATAGTTGCCCTCATCGGCCAGGTGCCACAGTGCGTCGGCGGCGGTGCGGGCGGTCTCCTCGGCCTGGTCGTAATGCCGGGCGGAGAGGAACACGAACACCAGGCGGCATGCGCCCGCCGCCACCAGCAGCGGGTTCCCCGCCCGCTCGGCCGCGGTCATGGCCCGGTCGGCGGCGATCCAGGCGGCCTCGGGCTCGCCGAGCTTGGCCAGGGCGGCCGAGCACGCCTGGTAGGCGGCGGCCATCAGCTCGAACACCTCCGGGCGCTGCGGCTCGGGCAGGGCGCGGGCGGCAGTTTCCAGGTCAGGAATCAGGTCGTTGAGCAGGTCGGTCAGGTCGGCGTACCGCCCGGCGTGCGTCAGCTCCCACGCCTTGGCCGCTTTGGCGCGCAGCGTGTCGGCCGAGGGGGAGTGGTGGCCATTGAGCATCGCGCGCAGCGAGTGGACCCCGGACAGCACCAGGCGCAACCCGCCCGCGCCGGGCGGCTCGTCGGTCACCGCAGCGACGAGTGGCACGTCCGCGGCCAGCTCGGCGAGCGGCACGTCCAGCGCCTGGGCGAGGGTCTCGAGTACCGACATCCGGTCGATCCGCCGTACGCCTCTCTCGACCTGCGACACCCACGCCACCGACCGGCCGATCACCCGCGCCAGCTCCGGCTGCGACAAGCCACGGCGGCGGCGCTCGGCGGCGATCTTCCGCCCGAGCGCGTGCTGATACTCGCCGGAGTTCACCCGCCCGTGCCCTTGCCGCTCTGCAAGGTCAGCCAGTCAACCTCCGTGCTGGCCAGGTACTGGTCCCGCTCGGCCAGGTAGCGGCGGGTGTGCGGCGCTGCCTCGTGCGCTTCGAAGGCGGCCTTGTCGCGGTACAGCTCATAGAAGATCCGCTGCAACAGCTGGCCCTCCACCAGATGCGTCGCGTAGACGAGCGTGCCCGGCTCATTCGCCCGGATGCCCTCGGCCGTCTCAGCGACGAGCCGGTCATATGCCTCAGCGCTCGGCTCGTCCTTGCACGTGAACCGCACCACCAGACCGAACATGCGGACCTCCTTCCAGGGTCGGCTGATCACCGTACCCATTGTCCCGTACCCGTACACCAAATTGCACGTATTCATTATACGGTACAGTACTTTAAGTACCATCACGAGAATCCGAGTCCATAGCCTGCACAGACGCGAGGTACCCATGGCGACCTCATCCCCAGGAGCCCCCACCCGGCGTGCCTACGACCACACCTACGCCAGCAGCCCGGAGCAGGCCCACCTAGTAGGCGCCGACCTCGCCGAGTTCCTCGGCGACTGCCCCCGCGCCGACGATGCGATCCTGTGCGCCTCCGAACTCGCAGCCAACGCCATCCAGCACAGCCGCTGAGGTCGGCGCGGCGGCGACTTCACCCTCCGCGCCGAAGGCGACTACGTATGGGTCGAGATAGAAGACAGTGGCGGAAACTGGACCGAGACGGCCCGCCACGACGGACGCGGCCACGGCCTCGCCATCGTCCGCGCCCTCGCCAGCGACTGCGGAATCGACGGCGGCTACATCGGCCGCGCAGCCTGGTTCCGCCTGAACTGGACTACCCCGTGACCGCCGCGAACAGTTCCGCCGGGCCTCGCGCACGGCCGGAGCAGCCGAGCACGGGCATCGGTACTGGAGCTAAGGACCGCGACTGGGACGCCGAGCTGGACCGCATCACATTTACCTACAGATGCGTGGGCTGGGCCATCGCCAAGAACCTCACCAGGCCCGGCTACATCGCCCAGCGCACCGGCTGGGACGGCGCCACCGTCACCATCGAGGCACCCGACATGATCACCCTCGAAACCAGGCTCCGTAACCAAGCCGACCAGGACCGCGAGCATAGGCTCCGGCACTTCTAGCGGCTACTCGGCCATGGCCACCACCGCCATGAGCGACGAGTCAGCGCCGCCATCGCCGCCCGCCGAACCAGCCGAGCCGCAAACCCGGCGCGGCCGAGCAGTGCCGACCGGCCCGAGACGGCGCACCTGGGCGGCGCGACCGGCGAAGCGACAACGGCGAAGCGACCGGTGCCTAGCCTCACTTGATGCGCGACAGATCGGCCTCGCTTGATCTGCGACGGACCCTAGGTTGCCTTCTAGGCAGACGACGTTATCGCGATGTGAGACCTCCCGGCGCCTTCGGGGACTCGGCTTTCTGAGTCACCCGACGGTTGCCGGGGTACGTGTGTGAGCGTAGTTGCCGAAATGCAGCCAAGATAAGCAGCTACTGCGCCGGGAACGTTGACGTGGCGCGCCTGGTATCCGCCCCTTGTCAAAGTTATGTTCGCCCGGAGCCTGCCAAGATCGACGAGTGGGCGAGGATGAGCGAGTGGGGCTGCCGGTTTCGGGGCACCGAGCCTGGCGACTCGTTCGGGTTCGGCGCGTACCCACATCAAGCCGCCGGCGACACCAGTGATCGTTCCGCGCATCTTCCTTGACCACGGGAACAACGCATGGGCTCTACTTCCAGCGGGTCGAGTGTGCTATTGCCCTACCCGGCCGTCGATGCATTCGCGCAGCAGATCGGCGTGCCCGCAGTGGCGGGCGTACTCCTCGATCCGGTGAACCCACAGCTCCCGGACAGCGATGCCGTCCTGACCCACCCGCGCGCCCAGATCCGGATACTTGGCCAGCACTGCATCGGTTGCCGCCTGTTCGCGAGCAAGATCGGCGAATGCGCCCTCGACCAGCGCCTGCTCCGCAACGGCTCCCTCGAAGTCGGCATCACCCGCTCCGTACAGCTTCGGTGCTGGGTCTCCTGGCAGAATCCAATTGCGCCAGTCCCGCTCCACCTCGGCAAGATGGCGGAGCAGACCCAGCAAGGACATGGTCGATGGCGGCACCGACCGGCGCGCCAGTTTCTCCGGATCCAACCCCTCGCACTTCATCTGTAGGGTCAGTCGATAGTTCCTCAGGTAGTCCTGCAGCGTCGCCAACTCACCGTCCGGGCTGACTCCGTCACTGTTTCGGGGATCCTCGTCGGGGTCCGCCCACATGTCGAGGTAGACGCTGGCCTGGCTCCACCGCTCGGGCACGTCGCTCACCGTGTTCACGATGCCGAGCAGTGGCCCGACATGCAAGCGAGTATTCAGGCAGGCCAGCCGACGCTAGCGGGCGCGGGCGGTCGTTAAGGCACCCGAGGACCTGGCCGCGCGGCGACATGAGTGGCTGGCCGGAGCCAACGTGCACGGTCTCGACTTCGACTACTGACAGGTTTCGAGGCTCCGAGCGGCCATCTTGTGATTGTCATCGTTCGGGTCCTGGTGAGTCGAGCCGAGTGCTGGTGGCTTCGCAAATTTGACCACCCTGCGACCGGGTGCAGCATCCCGACTCGGGAAACTTCAGGGAACATCACTCTGGACCCGCCGGGGCGGTTCTGGGTGGGTAGTGCGAGGCCTTGTGCCGCCTGATCTCGCTGGTGGCCTTGCGGGCGGCGATCATGGTGACATCGGGTGCCACGTGCACAGCGAACGTATCTGCCTCGACGGTTACCTGGGCTGTCTTCCCGGCCTGCGGGAGGCCGACCTGGATCCGCTGCCCGCCGACCATGATGGTGCCACGGACGGATACCCGCCGCAGGACCTGCTGTGGCTCGGGCAGCTGCGGTGGGCTGGCTGTTCCGGCTCGGGCTCCGCGGAGCCGGGACCGGGCCTGCTCGGGGACCGGGCAGGCGAGGGTGCGGACCAGGACGCCGCCGGTCAGGATGTGCGCGACAGGGCCGTCGGGCCGCACGGTGACGCGATGTCCGGCGAGTGGCAGCCCGGCGCCGATGATGTGGTCGCCGAGGCTGATGTTCCCGGCGGCGCTGACGGCAGCAACCTCAGCCACCACTGAGCGACCGAACACATCCAATAACGCAGCAGCGATGGAGCCGTCCTGGGAAGTCTCCCGGCCTGAAAAGCGGAAGGTCGGCGGATCGATGCCGCCCTGACCACTGTAGGACTCTTGACCAGCGGTAACGCGTTCCGACGTCCCCTCGATCCTCGAGGCCAGCCGGAACGAGGACTGGCGCTGACCAAGATCGGCAACTCTTATGTAAACGCGGGGCGGCCCGCAGCCCAACCGCTCCACAGCAAAAAGAACGCCCGCGCCCGGTACGGAGACCAAGCGGGTGTTCTTCGCGTATTGGCACGCGCAGGCGTCAGGATAGCGCCTGCTCGTTGCGCGCTTCGTCCTGGTAAGGCTGTAGATGAACGGGCCGTCCTCGTCGAGGAGTTTGACGACGTGCCGCCACTGGCACATGAGCACCTCAAGTTGGCAGAACGTGTTGACCGCTTCGTCGCCGGCGAGAGTAACTTCGAAGTAAAAGCAGACGGTGGTCGGCTTTGTCGGCTGGTCAAATTCCGCGGCGATGTCGGTGACAATCTCACCGGCCTGCTCATGTTCCCACAGAACCTCCGTGCTGATGCCTCCCACTGCGGGTCGGCCGAAGCGGGTGTCAGGTTTCATGCGCACCGGCGGTCGTGGGTCGTCGTGCGGGCGCCATCCAGCGGCGAAGTCACCGTCCCAGGTCACGCGCTTGAGAAATGAGTCGGCCGGCGGCGTAAGGACGTACTGACCACGGACCTCGGCGACCAGGCAGAACTCAGGGTCGAGCCCAGTGGCGTCCTGCGCATTGGACAACAGTTCCTTGCCGCTGACCCACGGACGGCGGTCGGCCAGCGGGTATGGAACCTTGTAATGCAGGCGTACGCGGTCGATAAGGCCCGGAGCTCAGCCATCGGAACCCTGTGCGTACGCCGGTATTCCCGGAGCAATCCGGCCTCGATGAACTCGGCCCAGGTGACAGGTGCGCGACTCCCGCGCGGCTGCTCCCGGATGACTGGCTTATATAGCCTTCCCCGCCGTTCGCCACCCTCAAGCCAGTAGTTGAGCGTGCTCTGCGCGACGCCGAGCAGCCTCGCCGCCGCGGCCTCTGTGAACATCTCCCGGTCCAGCACACTTACGCCCATAGCGCGAGTCTCGCATTGTGTGCGCGGGTGAGCGAGCACTGCGGTGTAACGCGCCTAATCGGACGCTGGCTGATGCCATTCAGGGCGCGGGGCCGTCGAGCTAACTCGGCCGCCAGCCTCCGGACCGGTTCGCCACGCTCGGCGGCGTAGCGCCAGTTAACCCACAGTAAAGGTCGAACTCTCTTCGAGTCTAGCTTGCGCGGAAACGGGAATACGTTCCTCGACTTTGGTGAGTTCCCAAACCATCCAATTGCCTTCCCGCCCGTTTAGCCATCCTCCATCCAGTCGGAGCGTCCCCAACTCCCTTCTCATATGAAAATATACCAACCCTGCATTATCGGGTGCGGACCGAGTAGGCAGCTCGTTCCACCACCCGTCGAGTATGCCTTCATGGATCGTGCCTTGTATTCGGCCGTCCCGGTAATCGTAGACGGCCTTCACTCTCTTACCGTCGACCCTGAAATAGGCATCTCCAAAGGATCCGTACCAATGACCTTCTAGATGCTGGGCATCAATCGGAATCTTGCCACGATTTACCCTAGCCGCAGTGCTATACCCGATGGCAGTCCCGAAGGCTATCAGAGCAAAGGTAGCGACACATACGACAACCACGAGGGACCAGCGTGGGAGGCCCTGTAATATGGCGGCCTCGACAGCTACGAAAGCGAGGACCGCGCCCGTGAGCGCCCAGCGGCGGATAAGACGATATCTATCCTTCAGCACTGGTGATGTCGCGCCCTCGCGGGATTGTCGCCAAGCGATCCGCGCTTGAATGTAAGTGGCCAGTGCGCCCACTGCAGAGGCGACAGCAGCCACTAGTCCTGTGACACTGGTGAACATATCCTCCATAGATATCGCCGCCTCCCAACTCGTTCATTCGCTAACGGATAATCGTCCGCTCAGTCACAGATCGGCCCATTAGTGGGGCTGATTAGCGGAGCGTCGACGTGAACAAGTGCCTGCCTAGCAGCGACAATCGTGGTCAATGAATAGAGCGATCTCCTGAAGGGCGAGGAACTTGTTGGTGAGCAGACTACGCGGTAAGAAGGCGACGCGGAAGCAGCGAAAGGGGCGACTAACCGTCCGCTTCACAAGATGAGATGATCAGTCAGCCTTGATCTCGCCAGAGTTGCTTCCAAGTTCACGCGTGACCACGGCAAAACGCCTAGGTTGCCTGGGTGTGCCGGAGGTATACCGCAAGCGAATTAGAATTAGAGCCTGTATGAGAACGCGGTCAGCGTCGTAGTGTCGGCCAGCCTTTGCCGTGCAGAACCGCAGGCTGCGCAACACCGGGCCAGGCAGAACGGCCGCTGCGGTATGACGGGCATCGGGCCGCCGCGCTCCACCAACGCCCGGTTGGTTCTTGTGATGGCTTGGCGGTTACTGCTCCCGATCGCGGCGTATCCGCTCGACGACCTCGCCCGGACTCTCCGTTGTGACCCGGATCATCGCCCGCACCGCGTCGGCCAGCGCGACGCGCGGCACATCGAGTGCGATCGCGGCCGAGTCAGCCAACCGGGTGAGTTGCCGGTAAAGCTCGGGGCTCAGGTCGAGGGTGATCCTCACCGGCTTTGACCGGATCGCGGTCCTCCCGGCCGGGCGCGCATCGGGTTGTGTACGCCTGGCCGCAGCGGCGACCATCTGCGCTTTCCGCTGCTCCCGCCGCGTGGTCATGACCGCACCGAGCAGAGGGGGGCGCATCGCTCGATGAGGTCGTGGGCCACCTGGCGCCACACATGCCGGCCCGTGCCTGGAATCGGCATGCCGAAGCTTTGCGCATAAATCTCCAGCCGCGGCACAGCTGTCCCCAGCACGTCATAGCCGAGGCTTACCAGCGCCTCTCGGGCGTCGGCTGTGGAGTTCGCCCGGGTGACGCACCGGTTGAGCAGTACGGCCGACCGGGCGGGCCAGTCCCGGACCGCGTCCACCTCGGTGATTTCGTCCCGCACCGGCGTCGTGCGGTTGATCTCAATGGGGCTTGGCGCGCACGGGATAAGGATCTCATCGACGTACCGCAGCGCGGAACGGGCAATGCCCGCGTGGTCCTCCAGTTGCGGCGCGTCGATAATGACAACGTCGCCCGGCTGGGCGATCTCGGGTATCCGGCGGTGCAGTTCCCGGGACGGCAGAGCCACTATCCGGAACGGGAATGCCGCCTGCGGCGGCAGCCCCGGGTACATGGCCGCGAGGTCAGACCATTCCAGCGCGCTGCCGGAAGGGTCCGCGTCGACTAGAAGCACGGTGTTCCCGGCCTGTGCGAACACGTGTGCCAGCCAGACCGCCGATGTGGTCTTGCCCGTGCCCGGCTTGAGGTTGGCCAGGGCGAGGCGCAGACCCGTCATCCAGGCAGTATTGCAGCGCCTGGGGCTTTACGGTAGACAGTCCCGGGCATGCCTGCGGGCGGTGTGCACACCGGAACTGTGAGTTCCGGAAGGTGAGGCCTCCCACGAGTGCTGTGCCCCGTATGGTAGCCCCGCTGCTGCGGCCGGTGAGCGGGATGGTGGCGTTGACGCGCCGCGCCCGCGGACCCCGGCCAGATCTGGCTTCGGCGGCGCAATAGCGGGCGGGAGTTCTCATCGTCGCCCAGGTCCGGCGTTGGGCCGCCCGCGCCGACCGGCAGCAGGCTGACCAGGGGCGACGCCGAATTTGTCATGTGCAGTATTGCAGTAACTACGGCATTACGGTAACCGTCACCGCCCGGGTCACGGATCCGCTCGGCACCTAGCTACCAACCAGCCTTTCCACAGGGGTGTGGATATTGTCGTCCATTTCATGCAGGGGCATGGCAAAGTTACCCACAGTCTGTGGACGGCTGTGTGGAGTAAACGACAGTTGTGTAACCCTGCTCGGCGCCCAGGACGTCGGGGCGAACCACGCCACCCGTACCACCAGGGACGCTGTAGCCCTTGATCTGAGTGCAAAGTACCCAACGGCCTACCGCTGTCGGCTTGGCCAGTCGACCGGCGTCTGGGTCGGGTCGATGAAGACGTGCGGGGTCAGCGGAAGCCGTTCAGCGAGCCGACGATCAATGTCGTCGGCGAGGTTTTCCGTTTCGTCGGCGCTGATCTCGTCGCAAAGGGTCACACGGGCGGCGACGATGAGACTGTCGGGGCCGATGTGCATTGTGCGCAGCTCGAGAAGGGTCTCAACGCCGGAGGTTTTCTCGATTTCCGCCCGTATCGTCTGTTGCTGCTGCGGATCCGCTGCCCGGCCGATGAGCAGATCCCTGCTGTCGAGGCCGAGCTTGACCGCGACGGCGACCAGCAGCGCACCAATCGCCATGGATGCCGCGCCGTCCCAGACGGGTGATCCGGTCAGCTGCCGCAGTACAACCCCGATTGCGGCGAAGACCAGGCCCACCACGGCGGCACTGTCCTCAAAAAGAGCCGTCTTGACTGTGGTATCGGGACTCGCCCCGACCTGCTCGAGGAGTTCACGGTTACGATCACGTGCCTCGCCGCGGACTTGCAAGTAGGCCCGGACAAGCGAGATGCCCTCGGCCACGAACGCGACGGCAAGCGCTATGTAGGCGACGGTGGGGTTTTCGCTGCCGCCACTGCTCAGGGCGAGTATTCCTTCAAAGACCGAGAATCCGCCGCCCGCGATGAAGATGCCGAACGCCGCGAGCAGCGACCAGAAGTACCGTTCCTGGCCGTAGCCAAATGGGTGACCCCGATCGGCCGGGCGGTTCGCCTGACGTACCGACGTCAGCAAAAATCCCTGGTTAAGGGTATCGGCAGCGGAGTGAGCGGCTTCGGCAAGCATCGCGCTTGAGCCGCTGATAATTCCGGCCGCGAGTTTGACTAGCCCGACGAGAGCGTTCGCTGCCCCGGCGATGAGCACTGTGCGGCGCGTCGCGCTGCTTCTCGATTCAGAGGTCATTGGACGCGATCATCAGCGGAACCGGGCTGTACGGATGAACGCGGCGTCCGCCTAGCCTCCCTTCCGATGCTGCCTCAGCCTGTTGCCCATCAGTAGCCGGCCAAACATGCCCGCCAGCGCGCAAGGATACGCACCAGCGAAACGGCGTGACAGACTCGCCGTCATGGGCGAGGAGAAGCGCCATCCGTTGACGACCTGGGTGGCGGTGTGCGGGATTCTCGAGCGCCGGCCCGGCGTCGCGCAAGACCCACCGGGAGGCCGAGAGGTGGCCCGGACATGAACCTTGCCGAGGTGGCGGACGAGCTCTATGCGCTGACCCCTGGCGAGTTCAGACCGGCCCGCGACGAGCGGGCAACCCAGGCGCGGGCGGCCGGTGACCGCGAGCTCGCCGATGCCATCAAGAAGCTGCGCCGCCCCACCGTGAGCGCGTGGCTCGTGAACCAGCTCGTAAGGGATGCCGCCGACCAGGTCGACCGGTTGCTCGAGCTGGCTGAGCCGCTACGTGAGGCACAGCAGGCACTGGACGCGGACCGGCTGAGGGAACTGTCTGCGCAGCGGCGCCGGGCCGTAGCAGCAATAACCCAGGAAGCCAAACGGCTGGCCGCGCAGGCGAGTCAATCATTCGGCGCCCAGGCCGAGCGCGAGGTGGAGGCCACGGTCGAGGCGGCGCTGGCCGATACTGACGCAACTGACGCGGTCCGTTCTGGGCGCCTGACCAGCGCCATCTCCTACGCGGGGCTGGGCGGCGTCGATCTGTCCGATGCGGTTGCCGTTCCCGGCGCATCACCAGTGCGGCCGCGCCGGCCGAAGCGCCGCGAGCCGTCAGCTAGCCCTGGCGAAACCAAACGGCACGACGCGGCGAAACAGGAGTCCACAGCCGCAGGTCGTAAAGCGCGCGATGCCGAGCTGGCGAAACGCGACCTTCAGGAGGCGGCCGCCCAGGCCGAGGAAGCCGAGGCCGAGCTGCGCGATGCCGAGCACGAGGTCGCCGATGCCCGCGAGAAGCACCACGTCATACAGAGGGAGATCGAGGAGCTTGAGCAGCGGCTTGAACAGTCTCAGGCCCTCCAGGCGCAGTTCGCGCGGAAGGTAAGGGACGCACAGCGCAGCCGGGATGTCGCCGTGCGGTCGCTGGAGTCGGCGCGGCGCCGTCTGTCCCGAGCGGAGGCGAGGGCCGGCCAGCCAGTGGAGTGAGCTGCCCATTTGATGCCGGGCTCGAGGCGGTTGAACCTGGCCGGTCGCGCATGTGCGCGCGCGTGATTCGACGCGTCGACCGTCTGCCGCGGAACATGGTGACGTGCCATTCGCCGTCCGGGTCCGTGATGTCGTGATCCCGCCCGAGGAGTTTTCGTGGCGGTTCTCCAGATCCGCAGGGCCGGGCGGTCAGTCGGTCAATACCAGCGACAGCCGTGTGGAGCTCTCCTACGATCTTGCTACCTCGGACGCCCTACCGCGGGTGCTGAAGGAGCGGGCGATGCGCAAGCTCGGCGCCAGGCTGGCCGGAGGTGTTCTGACGGTGAGCGCCTCGGAACACCGGTCGCAGCTGCGCAATCGGCAGGCAGCGGCGAAACGGCTGGCCGCGCTGCTGGAGGCGGCGACTGCTCCGCCACCCCGGCGTCGGCGCCCGACCAAGCCGAGCCGCGCGGCACAGGACAGGCGGCTGGCCGCGAAGCGACGGCGCTCGCAGCTCAAGCAGCTTCGCCAGCGCGACGGCGATTAGCCAGGCCGGGCAGAAATCAGAAACCGAGCGGTGGCCGCAGGATGCCGAGGTCCTCCGGGTGTGGTTCAGTGCCAGGCCAAGTGCGTTCCGTGAGGTCAGAATCGGTGCTATCCACCCAAGCCGCCCGGTCGAAATCCCCGTTCCACGCGCGTGCGAGCGCTCTGGGCAGTCCCCACCAGCCGAGCCGGGTTAGCCACCACTCGGGACTGACCGCGCCAACGGCCTCCCAGAACACCAGCGTCGCAGCAAAGGCACGCGACAGTGAGTCATCGTCGGCCGCGCTGCGGAACGGGTCGTAGTCGGGGCCGTCGTCGTCGGTTGCCCGCTCGCTCGCGATCTCCGGGCACTCCCTCGTGTACCGGACCAGGTCCTCAGCTGTGACGGGGGCATTGACGCCGGAACGAACAAGGCCGATGACGGCGCCGGCCCAGTCCGCCGGGCGCAGCAAGGACACCGGTTCTAGCAACGGCGAGTCGACATCCAGGTGGTGCCCCATCGTCGCCATGGCGCCGGCCGCGTCGAGCCAGAACTGCGTGTCGTCGGCGGACTGGCGGGGGCGGGGCTGCGTGCCATTCCATGCCGCGCGGGCCAGGTGCCTGTACGGCCACTTGCGGATCGCGGATCTGATACGTGCGACCGCTGCGTTCAGTTCCTCAATAGGAGCCGGCACCGACTGCACCTCAGGGAGAGCTTCCCAGAGCAGCGTGACCGCGTAACGCTCGGTGGCGTCCCAGGCCAGGCCGAGGTCATCTGCCCCCGGGGAGTCGCCGACGGCTTCGTCGAAACCTTCTTCCGCACCCACACCGCCGAGCCTAGCGCCGAAAAAACGGAATGAATCTACCGTGATTCGTGATGGTCGGCTGCAGTGCGCGGTTCGGTGTAGTCCTTCTAGGATCGGATTCCGTGAGCAGGGTGCATGATGTCGGCGGCCAGACCGGCTTCGGTCCGGTTCCCCTTGGCGAAGGCGACGGTGATGGCCAGCCGTTCCAAGCGGACTGGGAAGCTCGTGTCTACGCCCTGAACGGGGTTTTGCGGCGGCGCGGCGTCTACAACAGCGACGAGTTCCGCGACGCGATCGAGCGGATCCCGCCTGGGGACTACCTGTCGGCGTCCTACTACGAGCGATGGCTGCGCGCGATGGAGAGCCTTCTAGCCCGGAAGGGAATCGCGTGACGTTCGCGCCGGGCACCCGCGTGCGAGCCCGGGCTCCATGACCCCAACCACCACATCCGGTTGCCCCGATATGTACGCGGCCATGTCGGGGAGGTCGTCGAGACGGAAGGTGAGTGGCCGCTCCCCGATGACCGTGCACAGGGCGTTACCCCGCCCCGGGTCGAGACGGTCTACGCGGTACGGTTCTCCGCCGCGCGGCTATGGGGCGAGGGCGCACACACGGTGACCGTTGGCTTGTGGGAGTCCTACCTCGAGGAGGCCGGGTGATGGCCGGCGCGCACGATGACGGTCCGCCCATCGCCGCCCGTGTACGATGGCTCGAGGAACGCGTGCTCGCGGCGGGGCTCGCGAGCGACGGCGAGTTCGACGCGGTGCTGGCGGAGCTTTACGAGCATGCGGCGCCGGTCAACGGTGCGCGAATGGTGGCCCGCGCGTGGGCCGATCCGGCGTACCGTCAGCGGCTGCTGACCGACGGCAACGCCGCCGCGGCGGAACTTGGCATCAGCACGGGCACCAGCTACCGGCTCAAGGTCGTCGCCAACGAGCGTGGACGGCACAACATGATCGTCTGCACGCTCTGTTCTTGTTACCCAGTCTCACTACTCGGGCCCTCGCCGAGCTGGTACAAGAGCCTGGCGTACCGGTCAAGGGCGGTGCGGGAACCGCGGGCCGTGCTGGCTGAGTTCGGGCTCACGTTGCCGGTGGAAACCGAAATCGCCGTCTGGGACGCGAGTGCCGAGACGCGGTACATGGTGCTGCCGGTACGCCCGGACGGAGCCGACGGCCGCTCAGTGAGCGACCTCGCCGCCATCGTCACAAGAAACGGCCTGATCGGCACTGCGGCGGTTTAGCCCGACGTAACTTCGGTTTTGCGGGCTGGGGCCGTCGATATTTGTCCCGAACGGCTTGCGCTGACTGGCGCCCGTCCTGCTCGCTCAGCCGGACAGGTCAGTGAGGTCTTCGGCGGTAAGGGTGGATGCTCGCCGCCCTCATGTTCTCCTCCAGGTGGCTTGGCGGCTGGAGGCGCAGTCGCGTTTCCAGCGCGCGCCGCAGCGCTCGGGCCGAACGGGAGTGCCCGCAAAGCCCGCGGTGCGGCCCAGCGGATTTCACTGATCTGGAATCTGACCCACCGCAGCGGACGTTATTGGCGACCGGAGGTGGCGGATTGACGAGGAGCTACGTGCCAGCGCACCCCTGGTGAGCCGGGTAGCCAGGACCGGCCGCACCCGTGCGTCACAGCGGGGCTGGATGCGGCGGCTATCAGCATACTGCTGGCACCATCGCCGCGACGTTCTCGTCGCGCTGGGCGGCGCGCTTATCGCCACTGTCGTGACCACGCTGATTCCGCTCATTCAGCGCGCCATCATCGACGGCTCGATCGTCACGCACAAACACGCCGTCTGGCCGCTCGCCACCGTGCTGGCCGGCGCCGCCGTGCTGAACTTCGCGGGCATGTACCTGCGCCGCTACGTCGGCGGGCGGCTGTCCCTCGATGTACAGCACGATCTGCGCACCGAGCTTTTCTCGTCCCTGTCGCGCCTGGACGGCACGCGCCAGGATGAGCTGCACACCGGCCAGATCGTGAGCAGGTCGATCTCCGATATCACGATGGTGCAGGCTCTGCTCGGTATGGTGCCGATGCTGCTTGGCAGCCTCGTGCTGTTCCTGCTGTCGCTGGTCATCATGCTATTCCTGTCGCCGCTGCTGACGATCGTGGCCTTCCTCGTCGGCCCTGCGCTGTGGTTTATCGCGCTCGCGTCGCGCCGGCGAATCTTTCCGGCCAGCTGGTACGCACAGCAGCAGTCCGCCGAGGTCGCTGGCGTCGTGGACGCGGCCGTGACAGGCGTCCGCGTGGTCAAGGGTTTCGGGCAGGAACGTCAGGAGCTTGAGCGGCTGGAAGGGGCCAGCGAACGGCTGTTCGCCGGGCGGGTGCGCACCGTGCGGCTGATGGCGAGGTACAACCCGGCGCTGCAGGCGATACCCTCGCTCGGCCAGATCGGAGTGCTGGCGCTCGGTGGCTGGCTCGCCATCCACGGCTCGATCACGCTGGGCACGTTCCTCGCGTTCTCCTCATATCTCGTGCAGCTCGTCGGGCCCGTGCGGATGCTGAGCAACCTGGTCACGATCGGGCAGGAAGCACGGGCCAGCGTGATCAGGGTGTTCGAGGTCATCGATTCACGGCCGGTGGTGACCGAGAAACCGGGCGCCATCGTCCTGCCCGCAGGACCCGCAGAGGCACTCTGCGGGTCACCCGCGACCCGTGGAGGCACTCTGCGGGTCGCGGGTGACGGCGGCGCTGCGGACGTTGCGGCAGGCGGGGCCGCCGTGGAGTTCGACGACGTGCGGTTCGGCTACGTGCCCTCCCAGCCCGTGCTCCACGGCCTGAGGCTGCGCGCGGAACCCGGGGAAACGCTGGCCGTGGTCGGCAGATCGGGGTCGGGCAAGTCGACGATTTCGCTGCTCCTGCCGCGGTTCTATGACGTCGGGAGCGGCGCGATCAGGGTAAATTCGCACGACATCCGCGAGCTGACCCTCGATTCGCTGCGTGCCGCTATCGGCCTTGTAATGGAGGAAAGCTTCCTGTTCTCCGATACCGTCCGCGCCAACATCGCGTATGGGCGGCCCGATGCCACCGACGAGCAGCTCGTGTCGGCGGCGAGGGCGGCGGAAGCTCACGAGTTCATCACCAGCCTGCCGCAGGGCTACGACACCGTGATCGGCGAGCAGGGTTTGACGCTGTCCGGCGGCCAGCGGCAACGGGTGGCGCTCGCCCGCGCGCTCATCACCGATCCGTGCATCCTGCTGCTCGACGACGCGACGTCGGCGATCGACCCACGCGTCGAGGCGGAGATCCACGCCACGCTCGGCCACGTCATGCAGGGTCGAACCACCATCCTGATCGCCCACCGGCGCTCGACATTGCAGCTTGCCGACCGGATCGCCGTGCTCGACGAGGGCCGGGTGGTCGACACGGGCACCCACGAAGAATTGATCGCCCGCTGCCCGCTTTACCGGCTACTCCTGTCCGGTCCCGGCGACGATGCGGAAGGCGTCGACGCGGGCGAGCTCGCCTACTACGAGAACGCCGCGGGTGCGGCGGCTCCGGGCGACACGCAGGTCCGGTCCGACGGCATCACGCCAAGCCTGTGGGGTGAGGCGGCGCGGAACTCAACAACTGCCCGCGGCGGTCTGGGAAACGGCGCCGGCGCCCGCGCCGCGGCTGCGGCGGGCGGCAGCTGGAGCGGCATGCTGGCCGGCGTCCCGCCCTCGCCCGAGTTGCTCGACCAGGTGGACGCGCTGCCGCCCGCGCGGGACGTGCCGGGCGTGGACACCGACGTCGCCCGCGCCCCCGAAGCCGCATTCACGCTGCGCAGGCTGCTGCGGCCGTTCATGATCGCGCTGGTCGCCGGGCTCCTGCTTGATGGCCTCGATGCGCTCGCGGGTCTCGCGCTGCCTGCCCTGGTGCGCGGGGGGATCGACAACGGCGTGGAAACCAAGATGTTCCACGCCATCGTGCTCGTCTCCATTGCCGGGCTGGCCATCGTGCTCGCCGACTGGCTGATCAGCGCGGCAGAGACGATCCTGGTCGGACGCAATGGCGAACGGGTGCTCTACACCCTGCGCGTCAAGATCTTCTCACACTTGCAGCGGCTCGGCCTCGACTATTACGAGCGCGAACTATCCGGACGGATCATGACCCGGATGACGACCGATGTGGACGCGCTTGCCACCTTCCTGCAGACCGGCCTGATCACCATCGTGAGCTCGATCCTGTCGTTTTTTGGCATCATGATCGCCCTGCTGGTCATCAACCTACGGCTCGGCCTGCTCCTGCTCTCGATCATGCCGGTGCTGGTCATCGCAACCCTGGTGTACCGGGCAAAGTCCTCGCGGGCCTACCAGGACGCCCGGGAGAAGGTCAGCGCCGTCAACGCAGACCTACAGGAGAATGTCGCCGGCCTGCGCGTGACGCAGGCGTACCGGCGCGAGGATCGCAACCGGGCACGTTTCGCCGGCCGAAGCGACGCATACCGCAACTCGCGGCGGCAAGCGCAGCGCTACATCGCGCTCTACTTCCCCTTCGTGCAGACTCTGTCCACCCTGGCCGGCGCCCTGGTGCTGGTCGTCGCCGCCGGGCAGGTACACAGCGGAGCGCTCACCGCCGGAGCACTGATCGCCTACCTGCTCTACATCGACATGGTGTTCTCGCCCGTCCAGCAGATGTCGCAGGTCTTCGACGGCTACCAGCAGGCCGTGGTGGGACTGCGCCGGATCAAGGAGCTGCTTGCCGTGCCTGTGTCCACGCCCCAGCCCCGCAGGCCGGTGCGCGTGCGCCGGCTGAGCGGCCGGATCGAGCTGCGTGGCGTGCACTTCGGCTACGGCTCAGGTCACGGCGAGGCGATTGCGGGAGTAGACCTCGTTATCGAGCCCGGCGAGACGGTCGCGCTGGTCGGCGAAACGGGCGCGGGCAAGTCCACGCTGGTCAAGCTCATCGCCCGGTTCTACGACGTCACTGCGGGAGCGGTCCTCGTCGACGGGCTTGATATTCGTTCCTACGACCTCCCGTCCTATCGGCACAGGCTCGGCGTCGTGCCGCAGGAGCCTTACCTGTTCCCTGGCACGGTCAGGGACGCCATCGCCTACGGGAGGCCAGATGCGGCAAACGCGGAGGTGGAGGCGGCGGCACGCGCCGTTGGGGCGCATGAGATGATCGCTCGACTGCCGGGCGGGTACCACCACACGGTCGGCGAGCGTGGGCGGAACCTGTCGGCGGGCCAGCGCCAGCTGCTCGCGCTGGCCCGCGCGCAGCTCGTGGACCCTGACATCTTGTTGCTCGATGAGGCGACCGCAGCGCTTGACCTGGCATCGGAGGCAGCGGTGACGCGCGCCACCCAGCAGCTCGCGGCACGCCGTACGACGCTGGTAGTCGCGCACCGCCTGAGCACGGCGGCGAGGGCCGACCGCATCATCGTCATGGAGGAAGGCCGGATCGCCGAGATCGGCACACATGACGGGCTGCTCGCGGCGGACGGCACCTATGCGAAACTCTGGGCGGCCTTCACCGCGGGAGCGGAGATCATGGCCTAGGCACGCGCCACGCGGCAGCCGTTAGGGACCTGCTGCGGCGCACCCGCTACGGCCAAGAAACCACGCCCACGGGCCCGGTCAGCTGCCTGGCGTGTGCCGCGGTGGAGGCTGGGGCGCCTGCGTCGCTGGGGTGGCAGGCGTGCCCCCCGACGCCGGCCGGGGCGGCGGGCCCGCTGGCGCGGCCGGCTTTGGCGTGACCACTTGACCAACCACCGGCGGCTGCGCAGGCACCGCGGCGCCCATGCCTGCTGGCGGGGTGGCGGCCACCGGGGCGGCGCCCGGGTTCTTAGCGGTCTTGCGGGCCACCCGGGCATCGGCGGGCTGGTTCTGAGCCTGACCGCGCGGCGCTTCCCCGGTGCTCATCGCCGCGGCGACCGCCTTGGCCACCTCGTCCTCGAGGGAACCGCGGGCGGAGTCACGGCTCAGCAGCTCCGTCACCACGTCACGGATCTCGGCGAGTCTGCGCGCGGCCTCGACGTGTGTGCCGGAGAGCAGTTCAAGCCGGCGGGCGGCACCGTCGTTGATCGCTGTCGAACGGGCCGTGCTCTCCGCGAGCATCCGCTCCGCCTTTGACCGGGCCGAGACGAGCAGTTCGTCAGCTTCTTTGTGCGCGTCCGCGCCGGCCTGTTCGGCTTCCGCGCGCGCCGTTTCACGAGCCCTGTCGGCCTCGGCGCGTGCCGCCGACACAAAGCTCTCCGCCTGGTCCTGCGCCGAGGTGAGCGTGCGGTCGGCCTTCTCGCGGGCCTCGCCGAGCGCCGCGTCCGCCTCACGCTTGGCTTCGTGGCGGATGTTGGCGATATCCTCGCTCGCTCGCGCCTTCTGGGCCTTGGCCTCGTCGTCGGCGAGCTTGAGGATCTGGGCGATCCGCTCGCTGACCTCTTCGTGCGGCGGTCTCGTACCGGCCTGCTGGCGGATGGCGGCAAGCTGCTGTCGGAGCTGCTCGCTCTCGTCCAGGGCCCGCGCGAGCCGTTCCTGCAAGTCGCGGATCTCGCTGCGCTTGCCGGCGACATACTCGTCGACCTGGCGTCTGCTGTACCCGCGCATCTGCATCTCGAAGGCATCTTCGTCGAGAAGATTGGGGAGGAGTTCGCTGTGCTCAGTCATGGCATCTCAAGATCAGTCTTCTATGTGGGCCTTCTGAACCTTCTCGGCCAGAAGGAAGGACTTCTCGGTCAGAGGAACGGCGTGCTTGAACTCTTGTCCGGATGCACCCTTGCGCGCAACCGAAACGGCCGAGTGTCCTGATTTGTTCGATAATGGTCGATTCGTGTTCTCAGTCGGCCCCTCCCCGCCGTGCTGCCGCGAGCCTCATGCGGCACGATGGCGTCCGTGACGGAACTTGTCGGTGCACTCGGCCGCGACGCGCCATCGATCCACCCGGATGCCTGGGTCGCACCAGGCGCTGTCGTGGTGGGAAGAGTCACCCTCGGCCGGTCGGCGAGCGTCTGGTACGGGTCGGTGCTCCGGGCTGACGACGACGAGATCGTGGTTGGCGCGGCGTGCAACATTCAAGATCAATGCTGCCTGCATGTCGATCACGGGGAACCAGTGATCCTTGCGGACCGGGTCACGCTCGGGCACCGCGCGGTGGTCCACGGCGCGGTGGTTGAGTCCGGCGCGCTGATCGGGATTGGCGCGATCGTGCTCGGTGGCTGCCGGATCGGTGCCGGCTCGCTCGTCGCGGCGGGTGCGGTCGTCACGCCCGGCACCCGCATCCCGGAGGGAGTGCTCGCCGCTGGCGTTCCGGCCCGGGTACGCCGCGAGCTGACCGTGGAGGACCGGGACTCGTTCGCGGCCACTCCCGAACGCTATGTGGCGCGGGCACACCGGCACAGAGCCGCGGCATGGGTTCCGCCCGGTTCAGGCGGATAGAGTCGGCTTCTAGCCCAACTCAGGCCATCATGTTGCCGGTTTCTTGGAATCGTTACCGGGTGAGAGGGGAAAACCCTACATGAGGGTGGCCCCGGAATGACCCTCTCGGGTCATGCCCTACAAGGGGCCCGCGCCGTAACCTTGTAATTAGGAATCTTGGTACGACTCGGCGACGGAGGTGGACGCGATGCCTGAGCGAGTCGACCTACGTGTCCAGGACCGGGTCGCCCTGGACGAGATTGAACTCTACGCCGAAGTGCTCAGCGCGGTTGCGGCGACCGAACGGCGCCTCACTGCGGCGGAACTGGACGAAGTGCTCGGTCTACGCTCGGCTGCCGATAACGGTTCGGCTCGCATCGGACGCAGCCCGCGAGGGGCGGACTAGCAGGTCCCGGTATTGACGCCGCTCTGGCGCATTTAGCCCATAATGTTGTGCTGAGCGGGTATCTGCGATCAGGCTGTGGTCCAGCGATGGCACAACGGGCTTTGCGACAGCGTTGCCCAGCCCGCGGAGCGCCACATTCGATCCCCCGTTCGCCGCGCCCCCTGGAGAGTGACGTGCGCCTGCGTCTCACGCCGCATGAGGACAGCTTCTACCAGCTCTTCGCGGAGGCGGCCAACAACCTGACCACCGCCGCGCGCTTGATGATTGACCTCATCAGCGACATCAGCGACAGGGAGCAGATAGCGGAGAAGATGCGCGTATGCGAGCACCTGGGTGATGAGTGCACGCACGCCATCATGCGCCGGCTGAACGAGAGCTTCATCACTCCATTCGACCGCGAGGACATCTACCGGCTCGCTTCGAATCTTGACGATGTCATGGACTTCATGGAGGCGGCGGCGGACCTCGTGGTGCTCTACCAGATCGACTGGCTACCCAAGGAGGTGATCCGGCAGGTCGAGGTTCTGGAGCGGGCCGCCGAGCTCACCGCGGAGGCGATGCCGAATCTTCGGTCGATGCGGGACCTCAGCGAGTACTGGATTGAGATCAACCGGCTGGAGAACCAAGCGGACCAGGTCTACCGCAAGCTCTTGGCCAAACTGTTCGGTGGCGACTACGACGCGTTGACGGTTTTGAAGCTCAAGGAGGTCGTGGACCAGCTGGAGAACGCGGCCGATGCCTTCGAGCACGTCGCGAACACCGTTGAGGCGATCGCCATCAAGGAGTCTTGAGCGTGCAATTTGTGGCTCTGATCGGGGTAATCGCCACGGCTCTGCTCTTCACATATACGAACGGGTTCCACGATGCGGCGAACGCGATCGCCACCTCCATATCGACGCGTGCGCTGAGCCCGCGTGCCGCCCTGCTGATCGCGGCGGTGATGAACCTTGCGGGAGCGCTGCTCGGCACTGGGGTGGCCCAGACCGTGGGCAAGGGCATCATCAAGCCGCCGAGCGGCGGCGCGGGGCTCACCGTGGTCTTTGCCGCCCTGGTCGGCGCGATCGCCTGGAACTTCGTGACCTGGCGTTTCGGGTTGCCGTCGTCGTCGACGCATTCTCTGATCGGCGGCCTGGTCGGAGCGGCGCTGGCCGCGTCCACCACCGTGTTCTGGTCAGGCGTGTGGGAGAAGGTGGTGCTCCCAATGATGATCTCGCCCGTGGTCGGCGGGATTCTCGGCTACCTGGTCATGGTCGGCATCCTTTGGCTGTTCCGCCGGTCGCATCCGGGCCGCGTCGGCCGTGGTTTCCGCCTGGCGCAGTCGGTCTCCGCGGCTGGCATGGCCCTCGGCCATGGCCTACAGGACGCGCAGAAGACCATGGGCGTCATCGTCCTCGCCCTGGTCACCACTGGGCACACGACCAGTTACGCGATCCCCTTCTGGGTGATCGTGCTCAGCGCGGCGGTCATGGCGCTTGGCACCTATGTCGGCGGCTGGCGGATCATCAGAACCCTTGGCCGCCGGGTGATCGTGCTGGATCCACCGAAAGGGTTCGCAGCCGAGGCGTCCGCGTCGGCCGTGCTTTACGTGACCGCCTTTGCCTGGAGCGCGCCGATTTCGACCACCCACTCGATTACGGCCGCCATCATGGGGGTGGGTGCCACCAAGCGGTTGTCCGCGGTGCGCTGGGGTGTTGCCAGCAACATCGTGGCCGCATGGATATTTACCATCCCGGCCGCGGCGATGGTCGCGGCGGCCGCGTACTGGGTAACCCATCTGCTCGGCGGTTGAGTCGCGAGACAGGGCGGGTCACGCGGGCGGTGGTGACCCAGGGTGGCGGAACATCACATCGGTACCGCTATGGGTGAAGCCGAGCGACTCGTAAAGCCTGATGGCGGCCATGTTCGACTCATCGACATACAGCATCACCTGTTTGAGGCCACGCGAGCGAAGGTAGTCAAGGCCCATGAGGGTGAGCGCCCGGCCCAGTCCAGAACCTCGCTCAGCCGGGTCTACACCGACGACATATACCTCACCGATCGCTTCATGACCGTGTTCGGGGCCTTGCGCGCCACCGTGGCCACTGGCTGGACCGCTGTTGCCCGCGCCGCCATGAACCTTGGTCCAGTGGAAACCCACCAGGCGGCCGTCGCGTTCGGCGAGGAAAAAGCCGTTGGGATCGAACCACGCCTCCCGCTCCCGTTGCTCGAGGTCCTCGCGCGTCCATGCGCCTTGCTCGGGATGGCGGGCGAACGCTCGCCTGTTCAGCTCGGTCCACGCTTGATCGTCACGGCCGACCTCAAAGGTGCGCACGGTGACGCCGTCGGGGAAGGCCGGCGGGTCGAGTGGATCCTGCAGCGAACGGCCCATCTGCCACAACGACCGGATGCGGGCAAAACCGGCCGCGGCGGCTAGCCTGCCCGCGGCGGGCAGGTCGCCATGTGCCCACAACCGGAGCGGCCGCCCGGCGACCTCGGCCAGGAGAGCACCAACCAGCGCGCCGCCACGGCCACCACGGCGGAAGCGGGGGTGGATCACAAGCTCACCGCTGGGGCCCTCAACGGGGTCGGTGGGATCCAGATGCGCGTAGCCGGTAAGGTCCGCGTTGTCGTAGAGCAACAGGTTTCTGGCCCGGAGGTCCCCGCCGTACCGCAGGTGCAGCGTCACGTGTTCGGAAAGCGGCGCCACGCCGTCCTGTCTGGCGGCCGCGGCAACGAGCCCGAGCACGAGGCTGGCTTCGGTCTCGCTGAGTCTTTCCCTGACCGTAATGGCATCGCGGCCGCGGTGCCGCTCAGCGGCCGGGAAGCGTGAACCGGGCGCGTCGTCCCGCCTTGCTCGCTCGGCCATGCCGCCTCCCGTCAGGCGTCAGCGGATCACTGGCGCCACCCTTTCCCCCTCGCTCCCACGAGGTGGCACGAAACGATAGCCCACGTTGCGGACGGTGCCGATGAGCGCTTCGTGCTCAGGGCCGAGTTTGGCGCGCAGCCGCCGCACATGCACGTCCACCGTCCGGGTGCCGCCGAAGTAGTCGTAACCCCATACCTCCTGAAGCAGCTGCGCACGGGTGAATACCCGGCCAGGGTGCTGGGCAAGGAACTTAAGCAGCTCGAACTCCTTAAAGGTAAGGTCGAGCACCCGGCCGCGAAGCCGCGCGGAGTAGGTCGCCTCATCGATTGTGAGGTCGCCCGAGCGGATTTCGTCCGGCTCGGCGTCCACCATCCGCAGGGCGCGGCGCCCGGCGGCGAGCCGCAGCCTGGCCTCGACCTCCGCGGGGCCCGCCGTGTACAGCAGCACGTCGTCAGCGCCCCACTCGGCCGTAAGGGCGGCAAGCCCGCCCTCGGTGACGATCACCATGAGCGGGCAATCAATGCCGGTAGCCTGCAGCACGCGGCACAGGCTTTTGGCGTGCGCGAGCTCGCGCCGGGCATCGACGAGCACGGCGTCGGCCGGTGGCGCTTCGACCAGCGCGGATGCCTCGGCGGGTGCGACGCGAACCGAGTGCAAGAGCAGGCCGAGAGCAGGCAGCACCTCGGCTGATGGTTCGAGTGCACTGGTAAGCAGGAGCAGGTTACTCAACCGCCGCCACCTCCACCCATCCGGCTGGCCAGGTAAAACAGATAGGGACCCGGGGGCTGCATCGCCCGGATCCCGTTAACGTGAGGATAACCGACGTGGCCAAGGTGACAATTCGGTACTGGGCGGCAGCGAGGGACGCCGCGGGCGTCGCTGAGGAGCCGGTAGAGGCGGGCACCCTCGCGGAGGCACTGTCCGCGGCGATCGCGCAGCGCGGCCACGATTCCCGCTTGGCGGCGGTGTTCGCCCGGTCGGCGTTTCTCGTTGACGCCGAGCCCGCCGGAACGCGGCCCGCTGATGCGGTCGCCGTCTCCGACGGTTCGGTGATCGAGGTGCTGCCCCCATTCGCGGGCGGGTAGGTTGTGCGCGATGCGGAAGGTCTTGATTGTCCTCATAGTGCTGGTGGTCGTTCTCGTGGTGGCCGACAGGATTTCCGTCTATGTGGCCCAGCGAAAGGTTGCGAACCGGCTTGCCGCCACGTACAGCCTGTCCAGCGCCCCAGCAGTGACCATCCGGGGATTCCCGTTCCTCACCCAGGTCGTGGCGGGCAGCTACCGGCGCGTTGACGTCGCGGTGAACACGGTCGACCAGAACGGTGTGCGGTTGCAGGACCTCCGGGCGCGTCTCGATGGTGTGCACGCACCGCTTCGGCAGCTTGTCGGCAACGGCCCGGCGCGGCAGATCACGGCCGATCACGCCGCTGCCACCGCCCTGATTCCGTTCGCGACGGTGCAGCAGCGGCTGCCGGCCGGCATAAGGCTCGGCTCGGACGGCGGGCGGCTCCGGCTGTCAGGCAGCCTCGGCTACGAAGGGCTGCAGGTGCCCGTGTCGGCGGCGGTGTCGTTGCAGGTTACGCGCCATGCCATCGAGGCGGTGCCGCGGAACATCACGGTTGGCGGCACGCTTCCCATTCCGCCGACGCTGCTCGGCAGCAGGCTGGCCGTCGCCCTGCCCGTGCACGAACTGCCGATGCGCCTTCAGGTGACCGGTGTCAAGGTCACGGCGAGCGGGTTCGAGGTGAGCGCGTCGGCACGCGGCGTCGCATTCGAGAATCCGGGCTGACCATTTGAACCGCATACCCCGGCGCAGACGTGCCACCGATGTGGAGCGGATTGGTCAGACCAGCCAGCGTGACGCTGTCGCCAGCGCTGAGCTGATTAGTGCGCTCTATGCGGAGCACGGCGGGCCGCTGCTCGGTTATGTCCAGCGCCTGACCGGTGGTGACCGGCAGGCGGCAGAGGATATTGTCCAGGAGACGCTGCTGCGGGCATGGCGGCATCCCGGTGCGCTTGTTGGCCGGCCGGTGCGGCCGTGGCTGTTCACGGTGGCGAAAAACCTTGTCGTGGACACATACCGGGCGCGGCGTGCGCGTCCGGCCGAAACCGGGGATGCGGCGATCGCATTGCTTCCCGCCGAGGACGAGGCGGATAGGGCGTTGGAGTCGTGGGCAGTTGCCGATGCGCTGTCCGCGCTGCGGCCTGAACATCGGCAGGTGCTCGTTGAGACGTACTACCGGGGGCGCTCTGTGGCCGAGGCCGCGGCGGTGCTCGGCATCCCCTCCGGAACCGTGAAGTCCCGCACGTTCTACGCGCTTCGCGCCCTGAAGCTCGCTCTTGAGGAACGGGGGCTCGCGCCATGACGGCCCGCTGCGCCGACATCCGGCACGCGCTTGGAGTTTATGTCGTCGGGGCTATCGATCCCGCCGAGCGGGCGTTCGTCGACCAGCATCTGGCCCTCTGCCAGGAGTGCAGGGATGAGCTCGCCGGGCTCGCTGGCCTGCCCGCCCTGCTCGGCAGGGTGACACTCCAGGAGGTGGAACGCGCCCCGGGTACGGAATCGCCCCCCGCCGCGCCACCCGAGCGGTTGCTTAACTCGATGCTCGCTCGGCTGGCCGGGCAGCAGCGGGCCAGACGGTTGCGGAACACGCTGCTCTCGGCGGCGGCTTCGGTCGCGATCCTGGCCGGCGCGGCCGTCGGGGTGAGGGTAATCGCCTCCGGGCCCGCGACAACCCCACCACCTCAGCACGTGGCGTGGACGAAGGTCACCGCCCGAAGCGCAGCGACGAACGTCGTGGCCAAGGTGAAGTTCCTCAAGCGGTCCTGGGGCACAGAGACCGATGTCGCCGTCGCCGGCGTGAAGTACGGCACCCGTTGCACCCTCTGGGTGACCGATTCCTCCGGGCGGCGGATGGCCGCCGGCAGCTGGCAGTACGAGGAAAAAGGCCAGTGGTACCCGGGCTCCACCTCGGTCCCCGTGAGCGACATCAGCAGCTTCGAGGTAACAGCGCACGGCAAGACACTGGTCACCGTGCCCGTCACCTGACCCGCCGGGCCGGGCCGTACCAACGCCCGTCCCCTGGTCTCGTGCGCTCAACACCAGCGGTCTCCGTTCCAGCGGATCATGGACCGCCGGGCGGGTTCCGGCGGCGTGGGAATGAAGCGCGGCGACCGCGTATTGTACGAGCCGTGACCGTAGGGCTAATCACTTGCGCTGCGGTGCTGGTCGGCGCGACGGTATTTGGCATCGCTTGGCGGCGGCGCAGCGGCACGCTCCGGTCCGCCAACCGTGGCTGGCGCGGTACCGGGCGCGGGAGCGCCCTCACCGCGGAACAGCTCGGGCGGCCGCTCGGGGGCCGGGCGACGCTGGTGCAGTTTTCCTCCGCGTTCTGCGCGCCATGCCGTGCGACAAGGCGCATCCTCGCGGATGTCGCCGCAATGGTAGACGGTGTGGCTCACATCGAGATCGACGCCGAGTCGCACCTCGGCCTTGTCCGCGAGCTTGGCATTGTGAGCACGCCGACTGTGCTCCTGCTCGGGGCGGACGGCTCGATCGTGCTGCGCGGCACCGGCCAGCCGCGGAAGGCGGACGTGATCGCCGCGCTCGGCGAGGCCGTGCCTGGCGCGACTGGCGTGCGCGCACGGCCTACGGGGTGACAGTCGGCGTGCACCCACATAGCATCGGGTACGTGCATCCAACGGCAGGTGTGGACGCGTCGCAGCAGCCGCTGACCAAGCGGCGCGCGGTCGACTTCTGCCGCGTGGCTACGGCGCTCTGTCCCATCGCTGTTCGTCCCGCCGAGCCGTCCTGGCGGCGTGACGTGGCGTCTTCATCCTGACAGCGGGCCGCACCCGGCCGGGTCAGGCCCCCGACGACAGGAGCGCGCGACCGATGCACACCGATCCCAGAGGGCAGCGCTTTGCCGCGGCTCTTTCCACCGTCGTTCTTGCCATCACGCTGATCACCGGAAGCGGCTGGCTGCTGGCCGCACAGATGGTCGTGTTTGCCATCGGGGCAGCGTTCGGCCTCCGCTATGCGCCGTACGGGCTGGCGTTTCGCTGGTTCGTCCGCCCGCACATCCCGCCGCCCGCCGAACTTGAGCCCGAAGCACCGCCGCGCTTCGCACAGGGGCTCGGCGCGGTCATCACGGCGATCGGCGTGGTCGGCTATGCCGTCGGGGTCACCGCGCTCGGCGTCGCCGCAACGGCCGCCGCACTCGCTGCCGCCTTCCTCAATGCCGCCTTCGGCTACTGCCTTGGCTGCCAGATGTATCTGCTAATTCGCCGTATTCGGCCGGTCCGCCATGGGGGGCGGCCGGCCGAGCCTGACAAGGAGGTTCCAGCATGAGCCGATCCGACGTCCTCGTGGACGCCGATTGGGTCGAGGCCCATTTGTCCGACCCTGCCGTTGTGCTTGTCGAGGTCGACGAGGACACGAGCGCGTATGACAAGGGGCATATCCGCAACGCGATCAAGCTCGACTGGAAGAAGGATCTGCAGGATCCCGTCCGCCGCGATTTCGTTGACAAGACAGGTTTCGAAAGCCTGCTGTCGGGGCGGGGGATCTCGAATGACGACACCATCGTGCTGTACGGCGGCAACAACAACTGGTTCGCCGCGTACGCCTACTGGTACTTCAAGCTCTACGGGCACCAGAATGTGAAGCTGCTCGACGGCGGCCGCAAGAAGTGGGAACTGGACTCGCGCGAGCTCGTGGAAGATGTGCCCCACCGGCAGCGGACCACCTATGGGGCCAGTGAACCCGACATCGCCATCCGCGCGTTCCGCGACGAGGTCGTGGCCGCCATCAGCAGCAAGAACCTCGTTGACGTGCGCTCACCAGACGAGTTCTCCGGCCGGCTGCTCGCGCCTGCGCACCTGCCGCAGGAAAGCGCCCAGCGGCCGGGCCACGTGCCGACCGCGAAGAATGTGCCCTGGGCCAAGGCAGCCAACGACGACGGCACGTTCAAGTCGGACGAGGAACTGCGCGCCCTCTACGGTGGCGCCGGTCTCGATTTCGGCAAGGACACGATCGCCTACTGCCGGATTGGCGAGCGTTCCGCGCACACCTGGTTCGCGCTGCACGAACTGCTTGGCCAGGCCAATGTCAAGAACTACGACGGCTCCTGGACCGAGTACGGTTCGCTGGTGGGCGTGCCCATAGAGCTCGGAGATGGCCGATGAGCGACGGCTGCGGCGCGCCGGCCGGTGGGGTGACGATCCCGGGCGTCGATATCGACCGCCAGGCCGTGGTGCAGGGCAAAGTTAGCCATAACGGCTCCGCGGTCGTACCCGGTTACGCCCGCTTGCTCAACTCTGGCGGGGATTTCGTCGCCGAGGTGCCGCTCGGTGAAGACGGCGGGTTCAGGTTCTTCGCCGCACCGGGTGACTGGACGGTCCGGGTGCTCGCACCCGGCGGGCTGCGTGCCGACCGGCCCGTGGCCGCCGACTACGGCCGGGTAGCCCAGTTGGAGATCACCATCTGAAACTGACGGGCGCACCGGCAATGCTCCCGCGCTGCGTTACGCCCGCCACCTGTATGCAGCGCCGACCCGCGAAAACCGCGGGGCGGCGCTGCTTTTTGCGCTGCTTCTATCTGGGCGGCGCTCAATTTGGCGGTGTCGTCCCGCACGATAAGGACCTCGGCTGCCGGTCGGGGCGGCCGGCCAGCCACCCACGGACCGCGTCCCACCCAGGCCGCTCGCGCGCAGCCCGCGGCCATGCGCCTTCATTACGACCTGGTCACTGCCCGAATTCCAGCGCATTCGGCAGTCTCTGTTCACCCTTCGTTCACCGGACTTTTCTCGGCGATCCATCATCCGCACCTAATCTCCAACAGCGATGGGGCAACACGTCAGATGCGGGCCCCAATGCGGGAGGGTCAATGAGATTGAGAATCTCCGTTATGGCGGTCGGCGCGCTTGGTGTCGCGCTCGCCGCGGCGGGGTGTGGCAGTACGGGCAACGCCGGCAGTAGCCCGAGCGCAAACGCAACCGCAAGCCAGAACAGCGTCGGCTTCGGAGCGCAGAACAAGCAGCTCTGCGGCGCCTCTAACAGCGCACCGGGATATACGAACACGATCAGCACGGTCGCCGGCGGGGCGAAGAGCCTAAGCGGCGCGGGGTCGACGTTCGTCGCCCCAATGCTGTCGGACTGGGCCAAGACCTACAACAAGCCCACAGGTGTGCAGGTCAGCTACCAGTCGATCGGCTCCGGCGGCGGTATTGCCCAGGTCCAGGCTGAGACGGTCGATTTCGGTGCCGCCGACACGGGCATGAAGCCAGACGAGGTCGCCGCGGCCAAGGGCGGGCCGGTCATGCAGATCCCGCTGCTGTTCGGCGCGGTGGTACCCGCCTACCACGTCGCCGGCATCGGCTCCGGGCTGAAGTTCACCGGTGACGTGCTCGGCAAGATCTTTGCAGGGAAGATCAAGACCTGGAACGACTCAGCCCTCACCGCGCTTAACCCCGGCGTCAAGCTGCCGAATGAGCCCATCGCCGTGGTGCACAGGTCGGACGCTTCCGGTACCACCGCGATCTTCTCCGACTACCTGACGAAGGCATCCCCGACCTGGGTGTCGACGCTCGGCGGGGCAGAACAGAGTTCAAGCAAGACGATCGCCTGGCCGACCGGGATCGGCGGAAAGGGCAACGAGGGCGTGTCAGGCGCGGTGAACCAGACCGAGGGTGCCATCGGTTACGTGGAACTCCAGTACGCCCTCGCCCAGGGCATCACCTTGGGCCAGGTGCAGAACAAGGCAGGCAACTTCATCGAGCCGTGCATCGCAAGCGCGAGCGCGGCGGCGACCGGTATCACCTACCCCGCGAACCTGGTCACCAGCTTCACCGACCAGTCAGGGCCGAACGCATATCCGATCGCCGGGAGCGTTTACGCACTGATTTATCAGCACCAGACCAACCAGGCGAAGGCGGCGGCACTCGTCAATTTCTTCTCCTGGATACTCACCAAGGGCCAAGACATAGTCACCACCCTGCACTACGCGCCGCTTCCCTCCGATCTGCAGAAGCTCGCGTACTCAGAGCTCAAGAAGATCACCGTCAATGGTCAGCCGGTTGGCAAGTAAACGACCTGGTAACCAGGGGTCCAACCGCGGCCGGGCGCGCACGCGCCCGGCCTGCGGCTGCTGGCGTCGCGGGGGAGGACGATGACCACAAAAGCCGCCGAACACGCGGCACCCACGATCGCCGATCGCCTGCGTAGCCGCCGCGGCTACGCAGATCGGGTATTCAAGGCCGGTGTGTTCGCCGCCGCGGGTCTGGTTATCCTCGTCCTCGCGGGTACCGCGGTGTTCCTCGTCGCCGAGGCGTCTCCGGCGCTGCGGCATTACGGAATCTTCAGCTTCCTCACCTCGCACCGGTGGGCGCCCTCCGAGGCCAAGTTGCACCGCAGCCACCCCAACCCCTACGGCATTGTCCAGTTCATGTACGGCACCGCGATATCGTCGCTCATCGCCATCCTGATCGTCGTGCCGACCGGGGTGGCGGTCGCGCTCTTCGTCACCGAGGTTGCTCCTGCCTGGTTGCGGCGTACGCTCTCGTATCTGGTCGACCTGCTCGCCGCTATTCCGTCTGTGGTCTATGGGTTCTGGGGAATCTTCGCGCTCCTGCCTGCTCTGCACCCGATCGGGAACGCGCTGACCTCGACCCTTGGCCGGGTGCCCGTACTCGGTGTGGTCTTTGCCGGGCCGTTCTTCGGACCCTCCTACTTTGCCGCGGGCGTCGTGCTGTCGATCATGGTGTTGCCGATCGTCACCGCGATCTCCCGCGAGGTGTTTGCCACGACACCCGCCGACGAGAAGGAGGCCGCGCTTGCGCTCGGGGCCACTCGGTGGGAGATGATTCGGCTGGCGGTGCTGCCCCGGTCACGGTCCGGGATCATCGGCGCCACCATCCTGGGCCTCGGCCGCGCGCTCGGCGAGACCATCGCGGTCACCATGGTGATCGGCAACAATGTACTGTCGATCACAAAGTCCATCTTCGGCCAGGGCGCCACCATGCCGTCGGTGATCGCGAACGAGTTCACCGAGGCAACGGAGCCCTTCCACCTGGACGCGTTGTTTGTGGTCGCGATGTGGCTGCTGGCCATCGCGCTGGTCGTCAACATCGCCGGCAGGTACGTGGTCCGCCGGACAGGGGGGGTGGTCACGTGACCGCGGCGGCACCTCCGACCCCGCCTCCGGCGGGGAACCGGGCCACGCTACGGGCGGTTCCCGGCCTCGCGCGGCGGCAGGCCAAGAACCGGGCCATGACGGTGCTGCTCGCCGCGCTGATGGCGGCAACCCTCGCGGTGCTGGTCTGGGTGCTGTTTTACGTAGCCGCGCAGGGGTTGAAGTACCTAGGCCCGAAGTTCGTGACCCAGACACCGCCGGGTAACCCGTCAGATCCTGGCGGCGGGTTCGTCAACGGCATCATCGGCAGCTTGATCATGGTCGGGATTGCGACGTGCATGTCCGTGCCAATCGGCATCGCTGCCGCGGTTGTTATCGCCGAGTACGGCGGACGCTTCGCCCGGGTCACCAGCTTCCTCACCGACGTGCTCATGGGCGTGCCGAGCATCGTGACCGGCTTGTTCATCTACGCGATCTGGGTCCTCAGGTTTGGGTTCTCCGGGCTGGCCGGATCCGTCGCGCTGGCCATCGTCATGCTGCCGCTGGTCATCCGGGCGACCGCCGTGATGATTGGGCTGGTGCCTGTTGCGCTGCGCGAAGCGTCCTCGGCGCTTGGCGTCACCCGTGCCCGCACGATCGTGTCCGTGGTGCTGCCGACCGCCCTGCCCGGCATCATCACGGGGGTAATGCTGGCGGTCGCGCGCGCGATGGGCGAGACCGCGCCATTGCTTGTCACCACCCTCGGTAACGACCTGTTCATCCAGACAAACCCCACCAAGCGCATGTCCGCCCTTCCGCTGCAGATCTTCGGCAACGCCATCACGGGCTTCAAGACCGCCCAGGCCCGCGCCTGGGCGGGTGCTCTCACCCTCATCGCAATTGTCCTGATCTGCACGGTCGCAGCCCGGCTCATCGGCCGCCGCACCACGATAGGAAACTGATAATGAGCACAGCCGAGCTTCCCGACCGCCCTGCCATGGGCCTGGCCGAACTCGCTGCCACACCCGGCCAGACAGACACCGCCGTGTCGGCCAGCCGCGGCGGGCGTATCGAGGTCAACGACGTGACGGCCTCCTACCACGGCCGCCCAGCCGTCACGGACGTTGACATCGTGTTCGATCCCGGACAGGTGACCGCGCTCATCGGGCCGTCCGGATGCGGCAAGACCACGTTGCTGCGCTGCCTGAACGGGCTGCACATGACGGTGCCAGGCGCGTCCGTGACCGGTCAGGTGCTGCTTGACGACGTGCACATCTACGAGAACGACGTCGACCTGGTCCAGGTGCGCCGCTATGTCGGGATGGTGTTCCAGCGTCCGAACCCGTTCCCCACCATGTCGATTGCCGACAACGTGACCGCCGGGTTGCGTTTCGGGTCGCGCAAGCAGCGGGAGGGTGTGAAGCTGAGCGAGGTCGCCGAGCGGTCGCTACGGCAGGCAGGCTTGTGGGAAGAGGTCAAGGACCGGCTCGACAAACCGGGAGCAAGCCTATCCGGCGGCCAGCAGCAGCGGCTTTGTATCGCCCGCAGCCTCGCCGTCCAGCCCCAGGTGCTCTTGATGGATGAGCCCTGCTCGGCGCTCGACCCGGTGTCCACGCTCGTCATAGAAGGTCTCATCGATAACCTGAAGAAGGACTACACCGTGGTTATCGTCACGCACAACATGCAGCAGGCGGCGAGGGTATCGGACGTCACGGCCTTCTTCACGGTCAAGGGACCCGGCCAGCCAGGGCAGCTTGTGGAGGTGAGCCCCACCAAGGAGTTGTTCAGCAATCCAACGCAGCAGGAAACGGTCGAATACATCACTGGAAAGGTCGGATGAGCGCTGGCCGCCATGCCCGATCCGGCCAGGTCGGCTGCGGATGACGGGGCCGACCTAACCGAGCATGTGCTCGCGGACCGGCTGGCCGCGGTGGTCATTCGGCGGGAGCCAGGCTACTCGCTGCCACGGCGTACGGTGCTGGCCCGGCGATTCGAGGCGTCGCCGGGGCAGATGGACGCGGCGATCGAAGAACTCGTGCGCCGCCAGCTCGTTCGCCGGCTTCCGACCGGTGAGCTGCGCCGGGCGGGCCCGGTCGATTACGTGCTCAGTTTGGACGGCCTGCCGGGGCTGTCATCGTTCGTCGATCCGATGGAGCACCGGGTGTCATGCACAGCGGTACGCATCTCGCGGCGGCCCGCGTCGGCGAACGTGGCCGAGGCACTCCACCTCAAGCCCGGCACGGTGGTGCACACCCGCCGCTGCCTGTGGACGGCAGATGACGAACCGGCCGCGACCTCTGTGACATATGTGCTGGACGAATATGCCCGCCTGATTCCACCCACGCAGACAGCGGCAGCAGGTGCCGCAGCGAGGGCGCGGCCATCTCTCGCTAGGGAGCTGGGCTGGCCTCTTGACCGGTCCGGGACGGTTGCTTGCCCCGGCGCCGTGCGGATCGAGATCCAGCCGCCGCCGCGGTCGATCGCGCGCCGTCTGCGCCTGACCAGCGGCGCCCCAGCGGTCATGGTGACGGCCCGGCTGGACGCTGTCCGCACGCACAGCCGGGACGGAAGTAACTCGGCTGAGACCGGGCCCCAAGGCGTCGAGGGCCAGGCGGTGGCGCTGGCCTTGCTCGCGCTGCGCCCGGATCTGTTCAGGGTCGTACTCGACACTCGCGGCGACCGTGAAACCACAAGATCGCCGGTTGCATGAAGCGCCATTCGGCACAGGACTCGCGCAGGCAGCGGCCCGAACGGCTAGGACATGGCCTAGTCAGCAGCAGCCAGACACGGCGGCGGGCGGCCCAGCACCCTCATCGGAAGGTGCGCAGCACACAGACTCGGCGGCCTTGTCCAGGTTGTCGGCGTCGCCCTTGACGACGTAAACCTCCCACTCTGCCGGTGCTGCCGCAGCAGCGCCACCGTGGCGGCGTCGAGGTAGACGGCCCGCTTGCGGCCGCTGGTTTCGGCCGCCCGCCGGTCACGACCCGCCCGCCGAGCTGCGGAACCGTCTGCTCGACGGGCGGCGGTCCCGGCGTCGAGATCCAGGTCGCACCACCGCAGGCCGCAGATCTCGCCGCGGCGCAGGCCGCTGCCGGGCCGGAGAGAACTCGGACGTCCCGGCACGGGGCGGCGTTGACGCGTGTCCCGGTGCCCCCCGCTTAAGGGGGGCCGCGCGGCGTTCAGTAAACGGGGGCAAACTGGGCCGCCGCGCGGCCCCGGCTGGGCGGGGGTTGTCCCGCAGGGTCGGCGGGACCGGAAAACGTCCCTCCTGCCCAGCCTTGGGTAGCCGGGCGGGCGCGCG